>JGI24705J35276_12237977_pt1 | contig 14660 bp, 11 predicted proteins | sample TergutNt197P4_FD_35276 | JGI IMG/M metagenome (IMG submission 35276) | reverse complement strand
ATAATTCGCAAAACAAACAATTTTGTTCTTTGTTTCAACTCATCCCTATAGTTAAAATCTTCCATACTCAAATCCCCATCTTCAGTTATTCAGTTACTCAATTACTCAATTATTCAGTTATTCTTTTTCGGGTCAATAGCTGCGCCTCGAATCTTGTCGTTGGCGGTCAGACCTTCTTGAATTTCGATTTTGATGCCGTCGCTTAAACCTATTTTGATTGCATGTTTCTCGAAAATCTGTGTCGGCGTTTCCTGTTTTACTATCTGTACAAAGGTTGAGTCACCATGAAATTCGACTGTGCTTTCAGGAATGGTCAGTACATCTACTGCTCTTTTCAATACTATTTCGGCATTTGCGCTATATCCGGCGCGGATAAAAGAACTGTCGGGTATCTCAATTGCCGCTTTTATTTCAAACTGGATTGAACCACTTTTTTCTACGCCTTTGGGCGATACATATTCCAATGTGGCGTCGAATTTTTCGTTTTCTATGGCGCCAATCGTCAGTGTAATCGGCATGCCTTCGCGGATTCGGCCAATTTCCGTTTCATCTACTGTCCCTCTGAATATCATATCTTTCATATTGGCAACAGAGGCTATCGTCGTTCCTTCGTTGAAGTTATTGCTCTGTATGACGGAGTTACCCACTTTGACGGGAATATCAAGTATCATACCTGTAATTGTGCTCCGTATCTGGGTCGTACTCGACATATTGGAGTTTTTAGCAATACCGTCGCGTATGATTTCGAGGGCGCTTTGCGCATTGGCTAATTCTTCTTTCGATTTCAGATAGTTGGCATTCGATACATTGAAATCTTCGTTGGAAATAACTCCCTGTTTATGGAGCGCTTCGTCGCGATTAAACGTTTCTTCAACCTGTCTGAGTGTTATTTCAGCCAGCTTTACACGCGATTCGGCACTGTTCAACTGAACCATTTCCGGAATCACTTTGATCGTTGCAATGATTTCGCCCGAAGTAATCATCTGGCCTGCTTCTTTGGACAAGGTGGCGATGATGCCTGATATCTGAGGCTTGATTAATATTTCGTAGCGCGGTTCAACATTACCGGCGGCAACGGCTTTCGTTTCGACTGTTCCCTGTTCGGGTGCTACAATTTCGTATTGGATAATCACCGGTTGCGCCTTTTTCCACAAGAAGTAAAAGGTGCCGATTACTGCCAGTCCTACCACAGAAAGCAGGATGATACGCATGATTTTTTTGAAGATTCCTTTCTTTTTCATTATTTATTGTATTACTATGTATTCTTAAAGTCCGTAGGTTAAAACCTACGGTTAATAAAGTATCGTCACTTCGGGACTTTCGATATTCGTAATTTTTAATTCGATATTCGTAATTTTTAATTCTTAATTAGGCGTAAGCCTTACGCCCCTACTCTTCTCTGATTGCATCAATCGCTTTGATTTGTAGCGCTCTCCATGCCGGTATCAGTCCGGCGAGAAGGCCGCTTATTATAATGATAACTGTGGCTACGACAGCTACCTGAATACTTATTTCAGGGTTTTGAAAAAACGTTACTTCCTGTGTGGCAGGTTTCGCCTTTAGAATATTGTTTAGTACATCCAGCAGAAAAACGCCGAGCGTCAGCCCCATCAAACCGGCCAAAGAGGTCAGTAAAACACTTTCACTCATCACCTGTGAGATAATACTGGAAGGTTTCGCGCCAAGTGCACGGCGTACACCGATTTCCTTTGTTCGTTCTTTAATCGTTACCATCATGATATTACTTACTCCGATGATTCCTGCAAGCAACGTCCCTATTCCGACAATCCATACCAATATGTCAATGCCGATAAATAACATATTAAAAGTACCAAACTGCTTGGCTAAATTAATGACCATGACAGCCTGGGGATCGGTGGGGGATATTTCATTTTGCGTTTTCAGAATAGTGGTTATTTCTTCAATCACTTGTTCCATCTGAAATCCCTGCTTTATACTGACGCCGATAAAGTTGATTTTATCTCCCTCATTTTGTATTTGTTGCATTGTAACAAACGGGAGAAAGACAGATTCTTCGCCTCGTCCGCCAATGGTGAGATTGCTTGCACGTTGTTTGACAACGCCCACAATCTGGTAATAAGTTCCATTTACCCGAATATATTTCCCGCAAGGATCATCGTTGTGAAAAAACGTTTCATTTATTCTTGAACCTATCATGCATACTTTTCTTCTTTCCAGCATGTCTATTTCATTCAATAAACGTCCGTAAAGCACTTCCTGCATGTCTATATTAAAATATCCGGGCATTACCCCTTTCACAAAATATGAGCCAGTCTGTTGTCCGTACACCACATTTTTATCACTCTGACCGCCAAAAATCAGTGGGGAAATATCCTGAATACTGGGTACATTCTTAATAATACTCTCTATATCGCGGTTTCGCATATTCCAATAACGCCCCTTGTTAAATCCTTTGTATGGCTCGCTTGTGCGGTCGGTAAGAAAGAATGCGGAATTGGTAGCAAAGCCGCTGAAATTGCTAAAGATTCCATTTCTCATGCCGGCGCCGGAGCCTAACAGGATGACAAGCATCAGGATTCCCCAGAATACCCCGAAACAAGTCATCAGGCTACGAATCTTGTTGCGCGTAATGGTTACCCATACTTCAACCCATCGGTCTATATCAAATAGAAAAGTCATTAGTTTTCAGTTTTCAGTTTTCAGTTTTTAGAAAAAATCTTTTAATTCTTAATTTTTAATTGGGCGTAAGCCTTACGCCCCTACGCCCCTACCATTCAATTATTCAGTTACTCAGTTATTCAGTTATTCGTAATTGTCTTACTCCATTCTCATTGCATCCACCGCCGAAATTTTGACAGCTTTTCGGGCGGGGAAATAGCCTGCAAACACACCTGCAATGACCAATACGGCAGTAGCGGCAAGCGCTGTTCCCAAGTCAACGGTCGGGTTGTGAAAAACGGTGGTGTCTTGCATCCCATTACCGGCATTGGCACCTGCCATTTCCATTCCGTAGTTTATCAATTCAGTCAACCCGATACCCGATACCATACCGATATAGCCGAAAACGGCTGTTACAAGAACCGACTCTACAATTATCAATCGCAAGATAGACGAAGGCTTGGCACCTATGGCTTTGCGAATACCAAATTCCTTGGTTCGCTCGCGTACGGAAATCAACATGATATTACTCACACCCACAATCCCTGCCATCAATGTCCCGATTCCTATAATCCATATAAATAAGGCTATTCCGTTATTCATCCCTTGCCACATACGAAACTCGTTTCCGGAATTATAGATGCCTATCGGGTTCAGGTCGGTCGGGTCGAATTGATGACGGCGTGCCATGCGTTCCCTTAAGCGTTGTTCGAAAGCATCACTTTCGGCTTCTGTATTAACTCCTTTCAGCGTAAAGTTCATTCTGTAAAAACGATTTCCTCCTTCGTAGAGTGATTGTCCTGTCGTAAAAGGGATGATGGCTGTAGGTGAATCGTTATTGTTCAGTTCTTCAAGAATCCCTACTACCTTAAACATCAAATTTCCTAATTTTACAAACTGTCCTAATGGCTTTACCGAATCGCGAAATAATACTTCTACCATACGGGGAGGTAAAATGATTACTTTTCTTTTTTCTATGATATCCAATTCATTGATAAATCTGCCTTCCTGCAAAGGGCTATATAAAATTAACGCATAATCAGGGTGTACAGCCTGCACATCTCCAACCATAAATTCTCTGTTAAAGGCCAGCGTATCGCTTCTATAGAAGGTGGCTGAAATTAAGTCTACCTCAGGGTGTTCTCTTTTAATGGAAATCAGGTCGTCGTTAGTAAAAAAGATTCGCCGGTTTGGTTGGTAGCCTTTGTATGGTTTGGTCGTGTAGCGGGAATAACAAAAGACCGTGTTATCAGCCATAAACTTGAAATTATAGGCAATACCGTTGCGAAGCCCATTGCCCGAAGCCAGTAAAACAATCAGCATAAAGATACCCCAGGCTATAGCGAAGCCTGTGAGAAATGTACGAAGTTTGTTCTTCTTTATGGTACCCCAAATTTCGTATAAGTTGTCAAATTCAAACATATCTTTGCATTATTCCGGCGTTTCTATAAGTCCGTCTTTGATCCGTATAATCCTGTCAGTCGCCTGAGAGACGGTTGGCTCATGGGTTACAATGATGATAGTCATCCCTGTCTGATTCACCTCACGAAGCAAATCCATTACTTCAACCGTCGTATTACTGTCTAAAGCACCGGTAGGCTCGTCGGCCAAAATAATCTGCGGATTGGCAATCAATGCCCGTGCTATGGCTACTCGCTGCTTCTGACCGCCCGACAATTCGTTGGGCATGTGGTCTGCCCATTCCTTCAAACCGACTTTATCTAAGTACTCCGTGGCAATCATGTTGCGTTTCTTTCTTGACACGCCCTGATAATATAATGGAAGCGCCACATTTTCCATCGCATTTTTGAACGTGATAAGATTAAACGACTGAAAGATAAAGCCAATCATACGGTTACGGTATTCGGCGGCTTTGCTTTCACTTAAGTCTTGAATCAATTCATCTCCAAGATGATACGTTCCAGTGTCGTAGGTATCTAAAATGCCTAAGATATTCAGTAAGGTACTTTTTCCGGAGCCGGAAGCGCCCATCACGGAAACCATTTCTCCTTTTTCGATATTTAAATCAATACCTTTCAAGACATGTAATGGTGTCCCGTTGTCATACGTTTTATTGATTCCTTTTAATTGAATTATCATTGCGATGCATTATTTGTACATTAGACGTTATATTATGCTGATTTGTTACAATTGTATTGATTTTTTTTGCAAAAATAACCGATTTCCCTGATTTGAAGAAATACTATGCAATACAATGTACTTTTTTATGTATTATTAACAAATGTGTCCACGCTATGTAAAGAAATGATTCATCGCGTCAAATGACAAATTAATGTTATTGAGAGGCGATATAGCGCCTCTTTACAAGGCTTTGATAATGGTTTCGACAGGTTTTAGCCAAGGGGATGAGAAGCGGATGCGGATGTCGCCTTCATCGCCTGTGGCTTGAATAAAAGCCAATAACCTGCCTCGAAATGCCTGTTGTTTGTTGTCCGTATAATCCCCCATATCTTGCTGATTGCCTGTTTCGAGACCTAACAGCCGGGCAGGGCCGATGATTTGACAAGTGATTTCATTATCGGCTAATAAGGCCGGATAGCCTTCCTCGTCGTCAATCCGGACTATGAGTTGGGCGACTCCTTTGTTTTTGTTGATCACTTTTTCCGAACTGATAAGATTCAATTTTTCAGGTCTTTTATACGTGTGGATAGCAAGCCGGATTACCTCGTTACCGATTTGATCCAATCCGATAGCTTCGAGTTTGCCTCGCTGAAAGGGGATGTCCCAGTAAATGATTCCGGTGGTAGGTTCATAATCTTTGGCTTCGCCCACTACTTGTCCGTTCAATTCAAGTCTCGCCTTAGCTGTATTGGTATAACAAACTACCCGTATTATACGCCCTTCGTCGTAGTTCCATACCGGCCAAGCGTCGGTAGATGGCGTTCTTTCAACAGGCTGGTTTCTTACATTATCAGCTTCGAGTTGTGCCCATACGTCCGACAGTTGATTGTTGGCGCCTCTCGTTGGATACGTACCTATATAAATCACCGGTTTTTCTGCCCAAAGCGATTGGCGAAAATAACCCCTTGGTTTGATAAATCCACCCAAGTCAAGCAGGCCGGCGCTCGATCCCCGTGCCGGCCAGCGGCCTGATTCTCCAAGAAAATCAATTCCCGTCCACAGGAACTGTCCAAAGATAAAATCATTGTCCGCAACTGCTTTCCAGGCATTCAGGTCATGCCGGTTCTCGCTACCGTAGATGATACGTGCGGGGTATTTGGCATGGTCGGAGGCATACATGCTTTCGGTATAGTTGTATCCGGCAATATCTAAGGCGGCAGGGTATTCTGTTTCGTTCGACATGGCTACACCGGCCAAACCGGCTGTTACCGGTCGTGAAGGATCATATTTCCTGACAACGGCTGCAAGCCGTTTGGCAATGGCTCCTAAACGCATAGCATCGGGTGCATCTTTCTTGTAACCGCCAAAGATAGGCTGGGTAAATCCTGCTTCCCCCGTACCATCTAAGACAGGATGCGAATAGGGATCGTTCGGATAATCCACTTCGTTGCCTATACTCCATGCAAAAATGGACAGGTGATTCCGGTCGCGGCGTACCATATCGGCCAGATCGCGTTCGCCCCATTCTTCGAAAAAGTCAAACGACCCTTCAAAGCCGGGTGTTCCTACATTCCATCCTGTCAGCCATTTGCGTTTAGCAAATTCCCATTCGTCGAATGCTTCGTTGAGCACAAGTAGTCCCAGTTCGTCGCATAGGTCATACAGATCGGGCGCTTGCGGATTGTGGCTGGTACGGATCGCATTACAGCCAATTTCTTTCAAGATGAGCAATCTCCGTTTCCATACGTCGCGTGGTACGGCAGCACCCAATACACCTGCATCGTGATGGATGCATACACCTTTCATCTTCATTATTTTCCCATTCAGCGCAAATCCTTTGTCCGGATCGAAAGTAAATGTGCGAAAACCGGTTGTTGTAACGGTTTCATCTATTGTTTTTCCGTTTTGGATTACAGTTGTTTTCAATTTATACAACACAGGATTATCTAAATCCCATAGTTCCGGTCTTCTTACTTTTAAGGTAGCTTCTATCGTCTCTTTTTGGGATGCCCGTACAGCTACTCTTTTCGATGTTTTAGTCACTGTCTTTCCTTCGGGCGAAAAAAGTTCGTGAATAACAATAAGTTGCGTATTTTGAGCCGTCCCGTTTTCAATTTCAGTTTCGATTTGCAATGTTCCTTCGCTTTTGTTCACCTCCGGTCGTGAAAAGACGCCCCATTGTGCGATATGAACCGGATTGGCATACACAAGCCACACGTTTCGGTATATTCCCGATCCTGTATACCAGCGAGAATCAGCTGAGCGGCTGTGGTCAACGCGGACGGAAATCACGTTCTCTTTGCCGTATTCGATTAAGGGTGTTGCTTCAACCATAAATGAGATGTATCCGTTAGGACGCATCCCGAGTGAATGTCCGTTAATAAATACCTCACTCCGGTTGTAAACTCCTTCGAAATAAAGATATACCTTATCTCCCTGACGTTCCTGCGGTATAAGGATGGTTTTGCGGTACCAGCCTACGCCGCCGGGAAGATAGCCCGTACAACTTGCCAACAGTTGGCTTAACTGTCCTTTTACACTCCAGTCATGTGGGAGATCAACAATTTGCCATTTCTGATCATCTAATGCGGGTATTTGACCATTTTTGACGTCATCGGGGATAAATTTCCAGTCGTCGTTGACCTTTTCGGATGTTCCAAACGAAATTTGTGCAGTTAACGATGTACCGAAAACACATAAAAAAAATGCGAAAATTGTTTTTTTAAGTTTCATAACATGTATTTTTTTGTGCCCAAAGATAGTGAATAATTTTACAAACCCAATTCGCAAGACGTGTTACCGTGCTCATGTGGTCTGACTTCATTGTTTTTGTATTTTTTTTTATACTTTTACGCGCTGAAAAAAAATGAACTGGATGGAGCCATTTTCGGAAGATGAAATTGTTGAACAATTGCGAAACCCTGATACAAGGAGGAAAGCGTTCACTAAAATCGTTGAAGTATATAGTGAAAAAATATACTGGTTGATTCGTAAGATGGTTTTATCTCACGAAGATGCGAATGATATCTTACAAAATACTTTTTTGAAAGCCTGGATCAATCTGGATAATTTCAGAGGTGAAGCCAAATTTTTTACATGGATATATAAAATTGCTGTTAATGAAAATATTACATTCCTAAATCGGCAGCGTGCCATGAATAATATTTCATTAGATGATGCAGATGTATTTATGCTTGAGCGATTAACCGGCGATGAGTATTTTGATGGAGATGCACTACAACTAAAGTTGGAAGAGGCCATCTTAAGTTTGCCTGAAAAGCAGCGGATTGTTTTTTTGATGAAATACAAAGAGGAGATGAAATATGACGATATGTCGGAGATATTGGGAACCTCTGTCGGCGCACTTAAAGCCTCCTATCATCATGCAGTAAAAAAAATTGAAACCTTTTTAACGCAAGACATTTAAACCTTTTTTGTTTTGATTAGTCATAAATTACGTTAATAATTCAAAAAAAATGGAAATAAAATCAAATAGGTTGGATGAATTGAAAGGGAAAAACCCATTTACAGTTCCCAATGGCTATATTGAAGGACTTGCAGCACAAATAATGGCTGAAATTCCTGAAATACGGCATAATGAGACAAAGGTGGTTTCAATGTACAACAGAATACGCCCCTGGTTGTATCTGGCAGCAGTTTTTGCCGGATTGCTTATTTTTTTCAAGATATTCATCCATCCGATTGATCATGATACGAATCAACTGGAAAATGCCTCTTCCGATCTGCAGGCGTTTATTTTAGGTGATTTTTTACAAGATATTTCAGAAGATGATCTGGAGTATTTGGAGTTTATTGAAAATCAATATCTCGACCGTGCATTTGCGGAAGAAATAGATAATATGGATTACAAATGAAAAAAAATCTTTTCTTAGTCTTTATTGTACTTGCACTATTTCATATAATTGATGCGTCTGCGCAGGGGCAACAGGGCAACAGGCAACTTTTAGGGAATGATTTTTGGGAAAGAAGAAATCAATTTATCCGCGAAGAAGTTGGGTTAACATCAGATGAAGCAAGTAAGTTTTTCCTGATAGAAAATGAATTTAAGCAAAAAATATTTGAAGTAGGTCGTGAATGTCGGAGTTTAACACGCGAAAGTATGCAAAAACAAAAAATGACAGACGCCGAATATTTAAGATTGATTGACTGTTATCTTGACAACCGCATTAAGGAAGTGCAGATTGAAAAAGAATATTATGAAAAATTCAAAAAAATTATTACGCCGGAAAAATTACATAAATATCATGAGGCTGACGCAAAATTTTCACGCGAATTAGTCAATGTACGTAGAACAGCGCCCCCTTCGAATCGTAACAATACAAATCGGCAAGCAGGGGAACGCACTAATACAAACCGTCCCAGAAATCAGCGTTAACGATAAACCCAATATCGTGTCATAGGCAGAAATATAGGTCTTTCCACAAATTATTCTCTATTCGTAATTGTCACATCCGCTCGGGGACATCAATCCCCAATAACCCCATTCCCGACTGAATGATTCTGGCGACGTTGGCTGATAGCATTAGTCGCAATTTCTTTCTTTCTTCATCCGGCTCGTTCAAAATCGAATAATCGTGGTAGAACTGATTATATTCCTTGACTAATTCATAGATATAGTTGGCAATACAGGCCGGGCTGCAGGTATCGCCTGCTTCCTTAATGATAAGAGGATATCCGGTCATCAATTGAATCAATGTTTCCTCTTTTGAGGTAATTGTTGTATCAGGATTCAGCAATTCCGGTAGTTCGAGGCGCTGTTCCAAGGCTTTTCGAATGACAGAGCAGATTCGAGCATGCGTATATTGAATAAAAGACCCCGTGTTCCCGTTGAAATCAATGGATTCTTTCGGATTGAAAACCATGTTTTTGCGAGGATCTACTTTCAAAATAAAGTATTTCAGCGAACCCATACCGATCATCCGGATAATTGAATCGGCCTCTTTCCCGCTCAGACCAGCCAATTTGCCCAGTTCATTGGACGTTTCCCGCGCTGTACATATCATCTCATCCATCAGGTCGTCAGCGTCAACGACCGTTCCTTCCCGGCTTTTCATTTTACCCTCCGGCAATTCGACCATCCCGTATGAAAAATGAACTAATCCTTTACCAAATGCAAACCCGAGTTTATCTAACAAAATAGAAAGTACCTGGAAATGATAATTTTGTTCGTTTCCAACCACATATATCATCCGATCAATCGGATAATCGTCAAAGCGCAATTTTGCCGTTCCGATATCTTGTGTAATGTAAACTGACGTCCCGTCGGCACGGAGAAGCAGTTTTTCATCCAATCCGTCCTGAGTCAAATCTGCCCAGACCGATTGATCCGGACGCCGGTAAAACACTCCTTTTCTCAATCCTTCCAAAACGGTTTCTTTTCCTTCAAGGTAAGTATCCGATTCGTAATAAATATGGTCGAAATCAATGCCAAGTTTTTTGTAAGTTTGGTCAAAACCCTCATAAACCCAACTGTTCATGGTCTTCCAAAGCGCTATGACATCCGGATCGCCTGCTTCCCAGCTGCGAAGCATTTCGCGTACCTCCGCCATCAACACGGATTTCTCTTCAGCTTGTTCTTTGTTGAATCCTTTGGTTTCGAGCGCTTTCAGTTCTTCTTTTAAATGCTTGTCGAACAACACATAAAAATCGCCCACCAGATGGTCGCCTTTTTTACCTGAAGAAGTTGGTGTAATGCCTTCGCCCCATTTTTTCCATGCGAGCATAGACTTGCAAATATGAATTCCGCGATCATTTACAATGTTGGTTTTGACTACTTTATATCCGTTTGCCTTCATTATTTCTGAAAGACTGTATCCTAACAGATTATTGCGAATATGTCCGAGATGTAAGGGTTTATTGGTGTTGGGTGATGAATATTCTATCATTACCAAAGGTGATTGTTCTGTGGCAGTTTGGATGCCGTAATGTATATGGCTGTTTATATCATTTAAAAGACCCACCCAGCATTTTCCTGCAATGGTAAGGTTCAAAAAACCTTTAATGACATTAAATGATGCCACAACAGGTTCGTTTTGTTGCAGGTATTCGCCGATTTCCTGCGCTGTTTGCTCAGGCGATTTTTTGGAAATGCGAAGAAACGGAAAAACAACCAAAGTCAGATGCCCCTGAAATTCTTTTTTTGTCTTTTGTAGTTGTAGTTGTTCGCCTGACACATCTGTCCCATAAAGATACTTAATACCGGATGCCACTGATTGGCAAAGTTGTTGTTCGATATGCATATAAAAATATTTTCGGCAAAGATACGAATTCAATTGAAAATGGAAAGTTGAAAATTGAAAATGAGGGAGAAAGTATTATCTTTGCGTTTTTTGTGTAACCCATTGGCGCATTTTGCGATAAAATTTTGTATTTTATGGAAACCGGAAATAAAATAATCATCTATCAGGTACTTCCACGATTATTTGGAAATCGAAATAATATGCCTGTTAAAAACGGGACAATTGCTGAAAATGGATCAGGTAAATTTTCGGCATTTACTCCAAAGGCATTGGCTGAAATAAAAAAAATGGGGATAACACATATCTGGTTTACAGGCGTGATCGCACATGCCACACAAACCGATTATTCTTCTTACGGCATCCGCAAAGACCATCACGCTATTGTCAAAGGCAAAGCCGGATCGCCTTATGCCATCAAAGATTACTATGACACAGATCCCGATCTGGCCGATGATGTACCCAATCGTATGAAGGAATTTGAGGCGTTAATCGAACGAACTCACCGTACCGGAATGAAGGTAATCATTGACTTTGTCCCCAATCACGTGGCACGTCAGTATCATTCGGAAGCGAAACCATCGCTGGTACGCGACCTGGGAGAACAAGACGATATGTCGAAAGATTTCGATCGGGATAATAATTTCTACTATTTACCGGAACAGCCCTTAAGCCTTTGTTTCGAAGCTCATTGTGATGATATTGAATACAGTGAGTTTCCTGCCAGGGTCACAGGAAATAACTGCTTCCATGCCAATCCAACAGCAAATGACTGGTACGAAACCATTAAACTAAACTATGGAGTTGACTATGCAAATGGAGGGAATTGTTATTTTGAGCCGAAACCTGACACATGGCACAAGATGTTGGATATCTTGCTTTTTTGGAAAATGAAAGGCGTAGATGGTTTCCGGTGTGATATGGCCGAGATGGTACCGGTGGAATTTTGGCATTGGGTTATTCCTAAAGTGAGAACCGATGACAATATCTGTTTTATTGCAGAGGTTTATAATCCTTCCCTGTACCGCGATTATATCGTGCGGGGAAATTTTGATTATTTGTACGATAAAGTTGGGTTATATGATACATTACGCAATGTGATTTGTAATAATACTTCGACTCGTTCCATCACAAAATGTTGGCAGGAAACCGAAGGGATTCAACAACAAATGCTTTACTTTTTGGAGAATCACGATGAACAGCGTATTGCATCCGATTTTTTTGCAGGATCAGGTCAACGTGGATTTCCTGGCATGATGGTAGCAGCTACCATGAATACTAATCCTGTTATGCTTTATGCCGGACAGGAATTTGGCGAAAGCGGAATGGAAGAGGAAGGATTTAGCGGAAAAGACGGACGTACTACCATTTTTGATTATTGGAGTTTATCTTGCATACAAAACTGGATAAACAATCAGCGTTTCGATGGCGCTTTGCTGACCGAAGCACAAAAAAGTCTTTATCAATCCTATACAAAATTGATGCAAATTGCAGATACCGAGAAAGCCATCAGTCTGGGCGGTTTTTTTGACCTTATGTATGCAAACTCACAATTAGGCGAAAAATGCATGTATGCTTATTTACGCGCTTATAATCAGGAGGTTATTTTGGTCGTTGTGAATTTTGGTTGTGACATGCAGACTGTAAATATTATGATTCCTCCAGAGGCCTTCCGACTTCTTCATATCCCTGATAATCAAGTCGCTAAACAAACTGATTTATTTACCGGCACGCAAAGTATTAGCACCTTAACCTTTGCCTGCGCATATAAGATTATCATTCCGGGTTATGCGGGGGAAATTCTGAAATTTGATTACAGATAATTTTCCCACCGCACATTATGCATATCTCCACTTGCGGCTAATTCCTGATGGAATGCAAAACAGCATTTAAGATTATGTGGAGTATGGCCTCCAACGCCTATATTCAGGTATTCATGCAACAACGGACGATAATCGGGATGTGCGCAGTGATCAATAATGATACGGGCGCGCTGAACAGGCGAGGTGCCTCTTAAATCTGCCACTCCATATTCGGATACAATGATTTTTACGGAATGTTCGCTATGATCCGTATGAGATACCATTGGTACAAACGCACTGATTTTTCCTTCTTTGGCAGTAGATGGCGTAGTAAAAATTGAAAGATATGATGCGCGGGTAAAATCGCCTGAACCTCCGATGCCGTTCATCATCTTTGTGCCCGATACATGCGTGGAATTGATATTTCCGAAAATATCCACCTCCAAAGCTGTATTGATGGCAATCACACCTATGCGACGCGCCACTTCAGGGTTGTTTGATATTTCTAACGGACGAAGCAATAGCTTGCTTTTATAAAAATCAAAGTTGGTATAAATCTCCTCCAGGACTTCTGCACTGACACTTAGGGAACAACCACTTGCGAATGTAACTCTTCCTGCTTTCATAAGTTTAAACACTGAATCCTGAATTACTTCTGTATAAATCGGGAATGCAGGAATTGCCTCATTTTCTCCCATACTGCCCAAAACGGCGTTGGCCACATTACCAACACCGCTCTGTATGGGGAGAAAAGATCGCGGAATACGGCCTGTGTTTATTTCATTTACCAGAAAATCAGCTACGTTTCTTCCGATAGCCAATGTGGCATCGTCTAAAGGAGTAAAGACGCCGCTTTCGGTCGGGAGGTTGGTTTCAACCACCCCGACGATTTTCTCCGGATTCACTTTAATGACCGGTGAGCCAATTTTGTCGGAAGGACTGAATATAGGTATTTCGCGGCGTACAGGTGGGTCGTCCGGTTCATAGATATCGTGCATACCACGAATCTCTTTCGGATGATAACGATTCCATTCGATTATTATCTTGTCTGCAACGCGGCAAATTGCCGGCGATATCCCTACAGCATCCGTAAGTACGATTTCACCGTCTTCTGAGACATCGGCAGCCTCAATGACAGCCACAGCTACTTTGCCAAGAAAACCATACCGCAAACTTTGTGCCAACTCCGAAAGGTGCATATCGAAATAATTGGTGTCTCCTGAGTTTATCAATGCCCTCAAGTCTTTATTCGACTGGTATGGCGCTCGGAATTTTATGGCATTGGCACGCGCCAAAGCGCCGTCCAAACTATCACCTGTTGAGGCCCCCGTAAAATAACCTATCTGAAACGGATTACCTTTTGCATGTTCTTCTTCAGCCCGTTTCGCTATTGCTAATGGAATTATTTTTGGACATCCCGCCGAAGTAAATCCGCTAAAACCAACACTGTCGTTATGTGAAATGAAAGAGGCGGCCTCTGTGGCTGTGATATATTTTAATGCCATGTTTTGCTACTTTATGTTAAAACCGGTGCAAAGATACTTATTCAATTACAAATTTCGAATAATGACTTTGCATTAGTGGAAAAATTATATAATGTTTAGCTTTCCGAAAGGAAGTAATTAAAAAACAATCACTATATTTGAACGTCAAAAAACACAAAAATGATGAACAGAAGAAATTTTATCAACACATCGCTTGTAGCCGGTTCGGGAATGGTGGCATCCGGCGTATTAACCTCATGTGGCGGAGAGGGTCAAAGCGGGACGAAAAGAAGACGTTCCAAAGCAGAAAGAATTGAAAAGATGCAAGTTGCGTTCGACTTTTTTTCCGGAGGCCCGAACAATGCGCCAAAGGTGCAGATGGCCAAAGAATTGGG
>JGI24705J35276_12237978_pt1 | contig 14663 bp, 13 predicted proteins | sample TergutNt197P4_FD_35276 | JGI IMG/M metagenome (IMG submission 35276) | reverse complement strand
GGGGAAGCCCGCGCCTGCCGGCATATTGCCTTGCATAAAGGCGTCGACGTCGCTCATTATGGGTCCTGCTATCCTTGACAGAGCTTTCGGCTGGAGGTTCGGATGCAAAAAACCGCCCGATTTGTCGCCCTGTGACGAAAAATCAAGATCAGGGCCCGAGTTCGGCTTAACATCAACAAACACTTGCCCTTTGTTGTCTGAATCGAAGCCGCCAAGCAAATACTTGCTATTGTAAACGAGCGTGTGCGGCTCCTGCGAACCGGACAACTGCGCAATCGGTTCGATACGGGCTGTTATCTCATCCACCTGAGGAACCCATATTGGAAGATTAAGCTCATTGTAATGCGTCCGCAGCGTTGCGTTTCCTTTTTGAACTAATCCGCTGAATTTGATCTTGTGAACCGGCAAGGAGGTGTCGCCCGGACCAAGGCCTGGGGCGAGAGCTATGCGCTGCCAATTAAAACCAACAGTGTTGCAGCTAACCCTGCTGTCGAAATCGTTCATCGCATCCATGGCAAAACACTCGGCAGCATTATAGTCCGGAGAATCGCCGGCAGAAGGACGCGCCAATGTACCTTCGACAAAGATCATCGGCATATTGAAAAGTGCTCGCCGTCCGTCCAAATCGGTCGCTGCGCATTGAAACATGAATGGGTTGTGGCCGACGTGAGGCCAGAACATCGAGGATCCATAAAACTTTCCTTGCTCATAACCTGGGTATTCCGATCCCGCTCCGATAGATATTTTCACTTGTGATGGAGGCAAACCGGGGGCGTCGAGATCCGGCGTCGTCTCTGTCAATATTCTGACACGCGAGAACGGAAACTTTTTGGAAAGACTGAACCTTTTGGCTGCATCGGCTGAGTTGTTTGTGGCAGCTTTGAATTCGTCGCTCTCATATGTGCGTTCTTTCTCGCGTATGACTATGAAATAGCGTTGGCGCAAATAAGCAGGATTGCCGTCATTGTCATTATTGTGATGAAATTTGCGTTCGGTAATTTTGACAAGCGACACCCGATGGCCGAACGGAAATAAGTAACCGCGTTTGACGACGCGCACAAAATGGTCTCGTCCCATCGTCGCTCGATTTGTCCATTCCTCAACGCTGAACCCGTCTGGAGGCTCCCAGGCGCCGCGAGAATCAAGCCAGCCGCCCATTGCAGAGAGCATCATCATATTGGTGTTTATCGGCTCAGGGTCATAACCGGTTTTTTTGAAGTTCGATGAAAGATGTGCAATCTGGTAGCGGTCGTTATTGTCAAGCGTCGCAGTGAACGGTTTATCCTCTGTAATCGGCAGAGCGGAAGGCCAGTTGTTCTGCATTTTTACCGGAGCAGCTTCCCCTCCTTCGCCTTGCAATGCCCAAACTGCCCGGACAGTACGGTTTTCATCGGGGTGTGGCGGCTCTGTTTCCTGCCCGTCTCCTTGTGGCGCTACCAACCGCGAATGCCACAGTTCGGTATGGTTTGTGCCAAAAGAGAAAACCGGTTCATTGGCATGGCGCCAGCGAGCAAAGCCATCCGGAGATAAAATAAGACGCCATGGCATTTCGATCGAAGTTGTCATGGCGTCCGGGTTTCCAAGCCTAGCGTAATGCGAAGAAGTCAAAAAATCCGGTGCTATCTGCAATGATTCTAATCCTAATGAGGCTGGCTGTAATGTGCTGCCCAATTGCTGCCGCGCCCGAAGAGTCGCTAAGTCGCCTTTCGCACCGATAAGCAGCGTTTTTACGACTGAAACGGCTAGTGCTGCGCTATACTTGACAGGCGGAGCCTCCCACTCCAGTATCGATTTGGGGATTACCGGTTTTGCCAACAAAGGAGGCCTGATTTCAAGCGATGCGGCTATTGCGGAGTTAACGCTTGAAGCAATGCCTATATGACCTGCCACTGAATAGTTTTTGATTTCTTTTGCGACCTTCAAAGGCCACTCCTTGCAAGCCGCGAGAATTGAGCTGAGTGTGTACTCGATGTCACAGTTTTGTGGGGCAATGAACACGAGCCGCGACTCGTTTGCTATGCGAACGCGAGGGGGCCTTGGTGCCTCAGCGAGCGAAAGCGGAGAGGGGTCGGGCAGATTCTCCGAAGCAGCCTCATGGAAGGCTTCCTCGGCAAAAGATTGCGGCGGAAAGTGCAAAATCAGGTATGCCGGTTTGGTTTTTATCCTTACGCGCAGCCTCGGCGCACGAACCAAGAAAGTCCCCCCGTAACCTGCGCTGAATCGTGGCACAACTTCCATGTTTACCGTCTCAATGCGCAGCACAGCGAGGTCGTCCGGCCTTACAACCGGCGTCCCGTGCCTTGATTTTTCAAAGATATTCATTATAGTCTACCTTCTTCCGGATTATTTCACATTCAGTATATCCTTACAATGTTGATGTGTCAAGTGTAGAAAGGCATGGATAATTTACACTTACAAAAAAGTCTGCACATCGTATTGCTATTGTCCGTGCAATAGGTTATAATAATAGCGGAGGTGTTTGCAGTGAGCAAGAGTACGAACTTATATATCAGGGTAGAACCAGATGATAAAAAAAACGCAGAAACGATTTTAGCGCAACTTGGGGTTCCGATGTCAAACGCAGTGGGTATGTTTTTGAAACAAGTTATCCTGTGCCGCGGGCTTCCGTTTAATGTAACGCTCCCCACTTTGCAGCCAATTGACATATCCTTGCTTTCCGATGACGAATTGCATGCCGAACTTGAAAAAGGCTATTCAGATATTGAAAAAGGGAACGTCTTTCCTGCTCGAGAAGCTTTTTTATCTTTAAGAAATGAGCTTGGTATATGACGTATGCAGTGAAACTGACCGAGCAGGCTCGGCTTGACATGAAAATGATATACGATTATATCGCGAATACGCTTATGATGCCTACAATTGCGAAAAAACAGTATCTGCGTATCGAAACAGCAATATTCTCTTTGGATCAAATGCCGGAACGCTTTCGGCAATATGAAAAAGACCCTTGGCGAAGCCGTAATCTTCGCGCCATGCCTGTTGATAAATATCTTGTATTTTATACTGTGGATAAAAATAATCATACTGTGACAGCCATACGCATCATGTATGGCGCAAGAAATATCGAAAAAGAATTGGACAGCACGACAGAGTAAGACTATACCCTTCCTTCATCATCTTTCCTTTTGCTTCCGCCGCAGGCTGTTGCAACCCGCCAACGCGTGATTTCCTTTATGAGGTCATGCGGTATTGGTTTATTTAGCGGAAGCTGTATAGTGCCCTTGGACGTCTTGTACCCAGTCAGTTTATCAGCGAAAACTGTTGTCGCTTCGCCGCCGGGGAAGATGCTTATATGCTTCTTGAACGCCGCGAAGTAGATAAGGGTCTTTCCTTGCCAGAAAGCCGGCATTTGATAAGAAATCTTCTCAATTGCCTCTGGCGCAGCAGCACGGATAGCCTCACGGATTTTGTTCAAAATCGGCTGCACGTCCTCTGCTTGCCCTGCAATGTATTGATCGATGGTTTTAGCCGAGTTGCTCATGGCGTCTGCTCCTTTACAGCCTTCAGGCGGGATTCCAGCCTGTCCAGCATAAGCGTTATTGAATGTTCTTGCCCGGGGTTTTGCAGAGATGAAGCGAGTTTGCGGGCTTGAGCGACAATTTCAAGCGCTTTTTCCTCGTCGCCGTCCAAAATCCCGTTTTTCGCCGCAACATAGGAAAGGAACGCCGGATGCTTTATCGCAAGAATCTTTTGAAATGACCTGTCTTTTTCCTTTTCTTCTATTCGCACGCGAGCAAGCTGCACAAACGTCTCCCCTTCAAAGTGGATCAACTCGTGAAATATCAGGCCAAGGGCTACCAAACTTCTGTAATATGGCGGCAGTTTGGCCGCATCCAACCGCAACAGCTCTTGATAGCTGTGTTCATATGCACCTTGTTCTTCAAGCTGTTGGGATCGCAGCATTACGGTGTTGGCGACAAAAAAATTGCCCAAATCCGCACTTTCGCTTACAGAAAAAGCATCCTCGCCATAATCCGTGATGAATTTCCCTTTTGATAAATCGGCGTTCGTTTTGAGCATCAAATAAAACCCATGCCTTGCATCGCTTGATTTGAGCGCCTCCTTAACGTTTTTCCCGTCATTGGGGATAGCGCCTGCTGTTCGCGGGACAAGGTTCATGGCTCCGAGCAATAAAGCTGATACGCCCATTCCAAAAAGAAAAAACCGTACAAATTCATCGTAAATTATGAAGAACGACACCAAAAAGGCAGCGCTTGCAAGCAGGTTCGCCAGACCGCCGCCTAAATTATAAAGAACAAAACGGAAATCTCCCTCATCTTCGACGGGCTCCATCAAGCACTGGCCGGAGATTATACCCAGCCCTGCGTCTTTTATCAGTATTATCTTGCTGTCTTTGTTCCTCGCCCATAGCCAATTCATCAGACGGAATGAAACAAATTTGTAGCCCGACAACCGTCCGCAAACCAAATGCCCCAGCTCATGCAGCACTAATGATATAAAAATGCCGACTATTAATCCGATGACATAAACTGTTATGGTTCCACCATTCCAATATCCTATAATCATACCCTCAAGAAAAATGCTTCACGTAAAAAAACATGTCAGTAGCCGCAAACCCAAGCGACTCGTAGAATTTGTTTGCATTCGGATTTGTAAGCTCTGACTGGAACTGCAGCCGTTTATAGCCATTTTCCATAGCATAGGCCTCGATAAACGCCATGGCCTCTCTGCCGTGCCCTTTTCCCTGATGCTCTTTTTTTATGTAGAGGTCGTCTAGCACAAGCACTTTGCCATGCGCCCATATGCTGAAAACGCTCATCAAGTTTGCGAAGCCAATCGGTGTTCCACCCTCTTCCAAAACCAGCAGGGCTACGAGTTCCGGATGCTCAATACTGCCTCCTTCTTCATAGTGCCACGCCCCCTGCAAACTCCGAAAGTTTAAAGGCGGTTTTGGAGTTTCGCACGGTTATGGCATGGTACATTGCCTTGTCCTGCGAGATTTTCGATACCCGGGTCCGGGAAAACGTCGCCATGGGAGCTGACCAAAAAACAACTCTGCCATAATATGCGAGGCTCTCGTACTCTTCCTTGACCTGGCCGATGTGGGCAACCACTTGTTCCGCTGTCATAGGCGGAATGACGAAAAACGCGTCATGCCGCGAATCCGTCTTGCCCCACCAGTCAGGAGCGTGAGAAAGCGTGTCGATCAAATCAGCTCCGGAAATTATACACACCGGGACGCTGATGCCAAATGCCTCCGAAATCAAATCCTCACAAACGGGCTTGACAGCGGCTTCATCCAAGCCGCTGTCAAAAAGCACGTTTCCACTGTTAATGTAAGTAACGACGTCCTGAAAACCATGATGCTCAAATGCGGCCTTTAAATCAGCCATCTTGATTGTATTTTTACCGCCGACGTTGATGCCTCGCAGCAGACATATGTATTTTGTCATCAGTTTCTGCCCCTTACGAGTTCTTCATAGCCTCAGCCACTGCAACGGCGACGGCGACGGTGGCGCCGACCATGGGGTTGTTGCCCATCCCTAGGAAGCCCATCATTTCGACGTGGGCCGGCACTGAGCTCGATCCAGCGAACTGAGCATCCGAATGCATCCTCCCCATCGTGTCGGTCATGCCGTAGGAAGCAGGCCCGGCAGCCATGTTGTCTGGATGAAGAGTGCGGCCCGTGCCGCCTCCGGAAGCGACAGAAAAGTATTTCTTGCCCTGCTCGGTACATTCTTTTTTGTAGGTTCCGGCAACGGGGTGCTGAAAACGGGTGGGGTTTGTCGAATTCCCTGTTATGGATACATCTACACCCTCAAGGTGCATGACGGCGACGCCCTCGCGCACGTCGTCTACGCCGAAGCAGCGGACCTGTGCGCGCTCGCCTTTTGAATAGGCTGTTTCCTTTACGATCTCGATTTCCCCTGTGGCATAATCAAATAAAGTCTGCACATAAGTAAAGCCGTTGATACGGGAAATTATCTGCGCGGCATCCTTTCCAAGCCCGTTGAGGATGACCCGCAAGGGGGCTGTTCTCGCCTTGTTCGCGTTTCTCACTATGCCTATTGCGCCTTCTGCTGCGGCGAAGCTCTCATGCCCGGCAAGGAACGCGAAGCACTTCGTGTCGTCTCTAAGAAGCATGGCACCGAGGTTGCCGTGCCCAAGGCCTACTTTCCTGTCCTCTGCCACGCTGCCGGGGATGCAAAAGCTCTGAAGCCCGATGCCTATGTCTTCTGAAATGCCTGCGGCAGTTTTTGCGCCTTTCTTTATTGCTATCGCTGCGCCCACAGTGTAAGCCCAGCCTGCGTTTTCAAAAGCGATAGGCTGCACGGACTTGACGATGTCATACGGGCTCACCCCGGCCTTGTCACAGATGTCCTTGGTTTCTTCCAAAGATGCTATGCCGTACTGCGCAAGGACACCGCATATCTTGTCAATGCGGCGTTCATAACTTTCAAACAATGCCATTCCGCTCACTCCTTTCTGGGGTCGATGTACCTAGCGGCTTCGCCAAAACGCCCATAAGTGCCTTTGGCTTTTTCAAGCGCTGCGTTTGCGTCATCGCCCTTTTTCACTGAGTCCATCATCTTCCCGAGGCTGATGAACTCGTACCCTATTATCTCGTTGTTTTCGTCAAGAGCGATTCGGTTGACATAACCTTCGGTCAGTTCAAGATACCGCGCACCCTTTTCCTTTGTGCCAAACATCGTGCCCACTTGGCTCCTCATGCCCTTCCCCAGATCCTCAAGGCTCGCGCCGATTGGAAGGCCGCCTTCGGAAAAAGCCGTTTGGCTGCGGCCATAGACGATCTGCAGAAACAATTCTCGCATGGCTACGTTGATGGCGTCACAGACAAGGTCTGTGTTCAGCGCCTCTAAAATAGTCTTCCCCGGCAAAATTTCGGAAGACATAGCTGCAGAATGCGTCATTCCGCTGCACCCAAGCGTCTCCACCAGCGCTTCTTCAATAATCCCGTTTTTTACGTTGAGCGTCAGCTTGCATGCCCCTTGCTGCGGGGCGCACCAGCCCACGCCGTGTGTCAGCCCGCTGATGTCGCCAATTTCCTTTGCCCGCACCCATTTCCCTTCCTCTGGGATAGGCGCCGGCTCATGGCATGCGCCCTTTGCGACAGGGCACATATGCTGCACTTCCGTCGAATAAATCATGTGCTCACCTCATTTCTTAAAACATTGCGAAGGGGCCTTGTCCCCCCCAGTAATTATAATCTATGATTTGACAAACCGCAAGCAGCCTGTTTTCATATCTCGATCCCCACAGGGCAATGGTCGCTGCCGTAGACGTTGTCGTAGATCACTGCGCTTTTCACTCTGCCCGTCAGGCGGTCCGAGCCAAGGAAATAGTCGATGCGCCACCCCACGTTCCGCTCCCTTACCCCCGGCATCATCGACCACCACGTATAGGCGTCGTGCTTGTCCGGGTTGAAATGGCGGTAAAAATCCGTGAATCCGGCAGCCAGCAGCTTTGTCATCTTGTCCCGCTCTTCCTGCGTGAACCCGGCGTTCCTTACGTTCGCCTTCGCATTTTTGATGTCGATTTCCTCGTGGGCGCAGTTCAAATCGCCGCAGATGACAACAGGCTTTTCCCTGTCCAAACCGCAAACGTATTCCCTGAAATCATCCTCCCAGCCCATGCGGTACGGCAGACGCAGGAGTTCCCTCTTTGAATTGGGCGTATATACATTTACCAGGTAAAACTCCTCAAATTCGAGCTCAATGATGCGCCCTTCGTGGTCGTGCTCGCTCACGCCCATGCCAAAGGACACGGCGATTGGCTCCGCCTTTGTAAACACGGCTGTCCCGGAATAGCCTTTTTTTTCTGCGCTGTTCCAAAATTGCTCATACCCTGATATGCCGATCTCTGCCTGCCCTTGCTCCATTTTCGTTTCCTGTAGGCAAAACACGTCCGCGCCGATTTGCTCAAACGCCTCGGCGAAGCCTTTTTTCAGGCAGGCCCGCAAGCCGTTTACGTTCCATGACGCCAGCTTCATCCTGCTCACCACCTCCTGCTCTGCCAAAGCTGCTGCCCCTTGATTATTATTCGCTAATTTCCCAATCGATTGGAGCTTCGCCGATCTGTTCTAAGAACTCGTTCGTGCGCGAAAAGTACTTCCCTCCCCAGAACCCGTTGTGCGCGGAAAGCGGGCTCGGGTGTACGCCTGCAATTATCAGGTGCGCCGGGTTTGAAAGCAGCACGGACTTCGCTTTTGCGTTGGCGCCCCACAGGATGAAAACGATGGGTTTCTCCCTTTCGTCAAGCAGCTTTATCACCCTGTCGGTAAAGGTTTCCCAGCCCTTCCCCTTGTGGGAGTTCGCCTGCCCGCGCCTCACGGTCAGTACGGTGTTGAGCAGCAGGACCCCATGCTTTGCCCAGTCGGCGAGGCAGCCGTGGGAGGGCGGCTTTGTTCCCAGGTCGCTTTCCAGTTCTTTGAATATGTTGACCAGCGACGGTGGCGGCGGAGTCCCTTTCTGCACCGAAAAACAGAGCCCGTGCGCCTGCCCCGGCTCGTGGTACGGGTCCTGCCCCAGTATGACTGCCTTTACGTCCTCGTATGCCGTGCTTTTCAACGCATTGAAGATATCGTGCATGTTGGGGTATATTGCCCTGCTCTTGTATTCGCTGATTAAAAAGCTCCTCAGCTCCTGGTAATAGCCCTTGTCGAATTCGCCTTCAAGGACCTTGTCCCAGCTGTTGCCTATGTTGACCATGTTCCGGATGCCTCCGTTCAAGCGTATTATATCATCTTTCTACAGCTGCAACAAGCATGTATTGTCAATACCGTCTCCTATACTTGACATTTTCCGTCTGTTTTGTTTTAATTGAGGTGTAATTATAGCCATTTTGCCTCGCATAATGGTAAAAAAAAGAGGAGGAATAAAAAATGGAAGGAAAAAGAACGCACAGGCTAAGAATCCTGCCGCTGCTCTTGGCGTTGGTGATGGTTTTCCCGTCTTACGCTTTCGCGACGGCAAACGCTTGGGTTGACCCAGTCAAGGAAACGCTTCAGATGGAGCTTCAGTCTTTGGTCAGCGAAGCAAAAGGCGTCCCCCAGAGCGAGCTTGACGGTTGCCCTGCCGGCATCGCAAGCCAGCTCGCCTACTCAACGGAAAAGGCTGAGAAGCTTGCCCAAAGCCCCGTAGGGTCAGTGGGCAGAATTAAACTGGCTGCATTGGAATTGCGGGTTGCCCTAGATGCGCTAACCGTCGATCTCCAAAACGCAACTATTTCAGACATGCAAAACCTAGTCCTGGCAGGCAAGCTTACCTATCAGCAACTGACGCAGATGTACCTGACCAGAATTGAATTGTACGAGCACAACACCATCATGCTGAATTCTGTGCGGGCCATCAACCCAAACGCCCTGTCCGACGCTGCCAAGTGCGACGCTGCGTTCGCGGAAGACCCATCTGTCGCCAAAGGCATGTTCGGCATCCCAGTGCTGCTAAAAGACAACATCAACGTCGTCGGCATGCCCAACACTGCGGGCTCTATAGCCTTGTCAAACAACTACCCGCCATACGACGCGCCCCTTGTCACGAACTTGAAAGCAGCAGGGGCAGTCATATTGGGCAAACTCAACATGACTGAGTTTGCCCACTCCGTAGACTCAAGCATGCCGGCCGGCTTTTCCGCACTGGGTGGCCAAGTCAAGAACCCTTACCGGCCAAACCGGCTCCTAGGCGACACCTCAACCCTAACCCCCAGCGGCTCATCCGCAGGCTCCGGCGCCGCTGCCGCCGCTGCCCTGGCTGCGATCACAGTCGGTACTGAGACTGACGGTTCCATCTTGAGCCCGGCAGCGAGGAATTTCATTGCAGCCGTCAAACCCACTGTCGGCTTGATCAGCCGCTACGGCGTCATCCCCATATCTGCCACTCAGGACACGCCCGGGCCGATGGGGCGCAATGTGACAGACCTTGCCATCCTGCTTAACGCCATGGCGGGCTACGACCCCCACGACCCGTTCACTGAAGGGATCGCGGCAGCCGGGGTAACAGGCGTGGACTACACCCAAAGCCTGAAATTGGGCGGCCTTGCAGGCAAGAGGCTGGGCCTCACCGGCATCCCTGCTGCGACCAGCGCAACTTATGCGCCGTTCCAAGCCGCGCTGCAGGCTCTCAGGGACGCTGGCGCTGAAATCGTGACAAAGCCAAACGGCACGGCGCTTACGTACTACAACCCTTCAAACCCGAACAGCAACCCGTCAGCCCCCAGCACCTCCGTCCTCGACTACGAATTCAAGAGGGACCTTGCTGCATACTTGGAAACGCTCGATCCGAGCTACCCCTTCAAGACGATTCAGGACATCATCGACTTCAACCTGGCTTACGAGGTAGACCACCCCGGCGGCGCCATCCCATACAGGCAGAGGTGGCTGATAGCTGCGGCCGACATGGACCTTGTAGCGGACAAGGCGAGGTACGAGGCAGACATTTTGCGGGAAATAGCTTATTCGCGGACCAACGGGATAGACTATGTCCTAAAGGAGTACAACCTCGACGGCTTGATAACCACGGGGACCTCAAGCATAGGCGCAAGGGCCGGCTACCCAACAGTGTCAGTCCCCCTCCAGTATTCCGGTGGCACGGGTGCGTCGACCAACATCATCTTCACAGGCACTGCGTTTACCGAAGCGAAGCTGCTTGAATTCGCATACGTGGTCGAACAGGCGACAATGTACCGCGTCCCGCCTGGCATGGCAGACAAAGCCCGCCTTCAGGTTGCGATAGGGGCAGCGCAAAGGCTTTCCTCAAGCGAGCGGGCGCAGTTCCAAAGCATCTACAATGCATCATTGAGCGTGTACCAAGACAATTTCTTGCCTCAGATGGACATCGATAAAGCCGATGAAGCATTGCGGGGCGCATTGCTGGCTGTAACGCCGGCCGGCAAAGCCCAACTAGGCGAAACGGTGGCATTTGCGTCAGAAATCAATGCCGATTTTCTTAACTCTGCAATCAAGGAGGACTTTCTGGGCTTGCTTGACAGCGCCGCTTCCGTCAATGCGGACGAATTTTCTCTTCCCGAGGAAGTCGCAGCGGCTTACAGCTCCCTGAACAGCTTGCTGGCGAAGCCCGCCTTCCTTCAGTCAATCGTGGACTACGCCAACATGGTCAAGGACAGCATGTCCCTCAAACCGTCCTTTGCAACTGCACTGGAAAGCGCGCAGCAGGTGTTGGCAGACCCTGCGTCCACAGCTTCAGACTACATGGAGGCAGCCCGTGCCCTGAACGCCGCGATCTACAAATCCGCTGTTGTTGTCGGCATTCATACGGCGCCTGTGAGCTTCATTGGAGGAGATGTGGAGTTCAACTTGTCTGTTGAAAATGCGGAAAATGTGCTGAACGTCAGCCTAACCTTTGAAATTGACGGCAGCATGCTCTCCGGCAAGGACCTGCTGGGGCTTAACGGCTTTGCGCCTATGAACGGCATCCTCTGGGTTCATGCAGGCGGAAACAATTGGAGCGGCACTGTCACCTTGGCGCTGCCATCCGGCGCCACCACCGGCCTGACCTCGGAAACGCCTGTGGACATCGCAAAATTCATCTGTGCGCCAAAGGGTTTTGGCAATGCTGCCATGGCTATAACGTCTGCCAAGGTTGTATTCCTCGACGACACGACCAAATACGTCGGAGCCAACATAAAAAACGGCACTGCCACAGCAATTGTCGCCAAATCGAAGTACGACCTTAATAGGGACGGCACCGTGGACGCCTTAGACCTGGGCATCATGCTGCTGTACTGCGGGTTCATCAGCGATTCGGCTGAATGGGCGACCCAGGTCAAAGTAAGCGACGCGTGGGGCAACGGCGTCACTGCAAGCATGTGCGACGTGAACGGCGACGGCGTGATAGACATGCTCGACCTGCTCGACCTGTTCATCCATTATACGAAATAGCCTAAAAGGCAAACCGCATGCAAAAAGCGGGGATGCTTCCGCATAACCCCGCTTTTTGCATGTAAGCATAATTTAGCAACAATCATTTACCGAGGGAACTGCCCTTGTGCTATTAAGCCGCAAGTCAATAAACAAGCAGTTTCTCTCATTGACACAAGCCACGCTTTTCTAGCCGTGAACAGAGTGCAAAATGCACCAATTAATGCAAGCCATACCTGCGCTGCGTCTTTACCCTCTGCATAAATAATGCGCAAATGCCTTTAATCTCTCTTCAATACACAAGACCGTCATGTGGTCATGCCATAGATCGAAACTGCTTAAGTATTATAATACTAGATATTATGCGGTTTGTCAAGCATTATTTTGAAATTATTTTTTTTGGTCATACCAGATGTAATTCATTGGTAATTGTGGTTTTACCAAGAAAGTTGTGATATAATAGTAAGGTGCTAGTTTTTTATGCGAATTATCTGTCAAGAGAGGCATTCTGAAATGGAATTCTCAAAACTTGCCGCACCATCGCTTAAGGAGCTTTTCATAAAAGAGATGGAAGCGATGATCCTTTCCGGAAAGCTTGAGGTGGGTGAAAAATTGCCTTCTGAGCGTGAACTAGCAGAGCGCCTTCAAGTTAGCCGAGGGATAGTGAACAGCGGGCTTTCTGAGCTGGCGCGCAAAGGTTTCCTGCACGTAAAGCCCCGCTCGGGCGTCTACGTGGCCGATTACAGGCGCCACGGCACGATTGAGATACTGCTCTCAATCCTGGACTCCAACGGCGGGCATCTGCGCAGGGCTGAAATCCGTTCAATTTTGGAGCTCAAAATCGTCCTCGACAAACTTGCCCTTGACCTGGCCATACCAATTTTGACCGAAGACAGCCTGAACGCAGTCAAAAACAAGTTCGCTGCCATGTGTGAGGAGCCTCAGACAGACAGGCTGGCCGAAGCTGCATTCGAGTTTTACCATGAGATTGCAATGATCAGCAGCAACACGCTGCTTCCGCTGATATACCATTCTTTTCGCATACCCATCATCTACCTGTGGACGAGGTACATCAAGAAAAACGGCAAGGAAGCCTTGCTAGGCAACGCGGCTTTGGTCATGGCTGCCATAGAAGACAGGGATGTGGACGCTGCCAAGGCGGCGCTTGAAAGCGCTGTTTCCGGTGCGATGTCAGGGCCCAACGAAATTTACGAGGACTGAATTTGAAATTAGGCATTGAAAAAAAGCCGAAAATCTTATATCATTAAGCTGTAGCCTTAGCTTTTGTGTTTTATAGAAGGTGAGCGATGATGAAAAAACATGTTAAGTTCTTTGCGCTGCTTGTGGCGGCGCTCTTAGCCGTTGCGCCCTTGTATGGCTGCATTGAAGCGGAAGACCCGGTAAACATCCCAGAAGGCGAACAGGCGCTGTCGGGCGAGGTGCCGGGGCTTGCGGGCGACTCCGCAGAAAGCGGCGCCGCAGATGCCAGCCCGCAAACGATGACGGTCCATTTCATAGACGTCGGCCAAGGGGACTCGATATTCATCGATTTCGGCGACTATGAGGTGTTGATCGACGCCGGCATTCAGAAATACGGCAAAGTCGTTTCGGAATACATAGCACCTTTCGTAGACCCCCCGATTGAGTTGGTAATAGCCACGCACCCCGACTCCGACCACATTGGCGGCCTTCCAGACTTGATAAACGCGTTTGACATCGAAAAAATCCTCTACAACGGCGAGGAGAAGGACACCGCCACGTACAGGTCGTTCTCCGAAACCGCCAGCGCAAAGCAGAACTGCGAGTTCTCAGTCGCGTCAGACACTGTGTATGACATGGGCAACGGCGCTTCAATAGAAATCATAACGCCGGTCAAGCCCTACAAAGACGTCAACGACAACAGCATCGTTGCCGTTCTCAGGTACAACGACGTAAGCGTGCTTCTGACAGGCGACATGGAAGCGAAGTCTGAAAAGGACCTGCTTTCCAGGTTTTCCAAGGTTGATGTCTTGAAAGCCGCCCACCACGGTTCAAAAACCTCGTCCAGCGCAGATTTTTTGAGCATTACAGACCCGGAATACGTCATTGTGTCCGCTGGCGTGGGCAACAGGTACAACCATCCCCACCTTGCAGCGCTTGAGCGGTTTTTCGGCATCGGCGCCACTGTGTACGGCACGTTCAAGGATGGCACTATCGTAATGAGCACCGACGGGGCTGCTTACAGTTTTTCTGCTACCCAGGCGTTGACTGCAGACGACGCGGGGGACAAAGTTGATTGAGCTTGCGCGTCCTTTCAGCTTTATTTTTGACATGGACGGAACGCTGATAAATACGGCTTTGGCGACTGTGGCAGCTTGCCAGCGGTGCGCCCCGAGGTTTAAGCTGCCCGTAAGGCAGCCTTCCGACATAACCACGCTGATCGGCTGCCACGACGCTGAGTTTTACAGGCGGCTGTACCCTGGCTACGGAGCCGACTTGCTGGAAGAATACGCGCTTGAAGTTGAGAACGATGAAAACGATGCGATGGCATGCATGGGCGGCGAAATCCTCTTCGAAGGCGCCTATGAACTGCTCAGCATTTTATGCGAGCGCCGCTCTTACGTGTCGCTGGCGAGCACAGGGTCGGAAAGCCATGTGTGCGCCGCCCTTTCCGCCGGCGGGATTTCCGAATTTTTCAAGGACGTCAGGTGCGGGTCCCCGGACAAAACAGCCATGGTGAAGGGCATTGTTGAAAACGCCCCAAGCGGAACGTGGATGATAATCGGGGACAGGCTGGCGGATTGCACGG
>JGI24705J35276_12237979_pt1 | contig 14671 bp, 12 predicted proteins | sample TergutNt197P4_FD_35276 | JGI IMG/M metagenome (IMG submission 35276) | reverse complement strand
GCTGTTCCAGTTGAACGTCCTGTCCACGAACTTGACCTGCGGGACGCTGTTGCCGAGGAAATACTCGATGTCCTTCAGCACCCGGTCCACAGGCAGCGCCCTTACTTTCTTGTCTAGGGACGACATGCAGTAGGTGCAGCTTGAGGGGCACCCCCTTGAAGATTCGTAGTACGCCACCTTGTCTTTTTCACAGGGCAAAACGCTGTACGGAAACGGTATGGATTCGAGCACCAGCAGTTCCGCCGCCTGGTTTAGCACAACCCTGCCGTGCCTCCGGTAAGCCAGCCCCCTGATCTCCTCGTACCGTTCGTCCCCGTTGGCCAGTGCGCGGACGAGGCAGCTGAAAGTGTATTCGCCTTCGCCCATGACCACGAAATCAACGCTCCCGTGCTCCTTCATGAACTCTGCCGTGCCGTAGCTCGTTTCAGGCCCGCCAAAAACGACGGTAGTGCCGGGCCGCGCCTTTTTGACGTTGTCTGCCAGGCATACCGTTTCGTCCACGTTCCAAACGTAGCAGGAAAAACAGACGACATCGTATTCCCCTGCCAAAATTTCTGTGAAGACATAGCCCTCGTTGTTGTTAATGGTGAATTCCTTGATGTCGATGAAATCGCAAGCCCCTGCCGCCACCGTGTAAAGGTATTTGAGCGCAAGGTTGGAATGGGCGTATTTGGAATTGAGCGTTGTGAGAAGCAGCCTCATCTTACAGCATCCTGAACCTTTCGTCCTTAAGGTGCGCCGGGTTTTTCATCGCGCTTTCAAGCTGGTCAAGCATCCTTTCCTTGTCTTTCGGCAAGTCGCCTCTCAGCGAAACGTAGTTCGAGGCATGGTTGCTCCGAAAAACGCAGTTCCTGCCCACATTGACGTTGCGAAGCAGCAGCATCGTCTCCTCCACTACTTCCTCAGCGGAAAGCAGCTCGAACTTCCCTGCCTCAATGTCGTCGTAAAGGGGAGCCGCCGGGTCTGTCATCAATGTCAGCAAGGACGCGTAGGAAGGCTCCATCTGGCTGATCATGGTCCCCGTGGAAACGGCGTGGTCCTGCCAGCCAGCCCTACCGCCAAGCCCTGAGATGAACGTAACGGACGACTTTATGCCGGAATCCTCTATTTTTCTGACAGCGGCTATTATCTCGTCCCTGCTGGCGCCCTTGCAGACGTCCTTGAGCACTTTCTCGCTGCCCGATTCCGCGCCGATGTAGATTATGCCCACGCCTTTGGACCGAAGTCCGCTCAACTCTTCTGGCGTTTTGCGCAGGACGTCTTGGGGGGAGCCGTAGACGCTTACCCTTTCGCATTCCGGAAACAGGCCCCCTATGTAATCGAGTATCCGAAAGAGCTTGCTGCCGGAAAGAGCCAGCGCGTCGCCGTCGGCGAGGAAAACCCTTTCGACATGCTTGTAGTATTTTCTGGCCATGTCAAGGTCTTCAAGGACTTCGTTTACGTCCCTTACCCTGAATTTCTTGTCTTTGAACATGCTGCAAAATGTGCAGCCGTTGTGGGCGCAGCCAATCGTAACCTGGACTATCAGGCTGTACGCTTCGCTTGGCGGCCTGTATATGCTTCCTTCATACCTCATTTTCCGTTCGCCCCCTCGCCATGGCTACATCTTCTCCGGGGCGTCCATGCACAGCAGGCCGAGGCCATTTTTGAGCACAGTTTTGGCAGAGTAAACGAGGGCCAGTTTTGCCGACCTCTCGGCTTCGTCGTCCACAAGGACATGTTCGTCGTGGTAAAACCGGTTGACGGCCTGCGCGGTGTCCACGATATGCCGCGTAACTATCGAGGGTTCGTATTTTTCTGCGGCGTCCGCTACGGCCGCCGGGAATTTGTAGATGAGCTTCGCGAGCTCGAAAGCGCTGTCGCCGGTTATATGGCCCGCCCCTGCGCTGTCAATGGCAAGGGATTGTTCCGCTTCCGCGCCGCCCGCGTTCCGCATCACGCTGGCGAGCCTTGCGTGGGAATACTGCACGTATGGCCCCGTTTCCCCGTCAAAGTTCAGCACCTTGCCCCATGAAAACACGTAGTCCTTGATCCTGCTGTTCGCAAGCTCGTTGAACACTACTGCGCCGATCCCCACTTGCTTCGCCGTTTCGTCTATGTTGTCAGTGTTGACGCCTTTTTCGACTATTATCTCCTTCGTCTTTTCGACCGCCTTTGTGAGCACTTCCTCAAGGAACACGACCCTGCCCTGCCTCGTGGACATGGTTCCGTCTTCGAGGCTTACAAGCCCGAAGGGGATGTGGACGCAGTCCTTTGCCCAGCCGTACCCCATCAGCTCTATGATCTTGATCCACTGCTGGAAATGCAGGTTTTGCTGCGAGGCGACGATGTAGAGGTTCTTGTAGAAATCGTAGTGCTCTTTCCTGTACACCGCTGCTGCTATGTCCCTTGTTATGTAAAGCGTCGAACCGTCCTGTTTCGTTATCAGCGCCGGCGGCATGCCGTAATCGGACAGTTCCACTATCTGCGCCCCTTCGGACGCCACAAGCAGCCCTTTGTCCTTGAGAATGTCCAGCATGCGCCCCATCTTGTCAGAATAGAAGCTCTCTCCGGCATAGGAGTCGAACTCAATCCCGAGCATCTTGTACACCCTGCCGAACTCCTTGAGGCTCTCGTCCCGGAACCACTGCCAGAGCTCCACTTCTTCCGGGTCGCCTTGCTCAAGCCTGGTGAAAACGGCCCTGGCCTCGTCTTCAAGCGTCGGGTCCTGCTCAGACTCCTCGTGAAACTTGATGTAGTATGAAAGCAGGGTTTTTATCGGCTCGTTTTCAACGTCTTCCCTGTTTCCCCACCGCCTGTAGGCGCAGATCATCTTGCCGAACTGGGTCCCGTAGTCGCCGAGATGGTTGATGCGGACGGTTTCGTAACCCATGAAATCATATATTTTGTATATCGAGTGGCCTATGACGGTGCTCCTTATGTGCCCGATGTGGAACGGCTTCGCAATGTTGGGGGCAGAATACTCGACTATGACCCTTTTCCCTTTGCCCATGTCGCTGCGGCCGTACCTCTCCCTTTGCGAAAGGACTTCGCCCACGACGTTTTTCATGAAATGCCCCCGGTTCAGGAATATGTTCACGTAGGCGTTTACGTTTTCAACCTTCGCGATTATGTCGCCCGGCGCGATTTTTTCAGCGATTTCCTTTGCAATTGCATTGGGGGCTTTCCTCATTGTTTTTGCCAGCTTGAAACATGGGAACGCGTAATCCCCCATGTTCCTGTCCGCCGGTGCCTCAACCATGCCTTTGATTTCGTCTGCCGAAAAACCCGCCGTCGCCGGCAAGATGATTTCCGCGATTTCCTGCCTGTAATCTACCATTTTGGGACCTCCTTTTCTGTTACTGCCGCAACCCCTTTTACCATCAACAACTTAGCGAAAAAACCGTCGCCCTCGGTTAGCTTCCCTGAAAAAGAACCGTCGTAAACCACCCCGCGCCCGCAGGACGGGCTGTGCGCCTTGAGTATCGCCCCCTCAATGGCCTCGCCGGCGGCTTTCGCGGCAGATTCCGCTATCTCATACGCCGCAGCCGCCCCCGCAGCGAATTCTTCGGTAACGTCCTTGCCGTTTCTGTCTACCGCCCTTCCGGCAATTATTTCGGCGGGCGGCCTTGGCTTCGGCAGCCCTCCGGCGCTCTCAGGGCAGACTAGGACGCATGCGTGGCTTTTGGCGAACTCAACCACCCAGGCGCATTCGTTGTTCCCTCCGTCGTATCTGCAGTCAACCCCGGCAAGGCACGCGCTTACAATGTACATGCCTATCTCAGCTCGACGACCGTGACGCCGTCGCCTCCTTCGTTGTAGGTGCCTTTCCTGAATTTCTTTACGTGCTTGTGGGTTTTGAACATGCTGTGGAGCCCTCCCCTCAAAACGCCTTCGCCGCGCCCGTGGATAATGGTCACTTTCTCAAGCCCTGCCATGAACGCGTCGTCCAGGTACTTGTCCACGTCCATTTTTGCGTCGTCCAGGTTTTCGCCCTGGACATTTAGGCTAAGCGCTATGCTCTGGACCTTTTGCCTGTACATCTGCCCGTATTTTACGCTCTTTTCTCCGGTTTGGCCGCCTCCTGCCGCTGCTGTGACGCTGATGTCTGCAATGTTCACGTTCGCTTTGAGGAGGCCCAGCTGGACCATCAGGTCGCCTTTGTCGTCGGGCATTGTCAAAACTTCCCCTTCTTGGTCGAAGGTCACGACTTTCACCCTGCACCCGATTGAAAGCTCGTCTGCGCTGGCTGGGTTTGCATTGGCGGCAGGCTTTAGCTTCCTCCGGTATTTGCTGCCTGCCTCTTTCAGCTTTTTCCTGTTCTCGTCCAGGAGCCTGGTCCGCTCGCTGTGGCTTTCCGCTCTCGCCAGTTCCTTGAGCTCCTTTTGGACTTCGGCGGCCACCGTGCTCGCCTCCTCAATGATGCCCCTCGCCTCGTCCCTCGCGTTTTCCAGGAGCTTTTCCCTCTGTTCCTCAAATTTCGCCCGTTTTTTGTCGAGCTCCTCCTTTTGCCGCCTTGCCTCCAGCGCCAGCATCACGGCTTCGTCCCGTTCCGCTTCGGCGTGTTTTCTGTCAGCCTCAATGGCGCTGACTATTTCCTCGAATTGGATGTCCCCCCTGCCCAGCAGCGTCCGTGCGTTGCCTATGATTTCAGGGGGCAGCCCCAGCTTTTGCGAAATCTCAAAAGCGTTGGATTTCCCAGGTATCCCTATGAAAAGCCTGTAGGTCGGGCTTAGGGTGTCCACGTCGAACTCCATGGAAGCGTTTTCTACGCCGTGCTTTGAAATCGCGTATTTTTTCAACTCGGTGTAATGCGTCGTGGCTATGGTTTTTGCGCCTTTTTGCGCCAAGTCTTCCAGTATTGATATTGCCAGCGCCGCGCCTTCCGTCGGGTCCGTCCCCGCCCCCAGCTCGTCAAGCAGGACGAGGGTGTTGAAATCGGTGTTGTCAACTATTCCAACTATGTTGTTCATGTGTGATGAAAAAGTGCTCAGGCTTTGTTCGATGCTCTGCTCGTCGCCGATGTCCGCAAAGATGTTTTGGAACACCGCCGTCTCGGTCCCGGGCTCAGCGGGCACGTGAAGCCCTGCCTGCGCCATCATCGACAAAAGCCCGGCGGTCTTCAGCGTCACGGTCTTGCCTCCTGTGTTTGGCCCCGTTATTATCAGCGTGTCGTATGCGCCGCCCACCGATATGCTCACAGGCACGACTTTGTCCGGCGCTATGAGCGGATGCCTTGCGTTTTTCATCCGGATGCGGCTTTCCGTGTTTATTTCCGGCTCAACCGCTTTCTGCTTTGCAGAGAGCTTCCCCTTGGCGAACATGAAGTCCAGCTTGACGAGCAGCTTTTGGTTGTTCAGCAGGTCGTGGTGGCATTCCGCCACCTCCCCCGAGAGTTCAGCCAATATGCGCTCCATCTCGACCTTCTCTGCAAGCTCAAGCTCCCTCAGCTCGTTGTTCAGGTTGACCACCGCCTGGGGCTCGATGAACAGAGTCGCACCGCTTCCCGACTGGTCGTGTACTATCCCGGGGAACCTGGCCTTGTGCTCCTGCTTGACGGGGATCACGTACCTCCCCTGCCTCATGGTCACGATTGCGTCCTGCAGCATTGCCCTGTTTGACGCCGAGTTTATTATCTGGTTCAGCTTCGCCCTCAGCGCTTCGTTTTGCCTCCCTATGCTCCGCCTGATGTCCCTCAGCTCGACGCTTGCGTTGTCGGACATCTCGTCCTCCGAGACGATGCACCTGTCGATGCTGTCGATAAGCTTCCTTGGCACCGAAATCACTTCGCGTATGCCGAACAGCATCGGCAGTTCCGGCAGATCGCTTTTCAGGAAACCGGCCATGCTCCGCGCCGTGTTCATGTTGTACAGCACTTGAAGGAGGTCCCGCATGGTCAGCGTCCCGCCTTTTGTCGCCAAATGCACGGCATTGTCTATGTCGTAAAAAGCGCCGAGGGGCGGCATCCCCTTGCAGGCGATGGCCGAGGCTGCTTCTGTGGTTTCTGCCTGGGCCTCCCGAACTAGGTGTTCCGAAACATGGGGGGCGAGCTCGCTGACGATTTTTTTCGCCATGTCCGAGGCCGCCTGCCCCATCAGCATTTCTATTATCTTGTCGTATTCCAAAACCCGGCGCGATTTTTGGTTCATTGCTTTACCATGATTCTCTTCAGCCTTTCAAGCTCGCTCTTCATCTGGACGTTCTCCATCTGAAGGTCAAAATAGTTGCTTTCCATTTCCCTGAGCTTGTCCTGCAGTTTTTCAATCTCGGCTTCCACTTCTTTTTTTGCTTTCATCTCCGCTTCGTCCAGCTGTATTTTCAGTTCTGCCACTTCTTGCTCTCTTTCGTTTAGCGTGGCTTTTAGCGTCTCCTTCTTCCTTGTGACTGCCTGCGCGTCCTCCTTGTACTGCAGAAAGCTCCGTTTGGCCTCTTCCCACATCTGAACGTAGTGCGCGACGTCTTTCTCCAGCTGCGCGTTCATTTTTTTCAGCTCCGAAGCAGCTTCGGCAGAGCTGAAATACTCGTCGGCGATGTTCAGCGCGGAAAGCACCGCGATAGCCGACATCTGCCCTGACTTGACGGCCTTTTCAACCTCCCGCATGCGCAGGTCCACGTGGTCCGCCACCTTGATGATGCGCTCGCGGCTCTCCTCGCCGGCCACCGTGTATTCCTGCCCGTAAATCTTTACCCTGACTTTGTTGTTGTCCATTCTCCAATACCTTTCCCGAAATGTATTTCTTCTTTATTATACTCGATATTCTTTCAACCTGCAATGTGGTTATTATATACTCATTCGGCAAATAAAATCAATAGCATTCGCTATATTATTCTGCCATTTGCGATTGCACTTTATGGTGAATTTTGATATACTGTTTTTTAGTTGCGGTTGCAGCGCAGCTAAACGGTTTTTTGATGACTGGAGCTTGGGATGACAGATAACGTTCTTTCGTCGAACCAAAGGGTCAAGCTGAGGACTGATTCGCTCAATCTGTTCTACGGCTCTTTTCACGCTTTGGGCGATATATCGATGGAAATCTACGACCGCAGCATTACGGCCATAATCGGTCCGTCCGGCTGCGGCAAATCTACGCTGCTTCGCGTTTTCAACCGGATGAACGACCTTATCCCCGGCGTCAGGGTTGAAGGCGAAGTCCTGCTTGACGACTTTTCGGTTTACGGGAAAAACACTGACGTAGTGTCGCTCCGAAGAAAGGTCGGCATGGTTTTTCAGCGGCCAAACGTCTTCCCAAAGAGCATATACGACAATATCGCCATCGGGCCCAGGAAGCACGGCATCAAGCGCACGCGCCAGCTGGACGAGATAGTGGAGCACAGCCTGTGCCAGGTCGCGCTTTGGGGCGAAGTCAAGGACGACTTGAAAAAGTCAGGGCTTGAGCTGACTCCCGGCCAGCAGCAGCGCCTCTGCATCGCCCGCGCCATAGCGGTGGAGCCGGATGTAATACTGATGGACGAGTCGTGCAGCGCGCTGGATCCGGAATCCACTATGAAAATTGAAGAGCTGATGTTCAGCCTAGTCGAAAAATACACGATCATCATCGTCACCCACAACATGGAACAGGCGCTCAGGGTGTCCGACATGGCTGCTTTTCTGATGATAGGCCAGGACCGGATAGGGAAGCTGGTCGAATACGGCCCGACCATCGGGATGTTTTCATCGCCAAAGGACAAGCGCACTGAGGACTACATAACAGGCAGGTTTGGTTAACAGGAGTTTTTTGATGACATCGAAAAGACACGAAAAAACTAAAAAGGCAGTTGCCGCCGCGTTGTTGGCTTTGTCGGTGTGCTTGACAGCCGCATGCTCAGATGAAGCCGAATCCCGCGTCATCGTCGCCGGGTCGACCTCGGTGCAGCCCTACGTTGAGCTCATGGCCGAGGAGTTTGCGATGCAGCACCCCGGCAGCAGCATTGACGTGCAGGGTGGCGGTTCTTCGGCAGGCATCACGGCCGCAGAAACAGGCGCCGCCGAATTGGGCATGTCTTCCCGTGCGCTAAAAGAGGACGAGCAGCAGCAGCTCTGGTCCGTTGAAATCGCAAAGGACGGGCTGGCTGTGATCGTCAACCCCAAAAACTCGGTCACAAACCTGACGTTGGAGCAGGTGCGCGGCATTTACTCTGCCGATATCAAGGACTGGAGCGAACTTGGGGGCGCGGCCGCCAAAATACACATCATCGCGAGAGAGGAAGGTTCGGGCACGAGGAGCGCTTTTGAAGACTTGGTCATGGGCGAGAGCTTCCGCATCACGCCCAAAGCCATTGTGCAGAACTCAAACGGCGCCGTCCGGCAGATAGTAGCAGGCGACCCCGATTCAATAGGCTTCATATCCCTCGGGCTGGCGGACCAGACTGTGAAGATCGTGAAGCTGGGAGGCGTTATGGCTTCCCGTGAAAATGTGGTAAACGGCAGCTACAGCCTTTACCGGCCGTTTTTGTTCGTCGCAAAGGCCAAGCCCGACGGCCTGGCGATGCAGTTCGTCGATTTCGTGCTGTCCCCGGAGGGGAAGAAATTGATGGCAGATGAGGGGCTTATTCCTGAATAGGGGCTTGATATGAAGAAGTTTAAAGAACAGTTGTCCGGACGCGTGTTTTTTGCGCTGGCCCTTTCGTCAATATCCGCATTGGCGCTTATTACGGTGTTCATAATAGCCAACGGTGCGCCCCTGATCGCCGATGTGGGCGTCGTCAAATTCATCTTTGGGATGGAATGGGCACCGAGCAGGGGGGAATTCGGTATTTTCCCGATGGTGATAGGCTCAGTCACGGTCACTCTGGGCGCTGCTGTCATAGGAGTGCCCATCGGCGTCTGCTGCAGCGTTTTTTTGGCAGAGTTCGCGCCAAAGGCGATGAGCACCATATTCAGGCCGGCAATACAGCTGCTTGCAGGGATACCCTCGGTGGTCTACGGGTTTTGGGGGCTGATCTTCGTGGTGCCCGCAGTGCGGAACCTTTTCGGCGGGCCGGGGCTTTCAATACTGACCGGCTCAATCATCCTCGGGGTAATGATCCTGCCAACGGTTATCAGCATATCGGAGGTTTCGATCCTTGCCCTGCCGCGCCAGTACAAAGAAGGCGCTCTGGCGCTTGGGATGACCCACTGGCAGACCATTTACGCGGTAATGATCCCCGCTGCCAAATCGGGGATAGTCGCAGCAGTGATACTGGGGATTGGCCGCGCCATCGGCGAGACCATGGCGGTCATAATGGTTTTGGGCAACGCAGTTTCCGTACCCGAATCGATACTGGACCCTGTCAGGACGCTGACCACTAACATCGGGATTGAAATGGGGTATGCGTCTGGAGAGCACCAGCAAGCCTTGTTTGCCACAGGGATAGTCCTGTTTGTCGCAATAATGATCCTGAACTCGTTTGCACAGTACATAACACGGAGGAAATGAACCCATGAAGTTGACTCCAGCTCAAAGCGAAAAAATCGCAAGGACAGTAATATGGGCAGCCGCGCTCCTTGTCATAGGGCTGCTTTCCTTCATCATCGTGTACATACTCGTCAAGGGCCTGCCTGTGATCAACGTGCAGTTCCTTACGGACAATCCGCGCAGCATGGGCCGCACCGGAGGCATCGCCTCGTCGATTGTCGGCACGTTCATGGTGACCGTACTTGCCATTGCCATCGTGATACCCTTCGGCATCGGTACTGCTTTTTACCTGGCGGAATACACAAAAGGGAACATGCTGACACGCGTCATACGCTTCAGCGCAGAGTCCCTGGCAGGGATACCGTCTATCGTTTACGGGCTTTTCGGCTTCATATTCTTCGTCATATACCTGAAACTGGGGTGGTCCATATTGTCAGGAGGGCTGACGCTGGCGTTCATGATCCTGCCCACCGTCATACGCACGTCCGAGGAAGCGATCCTCGCCGTGCCGCTCATATACCGCGAAGTCAGCTTTTCGCTGAGCGCCACCAAATGGCAGACCATCAGCAGGGTGGTGTTCCCTTCGGCGCTGCTTGGCATAGTGAACGGCATCATCCTGAGCATAGGCAGGTGCGTCGCCGAAACGGCCGCCGTCATGCTCACTGCGGGTTTGGCGCTGGGCATGCCGACCTCGATCTTTTCGCCCACCCGGACGATGGCTGTGCATTTCTACGTATTGGCCATGGAGGGGATTTCCACTGAGAACGCATTTGGCACGGCGGCCCTATTGATTGTGTTGATTTTGCTGATAAACGTGGTCGCAAATACGCTGGTCAACCGCTTCATGGCAAAAGGCAGGTAGGAGGGCAAATGGTCAAACAGTCAAAAATCGTTATTAACAACATGAATTATTACTACCGCAAGAAGCAAGTGATATTTGATTTGAGCCTTGAAATCCCGAGAAACGAGATAATGGCCGTATTCGGGCCGGCGAACAGCGGCGTGACCACGTTCCTCCGTTCGCTGAACAGGCTGTGCGACCTTACACCGGAAGGGCACATGGACGGCGAAATACTGCTTGACGGGGAAAGCATATACGGGCATGCGTCCAACGTGACCGAACTGCGCCGCAGAGTGGGCATGGTATTCGAAGTGCCGACACCGCTGCCAATGTCCATTTTTGACAACATCGCCTTCGGCCCTAGGCTGAACGGCAAAAAAAGCATGAAAGAAATTACAGAAACAGTGGAGCGCGCGCTGCGCCAAGCCGCCCTTTGGGACGAGGTGAAAGACAGGCTTTCCATATCGGGGATGAGCCTTTCCGGCGGGCAGCAGCAGCGGCTGTGCATCGCGCGGGTTTTGGCGCTGGAGCCGGAGGTCATCCTGCTGGACCGGGCGTGCTCGGGCCTCGACCCAATATCGACGGCAAAGATTGAAGAGTCGCTCATACAGCTGAAAGAGCAGTTCACGATTGTAATTGCGCCGCACAACATACAGCAGGCAGTGCGCATTTGCGACCGGGCAGTCTTCATGCTGATGGGGCATTTAATAGAGGAAGGCACTAACGTGGAGGTTTTTTCAAACCCAAAAGATCAGAGGACAAGTGATTACATTACAGGGAGGTTTGGCTAATGAGAAGCAAATTTGACGAGCAATTGGAGCTGCTAAACAATTCGCTCATAGAGATGGGGTCCATGGTCGAAAAGGCAATCACGGACGCCACAAAGGCGCTGGTCACCCAAGACTTGGCGCTGGCGCAGAGCATAATCGACTCCGACGACCGGATCGACGACAAGGAAAAGGAAATCGAGGGGCTGTGCCTCAAGCTGCTGATGCAGCAGCACCCGGTAGCGCGGGACCTGCGGTTTGTCTCGTCCGCATTGAAGATGCTGACTGATTTGGAGCGCGTCGGCGACCACGCTTCGGACATTTCGGAGATCATATTGATGCTGGCGGACAAACGTTACGTGGGGAATTTGGAGCACATACCGCTGATGGCGAAAGAAACCATGAAAATGCTGTCTGAAAGCATCGACGCCTACGTGAAAAGGGACCTTGTGCTGGCAGAAAAAGTGATCGCGTACGACGACGTGGTCGACGAGATATTCGTCAACGTCAAAAAAGACATGATCGGCCTGATCCGCGAAAACCCAAACAACGGGGACGAAGCCATCGACCTGGTCATGATAGCGAAGTACTTCGAAAGGATCGGCGACCATGCGACGAACATCGCCGAATGGGTCATCTTTTCGCTGACGGGCACGTACAAGGAGAGCCGCATCATGGGCTATTGATGCAATGCGAACAAATTCGTTTAGCTTCGCAACTCGGCCCCGAGCTGTTTATTCAAACGCTTGACTACGGCATTTGCACAGCTTTCTATCTCGCTTGAGTTGAGGGTTTTGCTTAGCGAGCCTATGACCAGCCTGATAGTCACGGACTTCTTGCCTTCGGGGACCTGCTTGCCTTTGTACTCGTCTACGAAATCAGCCCGCTGAAGCAGCTTGTCCTGTTCTTTTGCGGCCAAAACAGCATCGAGGATAGCTTCCCACTTGATTGTCGAGTCTAAGATCATCGATATGTCGTAGTCCGTCATCGGGTACTCAGGCAGGTGCGTGAACGTATTGCTTCTGGACGGGTACGGCTTGAGCGAATCCATATCCAGTTCAAACAGCACTGCCGCGCTGTTTTTTATCCCACAGTCCAGCGCTGCTTTTTTTGACAGGAGCGCAATGTTGCCGACCCGCTCCCCCGCCAGGCATATGTTGAGCCATACGACGCTGTCGGCCCATGCAGGCTTCTCTGCCTTTTGAAATGCCAGCGGCGCCATGTGGGTGCGCCGAGGCATGCATTCCAACCCGCCCTTTGCCTTGCGGAACAGCTCAGTTGCGTTCTCCGGGCTGCCGACAAATGCCCCTGCGACATGTTTGCGCTGCAGCGGCAGCGGCTCGCGGGCGTCATAGGGCGTTTGATAGCCCTCGTCCCTCATTACTTGCGCCGTTTCGAATATCGCAAACTCGCCGTAGTAGCGAAGGTTTCCGGCAACCGCCTTGCATAGGTTGGGCAGGAGCGAGAAACGGATGCGTTTTTCGTCAGGCGCAGGGGGCGTTGACAGGGAGAGGCTGCCATCGGCGTTTTGGAACAATGCGGCAACGTACTCGTCGCTCATCCAAGGATATGTGAACACCTCCCTCATCCCGCACTGAAACGCGAGGTATTCCTTTATCTTCCTTTCCAAATCTATTTCAATCTGGTTGATGGCGCTATCGAATGAAGTCGTTATCGGCGTCGGCTCGAAGTTTTCGTAGCCGTGCATCCTGGCAACCTCTTCCATGATGTCTGCCTTGATCGAGACGTCGCCGGTGGAGCGCCACGTCGGCGCGGTGACGTGCATGCCGTCGCCGTCGAAGGCGACACTGAAGCCGAGGCGCTCAAGTTTGCCCCTGATGTCATCGTTTGGTATGCGTTTGCCGAGGCGCTTTTCCAGCCAGTCGAGAGAGACGTCTATTGCGCTGGGCTTGAGGCGCTCAGGGTAATTGTCGCAGTACCCCGTCACTTGCGACCCCGGGTACAGCTTTGCGAAGGTGCCCATGGCAAGCGAAAGGGCAAGTGCGCACCTTTCCGGGTCAATGGCCTTTTCGTACCTGGTGGCCGCCTCTGTACGCGTTTCGTAGCGGGACGCGGTGCGCCTGATGCTTATCGCTTCAAAGTTGGCGATCTCGAGTATCACTTTGCTTGTCGTCGGCAATACCGAGTCTTTTGCGCCGCCCATCACGCCCGCCAGCCCGACAGCGCACTCGTCGTCGGCTATAACCAGGTCGTCGCTGGAAAGCAGCAGCTCCTTGTCGTTTAGGAGCAGCAGCTTCTCAGCCTCTCCGGCACGGCGGACCGTGATCCGGCCTGCGATGTTGTCCGCGTCAAAAGCATGTGTAGGCTGCCCCGTCGCCAGCATCACATAGTTCGTGACATCGACGAGCGCATTGATCGGACGCATACCTACCCTCCAAATGCGGCTTTGCATCTCAAACGGTGAAGGTTTTGCCGACAACCCTTCTATTTTAATGCAGATGTACCTGGGGCACCTGGCAGTGTCCGCAATCTCGACTGTGAAGCCAGGCGTAGCTGGGGGAGCGAACGGCTCAAACTCAACCAGCGGAAGGTTGTAGAGCGCGGAGATTTCCCGAGCAATCCCGTAATGCCCCCAAAGGTCAGGCCTGTTCGTCATGGACTTGTTGTCAATTTCCAGTATGACGTCATCAAACCCGAGGGCTTCGGCAAGGGGTGCGCCCGTAACGGCGCCAAACGCCGACAGGTCCATAATGGTCGCGTTTTCGGTGAACGGGAACAGATCGAACAGCCCGATCTCAGACGATGCGCAGATCATTCCGAAGCTCGCCACGCCCCTCACCTTGGTGATGCCGATTTCGATGAGTTCTCCTTCCCCGTGCCACCGCACCTTCGCGCCCGGCAGCGCCACGGCGACTTTCATGCCGACGCTCAGGTTGATGCCACCGCACACGATGTCGTGGGTACTGCCGTCCCCGATGTCGGTCCTGCATATTTTGAGCCTGTCAGCGTCTGGGTGCGGCAATATGTCGTCTACCGCCCCGACAACCATCTTGTCGAAGGCTTTCGCCAGCTCATGCACCCCTTCGACTTCTACAGTTGACATTGTCAGGTCGTAGGCCAGCTGCGACACGCCAATGCTTTCCGGTATTTTCACGTATTCTTTTATCCAATTAAGCGACAGCTTCATTTTTCCCTCCTAACAGAACTGAGACAAGAACCTTAGATCGGCGCTGTGGAACAATCTGACGTCGTCAACGCCGTAACGCATCATCACGAGCCTGTCCAGGCCAATGTTGACGTAAAATCCGGTAAACTCGTCCGGGTCGAGCCCGGCAGCGCGAAGTACGTTCGGGTGAGGCGTACCGCCCGGCATTATCTCTATCCAGCCCACGTTCTTGCACACGCTGCAGCCCTTGCCGCCGCAAACCAAGCAACCCATGTCGATCTCAAAGCCCGGTTCGACGAACGGGAAAAACCCGACTCTCATCCTGACGGGGACATCCCGGCCGAACACCTTAGACAGAATGCTCTTTATCATCACCTTGCCTGCGGAAAAAGTGAAATCCTGCTGGACAATAAGTGCTTCGTATTGGAAAAACGCCCGCTCGTGCCGCGCATCGGTGGTCTCGTTCCGGTAGACCCTGCCGGGGTACACAAACCTGTACGGTGGCTTGTGGGTCTGTATGTACCTTACGCTTGCGCCTGTCAAGTGCGGGCGAAGGCACAGC
>JGI24705J35276_12237980_pt1 | contig 14674 bp, 25 predicted proteins | sample TergutNt197P4_FD_35276 | JGI IMG/M metagenome (IMG submission 35276) | reverse complement strand
CCTCTTATTTTGGTTGTCCCTCCATCCCGCAGCCAATCCCATCCAATACGGCGGGACACCAAAGGCTGTTCAAGGGGATGTGTGTGATGATGCCAGCGGCCGCCTTGGCCTACCGGCTTCTGCAAAACAAACTTTTTTTCTTATCACGATATATCATGAATTTCAAGAACGTCTTGCCGCTTTACTGCATCAGCATGCGACAAGAACGGCTGCTTCACTTGCTTCTGGTCAATTTCCGGCGTCCTCCCAAGATGGTTTCCAGCCAATCAAAGCCAAAGCACAACAGGGCGCCATCATCTTTCTGAATACGGCGCTTGTCTTCTTTCGCCAGCCTATATTGAGAGACAAGTTCTTGCTTTTCCGCATAAGAACGAAACTCGTCGATATTATAGCACACCATGAAGGCCAGTTGCTGGTACGGTCCGGCAACGCCTTCCCCAGCCCAGGGGTTGGTGGCAAACAGGGCATCCATCTCTGCCCAGAGGTTGTTATATTGATTGCATTCATCAAGCAGTTGGTCCCGTTCCCATTGCCGGACGGAATAGTGGCGATTCTCAAAATGGCCCTGGCAATATGGATGGTGCGTCAGAAAATAGTGAACGCGAAGCGATTGACCACTGCCAGGACGCTCTACCGCACGCTCAAGAGGATAGGTCCGACAGGCCGAGGGCCGATTTGCGTATACACCGCAACCCGATTCAGCCAGGAAAGGACATGAATGGTCCTGGCGCATGTTCAATTGCAATCCCGGAAAAAAAGGATGGCTTCCCTCGCAAAGCCGGGTGTGGGTACGGAGAAACTCGGACGAATGAATGCCCAAATGATTTTTCAACAAAATTATATCATAAGGAAACAAGAGCAGGTCGACATTGCAACAACAGCTCCGAAAGCAACGCACTCCGGCGTGGCAATGAAACTGAAATGTTTCCGCTTCGCCCGTGAGCAGCGTGCGGTCCGATGGTGCCAGATGATCACAATCCATTACGATTCATGCAAAAATAAAAAAGCTGGCATGAAGGACTCATGCCAGCTCAAATCAGTGAAAGATGACGCCACATTTACTGCGTCTGCTCGACGTTCGCGCCACTCGATGCTTCGCTATAGTCAACCAATTCGAGAATAGCCATCGGCGCGGCATCACCCATACGTGAACCGGTACGAATAATACGTGTATATCCGCCGTTGCGTTCAGCATATTGGCTGCTCAACTGATCGAACAATTTGGCAACAACGCTTTTGGAACGGATATAGGCCAGCGCTTGCCGCCGCGCATGCAAATCTCCTTTTTTTCCAAGCGTAATCATCTGTTCAGCGACCCGCCGGGCTTCCTTTGCTTTTGCCACAGTGGTTACGATTCGCTCCTGATCCAAAAGCGAAGTGACCATATTTCTCAACATGGCGTCACGATGTGAAGAAGTTCGGCCGAGTCTGCGGCCAGCTTTTCTATGTCTCATGGTCTATCCTTTCGTCGTTAGCAAAAATTATATCCTGGGCAAAAAAGAAAAGATTATTCCTCAGGCGGGTCTTCACGTCTTTCAGGGATGATCCAACCGTCGTACTTCATCCCCAAGGTCAGGTTATGTTCCGCCAGCAGCGCTTTAATCTCGTTTAAAGACTTGCGCCCAAAATTTTTCGTTTTGAGCATCTCGGCATCCGTCTTGGTAACCAACTGACCAATATACTGGATCTGCGCATTTTTCAAACAATTGGCAGACCGAACTGACAATTCGAGATCTTCAACGTTCTTATCCAGAAAAGGCGGATAGGCCTTGCCATCATCGTCCCCATCGGCATCATCAGGCGCTTTGGCGATTTCTTCGTTGAAATTAATAAAGATGGTCATCTGTTCCTTCAGAATCTTGGCAGCATATGCCAATGCATTCTGCGGTTCGACGCTGCCATCGGTTTCGATCTCCATGGTCAGACGATCATAATCAGTCTGCTGGCCCACACGGGCCTGGCTGACGACATATTGCACACGCTTGATGGGGGAAAATGCTGAATCAACAGGAATAACACCTATTGGCTGCCCTTCCTTTTTATTATATTCGGCGGCAACATACCCCTTGCCCCAATGCACTTCCAGTTCGGCGCGAAAAGTTGTTTCATTGGTTATGGTGCAGATGACCAGTTCTGGGTTCATGACCTCGACATATGCGCCACCGGCAATATCACCAGCGTATACTTTTCCCGGTCCTGTTTTTTCCAGTACAACAGTACGCGCATCCGGACCATGCAACTTCAGCCGAAGCTGTTTCAAATTAAGGATTATTTCCGCAACATCCTCATGGACACCGTCGATGGTTGTGAATTCATGCAACGCATTATTCAACCGGACAGAGGTAATGGCCACACCTCTGATGGAAGAAAGCATAATCCGGCGGAGAGAATTGCCAATGGTGGTTGCAAATCCTCTTTCCAAAGGTTGACAGACGAATTTACCGTACCGGCTGGTCAGTGAGCCTTCATCAACCTCAAGTTTTTCAGGAACGATGAGAGTATGCCAATTATTGTAAAAAGGGGTTTCGTCCCGTATTTCTTGTGACATGCGTTACCTGTAACGATAGGAGTTACTTGGAATACAACTCGACAATAAGTTGTTCCTGAATGGGCATCGTTATTTCATCACGATTTGGCAATGCTGTAACAACACATCGAAATTTGGTTTGATCAAGATCAAGCCAACTTGGCACGCCTCGGCGGACAGCGCCTTCCAGGTTGTCAATGATCACAGGATTTTTCTGACTCTTTTCCTTCAGAGCGATCACATCTCCTACCTTGACCTGATACGAAGGGATGTTGACTTTTTTCCCATTGACCGTGAAAAGACTATGCCGGACCATTTGCCGGGCCTGATCGCGTGAACTGGCAAAACCCGCTCTATACAACGCATTGTCAAATCGGCGTTCCAGCATGATCAGCAAGATCTCGCCAGTTACACCCTTTGCTCTGTCGGCTTTTTCAAAGTATCGACGAAATTGCGCCTCAAGCATGCCGTATATTTGCTTTACTTTCTGCTTTTCCCGGAGTTGAACCGCATAATCCGAAACCTTTTTGAAACGATTCTGACCATGCTGCCCTGGTGCGAATGAACGTCTTTCGAAGGCACATTTATCCGAATAACAACGATCTCCTTTGAGAAACATCTTCAGATTTTCTCGTCTGCACAGCCTGCAGGATGCTCCTGTATATCTAGCCAACTTATACCTCCAATAATTGCCTTGGATCACCAACAAGACATCAATAACAGATGAAAATGAAAGACCGTCTACACCCGCCTTCTCTTAGGAGGCTTGCAGCCGTTATGAGGCAACGGAGTAACATCAATGATGCGGGTAACATCAAGCTCAACTGTTGTCAAAGCTCGCAATGCCGCTTCACGTCCAGGACCAGGGCCTTTCACCCGAACCTCCACTTTGCGCAGTCCATGTTCTTTGGCCTTGGCAACGGCATCGCTCAACGCGTTCTGAGCTGCAAACGGGGTTGACTTTCTCGATCCTTTAAAACCAAGGACGCCAGCGCTTGCCCAAGACAATGTATTGCCTTGGCGATCAGAAATGGTGACGACAGTATTGTTAAACGTCGAATAGATGAACACTATTCCTTCCGGGACGTTCTTTTTGTCTTTTTTCTTAACTTTTACGTTAACTTTCCCTGGTTTTGCCATGTTCTCTCCTGATGAACCGCTCCAATAAAGCGCTCAACAAAATATTCACTTATTTTTTTCGAACAGCCGCCCCTCTGCGAGGACCTTTCCGTGTGCGCGCATTGGTCTTTGTTCTTTGTCCGTTAACAGGCAATCCTCTTCTATGCCGGCGCCCCCGGTAGCAACCAAGGTCCATGAGGCGTTTGATATCCATGGACACTTCACGCCGCCGGTCACCCTCAACGACATAGTCATTTTCAATGATGGTTCGAACCCTATTGATGTCGTCAGCACTTAAATCATCGCTGCTCATCTGATAAGGAAGATCGGCCTTATCGAGAATTTGGCGGGCAGTGGTCAAACCAATGCCGTAAATATAGGTCAGCGCTCGATCCATGTGTTTGTTGCGTGGTAAATCCACACCAGCTATGCGTGCCAAGTGCGTGCTCCTTTATCGAAACTTGCTCAAATGAGTGGGAAGAATGTTATCCTTGACGCTGCTTATGCTTTTTATTCGCACAGGCAACCCGAACGACACCTTTCCGTTTTAAAATTTTACATTCACTGCATATCTTTTTAACAGATGACCGGACTTTCATAGCACGCCTCAAATCTTCTTATTTGCTTTTTCCTTTTCCGCCCTTCGCTCGAAAAGTCACCCTTCCCCTCGTTAAATCGTAAGGCGAAAGTTCGACTGTCACTCTGTCTCCGGGAAGAATTTTTATATAATGCATCCGCATTTTCCCGGAAATATGAGCCAATACCTTATGCCCATTGTCGAGTTCAACTTGAAACATGGCATTGGGCAAAGGTTCGATGATCGTTCCCTCAACTTCGATGGCCTCTTCTTTTGCCATAGATGTATGTTACTCCTAATCAATCGAACGAAGCTTGTACTAATATCGGACGAAGATTGTTTTTTCAAGTTTTTTTAATTGCCTGCCGCCCGCAAAGCTTCATCAGACGGTTTCATGCTGAGAATTCTAGGCCCTTGAGAGCTAATCGCAACAGAATGCTCAAAATGCGCTGAAGGCTTTCGGTCAGCGGTCACCACTGTCCATTGGTCCTGAAGAATTTTTACTTTTGCCCCACCCATGTTCACCATCGGCTCAATGGCTAAAACCATTCCCTCCATTATCCTTGGTGAAGCTTGCCGATGTTGATAAAAATTAGGAATTTCCGGGGGCTCGTGCAACTGGGAGCCGATACCATGTCCGACAAACTGACGAACCACCGAAAAACCGTTCGCTTCAACATGCTGTTGGACGGCGCGAGAAATATCGGCAATTCTGTTGCCAACCCTGGCTTGATCAATCCCTTTTTGCAACGCGCTCTTTGTTACCTCAAGCAAAAGCGCAACCTCTGGGTCAACAGCTCCTACCGCAACAGTGACTGCCGCATCTCCATAAAAACCTTTGTGGTACACGCCAAAATCAAGAGAAACAATATCGCCCTGGCGCAGTATTTTTTTTCTGGAAGGGATCCCGTGCACCACCTCTTCATTCACAGACGCGCATAAGCTCGCCGGAAATCCCTTATAGTTCTTGAATGCCGGCACGGCACCATGATCACAACAGTATGTTTCAGCTAGGTGATCCAGCTCGAATGTGGAAACACCTTCAACAATTCTTGACTCTAAAAGAGCAAGCACTTCAGCAACAATTTGATTCGCCTGAAAGAGAATCTCTATTTCTTCCGATGTTTTTATTGTAACTGCCTGCGCAGCATGAGTATTCACCACAACAGCTCAATACCTTCCTCTGATGCGGCCCGATTTCATAAATCCATCGTAATTGCGCATAACTAAGTGAGATTCAATTTGAGCAATGGTATCTATGGCAACACCAACAACAATAAGCAATGCCGTCCCGCCAAAATAAAAGGGAACATTGAGCTGTTGAATGAGCAATGTCGGCATGACGCATACCGCGCTCAAATACACCGCACCTACAACAGTAAGCCGGACAAGAGTATAATCAAGAAATTCCGAGGTCTTTTTTCCAGGCCTGATTCCTGGAATAAATCCACCGTTCTTTTTCAAATTTTCCGCTACATCATCCGGCTTAAAGGTGACGGCAGCGTAAAAGAAACAGAAGAAAACGATCATACCCACATACATTATATAATAATATAGAGTTTCAGGCGAAAGAGCGGCAGAAACTTGTTGTACCCAGTCAATATGAATGAAGGAGCCGATGGTGGCCGGAAACATCATAATTGATGACGCAAAAATTGGTGGGATAACTCCTGACACATTAATTTTTAATGGCAGATGCGAGGATTGACCACCATAAACACGCCGCCCAACAACACGTTTTGCATATTGTATCGGAATGCGTCTCTGTGAAGTTTCGATAAAAATGATAAATCCGACCACCAGAAACATCATAACCCCAATGATCGGCAGAAAAATCAGTGACAACTCGCCTGACTTGATCAATTCAATCGTATTACCGATTGCTGCCGGCATTCGTGCGACAATGCCGGCAAAAATGATCATCGAAATACCATTCCCGATGCCGCGCTCCGTCATCTGCTCGCCGAGCCACATGATAAACGCTGTACCGGATGTCAGCGTCAGAACAGTCATCAACTTAAATTGCAGACTGGGATCAATCACAATGGGAACGCCCGTGGGGCTGGTCATGCCTTCCAAACCAGTGGCAATAAAAAACCCCTGGATCACAGAAAGAAAAACTGTGCCATACCGGGTATATTTTGTGATTGTTCTTCTGCCTGACTCGCCCTCCTTGGAAAGCGCCTCAAGTTGAGGAACAACGACCGTGAGCAACTGAATGATAATCGAGGCCGATATATACGGCATGATCCCGAGGGCAAAGATGGAAAAATTCTCCAACGCGCCACCGGAGAACATGTTGAACATGCCGAACAGCGTGCTCGCGTTTTTTTCAAAAAAAGCGGCAAGCGCTTCGCCATTGATGCCGGGCGTGGGGATTTGCACTCCCATTCGATAGACCAAAAGCATCAAGAGAGTGAAAATCACTCTCTTGCGTAATTCCGGTATACTGGCTGCGCTGACGAGACCGCTCATCCGTTACTCCTCGACCGAACCACCTGCGGCGATTATTTTCTCTTTTGCCCCTTGGCTGACCTTATCAACTCGAACCGTGAGCGCTTTGCTGATCTCTCCGTTCGCCAAAATTTTGACTGGTCCGTCCTTCTTTACATATCCGGCAGTGACCAAAGCCACATAATCCACAACCGTCCCTGCATCAAAGGTGTTGAGTTGATCCAACGAGATCAGATTGCAGACCTTCTTGAAGATGTTGTTAAATCCTCTTTTGGGAAGCCGACGATGCAGAGGCATCTGTCCGCCTTCAAAACCAGGACGGGCGCTGTAACCTGAACGGGCGCGCGCTCCCTTATGGCCCCGTGCCGCTGTCTTGCCGCTGCCGCTCCCCGGTCCGCGTCCCACACGTTTTTTGGCTTTCCGTGCCCCATCATTTGGAGCGAGATTATTTAGTGTGAGCATGAGTTACTCCTCAATTTTGACAAGGTGTTGAACCTTGGACAGCATCCCACGCAACTCAGGCGTGTCTTTTCTGGTCACGACTTTGTGCATTTTTGTGAGCCCAAGTCCAATGAGAGTCGACCGGATGGCCGTGGTGCTGCCTATGTAGCTTTTTATCTGCGAATATGTGATTGTGTCCTTCATGATGCGTGTCTTCCAGTGATGAGATTCAGGCAACCATTTCCTCAACTCTCTGATTGCGTAACTTTGCAATCTGCTCGGCGGTTTTCAATTTTCTCAAGCCGTCTAGAGTTGCCTTCACCAAATTGTGCGGATTATTCGAGCCAAGACATTTGGTCAGAATATTCTGTACACCAGCTGCTTCAAGAACCGCGCGCACAGCCCCGCCGGCAATGACGCCGGTACCATCGGAAGCCGGTTTCAACATAACACTCCCCGACTTGAACTTGCCGATAATATCATGGGGAATGGAAACGTCCGTCAACGAGACATGCTGCATGTCTTTCCGCGCCTGTTCAATGCCTTTACGAATCGCTTCAGGAACCTGGTTGGCTTTACCCAAGCCATAACCCACGTTACCGTCGCCATCGCCAACCACGACAATGGCGCTAAAGCTAAAACGGCGGCCGCCTTTAACAACCTTTGCAACTCGATTGATATAAACTATTTTTTCAATGAGTTCTTCCTGAACCCCTTCCTTTGCGCGCTTAAATTCAGCCAAGAAACACCCCCGTTCGCTTTATGTGATCAATGAACGATAGAACACTGTTAAAATTCCAGCCCGCCCTCGCGCGCGCCATCAGATAACGCCTTGACTCTGCCATGATACAAATAGCCGCTACGATCAAAGACAACCTTATCGATGCCTGCGGCCTTAGCCTTTGCAGCTATAAGCAGGCCAATTTTTTTGGCTTGTTCACATTTCCCATTCAACTCATTGCCATCAAAATTCTTGTCGCCAGTGGACAAGGCAACCAAAGTTCGACTTTGCGTGTCATCAATAATCTGCACATAGATGTGCCTATTACTCCGATACACGCACATTCGAGGCCGTTCAGCAGTTCCGAATATTTTAACGCGGATTCTCTGTACCCGCTTTTTCCTTGCTGTAACTTTCGGGTTTGTCTTAGCCATGCTCGTTGACCACTTATTATGTGATATTATTTTTTACCGCCAGCCTTACCAATCTTGCGGACGATGTGCTCATTCTCATAGCGAATCCCCTTGCCTTTGTACGGTTCGGGTTTTCGAATGCTCCTGATTTGTGCCGCAGTCAGGCCAACGAGTTCTTTGTCAATCCCCACCAGGGTAATCGAATTGTCTTTGTCAACCGTGGCCGAAATACCTTCAGGCAAGACAAAGTCAACCGCGCTGGAATAGCCGACACTCAAGGAGAGCATCCGGTCAGCAACGTTTGCCCTGTAACCAACGCCCTCGACCATGAGTTTTTTTGAGAAACCTTGATGCACTCCGACAACCATGTTGTTAACAAGAGAGCGAGTCATTCCCCAAAATGCCATAACACGCTTGCTCGTTCCTTTCGGAGTGCAGACGAGATGGTCATCTTGCAACACAACTTCGATTTCAGGACGAACTGACCGCTCAATCACTCCCTTACTCCCCGAAACCTTGATAGTTGTCCCCTGGATCTCTATCTTGACACCACTGGGAACTGGTATCGGTTGTTTACCGATTCTGGACATGCCGTTCTCCTTTCACAAAAACCTTTCGTCTCTCACCAGATTTCGCACAGTACTTCGCCGCCCACATTCATCTGCCGCGCTTCCTTATCTGTCAGTACACCTTGCGAAGTGGTCAAAATAGCAACCCCAAGACCGCTCATGACTTTCGGAATCTTATCGCTCGGCTTGTATTGGCGATGTCCTGGCTTGCTGACACGACGAACACCATTGATAACGCGTTCATTATTGGTTCCATATTTCAGATCAATCTTCAATGTGCCCTGGGGTTCACCGTCAATAATATGATATTCCGCAATAAACCCTTCTTTTTTCAACACATTGGCAACGCTTACTTTCAGTTTCGAAAGCGGCATCTCAACTGAACGAAAACGCGACTTGGTAGCATTCCGTATTCTTGTCAGCATGTCTGCCAACGGATCACTCATGGACATTGAATCTTCCTCTTGCTTGGATTAACACTGATAACACAAAGCGGGAGCAAACATTACCAGCTCGACTTGGTCACTCCGGTGATCTCGCCTTGGGATGCGAGTTTGCGGAAGCACAGTCGACACAGCCCGAATTTACGAAAATAGGCTCGGGCACGCCCACATAGCGGGCAACGATTATATGCGCGCACAGAGAACTTGGGTTTGCGACTCGCCTTGGCAATGAGTGATTTTTTTGCCACAGATTCCTCCTCAACAGTAGACAACTACAAATATTATTTCTTTCTGAACGGCATCCCAATAGCATCGAGCAATGCCCGGGCATTTTCATCGCTTTTGGCAGAGGTGACTATGGTAACGTTCAATCCACGAATCTGATCGATTTTGTCATAATCAATTTCCGGGAAGATAATATGCTCAGTAACCCCCATGGAAAAATTCCCTTTCCCGTCAAACCCTTTCGAAGAAACACCTCGAAAGTCACGAACCCTCGGCAAGGCGATGTTGATGAGTTTCGAAAGAAAATCGTACATGCGTTCCTTGCGGAGCGTGACTCGCGCACCGATAGACATGCCTGCGCGCAACTTAAAAGTGGCTATGGACTTTTTCGCTTTGGTCACCACCGCTTTCTGCCCTGCTATCAATGTCAATTCCTGGGCGGCTTTCTCAACAACTTTGGGATTCTGAACCGCATCTCCCAATCCCATATTCAGAACAATTTTTTCAATTCTAGGTATATCCATTACGTTGGTCACACCCAGTTGTTTCTGAAGGGCCTCTTTCAATTCATTGTCATATTGCTCTTTCAGCGTAGCCATTATGTACTCCGTAAACAGGCAAGACTATTTGCTCGCAGTTGCAGCTGTCGCTTTGCGTTTTTTATACGTCCGAACAGTTTCAATTGTTGCTTTGCATTTTTTACACACACGAACTTTTGTTCCATCTTCCAGTAATTTCGTGCCAATTCTCACTGTTCCAGCACATTCAGGACAAACAATCATCACATTTGAGAGATGAATCGATGCTTCCTTTTCAACAATCTGTCCAGACTGGCTAGCAGTTGCCTTTTGATGTTTTTTAATCATATTGATGCGTTCGACAACAACTCGATTTTTTTCCTTGTCGATGCGCAATATCTTTCCTACTCTTCCTTTGTCCTTGCCGGCAATTATTTCTACCTTGTCATTGACCTGCAAGCTCGTGTGTCCTTGATGCATTATTATATGTCCTCAATCGCTCGATAATAAAAATTCAATCTTAAAGTACTTCTGGAGCAAGGGATATAATCTTCATAAAGCCGAGTGAACGAAGCTCACGAGCAATCGGCCCAAAGATACGAGTGCCTATGGGTTCGCCATTATTCGCTAACAAAACCGCGGCATTTTCGTCAAATTTAACGCTTGTGTCCTCGGGGCGTTTGATTGATTGAACGGTACGTACAACAACAGCATTCAGGACATCGCCTTTTTTTACTTTTGCGTGTGGTATCGCTTCTTTTACAGTGACAACAATAATGTCACCAATTCTGGCGTAACGCTTCCTGGTGCCTCCCAAGACTCGAATACAGAGCACTTTTTTGGCGCCAGAATTATCGGCAACATTCAAAACGGTTTCTGTCTGGATCATGACCTCACCCGATTATCGACTCAAATCGACACGTAAGCTGTTCGTTTATTCACAAGCAATTAGGCGGCACGTTCAATGACGGTACGCACCAGCCATCGTTTTCTTTTAGATAATGGACGGCATTCTTCTATCAGAACCAAATCACCAATTTGACATTGGTTCGTGGCGTCATGAGCCATATATTTTACCTGTCGCCGAATATATTTCCCGTACAATTTATGCGGTATCTTTCGTTCGACAACCACGACAACACTCTTATCCATCTTATTACTGACAACAAAGCCTTGTCGCGTTTTCTTTATTTGTTCGCTCATTTTTTCATCCAAGAACAATGATTGAATTTGGGCAATTATTTTTGATTTTTATCGGCAAGCACGGTTTGGATTCGAGCAATATCCTTTCGCAAGATCCCAAGTTTTGCTGGGTTTTCAAGTCGACGAATACCGTGGCGAAACCGCAATTTGAAAAGTTCTTCACGCAATTCAGTATTTTTTTTCAGAAGATCCTCAACAGAAAGAGATCTCAGTTCCTTTGCTTTCATATCGAATTACTCTTGCTGATAACTGTAGTAGGGAAAGGCAACTTAAAACTTGCCAATCTTAAGGCTTCAAGGGCTAATTCTTCAGGCACCCCTTTCAGTTCATACAAAATTCTTCCTGGGCGAATTGTCGCCACCCAATATTCAGGCGATCCTTTTCCCTTGCCCATGCGGGTTTCGGCAGGTTTTTTGGTAATCGGCTTGTCAGGAAAAATGCGGATCCACAATTGACCACCACGCTTTACCTTCCGGTTTATAGCGATTCGCGCGGCTTCTATCTGCTGGGAAGTCATTCGCCCACATCCCAAAGCTTTCAGGGCAAATTCACCAAAAGACAAATCAGCACCACGGTCGGCTGTTCCGCGCATTCTTCCTTTGAATTGCTTTCTATGCTTAACTTTGCGAGGACTTAGCATGATTTCAAGCTCCTAATAGGCATCCGGCACAACGTGCAGATCAGTTTGTTTGCGAAATTTGTTCAGCAGTCGGCGCGGTGTCTGCAAGAATCTCACCTTTAAAAATCCACACCTTAACGCCAATGATTCCATATGTGGTTTTCGCTTCGGCGGTGCCGTAATCAATATCAGCACGAAGAGTGTGCAGTGGCACCCGCCCTTCTTTAAACCATTCGGTACGGGACATCTCAGCTCCGCCCAAACGACCGGAACAAGAAATCTTGATTCCCTGCACACCGAAGCGAAGAGCGGAATTAATAGATTTTTTCATTGCGCGACGAAAAGCAATGCGGCGTTCGAGCTGCATTGCAATATTTTCGGCAACCAACTGCGCATCAGCTTCCGGACGGCGAACTTCCTGAATGTCAATAAAACAAAAACGGTTAAATTTTTGTTCCAATTCTTTTTTCAATCCTTCAATTTCAGTACCTTTTTTACCGATAACTATCCCAGGACGAGCTGTAAAAAGTTTAATCTTAACTTTATCGCCTGTTCGCTCTATCACAACCCTTGAAACACCGGCATGATATAATCTTTGTTTCAGGAATTTTCGAATAAGCTGATCCTGATGTAGATTATTGGCATATTCCTTATCAGCATACCAGATGGATTCCCAAGATCGCGTAATATTGATGCGCAGTCCAATGGGATTAACTTTTTGTCCCAAGATGTTCCTCCGTTCCCTCTACAGTTAATCTCGAAATATTTAGCTTGTACGGACTAAGCTTCGGCAACAACTACAGTAATATGACTCGTTCGCTTAAGGATACGCGTGGCGCGGCCTTGAGCGCGCGGACTGAAACGCTTCAACATCGGCCCGCCATCTATGGTAATCTCCTTGACATACAGCGTATCAACATCCACAGATTCCATTTGATCCGCATTGGCCACTGCTGATTCGAGCACTTTCCGTATAATCCTGGCTGCTTTTTTCGGCATAAAACGCAAAGTGGTTACCGCTTTTCCGGCATTCATTCCGCGAACAACGTCTGCAACCAGACGCGCTTTCTGTGGAGAAATGCGAATATATTTAGCGACGGCTTTGGTCTCCATCATTTCACTCCTGGAAGGGACATATAGTAAAATCGAGCAGGCTATTTGCCTTTTTTGTCCGAAGCATGGCCATAATAGGTCCTGGTTGGAGAGAACTCCCCTAATTTATGCCCAACCATGTTTTCCGTTACATAGACTGGGATAAATTTGCTGCCGTTGTGCACCGCAAACGTCAATCCGACCATTTCCGGCAAAATATCAGAACGGCGCGACCAAGTTTTAATGACTTTACGTGACCCTGTTTCCTGAGCCTGCTCGACCTTTCTCATCAAATGATCATCGACAAATGGACCTTTTTTTATTGACCGGGCCATAAATTTTTTCTCCTTTCACTAGCTCCGCTTGTTGACAATATCACGATCAGAGGTCTTTCGTTTCCTTGTTTTGAAGCCCTTGGTCGGCACACCCCAAGGCGAGCAAGGATGACGTCCACCGGAGCTTTTCCCTTCACCGCCACCCATCGGATGATCAACAGGGTTCATCGCTACGCCGCGTACTGATGGACGAATCCCTTTCCACCGCGCCCGCCCCGCCTTTCCGAGTTTCTGACTGCCGTGTTCAGAGTTGCCCACCTGGCCAATACATGCCCGGCAATCTTTATTGAACCGTCTCACCTCGCCGGATGGCAACTTGACGAGCACCTGATTGCCGTCTTTTGCCATCAACTGGGCTGCTGCTCCGGCGGAACGAACCAGCTGGGCTCCTTTGCCGATCTTCATTTCAATATTATGGATCACTGTGCCCAAAGGAATGTTAATCATGGGCAGACAGTTCCCCAATTTGATATCCACTCCCGCCCCCGATACAACCGTGTCACCCACGACCAACCCGTTGGGGGCCAGGATATAGGTCTTTTCGCCATCGGCATAAGTGAGCAAGGCCAAATTAGCTGAGCGGTTGGGATCATACTCAATGGCAATGACCTTGGCGGGAATATCCATCTTGTTTCGCTTCCAATCTATAATTCTATATTTCCGTTTATGCCCCCCACCTCTATGCCGAGCTGTTACCCTTCCATAAGCATTGCGGCCACCTGTTTTCTGCAAGGTGGTGACGAGTGCTTTTTCCGGCTCTTTATCTGACAGTAAATTCTGCAGAACTGATACGTGATGTCGCTTACCAGATGATGTCGGCTTGTGGATTTTTATAGACATTGCAATTCCTATAATCTCAGCAGATTTGAATCAGTTCTAATTGGATTAAAGCTCATCAAGAAAATTAATTTTTCCTTCCGCAAGAGTAATATAAGCTTTTTTCCAATCACTCGTTCTGCCAATGGATTTAGCGCCTACCCGTTTTTGTTTGCCTATCATGTTAGCTGTCGACACCTTGGATACCTTAACATTAAAAAGTTTTTCGACAGCTTCTTTAATCTCTATTTTGTTTGCACGGCTATCAACTTCAAAAGCAACTTTGTTTTGTGATTCCTGTAGCAAGTTGCCTTTTTCAGTCAGACAAGGGCGCTTTATTATATCATATATCACTTTCATGCCATCAGCCTCTCTTCGATTTTTGCAAGACTTGATTGCACCAACATCAATTTTGAATGTTTCAAAATATCGTAAACATTAAGTCCTGCAACCGGCAACACCTTGAAGCCGACCACATTTCGTGCCGATAAGAACATTCTGTCGTCCACTTCGCCAGTAACAATCAAGCAATTGTCAAACTGAAAATTTTTCATGACCCCGACAAAATCTTTTGTCTTAATCTCAGGCAATTCAAAAGAGTC
>JGI24705J35276_12237981_pt1 | contig 14688 bp, 11 predicted proteins | sample TergutNt197P4_FD_35276 | JGI IMG/M metagenome (IMG submission 35276) | reverse complement strand
GCGCTCCGGGATGGAGACGAATTGCCTATCTGGGGAGATGGCAAGCAAACGCGCTCCTTCATGTATATCGATGACTGCGTCGAAGGCATTCATCGCATCATGAGATCCGACTACAGTCTTCCGCTCAACCTCGGAACAGACGAACTGGTGACGGTCGACGAACTCGTCGACATCATTTCAGGAATTGCCGGCAAGTCGCTAACAAAGCGACACGATACTTCGAAACCACAGGGCGTCCGCGGGCGCAACAGCGACAACTCACGGCTGAGGAGGACACTGGGCTGGGAGCCTAAGATAGCGCTGCGACAAGGACTCGTTCCCACCTACCGATGGATCGAGGCTCGCGTGGCGAAGGAACACAGAGTCTCCGAAATAGCGGCGGAATAGATTCGGCGCCCTCCCTTGGCGACCGGCAATTTGACGCTGCCCATTCAATGAAAGCAACAGCAGCATGGCAGACGAAGGTCTGGACCTGCATGCGGCAGGTCCGGTACGCTCCGGCACCCAGCCAAACGGTGAATTCGTTGCTCGGTACCGGAAGCCCATTGTCATAGCCTCGTTGGTCTGCGGCGACTTGGTCGCGGCCCTGGCCGCAATCTCATGCGCCAATCTTCTGATGCAGATGACGGGACTCTCGTCGCCGGCACCCCAGCACGCCACTGTATTGTTTGCCATCCCTGCTTTCTTTGTCCTCGGACTCTACAGCGGCGCAGGTCCCGGACCCTATGAGCGGTTCTGTCTGCGCACGATCGGCATTACGGTCCTGTTCATCGTCTCGACCATTGCCACCCTCCCTCAGCAGAAGATTATTGACCACACGATCGTGCAATTCACGAATGCGGTGGCGTTATTGTTGATCGGTCATTACATCGAAGCCACTACCCGGAATTTGCTGATCTACGTCGACCTTTGGAGTGCGCCGGCCTTCCTGGTAGGAGAGCCCAACGACTGCCAAGGACTGGCAACCTTTTTGGCCTCCAATTCCGATCTCGGCCTGAAGCCGATCGGCTTTATCAGGTCCGACGATGCGAATAATTCGAACGGTGGGCGAGTTCTGCCGCCAGGTGAGTCGCGCGACTTGGACAATGCCAATTTACGGACCGCGGAAGTCGCAATCTTTGCGACTCCGCGCGACCTGGCAACAGTTCCAAACGATTGCTCGGCATTCGCTCCATCCTGCCGTTTCATGCTGCTTGAAGATATCCGAAACATTCAAGGCCCGTGGGTGCGGACGCGAAGTCTGGAGACGAAAATTGGTGTCGAGATCCGACGTAGTCTCTGCACGTGGCGGAACCGCCTGCTGAAGAGAACGTTCGACATTCTCGTCGCCGTTCCCGCTGCATTTTTGGCCCTGCCGGCCATAGCCTTGGCGGCGCTGGCGATTAAATTCGTTGACCCTGGTCCGGCCTTTTACGTCCAGAGGCGTGTTGGGCACAAAGGGTCAACCTTGAAGATTCTCAAGTTAAGGACGATGTACCTGAACAGCGAGCTACTCCTGGATGACCATTTGCGCAACAACCCGCATGCTCGTGCCGAGTGGCAGCAGTACTTCAAGCTTCGAGACGATCCGCGCGTACTACCGATTATTGGCAACATCATACGCCGCTCCAGCGCGGACGAATTGCCGCAACTCTGGAACGTAATCTGTGGCGATATGAGTCTGGTTGGCCCGCGGCCGCTCCCTGCCTATCACGCCGAACAGTTCGACAAAGCATTCCAGGCGCTCCGGACCAGTGTGCCGCCGGGTATCACGGGACTATGGCAGGTTTCCTCTCGCAGCGACGGTGATTTGAGTGTCCTGCGGGAAAAGGACCTCTTCTATATCCATAACTGGTCCTTTTGGCTCGACTTCTACATCTTGCTGCAGACCATTCCTGCTGTTCTGGCGGCAAAAGGAGCTCGTTAGTTAGAGCGGGCCCCGCGAAATCAGCCGCGACGTGACGGGCCACCCGGCCGTAAGGAGATGGCGATGACCATCCTTGTCACTGGAGGTGCCGGATACATCGGAAGCCATATGGTGCACGAACTCGTCGATCGCGGCGAACAGCTCGTCGTGATCGACGACTTTTCGTCTGGCTTCGAATGGGCGCTGCCAGCAGGAGTTCCGGTGCTGGTCGGAAACGTCGGCGATCAACAGCGAGTCGCGGCTGTGATTGCCAAGTATGACGTTTCGGAGATCATTCATTTTGCAGCTTCCGTTGTTGTTCCGGAATCAGTTGTTGAACCGCTTCGCTATTATCAAAACAATACTGTCAATTCTCGAAGCCTCTTCGAGGTCGCAGTCAGCAGTGGGGTACAGCGTTTCGTCTTCTCATCGACGGCGGCAGTGTACGGAAATCCGCTGGAAAATCCTGTGTCGGAAGGGACACCGGCTGCTCCAGTATCGCCCTACGGCTCCTCCAAGCTGATGGCTGAGACAATGCTGCGTGATGCCGCGCGCGCGCATGGCCTTCGCCATGTCATCTTTCGGTATTTCAACGTAGCCGGAGCCGATCCCGCTCTACGCACTGGACAGGCAACGCGAGGGGCAACACACTTGGTTAAGGTTGCCGCGGAAACGGCCCTGGGTCTCCGCAACAAGATGCACGTTTTCGGTACGGACTTTCCCACGCCCGATGGGACCTGCGTCCGCGACTATATCCATGTGGGCGATCTGATCAGCGCCCATTGTCTCGCGCTTTCATACCTTCGCAACGATGGCGACTCCCTGACGCTGAATTGCGGCTACGGCCGTGGCTTTTCGGTTTTGCAGGTGATCGAGGCCATAAGACAGGAATCCGGAAACGATTTTCCCGTCGAATTTGCCGCCCGCCGGGCTGGCGATCCGCCAGAAATCGTGGCGTCGGCAGAACGACTACGCAATCTGCTGGGCTGGCGCCCCAGATGGGACGATCTGTCTGTGATCGCCAAGCATGCGCTCGCTTGGGAACACAAGCTGATGACGCAGCGCGCTCAACCGAAAGCCCCGTTGGACAGAATGCGCCATCCCATCGACCTTTCATTGAACTGGCCGACCTCCTGAGCGCGTGCGCTCATCATCGGGAATGAGGCGCTTAAATCTCTTGGCGCCTCAGACTAAGGCGCAACTTCCGTCCACAGGAAAGGACGCACCCGATCGGGCTCGAGGTTGACGCCCAGCCCCGGGCGATCCGGGATGCGCAGCTGCCCTTTCTCGACTTCCAGCTCCGGCGCATGATCAACCAGCTGGAAATGCGCCGCCGGACGATACGGGTACAACTCTTGAATCATGAAATTGCCGACGCACGCATCGAGCTGAAGCGCGGCCGCAGTGGCGATGGGACTGGCGCAGACGTGCGGTGCAATCCTGACACTGTACGTCTCCGCCATGGCAGCGATCTTCTTTGCCTCCATGATACCGCCGGTATTGCCGATGTCCGGCTGCAGCACGTCGGCAGCGCGGGCTTCGAGAATCGGGCGATAGCCGTTGCGGCTGAACACCCGTTCGCCAACGGCGAGCGGCGCATCGACGCGGCTTGAGATCTTCTTGAGCGCGCCGACATCGAACGGGTCAGCCGGCTCCTCAATGAACAGGATGTCCTGGTCCAGGAACCGCTGGCACAAACGAATCGTCTCGTCGGTCGTCAGTCCACCGCTGAGATCCAGCATGATCGCGACCTTGGAACCAACCGCGCGGCGGATTGCCCTGACCCTTTCGACCGCGAGATCAAGAGCGGCTCGGTCGACGCTGCGCCTGGAGACGTGGCGTATCCCTCCGTCCGGCCGGGGCATTGCCAGCGGGTAGCATTTCAATGCCGAATAACCATCACGCACGACCCGTTCTGCCGCGGCAGCATATTCGTCGGCTGTGGTGCACCGATAAGACCATCCGTTCGCATAGGTAGAGACGTGATCGCGAAGCTTGCCGCCAAGAAACTCATAGACGGGGATACCCAGAGCCTTTCCTTTGATGTCCCACAAGGCCTGTTCGATCGCGCTTATTCCGGCGAAGACGATTGGACCTCCCCCCTTGGCCCAGAACGAGTGATCATACATCTCCGCCCAGAGCTCTTCGATACGAAACGGATCCTTGCCGAGCACGACAGTCTGGACCAGATCCTTGGTCATCCCGGCAGCTGAGGTGCCGCCGATACCATAAGCGATCGCGGCCTCGCCCACCCCGGTGATGCCCTCGTCCGTGAAGAGCTCGATGAGGACGGGATGCAGGCTGCCGACATTAACGAGATAGACTTTGGCGCCCGTGATTTTCATTCGGCCGCCCGTTGCTTGATCGTCAAGTCTGTCGGCTCCGTCGATTTGCGGCGAGGTTTGCGCACTCTCTTAAGAAGAGCCATCGTGTCATAGGCGATCGCACCGACCACTGGGAGGGGGTCATCGCCGGCAATGTAGCTAGTCTCGGCTATACCACACAGGGAATCGCGCCAGCCGCGCGCCGTCAGTCTTGCATCACGCCAATAGCGCAGAGCCGAGATCCAGTCGCAATCCTCCACTATCCACTTGCGATTTTCCACAGTGGCAGCCGCGGTTACTGCCCGCCCCGTCATATCCTGATAGAGCGCCCGCACGACATCCATGCCGTTGGCTCCGACGAAACAGCGAAACATGGCGCCAACGCGAGGATTGATGTCGTTGACCTTGTAGCGACCATCGCGCGCGTCATAGCGGTAACCGAGATCGAGCGGGCCACGATAACCGATCGCCTTCATGAAGGAGATGGTGGTGCTGAGAACCTCCTCGTTATGGATGCACACGCCCAGCGACGCCATGCCAAAGTAAGGCGGATAATTCCGTAGCTTTCTTCCTGTGAAAGCAACCTTGCATTCCCCGCTGCGATCGAAATAGCCGTTGAAGGTCCATGTCATCTCGTCGGCGCCGGGGATGTACTCCTGCAACATCACATTCGGCATCGACGGATTCTCAACCGCTCGATACCGCTCCAACAATTCTTGACGATTGTGGACCAGCGTCATCGGCCAACTCTTGGGTCCGCCGAATATGGGCTTCAGCAGCACCGGGAAACGCGCCGCCTTCAAGTAGGCTACGACATCTTCGCCCGACTGCGGAAAGGCGGTTTCCGGCGTTGGCACGTTCCATTTCCGGGCCAGATGGTACATTTCCTTCTTGCTGCACAGCGAACGTATGAGTTTGGTGTCCTGCTCGGGAAATTCGAACCAGGCGCCAAGTTGGACAGCATGGTCTGCAACAAACATCGCGGCGATATCGCTCGTCGGAATCAGCAATGCGCGCCGCCCGATTCGCTCGTGAACAGCCTTAAGGAACTGCAACGACGCATCTGGTTTTGCGCCATCCAATTCCCACACAAAACGTCCACGGCAGTAGCGCGAGAAATGGCCGGCTGTCAGCCATTTGTCATGGACCACGTAGACCGGCACACCGAGGCGGCCCAGCGTGCGCACGACGGCGAGACCGCCGTGCTTGACGCAGACCAGCACTACGACCGGGGTCGAGACGTCTTCAATCATACTCGAGCTCTCTCTTGTAAGCCGGATCGGCCTTGACAAGCGGCTCGCACATCACTTCGCCGTCGCGGAGCGCAAATACAGCATGAAGATCGTCGATGTGACCAAGAATGAATTCGAGGTCGTCGAGCTGGCTGCTCCTGCGTAAATACGCCGCGCTATTTCCATGTGTCCAGGCATCGGCTCTGCAACCGCGCCAGCGCCCAGCTATAGCGGCGGTCGTCTCATTCGCGGCGCGGTAACCGAAGTTGAACAGGAGCTCCGCAATCCAGGCGCAACACATCTGGTCCTCTTCCCGGAATTCACCTCGTGTGCCGGCTCCGATGACCGCGACGTCGGCAAAGCTGCCGGCAAGATGCTTTGCAAGAGATGTGAAATTGCGCAGGCATGCCAGAAACACCGCCTCACAAGGCGATGCCGATTCAAGCAGCCTGGTCCCCGAAGACGAAAGGAGCACGGCCGGACGGTGCAGGTCCGTCCGCTTCACTAATGCGGCCGGACTGTTGTTGATATGAAACCCGTTCGGCATGATCCCACTGACCTCGCCGACCAGCAGGGGATCCGTGAGCCGGCCCGCCAACGAATGAGCAGCATCGAGGCTGGGTACCGGAAAGCAGCGCCGGCCGAGCGCGACAGCAGTGATCGCTGTTGTTGTGGCGCGGACCACATCGATAACGACCACCGCATACCCCTTGCGATAGCGCTCCGCGCTTTCCGCGAAGCAATCAATGATTACAGAGTTGGACATTCATCGACTCAAAGGATGCGCGCCGGCGGGATACGCGGGACGCAGGTTGGGCCGGCCGAACGCGTCGGAGTGCAGGCCGCGGCGGTAGATCTCAACACGCAACAGTTCCTCCAGCCGAACGTTGGAGATGCGCACATCACGACCGAAATGGTCGATCAGTGCGAACTGGCTCGGCTTGTTCGGGGCTTCGAAGGTCACGCGCTCCAAGCCGAACTTGGCGGCGAAACGATCGGCAAAAGAGCGGTTGAGGGCGCCATCATCGTCGAAGAGGCCAACACCCAGCGCCGATTCTCGGGCCTCCACCACGACCTCCTCTGCGCCGGCGTCGAGCCAGCTTTGGCCCTGGTCGATGAGTTCGGCGATAACGTCCTCGCAAAAGGCGCCATCGTGCTTCTTGCCGAGCTCAAACTGCACATCGAGCCCGCGCTCTCGCGCCTTCGTGATGACTGAGGGCGGTGAAAGCGGCATATCGGTGAAGCCTTGGCCAGCCTCGATCCGCGTCACGCCGACGTCGGCGCAAAGGTCGAGGTAGGCATCCAGCTGCCCCTGGGCAACGGCGATTTCAAATGGGCCACCACCGGTAACGGTGGCGACATTATGGGCTCGCGCCAAGGCGATCTTCTGGCGTGTGGCATGTTCATCCGCAACCAGCCAGCAAGCCATGGATATCTTCAGGATTGAGATCAGGTGCGAACTTTGCTGCAAGTGGCCTTGCAGCGTAACGGGATCATAGCCAGGGTCGAACGCGCTGGTGGACGGAGCCACCGGAGGAACACCAATCAGTGTCAGATAATCACGCGTGTGGCACTTATGGTTGGTTTGCACGGAGAGTCCTCCAAGGACAGGATTGAAGTCGTCAATCGAACAGCGAATCGTCTCGTCCGGTCTTGTAGGCTGAGGTGCCTGGCTTCTTTGCCAGAACCAGGAACTGCGAGCCGCTTGAACGTAAAGCTGGCATCCCCCTGTTGGCCATGGACTGGAGCCGCTTGTTCAGGCGCAGGCCAACAGAAGGAGGCAAGATTTGCCGATTGAAGAATGTGAACGGCCCGAAACCGACAGCGTGACTGCCCAGCAATTCCAAGCCCTGCGCCGCAAGTTCGCGCTTGAATTCGCGCAATCGGATGACTTGGGCCCGGATGACTTGAGGACGAGCGCCGTGGCGGGGAACAAGCCGGCGGCGCAGAAAGGACCCCACGAGACTCTGTGGTCCAAGGAGCAGTGGGTTCTTGAAAGGGTCGAATAGCTGGCGCAGCTGCCAGTGCGTATCAACGCTTGCGATCAGATGGCCACCGGGTTGAAGGATCCGGCTCATTTCACGCAACGCCGGCTCGATCTTCGGCAGCCAGGGGAGAACACCGAGGGCGACAACTAATGCGAAAGCACTATCGGGAAAGGGAAGCGCGTGCACGTCGCCTTCTTGAACCGCCACTCTCGCCTCTACGCACGCCGCGGCAGCACGTTTTCGTGTTGCCTGCGTCATCGCCTGGACCGAGTCGATCGCATCGACGGTGAGCGCCCGACGAGCGAGACTAACCGCTGCAATTCCTGCGCCGCAGCCGACATCCAGAACCCGCGCGTTGCGCGCCAAGCGGAGTCGATCCACCATCGCCAGCGCAAGGCGCAGGCGCTCCTGATGAATGCTTTCGGAAATGCCGTCACGTTCATAAATCGCTCCCCAAAAGGGCGTCTCTTCGCGAAAACGGGCGTCAACCATTCTTTGGTGCGCCGCCAAGCTCGAGCGGTTGACATCTGCCATTGCATAGCCTGATTGTTGCTGGGGTGACTTACCGCGTTGGGAAAACATAGCCGCTTATGGTCGGCAATCCGGCTCACTCAGCGTTTACTGAATACTGTGCTATAGGCGCACCATAATTGATCAGGTCGCCAAAATGACAGGATGAGATATTCCATACGCTCGCGCCCTCCAAATATGACGAACTGCTTGGCGACCTGCGCTGCATTCGAATTCGCGCAGATTTGGGGGTAGTATAAGTCTGGCTGAACTCACCGCTTGTGAGATTGCGGCTAATCCGCTGCAGCAATATTGGCGCGCAAGAGGTACCAAGTAGGGGGTAGTTGGGCACGGCTGTTGTCCTGTCTCGAATAGTGGCCAATTTCCGGCGCGCTCGCGCGGCTCTAAGCTCTTAGAGCCTTTGAAGCCGAGCGCGCTTGCGTGACGCGGCATCCGCAATCGCTTGGTTCGCGCGCTAGAACAGCATTGTGGTACCCTGGTTGTCCTGTGGCATCCCGTACCCATCTCTGCTCAGAACCACCGACGCTTGGCGGCACAGCTTCAACCGGTGATGCAGAGACGGCTGAGGAGCCGCAACTCCGCTGGAGAAATGCTCGCATAAAATTCGGTGAGCGATGCTGACGGGAAGGAACCAGGTTCCTCGTTTGAGCAAGAACAACAGCCACCACAAGTTTCAAGGCCGTGACCTGACTCGACCTAGCCAAGCAACTACGCAGTTTGACGCGTTCCTAGCCGGAGGGTCATGGCAGACAATGGCGGGTGGTGTCCGTGATGCAATGGTTCCCGGTCAACCTCAAAGGTCCGCCCTGGTTCACGACCGGTCGCGAGCTGATCGCCATGCTCCGCGAAGTAAGGTTCAGCTTCCGGACGTCGATCACGACCCTGTTCGTCGCCATCGTCCTGGGTGTCGGCCTGACACTGGTCTATCTGTCGTTCGAGCGCGCGAACGCGATTATTCGCACGGCAGCCATCACATACATCGACAAGGTGGCGGACCATGCCGCCGACCGCGTCGACGCCCAATTCAAGGACGTGCAGGACGACGTTGGCATCCTCAGCGGGCTGCCAAGCATCGTCAATGCGCAGCCCGACAATCCGGCCATCTATTGGTTGATGACATCGATGCTCCGCAATCACAGCCAACTGTTCAATCTATATGTCGGCTATGATGACGGCTCTTTTCTCGAGGTCGATTTCATGGATCGCGCCGGCCAGCGCTTTCGTGAGAGGCTGGGGGCGCCCGAAGGTGCCGTATTCCGGCTGCTTATCATCCGCAAACCGGATGACGGCAAGACCCGGATGGCAACAACGACCTATTTGTCGGCCGACCTCAGTTCGCTCGCAGAATCCACCGCAACTGCGGACTACGACCCTCGGAGCCGGCCGTGGTACGTAGATGCATATGAGCCTGGGGCCAGCGTCCTGACTGCGCCCTACATTTTCCACGCTAGTGGTCAGCCGGGGTACACTCTGCGCATTCCAATCAAGAAGAACCGGCATGGCGTCGTCGCGGGTGACATCCTTCTCAAGGAAGCCGATGACATTCTGAGAAACCAGCAGCTTGGCCGGTCTGGCGTGACGTTCCTATTCGATGATGCTGGCCGGATCGTGGTGCATCCGCAGATGTCTGAATTGACCGTTGCCGGTCCGGACGGCGCCCCGGTCGCCCTGCCGCAACTTGCGACGGTCTACAAAGAGGGCCTGCCGGCCGCCGCCCGCGCGTGGCGGAGCGGCAAATCATACAGGCAATTTTTTGCGGGTGATGACGGCCGGACCTATCTGGCCTCGTTCCGATCCATCGGAATTGCGCGTTCGGCCGGTCTGACGCTTGTCGCGCTCGCACCACTTGATGAGTTCTTCGCCGCCGTCCTGGCGGACCGGCGGTTCCTGTTTATCTTGACGCTTGCCTGCGTGCTGTCCGCGATTCCGGTGGTATTTCTGCTTGGCTCGGTCATGTCCCGGTCAATCCGGGAGATCGCTGCCGAGACGGATCGGATCCAGCACTTCCTGCCCGGCGACACCACGATGCGCCGTTCATTCATCAAGGACATCGACGATCTCGGCCGTTCTGTCTTCACCATGCGCCGCGTCGTCGAGACATTCTCCAACTACGTGCCAAAACACCTCGTACGACAATTGGTCGAAGCTGGTGATACCCTCAGCCTTGGTGGTGAAAGGCGCGAGGTGACAATCATGTTCACCGACGTCACCGACTTCACTGCGATCACCGAACATGCCGACCCTGAGCAGGTGATGAGCCAGACATCGGCCTATTTCGCGGAGCTTTCGAACGCAATCATGGCAACCAACGGCACCGTCGACAAATTCATCGGTGATGCTGTGATGGCCATATGGAACGCACCGGCGCTCGACGCCAATCACGTCATCAACGGCTGCGAGGCGATCCTCGCCTGCAGGGGAGCGGTCGATCGGCTCAACACGCGATTTGAATGCGAGGGCTGGCCGGCTTACCGAACCCGGTTCGGCCTCCACGTTGGCAGTGTCGTGGTCGGCAATATCGGTTCGAGCGAGCGCATGAACTACACCGCACTCGGCACCAGCGTGAACCTTGCGGCACGACTGCAGTTATTGAACAAAGTTTATGGGACGACCGCATTGGTAAGTGAAGCGATCAAGTTGCGCGCCAGCGCTGAGTTCCTTTTCCGCAGCGTGGATCGCATCAGTCCGAAAGGATTCGCCGAGAAATTTCCGATCTTCGAACTGCGCTGCAAACACGAGGCGGCTGACGAGCGAGAGCATGCATTCATTGAGGAATGGGAAGAAGTCTACGCGATGCTCGACACACTCAGTCCGGATCGGTTGCTGGAAAGACTGCAAGCATTCCTGGCGCGAAATCCCGGCGACGGCGTGGCCTGCTACCACATCGAGAATATCCGGCGGTGAACAGGGCTGCAATATCGAGCTGCGCGCGAATGAATCCACGGCGTGGCGCCCCTCGCCCCGGTTGGGCGCTCGGATTACCCGTTGACTGTCGGAGTCGGGTTCGCGACGTCCGCAACTGCGTTCAACGCCGCCTCGGGATCGGCCTGCTGGACGAGATACAGGAAAGCCGCCCACCGGACCAGCGTCCCCGCCACATTGCCGGCCAACAGCCCGTAGGCCGCTCCGACGAGGCCCCAATTCATTATCAATAACGCCGCAGGAACGACAGTCACAACCATCGCAATGAGGCTAGCCCAGAAGATGGCATGAGAGCGCTCCATGGTTGCCAGCGCGCTGGCAGCCGGCATGCCGAGGGCCGAGGCGAGCAAGGCCAAGGCCAACGCCAATAGCGTATGGCCTTGGCCTTCGTAGTGTGGTCCGTGAAATACCAACTGCATCGCCCACTCACCGCCAATCGCGACTAGCAGGCAGAACAAGACCATCGCGGCGCCGAGCATCAGCGCGTCCCGAATGGTCTCTCGCCGAAGCCGATTGCACCCCCCCTCTGCGAAGGCGAGGGAAGCTTGCGGCAACAGAATATTGAAGAGCCCCATGATGATTGGATTAACGAAAGATACGATGCTCAAGGACGCGGCGTAGGCACCGGTCGCGGCAGTGCCAATGACCAAGGCTAGCAGCCAGAAGGCAGCCTGCGTACGCAGCGATTCCGCGATTCTTGTTGCCAGCAGCCATTTCCCGAATCGCCAGCTTTGACTAATCGTGTTGCGCAATTGGCCCTGTTGGCTCGCGAAGTTCCCGCGGGAATGATAGAGCCACGCGATGCTTGGCACAGCGGAAGCCACGCCAATCGCTGCGCAGGCGGTGGCGGCGGATAACCGGCCGGCATGTCCGAGCCAGGCCAGTCCAGTGAGTTGTAATGCACTCGTTGCAAGGACCAGCGCAAGGGACGGCAACACGCGCAAGTGAGCGAAGGCGAACCGCCGGCCGAACTCCCGCAACGACGCGAACGGCACCGCCGCCGCCAAAATCAGGACCGCCGCCACCAGACCATGCGGTGCGCCTGCAATCGAGAGCCCCAAAGCGGTCAACAAGAAGATGACGATGCCGAGAATCGAAAAGAGGCCGCTGAGCGCCAGGTAGCTGCCGGCTTGCTCCGTTGGCGAGGCTTGGGAGTGGTGCCGGTGGACCGTGTAGGGGAGCAAGACCAGGGTTTCCTGCACGGCAACCCAAGACACGAGCAGCGAGATTGCCATTGCGTAAATGCCGAGTTCCTTTGGAAAGGCCCATCTCGCGATCATGACGGTCGTCAGGAAGCTCGTTCCACTGACGATCGCCTGGTCGGCAAGCGCCAGCCCGCGCGTGCTCGCTACTGCGAGCCAGCGACGAGGCAAAAAGTCCAGTTTATCGGAATCGGATAACGCCATATGCATCGGGCTCGCCAGCGTCTGACAAGCCGGGCGGGCTTCGTTCATTGCCGACGATATGGCAGCAAGCGTGTTCCCCGTCGATCCGTGGGGCAATGTTGCTTCTTTCGAAGCGAGCATCCTCTCCGACCCGGAGCTCCGGCCATCCTGTGGAATGTTCGGCGGAGAAGCCATTGCTGTGCCGGTCTGCTAACCCTCACTTCGGTCCTGCTTCCCAACCGGCACGTAAGCTATCTATTCGTTTTGGTTCACTTGTTGGTTCACTTGGCCTCGAGTCAACGCTATTGATGCATGAGCCTGAATGATGGTTCGACATTGCGACTGCATCCCGGCGAAATAGTTGTTCCCTTAAAAATTCTCGCGTTGCCAGTCTAGCAGTCGCGCATTGCGCTCGCCAACTCCGTCGGCACGACGGTCGATCCGCTTGCGAGGTACCCCGAACGCGCCTCCTTTTCGAGCTCTGCAAGCAGTCCCGGCGGTCGGTCCTGTCAACCCAACGTCCAGATGCCGGCAGGCGATTGGCCCTTAGGTGTCCCGGCCGTCATCGAGTGTCGGCTCAACTTTCGTGTTCCAGAAAGGAACGCGCCGCCGTGGGCGAAGGCGCTCCAGTGGGACCCGCGGCCCTTCAGCCCGCGTCATGCTGACGTCATCCACCTGTGACATATGAAGTCCTACCCTGATTGTTGGCTCAATCGAGAATGCCCGCTGCGTCGATTCACCAACTGCAACGCCTGATCGCATACTACAACCATGTCGCGTATGAGCCATTCAGTCCACACTGGCGTTGCCGCCACACCACGCAGCTCGACTTTCTTGTCAATTTTGTCTGGGGCTTCTTGTCGGTAATCATCAAAAATGCCATAAGAAGACCGATAAGCAATACAATACCATTCGTCACGAGGAACTGATCGAGTAACGAACGCACTCTCAGAAACGTGAAGAAATTCCAAAAATTGAGTTAGCGAGCTCGGCTCGTCAGCCCCATGAGGCGGCTCTTTTGTAGAGCCGCGGGGAGCGTCACCAATGAAGCGGCAGTATTCGGCTGTCTTTATCGGAAAAGACAGTCTGCTAAGTGAAGGCATTGCCAAAGTTTTGACTTCGGCAAATTTTCGCGTCGTGGCGACGGCGTCGTCCGTCGACGATTTGATTGCCGGGAAAATACAAACACATAAACCTTTGTTTATCGTTGTTCATTCTCGCGACGATTTCCGCGTCGCGGCCGATCAGATTCAGCTCCTGAGAAGTAACTACCCCGGGGCACGCATTTCAGTTGTAAGCGATCGCTATCAACTGAACGAACTGATTTTAGCATTTCGTGCGGGCGCCAATGGTTTTTTCGTTGACGTCATGAGCTGCGACACGTTCATCAAATCGATAGAGTTGATTATGATGGGGCAGACAGTCCTTCCCCCGGAATTTCCATCATCCATTTTAGGTCCCGAAAGCGAACACGCCGACGATGCAGGTCATTGTAATGGTAACAGCAATGGTAATGGCAACGGCCATCGTGATGGCAACGCCTCACCCCTCACAACGACAGATAACGTGAGGACACCGCAACTTTCGCCACGAGAGAAGGTGATCTTGCGCTGCCTGGCTGAGGGGGATTCCAATAAGTCGATTGCGCGAAAGATCAATATCACCGAGGCCACCGTGAAGGTCCATGTCAAGGCCATTCTCCGCAAGATCCGCGTTCACAATCGCACACAGGCCGCAATCTGGGGAATGAACAACGGATGGCTGGCTCAGCAAAATGGCGCCCCCGGATCCCTGCCACAGGCAGCCATCGTAGCGGACGGCTGGCCGCCCGCGAACTCAGAGTCGTAAGCATCAGAGTGTCCCTCAAGCAACGGGCGCCGCTCTGCCGCGCCTCGCGCTGTCGGCCAGATTGCGGACCACGATATAGAAGATCGGGGTGAAGATCAGGCCAAACAGCGTTACCCCCAACATGCCAAAGAACACGGCAACGCCCACCGCCTGACGCATCTCCGATCCGGAACCGGTGGCAATCACCAGCGGCAGCACGCCGAGAATGAAGGCAAAGGACGTCATCAGGATCGGTCGCAGCCGCAAGCGGCAGGCCTCGATCACCGCATCGAGCCGCTTATGGCCGTCGCGCTCGATGTCGCGGGCAAATTCGACGATCAGGATCGCGTTCTTGGCTGCGAGCCCGACCAGCACCACGAAGCCGATCTGGGTCAGGATGTTGACGTCCTGCCCCATGATCCGCACACCAAGCGTTGCCGCAAGCAGGCACATCGGCACGATCAGGATCACCGCGAACGGCAGGGTCCAGCTGCCATATTGCGCGGCGAGGACCAGATAGACGAACAGCACGCAGATCGGAAACAGGTAAAGACCTGCATTGCCGCCGGTCACCTGCTGATAGGACAGGTCGGT
>JGI24705J35276_12237982_pt1 | contig 14700 bp, 15 predicted proteins | sample TergutNt197P4_FD_35276 | JGI IMG/M metagenome (IMG submission 35276) | reverse complement strand
ATCGGCCTGGATTTCGGCAAGAATTTTCAGGTCGATCTCGTCTAGGTTCCGCGACACGTGATTGGAACTCCTGGCCTTGCGGCGTTACGGGTAGGTTTGGCGGCAACCTCATAGCCCAGACCGGTGAGGATACGCAATTTTATTACGTGTGCACCGCAACATTCTTTTGTTCCCGGGGAGAAAATTCGCCGATGCGGGCTGCAATTCTTGCATAGCTGGCCAGAAGTCTTAGATTGGATTGAACATTCTGGCGTCTCTGCAGGGTCGGGGCGCTTTCCGCGCAACCCTGCTTCCCCAGAGAAAGGTACTCTATGGCCGCACCAACACACGCCAAGGTCGTTATCATCGGCTCCGGTCCCGCCGGTTATACCGCCGCGATCTATGCGGCGCGTGCGATGCTTGAACCGATCCTGATCCAAGGCATCCAGCCCGGCGGCCAGCTCACCATCACTACCGAGGTCGAGAACTATCCCGGCTTCGCCGATGTGATCCAGGGCCCCTGGCTGATGGAGCAGATGGAGAAGCAGGCCACTCATGTGGGCACGCGGATCAAGACCGATCTGGTCACCAGGCTCGATGTGTCGCGACGGCCATTTCGGATTACCTGCGACAGCGGCGACACCTATCTGGCCGAGACGGTGGTCCTCGCCACGGGTGCGCAGGCGCGCTGGCTCGGCATCCCTTCGGAGGAGAAATTCAAAGGTTTCGGCGTTTCGGCCTGCGCGACCTGCGACGGATTTTTCTACCGTGGCAAGGAAGTGGTGGTGGTCGGCGGCGGCAATACCGCGGTTGAGGAAGCGCTGTTCCTGACCAATTTTGCGTCTCAGGTGACGCTGGTACACCGCCGCGACCATTTCCGCGCCGAGCGTATCCTGCAGGACCGCCTGTCCAAGAATCCAAAGGTAAAGGTGGTCTGGGACAGTGTGATCGACGAAATCGGTGGCACTGAGAACCCCAATAAGGTCACGCATATCCGACTGAAGAACGTCAAAACCGGCGCGCATACCGAACTCAAGGCCGACGGGGTCTTCATCGCCATCGGGCACGCGCCGGCGACCGAGCTTGTGCGTGGCCAAGTCAAGCTCAAGCCTTCGGGCTATGTCGAAGTGGCACCGAACTCGACTGCCACATCGGTGCCTGGCCTTTTCGCTGCGGGGGATGTCGCTGACGAAACCTATCGTCAGGCCGTGACAGCCGCCGGGCTCGGCTGCATGGCGGCCCTTGAGGCCGAACGTTTCTTGGCCGAGCATTCCTTGGCCGAGCAATTCTCGGCCGAGCAATCACTGGCGCTCGGCGCCAGCGAGTGCGCGGCGGTGGAATGAGGACTATGCCTAGAACTCGCGACGGATTTGCGGATATGGATTGGGATAAGTTGAAGGTGTTTCACGCCGCTGCGGAGGCGGGCAGCTTCACACACGCGGGCGAGCAACTCGGTCTTTCGCAGTCCGCCGTATCACGCCAGGTCAGTGCGCTGGAGCAGGAGCTCTCAGTGTCACTGTTTCATCGCCACGCCCGCGGCCTGATCCTGACAGAACAGGGCGACCTGCTCTTCCGTACAGCGCATGATGTGTTCATGCAGTTGCAGGCTGCCCGCGCCAAGCTGACCGACAGCCGCGAGCGGCCGAGCGGCGACCTCAAGATCACGACCACACCTGGCGTCGGTATCAACTGGCTGATTCCGCGGCTCGGTGAATTCACCGCACTCTACCCGGAGATCCGCATTGCGCTGATCGTCACCGACGAAGAGCTCGACCTGTCGATGCGCGAGGCCGACGTCGCGATCCGCACCCGCAAGCCGACGCAGCCCGATCTCATCCAGCGCAAACTTTTCGCGATGGGCTTCCACGCCTATTGCTCGCCGGAATACATCAAACACTTCGGTACGCCGCGGACGCTGGAGGAGCTCGATTCCCATCGCATCATCACGCTCAGTGACGGCAGTGTCACGCCGCATCTGCAGAACCGCAACTGGCTGATCGAAGCGGGCCGCAACGGAAGCGGCCCACGCGAGCCCTATTTCAAGGTCAATAACATTCTGGGGCTCGTGCGCGCCTGTCAACAGGGCCTCGGCATCGCGGCACTCCCTGATTACCTGGTCGAGGAAAACAGCCGGTTGGTGCAGCTCTTCGGCGAATCGGATTCAATCCAGCTCGACACTTATTTTGTCTATCCGGAAGAGCTGAAGACAGTCGCGCGTGTGCAGGTATTTCGCGACTTTGTCGTGAGCAAAGCGCAGCGCTGGCCGTCTTGAGTCATTTCCGCATGACTGACATGCGACCTCGGCGGTTGCTGCAAAGGATTGTGCGCCTCCATAATTTTCACGCTGAGCGCTTGCGTTGCGCAATTGTCCCCCTCCTCCAGTAGCGTGGGAGCTCGGTAGTCCCTCTTGGAAGGTGATTGTGTCGGCCTCAGTGGCCAATACCTCAAGCCGGGCTCCCTGAGCCCGGTCTTTTTTTTGACCCCTGTTTTCGCAATGTTTGGCTTTCGCTTGCGAGCGGATCGGCGCCCTGCGGCTCCGCAACCTGCTCAGTGTGCATGTCCCGAACGCAGCCGTCTTGAAAAAGCCTTGGTTAAACGCGGTCGCGGCCGACTCAAATGCGGGCGGATTCACAAACGAAATTTTAGGACCAGCTCTGTACCATTAACGGCATAAGCGAAAGAAACCGCGAGGACGTTTCGTGAAGAGTTGGAACGATGTGGCACTTGGCTGTCAGACGGCCGAACAGCAGGGCTTTGCCACCGAGGAGATTCTGTGGGCCGTCGGCATCTGGTCGGTTTTCCTGACGCTGTTGCCAGTCATCGTATTCTATATGCTGAAGTTGGTGTAACCACACACGACCAAAGCACAAAACGCGCGGTGCCCCCGCGCGTCTTCTGTCGGACAAACGAGACGATAAGAGACTAGGCTGCCTGCTTGTGCATTGCGCCAGAAGCCGATGCGGTGCCGCGGATCGCCTTTACCGAACGCTCGATCGCCGCCCAGAGCCTTGCTATTTCCTGCGCCCCCCGGCTATCGGCCTGATATTCGCGCGCACCTTCGCCATGGCTGAGCGCCATCAGCAAATCTGAACGATTGGTGATCTGGCCGCCCCACACCGGCGCCCGAAACTTCGCCAAGGCTTCGCGGGCCATGGTGACAATGGGGCTTTCCGAGACGTCGCGACGCGCAGGTGCACCATTGAGCACAACCGCATACGGCTTTCGCGCCGCTCGGCACATCTGAATCGTTTCCTGCACAGCGTTGACGTCGAACACGCCAGGCCGCGCTGGAATGATCACCATGGTTGCGTTTTTGATCGCATCGCCGACAACGGCGGAGAGATTCGGAGGCGTATCGATCAGCACCCACTCATATCCATCGCGATTGGCCGCGGCGACGATCCCGCTGACCGAATTCACCGCACTCTTGATCGGCGGCTCGTTGGTCCCGCGCAGCTTGTGCCACAACGTCAACGACCCCTGGGGGTCCGCATCAATAAGCAGAACGGGCTTCGTAGCCTTGATCTGAGCAGCGAGATGAGCTGCCAGCGTACTCTTGCCCGCGCCACCCTTGCGCGAGGCAAAAACAATAACGTTCATATCTTGGCCTCCAGATTGCTCCCCGGGCCGGGAAGATGAATCACGGCGCTGATTCGGGAAAGAAAAATATGGGAAAACGTTGCATCAATGCCATCAAATAACCAAAGACGCTGGCTTTTGAGTCACACTAAGAGCCCCGGAGCGCAAGTGTCCCACGGAACGCGTTTGTCGCCAGGGAAACCCTGGGGCTTTGCTGAGACCTGCTTGGTAGCATTCAACCGCGCAGATTAGTGAGCGAACCAAGTGTCGTCTTGCGACGATGCTGGCCACCGCCCTGACCCGCCCCATTTTCGTACATCAGTATAAAGCGCAAAGTGTCGCGCACGAAATGCCCTTCGGCAACGCCTCCGCCATTTGCCACAAATCGTCGATCATTTCGTAACAGCACAATGGCGGAAAGCTTCTTGGCGTAGAAAGCATCGATCTTTCCGCATTGCGCGGTCACGCACCGGGAATGATGAAATAGATCGGTCGGCGAAGCTGATAGGTACCTTGCGCTTGGATACGCTCACTGAATGTACGAAAGTCTTATCATGTGTCGCAGAGTCAGCAGCGATGTACCGCCATTGCGACAGAATGAGCTTTCCATCTTGAGCCTTGAAAATCTCCGTTTCCGCGCTGTGAGTTCGCCTGTCGCAGGGCGACCTTCCCGAGCTGATATTTTGCAATAGCGTCGCGCGTGCCTTTGCCGCAAGTACCCTAAGCAAGGCCGTTATAGTAACTCAACGCGACCGGCTCTTCCTGGACGAGACGCTTTTCCCAGAGGTTGAGAGCGCCTTCGATATTGCCGCCTCGATTATCGACGCATCGTTTGGCGGCCCAATCCGTTTCTTCGGCTCCCGCAAAGTCCGGCGCGGCGATTGCGCCACCGAATAAAGAAAGCGAGATGAGGAGTATGGCCTGGGAGCCAATATTTCTTCATCATCATAACCCGCAACGACGCAACTGCTCATGCGAGGTGGGGCACGGCCAGCAAGACGTAACGACCACAGTCATTAGGTCTGCCACCTTGCCCGAGCAGTCACCGTTGGCGCTATCGCGAAGAAGGTTGGAACAGAGTGTGAAGAATCGGTGAGGCATGACGTTATCGCCGCCTGCGGCGGGGTCAATCGGCCGATCGTCGATCCCAGCGCAAACGCCTTCCGCGTTTGTCGCGACCGACGGCGGGCAAGCTCTGAGGCCAACCAAGGCGCCGAGCCGTTTGTATGAAACACGCGAAACCTGGGCGCAGACAGCCTTGACTCAAGTCAAAGTTTCAGTGTTTGGTAGCCGTATACGGGCGCATACGGGCCGCTTAGGCTGAAGTGGATTTGATGTTCGAGCTCCTTCCGATTGTACGCCGGATCGTTCGACGCCTGCCCGGAATCGGACAGACTGTCGGGGCCGCACCGGCCAACATTGCGCGGCGGACAATCGTCGTGGCCTTAGGGCTCTGCCTGCTGGCGTCGTTTTCGCTGGCACGAGCGGCCGACCTTGTCGGTGTGCGTCAAGATGGACATGAAATCACAGCCGGAGATATTCCTGGCTGGAAGATTGTTTACTTCGGCTATACGCACTGCCCGGACATTTGTCCGACCTCATTGCAAAGCATAACCTCGGCTCTGGAGACACTTGGGCCAATCGGGGAGCGTATTACGCCGGTGTTCGTCACCGTCGATCCGGAGCGTGATACACCTGCTGTGGTTGCTCAATACATTTCCTACTTCCACCCGCGAATGATCGGTCTCTCCCCTCATCCGGATCAGCTCCCGGAGCTGGCGCGCGCCTGGCGCGTCAAATATACGCGTGTTGACCTCAAGGACGGGGATTATGCTGTCGACCACACCGCCACGATCTTCCTGACCGACCCGTCGGGTGCCATCGTTGCTCGCTATCCGCACGACCTCGACGGAGAAGCCCTCGCCAACCGAATCCGCACAACGATGCTGACGAGATGACATGGTTGGCGAGAAGTTTGCGCACAGTTTCGGTGCATCCAACGTTACAGTGGACGAGCGCCGGCGCCTGATCCGGCGTACTTTCGCGCAGGTGGCGCGCCGCTACGATCTGATGAACGACCTCATGAGCATGGGCATTCATCGGCTCTGGAAATCTGCATTTGTCGCACTTGCGGAGGCGCGGCCGGGCGAGATCGCGGTGGATCTCGCAGGTGGCACCGGCGATATCGCCATGGCGCTTGCAGCTGCCGGCGCCCGTGTGTTCGTCGTCGACCCCTCACCTGAGATGATGCGATCCGGGCAAACGCGGTCCGGCACCGAACAAATAGGCTGGATCGCCGCGGAAGGGGAGCGTCTGCCCTTCGCGGACTCTTCCATCGACCTTCTCACGATCTCTTTCGGTATCCGCAATGCGACGCACATGGGGGACGTTCTGCGCGAGATTGCGCGGGTCCTCAAACCCGGAGGCCGCTTCTATTGCCTCGAATTCTCAACGCCGGACGCCTGGTTGAGGCCGCTCTATGGCCTGTGGTCACGAACCGCAATTCCGGTGCTGGGTGCTGTTGTCTCTGGACGCCGCGACGCTTATCGCTATCTCGTTGAATCGATCAGGCGGTTTCCCAATCAAACAGAATTCGCCGAGATGATGACCTCCAGCGGCCTGGTGGGCGTTGAATGGTGCAACTATTCGTTCGGCATCGCCGCCGTTCACTCGGCGCGCAAGCCCGCCGCCTGATTCTCAGGCAACGCAAAGTTTAGAAGCTGGCGACGAACGGCCTGATCCGCCCAATCGCCCTGCCCCCGCATACGCGCAACCTCGCGACCCTGCTCATCAATGAGTACCGTGGTCGGCAGCCCTTCGATGCCGAGCGCTACGGCCGCCTCGCGGTCCCGGTCGAGAAACAGCTCGAGTCCATGCACGGACAGCTTTTCTGTGGTCCGGTCGATCACGTCCCAGCCAAGCCGGTCAATCGACACGGCGACGACGCGCACGCCGTCCTTCCGGAGATCCGACTGCAGCGCCGCGAGAGCCGGCAGTTCGTCGCGGCACGGGAGGCACCAACTCGCCCAGAAATGCAGAAGAGTCAGACGCGCACGAAACTCTGAAGCCGCATGCGTGGAGCCATCGCGATCACGCACGACAAATTCGATCGGCTTCGGCGTTGACGGCACGAAGTTTGCTGCAAACGCTGGAGTCCAGACCAGGACAGCGCACAGTATGAGAACGAAACGGATCATGGAGTACCCATGAGCAAGGCCACGATGATCCCAACAGCCAGCCCGATCTCGAAACGCACCGTCGCCGCAAGCGTCGTATTCAAGGCGCGCGAGATCGGCGTCCGGGCCAGATGATGGCCGAGAGAGAGTGCAAACCCTAACCCCACCACGGCGACGATGATGCCGACGCGGCTGATCGGCCAGAGCACGAGGCCCGCGATCACGGCGGCAGCTCCAAGCTCAACGACATAGAGATACGGCGTCGTCTCAGGCCCAAGGATGATTGCGAGCGTTCTGCGGCCCAGAGCGGCGTCCTCCACACGGTCACGGTGATTGTTGACGGTGAGAACCGCCGCAGCTGGCAGGCCAATGGCGAGGCCCAGAAGCGCGGAGGTCAGATCGACGTGATGCGTCCCCAACCAGACGATTCCGGTCGTGGCAACAGCGCCGAAGAACAGAATGACAAACACTTCGCCAAAAGGACCGGCGCTTATGGGCCAGGGTCCGTAAGAATAGCTCCAGGCTGCCAGCAACGAGGCGAGGCCAATCGCCAGAATCGGCGCGCCTCCGTGAATGACTGCCACAAGCCCGAAGCCCGCGGCAGCAAGACTGGTGGCAATTGCGCCACGCCGAACCTGCGGTGCCGACATGATCCCGGCACCAACCAGCCGTATTGGCCCCAATCGTTCTGCCTTATCCGCACCCCGGCTGCCATCCGCCGCATCATTGGCCAGATTGGTGGCAATCTGAATGAAGAGAGCGGACACCAGCGCAGCAGCGACCGGAATCGAAGCAACCGCACCATAGGTTACCGTCGCATAGACCAACCCCACGACGACTGGAGTGACGGAGAGCGCCAGCGTTCTCGGCCGAGCGCCCTGAATCCAGATTCCGATTGGACTCGGGGAGGTGGAAGTCGTCACACCAGATCTCCGCGCCGGAATGCCAGGAATCCGGCGTAGGCTGCTCCAATCCCGAGTGCCAAAGGATAAGCAAGGGACCATATCATGAAGCCCGTCCGGCCAAAGACGTCAAAAACGGCGTACGCGGTCGAACCCAGCAGCACGAGTTGCGGATCGAACAGGAGCATGGATCCGATCCGGAAGACCTGAAGCGGATTCAGCAGGGCGATGGCGACCACTCCCTCGATCGGCATCCGGTCGCGGATCAGAACACCGAGCAGAACCAGGTCGAGCCCCAGGATCAGGACGAGCCACAACAGGAACGCCGCTGTTTGGGCCATATCCACCGAACGCGCCACAGAGGCGATGAAGAAGCCCAGCCCGACGAAGGTCAGGATCATCGCGAGCAGAATGCCGATGTCGAAACCGAGCTCCGCCCACGGAATGGTGAGGCCGCGCGCCGCACCATAACCGGCGGCCGAAGCGAGCGCGCCGAACACTGGTGCAACCGCCAGCACGTAACGACCGAGGAAGCGGCCCGCGTACCAACCGCCAATTCCGACGGGCAGGCCGAGCACGTACTCATGCACACCGGCTTCGCGATCGCCGGCCAGCGATCGCACGGTGGTGACAAGTACGAAGATCGGCAGGATCGCCATGGTCAACTGAATGTAGGCGACCAGCGTGCGCGACAGACCCGTGAAGCCAAGGACGCGACTTTCTGTCAGGCCGAAGACAAGCAACAGCCCTACAAGACCGAAGAAAACCGCAGCATAGGCCCAAAACCATTTTGCACGCAGCGCCTGGGCAATTTCGAGCCGGAAGGTGGCAGAAAAGCCGGACCCGGCTCGGCTATCGACCCGAGCAGACGTGGCATCCGGCGAAACGAGCATCACGATATCTCCTGACTTAACTTGAACCTAAATGAGCACAGAGCGCCTTTTCACGGACGGCTGCGGCCGCTGTTGCGAAATCCAGGGTATGCCTGTCTGCGGGCCCGGCCGCATGTCCGAACTCCATAGGCGTCTGGGCGTCCGACCTGTACCGCGCCGAACGTGCGTCGAGCCAGCGCGTAGGATCGGTCTCGTCGGCGACCCAGAAACCAACGTCGCTCCGCTCAAGTTCGCCACGCTGGGCGGCAGCAAGGACAGCACAGCCGAAGTCATCATAGACCCGCACCCGCTTGTTTTCGCTGTCCCAGATTTCCGCCGCGTATCGCGCATCGTAAACCGGCAATCCACAAAATGGGCAGATGTCACGTTTCAACCGCACGGCCCGCGGTGCCGGCGTGGCGTCGGAGCAGCCGACAAGACCGGCGGCGACGGCGGACAATCCCACGCAAATGAAATGGCGGCGCGTCACAGTCATGCCGACGTCACGCGGAAGCCGTGGCATTTTCATTCTCCCGGCTGATCTCGCGCAGCTCCACGCCTGCCAGCAGCCCCGCATGGCGCGCGACGAAGCCGAGGAAACGTAGCCGGTCAGGACCCGCGATTTCGCCGCTCCAGCGGCGTTCGTCGAGCTGCCTCAATCCCCATTCACGCGCCGCACGTTCGAAACTGACTTCGATGCGGCTCGTTTCGACCTTCGCGGAGAACGTCGATCCGAGCGCACCAGCGTCGCTTATTGTATCATCGAGGGCGATGCGTCCGTGGTCCAGTTCCACCACCCGGTCCACAAGCGGTGCAATTTCATCGATGCGGTGGCTTGAGATGATCATGGCCGCGTTCCTGCCACGCGCCGCCAGCAGATCATAAAAGCTCGCGCGCGCTGCCGGATCGAGGTTTGCGGTGGGCTCGTCGAGGATCAGGAGCCTGGTCGGTCTGCCCAGCGCCAGCGCGATCATGAGCTTCTGCTTCATGCCGCCCGAAAGTCGCACAAATGCACGTTTGCGGATGGGGGCAACGTCGAGGCCAAGATTTGTCGCAACGGCTTCGATCTCCGCGACCGAGGCAGCCGACACCTCTGCCACGTAGCGGATGAAAGCCCCAACGGGCGTTTCCAGCCGCGGGGCGATCTGCGGGACGAAGCCGATCATTTGCAGAAGCCGCGCCCGATCGCGGCGCGGGTTGAGCCCGTCAACAGAAATCGAGCCTTCGTAGGTGTATTCTCCAAGCAGACAGCGGAACAGGCTGGTCTTTCCGGCACCGTTCGAGCCAACCAGTGCGATCCGCTGTCCCGCAGGAGCGTTGAGCGTAAGCCCATCCAGCACCCGCGTCCCACCGAACTGCTTGATCAACCCGTCGATAAGGATCATGCGGCCGAATCCTCATGTTCCGCCTCATCCTCCACACCGGTACGCGTCACACCGAGAATATCAAAAGTAAGTGCTCCCGTCGGACACACCTCGATGCACATGGCGCAGCGCGTGCAGTCGGGTCCGATCGGGTTTTTGACGTCGCGGGCGTAGCTGAGCTTGGTCATCTCAAGGACATGCGGCACCAGACAAACCTGCCGGCACTTGCCCTCATGTAAGCATTTTTCCGCATTATACATCACCCGCACAGGGGACACGACGCCCGCCACACCGTATCCCAGCCCGACCGGGCAAACGTACCGGCACCACATCCGCCGCGACCAGAAGACTTCAACCAGCAGCAGCAAGGCCACCCAGATCAGGCCGACCACGAGACCGTAGGTGAGCGCCCGTGACAGGATACCGACCGGCGAGATCGACTCGAAAAGCGGATAGCCGGAGACGAAGGCGACAAGGGCAAGTACGACGAACATGACGATGCGCAACCGACGGTCGAGATCGTGGTCACGGACGAGCTTTTTGCCGACAAGCTTCAGATGCACCATTTCCGCCAGCTCGGAGAGTAAATGGTACGGGCAGACCCAGGAGCAGAAACTCCGTCCGCCGACCACCACGTAGAGCAGAAAGACCGTCGACACGCCGATGAAGAGGTTCAGCACCACGTGCTTGTGGGCGAGCATGAGCTGCAGCGAAGAGTTCAAATCCGCGAAATGGAAGCCAATTACGCGCGAGGCAGTCAGCGCCCCTTCCACGAGCTGCACATGCAACCAATAGGAGAGCACGAACAGGCCGTTGACGACGACGATTGAAGCCCATCGCATGATCCGCCATTTGTTCGACCGGACCGAATGGAACCGCTCTGCCGCGATCGCTTCCTTGCGACGCTTGCGCTCATCGGGGCTCTTCTTGAAGTCGAGCAGGTCCCGCGCCTCGTCGGTCATTTCCTCCGTCGCAGGCCGCCGCGGCGCCACACCGAGCATCAGCGCAAAATCCCGCAGCTTCCGTGCGATCAAACTGTTGCTCATGCTTCCGGCCCTCTAGGAGCGCGCCCCGTGACCCGAACGTCGATGCGAATCGCCGCCGGCTCCACAGGACAGACCATTTCGCATACACCGCAACCGACGCAGGCCTCCTTCACGACCGGAGTACGGCGACGATCCTGCGGATCGCCCGAAACAGGCACCAGCTCGATTGCGTCCTTGATCGGACATTGCCGCACGCAGAGGTCGCATATCTCAAGGTCATACGGATGTTCGGCAACCGGCAGCGGCTGCGGGTCCATTTTTGAGTAGCGCAGGTGTCCCTTGAACGCACTGCCTCGAGCGACCCCCTTGAACCCCGCCCCCGCGCGCGCGAGACATGCGTCCGGCATGACAAGGCGCGCGACGCCCATTCGCGTCTGCTCCTTGGTATCAAGCAGATGGCTCAGAGCACCCGTCGGGCAGGCCAGGACGCACTGCGGGGTACCGCAGGCGAAGTCGCAGGCCTGATCGCGGGCCAAGATGTACGGAACGCCGTTGCCGACGCCTTCTTGGAGATCGCCGAGCCTGATAGCGCTGACCGGACAGACCTGCACACATTGTCCGCACTTGATGCAGGCGGCGAGGAAGTCCTTTTCGTCGAGCGAGCCAGGGGGTCTAAGCAAATGGTCAGCCTCCGCCTCATGGAGGCCGAGCAGTCCCAGCAGGGCAGCGCAGGTCACCGCTCCACCGACCACGACCGACCGCAGCAGGCGCCGACGCTCTTCATCGACGCGGGTCGATGACTTTTTCCGAGGGGCCTCGGATTTGTCGTCGTTCATCGCAAGACCCCTTTCGCCGACACATCGCGCGCACCCGCATCCGCAACAGCACTAATGCGTGGAGCCAGATCAGATAACACCAGACGCGGCTCCGTGAGCGAGCCGAGCCGCTCGACAAGATCGAGCATTTCAAGCGACGGAGCGGCGCGGAAGAACTGGGCATCGGGCACGTCCATCCACAGCCGGTCGGCCCAGGCCCACACGCGGTAGGGCATGTCGCCTATGCCGTCGCCGTTCCGGTCGAATCCTTCATAGGAATCCCAGAAATTCCTGGTCCAGACATTGTTCTGCGCCACACCCCCGCCAGCGACTGTAACCTGGGCATGATTTCCGAGGAAGGCATTGTCCTCGAAGGTATTGCCGTCCCATCCGGAATGGAAGAAGACGGCTTCGCCGTTATATGCGAAGCGGTTTGCCTTGAAGCGATTGAACGAGTCCGGATCATAGGGCGATGCGTCCATGAACAGACCGCGCGCATTGGCGAACAGATCATTGTGTTCGACGATGGTGCCGGAAGATTCCTTGAATCCGATTCCGATGCCAGATGGCCCCTGGCTGTAATGGATGATGTTGTCGGTGAGCGTATTGTCGTTGGCGTACATCAGGAACACGCCGACGGTGTTCGATAGAAACTTGTTGCGTTGCAGTTCGTTGTGATGCGCGTACATCAGGTGAATGCCGAATCGACTGTCGCGAATGCTGTTTCCGGTAAGGATATTGTCCTTGGAATACCAGACGACCGTGTCGCGCACGTGGAATATATCGTTGTCCTCGATCCGGTTGCCGTTGGAATACCAAACGCGGACGGCATCACCGCGAAGTGCTTCGGGGAGATCCTTTGAGGTGATGCGGTTACGCCGGATGATGTTCATGTCGGCTTGTTTGAGTTCGAAGCCCATCAGGCAGTCTTCGATCACGTTGTCGCGGAAGACCCCGTGCTTGGCTCGCAGACGCACGGCCGAATCAGTCGTCTCGTGCCGCTCGCCTGAATTGCGGAAGGTGAGGCCGACGACCTGCACGTCATCCGCCGTCACGGTCATGATCGATCCGATGCCGCCGCCATCGATGATAACTCCAGGCTCGCCCTCAACCCGCATCGAGCGATTCACGATCCCGGGCGCAGCATATATGCCGGGTTTGAGATGCAGGACGCCGTCGGTCGGTGTGGCGTCGATCAGCGGCTGAAGGGCCACCGCGCCTTGTGGAAAGCGCCGCAGGTGCTCCAGCTCTTCCTCCGAACGAGGGTCGGGCGGCGGCGGATGATGGTCGGCGAACCCCGCATCCCGTGTGAGATCATAAACCCCAAACGTCTCGGCCAGCCTGCCAAAGGCAAAAGCCACGAGCCCCAGAACCGCGAGCCCGGCCAGGGCGAAAGCTCCCCCCTTCGCCCAGCCCAGCACGCGCGCGGAGGCGGACATCGGCTAGTCCTTCGCCGCTTTCGGCGCTGCGCGGCGCGCCAAAACGGCGAGCGCCATGGCGACGCCGACCACACACATGAAAGCAAAGCCCCAGTACGGATACGAGCGTGTCGTGAACTGCGCGACCTTGCCCTCGCCGAACACCGTTGGCATGAAGGGTGTCAGCGTGAATGCACCCATGGCATTGAGACTGTGGCCATACCACCAGAGCCAGCCGGCGTATTCCATGACAAATGCCACGGGCAGGATCATGGGAACCAGACCGAGTGCATAAAACACCACTGAGCGCGGCTTGCGGGCGATCCAAAGGAAACCCAGCATGGCTGCCAGCACGGCGGCGTACACGATGTAAACGACCGTCTTCATGATCCCCACGAGGTGGGCATTCTTGGCGGGTTCATTGAACCAGCGCCCGAGACTTTCTTCGTAGTGCCACGCCATGACGTCGATACCGCGCCCACTCCACCCCGGGGTCGGGTCGGTCAGACTGACCGGCGCTTTCGCATCATAGACGGTCTTGAGAACCTGAATGAGTTGGTCCTTGCTGGCATCACCGACGACCTTGGTGGCGGCCGCCTCGCCGAAGTGGCTCTTGGCAAGAGATTCCTTAAGTTGTCGCACCACTGGATTCAGGTTCTCGTCGCTTCCCTCGTCCTCTCCGCGCCCAAGGCTGTCAACCAAGCCGGCCACCCAGCCACGATTGAGATAGTGCACACCGTTTGAAGAGAACAAGGCGAGCGACATCCATACGGCGATTGCCGCGAAACCGAGCGCCATCACTGTCGTTCGCAAACGCACGCCAGGCAGCGCAAAACCGATAATCATGACGCCAAGGAAGCTGAACAGGAAGGGCGACAGCAGTTTTTCAACCGGCCCGCCCGACGCGATCGGATACATGCCGACGAAATGATTGATCGTGTCCATTTCGTGGACACAGTCGAGAGGCTCTTTCTCAACGACCTCCTTCGACTGACGCATCTCGCAGCCATTCGAAATCCGGTTGACGTGGAAGTTGATCCGGACGCCATCAGGGAAGGTCTGCGGGGGATAGTTCGGCGCAGTCAGAGCCACCCACCAGACCGGCGCGAAGTACGTCGCGACGAGGGCCACCAACGCAATCATGGACGCGATGCGCATCAAGAGCATCGCCTGCGACCGGCGGCCTGTTGCCCGCGTCGCGCGAGCGCCGACCGCTTTCGTTGGGCGACCGCTGGCCGCGCTTGCGGGGGTGCCTTTGGATTCCGTCATGAACCATCTCCTGCCACAAGCGGCCTACGCCGCCGCCTTGGCGGCGGTCCCCCCGCAATTCCAAATTTCCCCAAGCATCATTCCCGAAAGGCGGCTGCCGTTTCGATAAAATGATGCCGCAACAAGGTGGATCCAGGCAAGGATGCGTTACCCACCGCTTCCTTGCCTGGAAGTGGACTTATTTGAAGTCTGGGTTCTTCCAGCCCTTGGGCGCGACCATATCGGCTGGCGGCCTCAGGCGCGACACGTAGTCGAGCACCGCCATGGTGTCCTTGTCCGTGAAATTCTTGATCTGCTCGACCATCTCCGGATTTGCGTTACGCCGCTTGCCTTCCTTGAT
>JGI24705J35276_12237984_pt1 | contig 14704 bp, 12 predicted proteins | sample TergutNt197P4_FD_35276 | JGI IMG/M metagenome (IMG submission 35276) | reverse complement strand
AGCGGGACCGTGGCCGTGCTCGCCGGCGGCCATGACAGGATCTATCCGCCGGAGCATAAGAACCTGCTCGCCGCGATCCTCGATCAGAACGGCGCGGCGATTTCCGAGATGCCGCTCGGCCATGAGCCGCGGGCGCGGGATTTTCCCCGCCGCAACCGGCTGATCTCGGGCGCGGCGCTGGGCGTGGTCGTGGTGGAAGCAGCCCACCGCTCGGGCTCGCTCATCACCGCGCGGATGGCGGCCGAACAGGGCCGCGATGTCTTTGCCGTGCCAGGCTCACCACTCGATCCGCGCGCCGCCGGCACCAACCATCTGATCAAGCAGGGAGCGACGCTGGTCACTGAAGCCGCCGACATCGTCAACGCGGTGCAGCCGGTCCTGGAGCGGCCGGTCATGTTTCCCGTTAGCGAGACCGATGGCGAGCCGCTCGACACTGATCCGCAAGCCCATGATCGGCTACAGATCACCGGCCTGCTTGGCCCCTCGCCGATCTCGATCGACGATCTCGTCCGGATGTCTGGCGCGTCGCCGGCGATCGTACGCACGGTACTGCTCGAACTCGAACTCGCCGGCAACCTCGAACGCCATGGCGGCGGACTGGTGTCGCTGACCTGAACCAACGGCCCTATTTCCAATGTCCAAGCCTCGACTATCCAGGCCGCGCGTGGCGCGCACTGACTTGATCTGGATTCCCGGAGAAGGCCCATCAGCCGCCGCGATCCGGCGTCTGCGAGCGCGCTTCCCACGTCCAAACAAACCGATGGGTGAAGCCTGGTTCATGGGCGAAAAGCGCAAGATGTATCCCTCGATGCTCGATGGAGCGGACGTTGAACTCTCCAATAGTGACCTGAGTAACGCGCTGTGGGAGATCGCCACTGGGCAGAAAAGCTTTGGCCCGGACACCGACCCAGAATGGACCGGATGGCTGCACTACCTGCTCGGGCGCCTGCCAGAACTCGCCGAGGACTCCCTGATATTCGCCGATTACTCAACATGCATAACCGCCTTCATGACTCGCTATCCCATGGGCGTTTCGGAGGAACTGGACCGCGACTTTGCAGACGATGTTTTGGCGACGTTGGGACGGGTGAAGCTGATTGGAAAATACTGGCAGTCCGATTTCAATCCGACAGAGCCTGTGTTCTGCGATGATGATCCATCGTCCGGGGCGCTCTTGCTGATGATCAAATATCTGGCCGATGAGGATCTGCCGGCATGGTGGCGCTCGGTCATCACCATTGACAATCCGGCATGGCGCATCAACCTGCTGATCTGGCTGGCCGGGGTATCATCGATCTTTCTTGATCCAACGGCGCAGCCTGGACAGTTCGACGATTATTCCGGCGCCAGTTGGCACACGTCGGATGTGTTGAATGGCAAGTACGCCATCAATGGCTATGAGCCCATCCCTTTCCTGCCGGCTGAACGCCGACAGGCCGTATGCGCCCTGTTTCGTGAAACCCTCACGATGGAAGCGCTGCTCACATGGGTGAGCGCGTTCGAACCCTTGCTGCCTCTTGCCGCTCCCCATCATTACGGAACGGTGGATTACCTGCTCGAAGCCGCCACCGTTTGCGTCACGTCTTATGGGTTGCGCTGATCCAGGAGCCGAACGTCGCATAGTTCGCACCCAATGCGTTTCCGGCTGAAGGGCTTAACATCCGTCGAACAGCCCAAACAATAGTCTGACAAGCGCGTCGAAAAGCGCATCAAAAAATTGTTCGGGGAAGGCCGCAATGAGAGATCCGACGCCACCGCCGATAGTTACCCCGGTCACAATGCCCCATGACCATCCGTCAATTGCCCAGCCTAGGCCCGCGCCGATGAGTATGCCGAGGGTAACGTGGATAGCCTCCATAGCAGTTTCATCCTCAACGCTCCCTGGGTTGGACTCTGTACCTCTCTCTGCCCAATGAAGATGTCGTCACAGCCGCCTCGACGGTTCAACGTGGTGCCCCCATCAGTATTTCGAGACCTCCAATCGGCCGTTCAAAACAGGTCCAATAGCTCCAACAGTTCAAATGCCTCAGGGAAAACTCCAAAGAATGCTCCAACGCCACCGCCAATAGCTGCTCCCAGGGTGGCCCATAACCATCCGCCATCTGTCCAGCCCAGGTCCGCGCCAAGGAGTATGCCGAGGGTGATCAAGGATACCGCCCATACCGTCTTGAACGCTTTGAGCACTTTGTTCATTTTGTCTCTCAATCAGCCGGGAGAGGAGCAATCCTCGACACGCTGGCTCTGAACGAACCTCGCGCCTCACCGCGCTCTAAAAGATGTCCTCGCAGCCGCCGCGACGGTTCAATGTGCCTTGGAATGTGCAACCTCGGCTCCCTTTGCCCCCTACCAATCCCGACAAGAACCACAACTCAGAGTTGGTAATTTACAACTTATCAGATAGGAAAGCGGGCCAACTCGGACGCCTTTCAAGAGTTGTCGATTTGACAGGGGCCGCCTCACCACCCATGTTCGGGTCGGAACGGCCGGCGCGAGTCCCGCGAATTCGGCTTAAATTTTTCCCGCAAGTCACTGGAACTGCATGAATATCGTCATTGTGGAGTCGCCGGCGAAAGCCAAGACGATCAACAAGTATCTAGGCTCCTCCTACGAGGTTCTGGCCTCATTTGGCCATGTCCGCGACCTCCCGGCCAAGAATGGATCCGTCGATCCAGAGCATAATTTCCGGATGATCTGGGAGGTCGACTCCAAGGCGGCCGGCCGGCTGAACGATATTGCCAAGTCTCTGAAGGGCGCAGAGCGCCTGATTCTCGCAACCGACCCCGATCGCGAGGGCGAAGCGATCTCCTGGCACGTGCTGGAGGTATTGAAAGAGAAGCGCGCGTTGAAGGACCACAAGATCGAACGCGTGGTGTTCAACGCGATCACCAAGCAGGCGGTCTCGGAAGCGATGAAGAATCCGCGCCAGATCGATGGCGCGCTGGTCGACGCCTACATGGCGCGCCGTGCACTCGATTACCTGGTCGGCTTCACCCTCTCGCCCGTGCTGTGGCGGAAGCTGCCGGGCGCGCGCTCGGCGGGCCGAGTGCAGTCCGTGGCGCTCAGGCTTGTCTGTGACCGCGAGTTGGAGATCGAAAAATTCGTTGCGCGCGAGTACTGGTCGCTGGTCGCGACTCTTCTCACTCCGCGCGGTGAAGCGTTCGAAGCCCGTCTCGTTGGCGCCGATGGCAAGAAGATCCAGCGGCTCGACATCGGCACAGGCGCAGAAGCCGAGGACTTCAAGAAGGCGCTGGAAGCAGCCGCTTTCATCGTCACCACGGTGGACGCCAAGCCGGCGAAGCGCAACCCGCAGGCGCCGTTCACCACCTCGACCCTGCAGCAGGAAGCGAGCCGCAAATATGGCTTCGCGCCGGCCCACACGATGCGTATCGCGCAACGGCTATATGAAGGCATCGATATCGGCGGCGAGACCACCGGCCTCATTACTTATATGCGTACCGACGGTGTGCAGATCGCCAACGAGGCGATCACGCAGGCACGCATGGTGATCGGCGAGGACTATGGTGACGCCTATGTACCCGGTAGCCCACGGCAATATCAGACCAAGGCGAAGAACGCCCAGGAGGCGCACGAGGCGATCCGTCCGACTGACCTGTCCCGTCGTCCCGACAGCCTGAGCCGAAGGCTCGATCCCGACCAGGCCAAGCTCTATGAGCTGATCTGGAAGCGCACCATCGCGAGCCAGATGGAGTCGGCGGAGCTCGAGCGCACCACTGTCGACATCACCGCCAAAGCGGGCTCGCGCACGCTGGAGCTGCGCGCCACTGGTCAGGTCATCAAGTTTGACGGTTTCCTCGCGCTCTACCAGGAAGGCCGCGACGATGAGGAAGACGAAGACTCCCGCCGCCTCCCCTCGATGAACCAAGGCGAAACGGTGAAGCGAAAGAGCCTTGCGGTCACCCAGCATTTCACCGAGCCGCCGCCGCGCTTCTCGGAAGCTTCGCTGGTCAAACGCATGGAAGAGCTCGGCATCGGCCGTCCCTCCACCTATGCTTCGATCCTGCAAGTCTTGAAGGACCGCGGCTACGTCAAGCTAGAGAAGAAGCGGCTGCACGGTGAGGATAAGGGCCGCGTTGTTGTCGCGTTCCTGGAAAACTTCTTCCGCCGCTATGTCGAATACGATTTCACTGCAGGCCTTGAGGAGCAGCTCGACCGCATTTCCAACAACGAGATCTCGTGGCAACAGGTCCTGAAGGATTTCTGGCGCGACTTCATCGGTGCAGTCGACGACATCAAGGACTTGCGCGTTGCGCAGGTGCTGGACTCGCTCGACGAAGTGCTTGGGCCACACATCTATCCGCCACGGGCTGACGGCGGCGACGTGAGACAGTGCCCGACCTGCGGCAGCGGCCGGCTCAACCTGAAGGCCGGTAAGTTCGGCGCTTTCGTCGGTTGCAGCAACTATCCGGAATGCCGCTACACAAGGCCGCTTGCAGCCGACGGCGAAGCCAGCGCCGACCGCCTGCTCGGCCAGGACCCGGACACCGGCCTCGATGTCGTGGTAAAGGCCGGGCGTTTCGGCCCCTATATGCAAGTTGGCGAGCAGAAAGATTACGCTGAAGGCGAGAAACCGAAGCGCGCCGGAATTCCCAAGGGCACCTCGCCCGCCGACGTCGACCTCGAACTGGCGTTGAAACTGTTGTCGCTGCCGCGCGAGATCGGCAAGCATCCCGAGACTGGTCTGCCGATCACAGCCGGCATCGGCCGCTTCGGCCCGTTCGTTCGCCATGACAAGACCTATGCAAGCCTGGAAGCCGGCGACGAAGTCTTTGACATCGGCCTCAACCGCGCCGTGACGCTAATTGCGGAGAAGGTCGCAAAAGGTCCGAGCCGTCGCTTCGGCGCTGATCCCGGCAAGGCGCTCGGCGATCACCCCTCTCTCGGTGCGGTCAGCGTGAAGAGCGGTCGCTACGGCCCCTATGTCACGTCCGGCGGCGTCAACGCTACGATCCCCAGCGAGTTCGAGAAGGACACCATCACGCTGGAACAGGCAATCGCGCTGATCGACGAGCGCGCGGCCAAGGGCGGCGGCAAGGCGAAGGCCAAGAAGGCGGCGACGAAAACCACCAAGACGAAGGCCACTAAGAAGAGCGACACGGACGAGGCTGCGTCCAAAACACAGAAGCCTGCAAAAAAGGCAGCGGTGAAGAAGGCGGCGAGCAAGCCGAAATCGGAAGCAACAAGAAAAGCACGCGCCGGCGTGTCATCGGGCGCCACAACGGCGGCGAAGGCGCCCGCTGCACCCAACACACCCGCGAAGAAGAGCGCAGCCAAGGCTAGAGGTTAAGGTCGCCCGAGAATTATCGCTCCAGAAAGAGCGGATGGTGCATCCAACCTAGGGGCGTGTGTAATGCCTTCTCTCGTTACGCATGAGGAGGTAACGTTGTTTGCCGTCATTCCCATTGCGCACTTGCGCAATGTGGGGCGCGACGCAGTCGCGAGCCCGGAATCCATAACCACCAGTCGGGGTTATGGATTCCGGGCCTGGCCCTTTGGGCCATCCCGGAATGACGAAACCAACCGATTTATTAGTTGCCGGAGACGCCACCTACGTGAAACGCAAGCAGGACCATGGGTTTCCCGACCGGAATGCCATTGTCACCTTTATCAGAGCCCATCCCGGAAAACTCGGAACTCGCGAGATCGCGCGCGAGTTCGGACTGAAGAATGCCGGCCGCGCCGAGTTGAAGCGCCTGCTGCGCGATCTCTCCGACGAAGGCGTCATCACCAAGCGCCGCCGCCGGATCATCGAGACCTCGGCTCTGCCGCCGACCTTGTTGGCCGACATCGCCGGCCGCGATAGCGATGGTGAATTGATCGCAACCCCCGCAGAGTGGGACGAGATTGAAAGCGGCGCGCCACCGAAGATCCGCATTTACCAGCCGCGACGGCCACAGCCGGGCACATCCGCAGGCATCGGCGACCGCGCACTGTTGCGCGTCGATCGCGCCGAGGACGGCGACGGCGTCGCCTATCGCGGACGAATCATCAAGGTCATCGACCGCGCCAAGAGCCGCATTCTGGGCGTGTTCCGGGTGCTGCCCAACGGCGGCGGCAGGCTCATTCCCGTCGACAAGAAATTTGCCGACCGCGAGCTCAACGTCGCGCCAGGCGATCAGCTCGATGCGAAGGACGGCGATCTCGTCAGCGTCGATCTCGTTCGTTCGCGGGGCTTTGGTCTCGCTTCGGGCCGCGTGAAGGAAAAGCTTGGCTCAATCGCGTCGGAAAAAGCGATCAGCCTGATCGCGATCTACGCCCACGACATCCCGCTTCAGTTCTCACCCGCAGCGATCCGCGAGGCGGAGACCGCCGAGCCCGCAACGCTGAAAGGCCGCGAGGATTGGCGTGACATACCGCTCGTCACCATCGATCCGCCCGATGCCAAAGACCATGACGACGCTGTGCATGCGCAGGCCGATCCCGATCCGAACAACAAGGGCGGCTTCATCGTCCATGTGGCGATCGCCGATGTCGCCTTCTACGTGCGGCCGGGCTCGGCGCTCGATCGCGACGCGCTGACCCGCGGCAATTCGGTCTATTTCCCCGATCGCGTCGTACCGATGCTGCCCGAGCGCATCTCCAACAACCTGTGCTCGCTGGTACCGGGCGAGGCGCGCGGCGCGCTGGCGGTGCGAATGGTGATTGGCGCCGACGGCCGCAAACGCTCACACAGCGTTCATCGCGTGCTGATGCGCTCGGCGGCGAAACTGCACTACGCGCAGGCGCAAGCCGCGATCGACGGCCGGCCGGACGATATGACGGGCCCCCTGCTCGACCCCATCATCAAGCCGCTTTATGCCGCTTACGAATGCGTCAAACGCGCCCGCGACGCGCGCGATCCGCTCGATCTCGACATCCCCGAGCGCAAGATCGTCCTGAAAGCAAACGGAACCGTGGATCGTGTGGTCACGCCCGAGCGGCTCGACGCGCATCGGCTGATCGAAGAATTCATGATCCTCGCCAATGTCGCCGCCGCCGAAATGCTGGAGAAGAAGTCGCTGCCGCTGATCTACCGCGTACACGACGAGCCGACGCTCGAGAAAGTCGCCGCGCTGCAGGAATTCCTCGAGACGTTGGACGTTTCCTTCAAGAAGAGCGGCCCCCTGCGACCGACAATATTCAACCGCGTGCTGGCGCAGGTCGAAGGCCGTGACTACTACCCACTGGTCAGCGAGGTGGTGCTGCGTGCCCAGGCCCAGGCCGAGTATTCGGCGGAAAACTACGGCCATTTTGGCCTCAATCTGCGCCGTTACGCGCATTTCACCTCGCCGATCCGGCGCTACGCGGACCTTGTCGTCCATCGTGCCCTGATCCGTGCGCTGGGCCTGGGCGAAGGCGCGCTCGCCGATCATGAGACGCCGGAACGTCTGAGCGAGATCGCCGCCCAGATTTCAGTGACCGAACGGCGGGCCATGAAGGCCGAGCGCGAAACTGCCGACCGGCTGATCGCGCATCACCTTGCCGATCGGATCGGCGCAACCTTCCAGGGTCGCATCTCCGGCGTCACCCGCGCCGGGTTGTTCATCAAACTTGATGAGACTGGCGCCGACGGGCTGGTTCCGATCCGCAGCATTGGCACGGAATATTTCCACTATGACGAGGCCCGCCACGCGCTGGTCGGCTCGCGCAGCGGTGCCATGCACCGGCTGGGTGACGTGGTCGACGTCCGTCTGGTAGAAGCGGCGCCAGTGGCGGGCGCGCTGCGTTTTGAATTATTGTCGGAGCCCGGCGTGTCACGCGGGCGCAAGACTGGTTCTGAGACGTTTCCCGGCCGAGCCGGGGCCGGGAAGAAGCAAAAGCCGGCAAGGCTGAAGTCCGGCAAGTCGTCGAAGGGCAAGACAAAGAAAGTCAGGACAAAGAAAGACAAGGCAAAGAAAGGCAAGTCTTCGAGGCGATGAGCACGACTCGAGAAGCGCGATATCTGAACACGAAAACCATCGGACGGTATCCCGCCGGTTTAACCAGAAAAACACGATAGGATCGGGGACGGAAATGACGGACGCAGTGCAGGACAATCAACAAGAAGAAACGCAGGAAGAAAAAGAAGCTGATCATCACCCCTATTTCCGGCCCAAAGATGCCGCCACGCTCATCCTGGTGGATCGCAGCAGCACCACTCCCAAGGTGCTGGTCGGAAAGCGACACGATAACGTCGTGTTCATGCCCGGCAAGTTCGTTTTCCCCGGCGGCCGAGTCGACAAGGCAGATTACCGCGTGCCGGTGGCCGCACCGATCGCGCCGGAGCTTGAGGCCAACCTCCTGAAGGGCCGTCCGAAGATCGCGGCCTCGCGTGCCAAGTCACTTGCCATCGCCGCGATTCGTGAGGCCTGCGAGGAAACCGGGCTGTGCCTGGGGCGCAAGACCGAGGGCACGACACCAAGACTGGATGGCGCCTGGAAGCCGTTTGCCGAAGCGGGCCTCCTACCCGACCCTTCGGGCCTTTTCCTGATTGCGCGCGCAATCACGCCGCCTGGCCGCGTGCGGCGTTTCGACACGCGCTTCTTCGCCGCCGACGCGTCCGCTATCACCCACCGCGTCGAGGGCGTGGTGCATGCGGACGCCGAGTTGGTCGAACTCGTCTGGGTTGAGATCGGCTCCAAACCGCTTGCGGACCTCCATCGCATGACCAAGAATGTGTTGGCCGAACTGGAACAACGGCTTGCCACCGGCCCGCTGCACCACGACGCGCCCGTGCCGTTCTTCCATTTCTATGGCGGCAAGATGCAGAGGGACATCCTTGGGATGTAGCGTCTTCCCCACTCGTTATTCCGCCGCGTCGCCAACGGTGCCGCAGCCAAAAAACCGTCCTTTGGGAGCTAATTACCCGGGATTGCGTAAGTTTCTGCCCCTGAAACCTTGACTTTGGGCGTTTTGCGGCTAGGTTTCGGCGCAACGCGGGCCGATTGGCCGGCTCCTGATCCCCTTTTCTCAGAGGTCCTGAACATGGCCAAAGCGGTCACCATCAAGGTCAAGCTCGTGTCCTCGGCGGATACCGGCTTTTTTTATGTTGCCAAGAAGAATTCGCGCACCATGACCGAAAAGCTGGTCAAGAAGAAGTATGACCCGGTTGCGCGCAAGCATGTCGAATTCCGCGAAGCCAAGATCAAGTAACAGCGCGGAAAGCTGCGAACTTCGGCGGGGCCTTGCGGCCCCGTTTTTGTTTTCGGAGCACGCGTCTTTGCGTAGCCGATCGTCGCGACTTGTGCCTCCTGGGCAGACCGGCGCATAACGTTCGCATGATCGCAAGCCTGGACGCAGGAAACGTCGGTGGCTATTCGGTCGCCTACGGGCGCAACGACAGCTATTTTCCTGTCTATATCACCGCAGCCCTGGCCGCGATCTTTTGCACAACCACCTGGATCACCGGCGAACTCTACTGGCTGGCGCTCGCTGCAACCGCGGCCGGATTCACCTACTACAACATTCCGCTGCTGGAGACCGGGCGGCCCACCATTGGCGCCAATCAATATGGTGTCTTCATCCAGGCTTTCGGGCTGATCCGGTGGCGAGCCATCGAGCGCATCGATCTTATCGAGATCGCCGAGCGCGCGATGACGGTGCACGAACTCCAGATCGTGCTTAGCGTCCCGCTCACCAGCGCGCTGGTCGTCGACTGGCGCCAGCAGCCTGCCTACCGTTGGCTGATGCGCCTGCCCTGGCGCATGAGCCACAACAATGTGGTGCGAGTCAACGTGGAGCCGTTCGATCAGCCGCCCGATGTCATCCATCGAACCTTTCTCAGGATGTGGCGCTACTATCGCAGCTAGTCCGGCCGGAACGCGCGGCCCTCAGTCTCCCCACACAGCGAGCGCTTCGTTGAACGCGCGCTCGCCCAATGCGCCTAGCCGCAGATTACTGGACAGCTTCCCCATGCAGAGCGAGGTCGAGACCTTCGCGCTCGATGTCCGGCGACACCCGCAGCCCGACGAAGCTGTTGACCACATAGAGGATGATCAGACTGACAACGGCGTCATAGACGAAGACGCTGCCGACACCGATGCACTGGTTGAAGAACTGGCCGACGTTCCCTTCCAGGACACCTGAGGTCCCGCCGTACTGCTCGACGGCGAACACGCCCGTAAGCAGAGCTCCGACAATGCCGCCGATCGCATGCACGCCGAAACAATCCAGCGCGTCGTCATAGCTGAACATGCGCTTGAAGCCCGTGCAGCCCCAGTAGCAGGCGACGCCCGCGGCAATGCCGATCGCAAAGGCGCCAACAGGGGCGACAAAACCGGACGCCGGCGTAATGGCCACCAGACCGGCGACTGCGCCCGAGCAGATGCCGATGACGGTCGGCTTGCCCTTGAGTGCCCACTCCACGAGCATCCAGGTGAAAGCGGCAACGGCGCTCGCGATCTGGGTCACCAACATCGCCATGCCCGCCTGCATTCCCGCAGCAACCGCGGAACCTGCGTTGAAACCGAACCAGCCGACCCAAAGCAGTGAGGTGCCGATGAAAGTGAGCACCATGTTGTGCGCGGGCCCCGTATGGCTTCGCTTGCCAAGCATGATCGCACACATCAGTCCGGCGACGCCGGCATTGATATGCACGACAGTGCCACCGGCGAAATCGAGCACCTTCACCAAAGCCTCACTATTACCGGCAGAAAAGATGCCGTCCGGTCCCCAGACCCAATGCGCGACGGGCGCATAGACAAAAATCGCCCACAGCCCGATGAACCAGAGCATCGCCGAGAATTTCATACGTTCGGCAAATGCGCCGGCAATAAGCGACGGCGTAATGATCGCGAACGTCATCTGAAAGCAGATATAGACGGCTTCAGGAATCGTGGGGGCAAGCGGGTTTGGATTGCCGATGCCCTTGCCGATATCGCTCAGGATGTTTTTGAGGAACATGCGATCGAGGCTGCCGACAAAGGGCGTACCAGACCGAAATGCTATGCTGTAGATTGCGATTACGAAGAGAATAGTGACAAGGCACGCCACCGCGAAGCTGGTCATCACGGTGTCGCCTACATTCTTCTTCCGTACCATGCCGCCGTAGAACAGTCCGAGCCCCGGGAGCGTCATCATCAAGACGAGCGCAACCGACGTCAGCATCCATGCCGTGTCGCCGGAATTCGGCGTGCAATTTTCCAGAACCTTGCTGCTACAGGCCAATGGCGCCGCGTCCTGCGCGAATGCAACATCACCGAGTGTCAGGTAGAGGAGCGCAATCCCAAGAACGGCAACCGCGCATTTCACGAGCCTTTGGTATTCCATCGTCGTCCTCCCAAATGGCAAGAGATATCGACGCAGCTTCCACGCGAGCAAAATAGCCCCGAGACGACCAGTCTCATGACTTTGTTCGCCTTCCCTTGCCGCCAGATAGAAACGTCAGCGACGTTTCCTATTCTCAGCCAGGGTCAATCAAGATTCATGCCATTCAGGAAATTCTAATTGCGCATCAGCCCATGCCGATTTCGGGCCGACGGACCAGCGGCTCCTCTCCTGCTGCTTCTGTCGGCAAAATATTGACTGCCTAAAAATTGTTCATCGCCTAAAAATTAAGCAGCGGCTTGCGTTTGGGCAGCCCGGAAGTGCGCGGACCTGCGTCATGCCCCCAGCGCACCCGCACATCCCCGGCCAGCGATCAGTGGCAAACCCATGCGTCGGCAGCCTCACGCCGCCTGCGCGACCACGCGGTTGCGACCGGTGTCCTTGGCACGATAGAGCGCTCTGTCGGCGCGCTTCATGGCGTCTGCGATAGACCCGCCCTTCATCTCAATGGCAGACAATCCGATTGAGATGGTAACCTGGACACGCTCCCCGCCCTTGTTGATCGCAAACGGCTCGCCGGCAATCGAGCGGCGCAGCCGCTCGGCGACCATGCCGGCGATGGGTAAATCGGTCTCCGGCATCACGATAACGAATTCCTCGCCGCCATAACGGCAGGCGAGATCGATGCCGCGGATCGACTTGCGCAGGCGCACGGCGAATTCGCGCAGCACGTCATCGCCCGCATCATGACCGTGCACATCGTTGATCGACTTGAAATGGTCGATGTCGATCATCATCAGCGCGAGCGGCTTACCGCGCTGGGAAACCTGCTCGGCGAGCACGGCCAGATGGCTTTCCATGTACCGGCGATTATGTAGCCCGGTCAGCGCATCCGTGATCGCCATCTCGATCGAGTTCTGCACGCTGTCGCGCAGGTCGCCGGTGTAGCGGTGGCGCTTGACCTGCGTGCGCGCACGCGCCAGCAGTTCGTTCTTGTCGACGGGACGCAACAGGTAGTCGTTGACGCCAATCTCCAGCCCGCGCAACAGGCGCGCATTGTTTTCGGCATCCGCGATCGCCAGGATCGGGACGTGACGGGTCCGCTCCAGCGAACGCGCCTGACTGCACAGCCTCAGCCCGTCAAAATTGTTTAGGTCGAGTGAAATGATCAGGAGGTCGTAATTGCCCTCAGCGGCAAGAAACAACGCTTCGGCCGGGCTGGGCTCGACATCGACGCTGTGCTCGGCGGAAAGCACCGTTGCCAGGCGCTCGTAAGAGGACGCCCGGTCGTCCACGAGCAGAATGCGCCCGCCCCTGCCGGCATCAGCAACCGCGCTACGCTCCGGCGACTGCACGCCGATCTCGAGCCGGGTGATGGCGCGCATGCGCAATTCATCGGTCAGCATCTTCAGCCGCGTCAGTGAGCGCACCCGTGCAATCAGCACAACATCAGCCACCGGCTTGGTGAGAAAATCATCGGCACCGGCCTCAAGCCCGCGCACGCGATCGGCCGGACTGTCGAGAGCGGTAACCATCACCACCGGAATATGGTGGGTCGCGGGATCCGACTTCAACCGCCGGCAGACCTCGAACCCGTCCATGTCCGGCATCATGACGTCGAGCAGGATGATGTCGCACCCGGTATGCCGACAAAGATTGAGCGCATCGGCGCCGTTCGATGCCGTCAACACATCGAAATATTCAGCCGACAGCCTTGCTTCGAGAAGTTTGACATTAGCTGGGACATCATCGACGACCAGGACACGCGCGGACACTGAAACTCACTCCCTACCCGATGAAACGCCGAACCGTTGCAATGAATTTGCCGACCGAGATCGGTTTTGAAAGATAGGCTTCGCAACCGCCCTCGAGGATGCGCTCCTCGTCGCCCTTCATGGCAAAAGCCGTGACCGCGACCACTGGAATGGCACGCAGTTCCGGATCGTCCTTGATCCAGCGCGTGACCTCGAGCCCGGAAACCTGCGGCAGTTGAATGTCCATCAACACCAGATCGGGGCGCATCTTGCGAACAAGCTCGAGCGCCTCGTAACCATTGCTGGTGCCCGAAGCCTGATAGCCGTGCGCCTCCAACAGGTCACGGAAGAGCTTCATGTTGAGCTCGTTGTCCTCGACAATCAGGACGGTCTTTCCCATCCCGTTGCTCCAGCTTTCCAAAGAAGACATGTGACGCCTAGGGCCGCCGTTAACAAAAAGTGGATTCAAACTAGCTCCAAATTCGCTCTAACCCGTTAAACCGGATGGCCAACTTTCTGCGATCTGACTTTCAGTTGCTTGAACGGGTTCTAGAGACTCGGGCATGATGCGTTCTAATTAGAGACCAGAAGTTAACGGAAAGGCAAACCGGTCAATTGAAAAAGCCTGTTCAAAACGCCCGTGAAGTAGCTGAAATCGTTGCGATTCAGGCGCTCTCGTTCATTGCGGGCGATCCTGAGCGGCTGGGCCTGTTCCTGGCCGAGACAGGCATCGGTCCAGAGACCCTGCGAACCGCGGCCACCGACCCTCATTTTCTGGCCAGCGTACTCGATTTTATCTTGCGCGATGACGCGAGCGTGAAGGCTTTTGCGAGCGTCTCGCAACTTGACCCAACCAACATCGCCGCCGCCCGACAGGTGCTTGGCGATCTACATTGGGAGCGCGACGTGCCGTGAGGGTTCCGGACACGACCGCGGCAACGTGCTTTTGCCGGGACTGTCTGGCCGACCTGAACATTGCCGCCCGGCGCTGCCTGCGCTGCGGCTCGCCCCGTCTGGTGCGTCAGCCGCTCCTGCCGACGCTTGCCATCGCGCATGTCGATTGCGACGCGTTCTACGCAACAGTCGAAAAGCGCGACAATCCCGAGATCGCCGACAAGCCCGTGATCATCGGCGGCGGCAAGCGCGGCGTGGTGTCGGCGGCCTGCTACATCGCCCGCACCTTCGGCGTACGTTCGGCCATGCCGATGTTCAAGGCGCTCGCGCTGTGCCCGCAGGCGACAGTGATCCCGCCCAACATGGCGAAATATGTCCGCGTCGGTCGCGAGGTGCGTCAAGCGATGCAGGCACTGACGCCGCTGGTCGAGCCGCTTTCGATCGACGAAGCGTTTCTCGATCTCTCCGGAACGCAGCGTGTTCACGGCTTGATTCCGGCCAAGGTATTGGCGCGCTTTGCCCGCGAGGTCGAGCGCGATATCGGCATTACCGTCTCCGTCGGACTGTCCTGCAACAAGTTCCTCGCCAAGATCGCGTCGGACCTCGACAAGCCGCGAGGCTTCGCGACGCTGGATCAGGAAGAAGCACGCACGATGCTAGCGGACAAACCGGTCGGCTTCATCTTTGGAGTGGGACCCGCGACGCAGGAACGGCTGTCGCAGCGTGGCTTTCGAACCATTGCAGACCTGCAGCGTGCCGACGAGATCGAACTGATGCGGCAGTTTCCGACCGACGGCCGCAGGTTATGGCGGCTT
>JGI24705J35276_12237985_pt1 | contig 14707 bp, 13 predicted proteins | sample TergutNt197P4_FD_35276 | JGI IMG/M metagenome (IMG submission 35276) | reverse complement strand
TATTTTCCAATGTGACTGCTATTGCCCGGATTAATCACAGCAGGAAAGTATTCAAAGAAGAAGAGAATGCTTCGCAATGAAGCAATTCATAATTATTTTCTTAAGACCGAAAGTTCTGATATAGATATTTGTATTGAAGCTCCGCCCATGGGATTATTTATGTTTTCAGGCCTGTGTATTAAACTGGAAAAATTGTTAGAGATGCCCGTTGATATTGTACGAATGCGCAAAAACATGAATCCCCGATTTAGAGAACGTATAGAAAAAGAAATGATTTATGTATGATTTTAGAAATAGTTTTCAGTACCTTGCAAAACGATATTCAACCTTTATTGCAGACGATAAGACAAATAAAAACAGATTTATCTTGACGTCATTGCCTCCACAATGCGATTTAAAAAAAACGTGTAAACTGTTTCAATCAGTTTACACGTTTTTTTTATGTTTGCTTTTTTAATCACTTCTTCGGTTAATCCCAATTCATCCTTGTTTTTTTGCACCCGATTTTCTTAAAAATTGTCAAAATTTACCTTTTGTCCCTTATATAATAGGGACAGTAGGGGCAGACCTGTGTAGTCTGCCCCTATTTGTTTTCCGTCATTTTGTATGTGGGCGAACACAAAGGTTCACCCATACGGATACGGCTTTGTTTTCAATTTTCAACTTTCAACTTTCAATTAATATGTGATTTCCTTTTCATCCTCCATCTCTTTGGCATTGATTTTATGCAGGTCTAATGCACGCCATGCAAAAAAGATATAAACAAGTACAACAGGGATCAGGAATGATACATACATCATTGTTTTCAGCGTAAAGTAGCTGGAAGAACTGTTAAAAATGGTCAGCGAACTTTGCAGGTCAGCTGTCGAAGGATAATAGGCCGTATGATTCCAGCCTGCGCAAAGTAACAACGCCAAAACCGTCAATACCGTACCTGTGCCTGCAAACCATATCCCTTTTGCAAAAAACTTAGACAGGAGCGTATGAATGATTCCATAAAGAACCAGAATGACGCCAACCAGCATAATACCCAACACCACAGGCATTTCCAATAGATTATACAGATATTTATAAGGCTCCATAAACACGGTTTCCGTATTGGGATTGACGGAAAAACCATCAGATAACAACAGACGTGCCACAAAAGTCAGAAAGAAAACTAAGAATAATACGGTTTCTATCCATAATTGTTTCCGGCATCGGGGATCAATCTCGTTATCATTCACGTTGTTAATAAAATAAAGCAGCGCCAAAACCCGCGACAGGAAAAATACGGCTAATCCCAAAAACAGATTCCAAACGACAAATGCCGCTTCTAAACCATGCCATGCAGTGGCCCAACGTGAAATCACAGGCATTCCGATTTCTGTGATCTGAGCTTTGTCAACAATAAATTCGGCGCCGTTGAAAAATGTACCGACAGCCGTTCCAATTAAAATTGGCCCTAAAAGCCCATTGAGCACTAAAAACCACTGATACGTTTTCTTTCCCAGCAGATTTCCCTTCAGGGATTGATATTCGTAAGATACGGCTTGTAAGACAAAACAGAGCAGAATCAAAAGCCAAACCCAGTATGCGCCTCCGAAACTTGTAGAGTAAAACAAAGGGAAAGAGGCAAAAAAGGCGCCTCCAAAGGTTACTAATGTGGTGAATGTAAATCCCCATTTCCGGCCTGTGGAGTTGATCAGCATCTTTTGCTGTAATTCTGTTTTACCAATGGTAAACAACAGCGACTGGCCTCCTTGTACAAACATCAGAAATACAAGCAGCGCACCCAGTAAAGAAACTAAAAACCACCAATAATGTTGTAAAAATAAATATGTTATATTCATAATATGCAATTTTTTAATATGTGACTATTCGGGTAATTCAGGGCCTTTTTTGATTGCTTTGGTCATGATACGGATTTCGGCAATTAAAAGGACTGTAAACAAGAGTAAAAAAAGAAAAAACGAGAATTGTACGGACGAAGCAGACAGTTTGGATATGGCAACACCTGTGGGCATAAGATCTTGAATAGCCCATGGCTGACGTCCTACTTCCGCTACGACCCAGCCGGCCTGTCCCGCAATATAGGCTAAAGGAATTGATAGCAGGCATGTCCATTGCAACCATTTGTGCCGGAGGATTTTTTCTTTTTTATTGAATAGAAGTACCACAATAAACATCAGGATAAAATAACCTCCCAAAAGTACCATGATACGAAACGAGTAGAAAGTCAAAGGTACGGAAGGGATCAACCGGGATGGATCTTTGATATACCCGTATCCGAAATATTTGAAATTCTGTTCCAACGTTGAACGGTGTATGGCCGCCGCTTCGGTATCTTTTTCTTTCACTGCATTCCGGTAATTAGATAATGCCTGAATAGCCACTTTGCCGCGCGCAATTTTTTCCTGAGCCGATATCGCCATCCCCTGTCCCACAGGATAGCCCCCGTTTATCAAATCTGAAATACCCGGCACAAACGCATTGGTGTTGCGGTCGGTCAGGAATGAAAGCAGTTTGGGGAATTCGAGTTTGAATAAAAACGGGTCAACAGCGTCGTTGTAATCCTTTTTGGCCGGATTTAATACACCAATAGCCACTAATCCAACGCCATTAGAACCTTTATACAACCCTTCCATCGCGGCTAATTTCATCGGTTGATATTGTGCGACACAGTATGCCGATCCATCGCCTGTCCATAATAATAAAAGCGAAGCGATCAAACCTGTCAATGAACCGACTTTGATACTTGCCAGCGCAAATTTTTGTTGGCGTTTTTTGAGAAGGAACCAACTGCTTACTCCTACCACACAAACGCCTCCTAAAACCCATGAGGAAAGTACTGTATGGAAGAATTTGTTAATTGCCATAGGCGACAGGGCAACCGCCCAAAAGTCGAACATTTCGTTGCGCACCGTATCGGGGTTAAACTGCATACCTGCAGGATATTGCATCCAGGCGTTCGCCACTAAAATCCATAAAGCCGAAAATGTGGCGCCTAACACCGTAAGCCATGTCGCCGTCAAGTGCATGCGTTTACTTACTTTATTCCAGCCAAAGAACATGATTGCAATAAATGTAGCTTCCATAAAGAAAGCGACAACGCCTTCGATAGCCAATGGAGCGCCAAAGATATCGCCGACAAACCAACTGTAATTTGACCAGTTTGTACCGAATTCAAATTCCAAAATCAGGCCAGTAGCTACGCCTATTGCAAAATTAATACCAAACAATTTCATCCAGAATTTAGCTGTGTTTTTCCAAAACTCATTGCCTGTTCTTAAATAAATTGTTTCCATCACTGCCATGATAACCCCTAATCCAAGTGTTAGCGGCACAAATATCCAGTGATAAAAAGCGGTGAGAGCAAATTGCGCTCTCGACCAGTCAATCAAAGAGGGATCTACGTTTTCTACCATAATTATTTAATATTTAGTGTGTTGTTGAATGATATACTAATTCGTTGAATACATAATCTTCTTTTTCGGCCACCGTATCAAACTGATTCAAAAAGCGGGGAAAGAAAAAAACACGAAGCACAACAAACATAATGAATAACTTAATCAGGATAAGTATCCAAAGTTCGCGTCCCCATTCCATCGTCCTAAATCCTTCGTAATAGAACCGGAAAATTCGTATCGGTAAAATCGCTTTTTTCATTTATTCATTTAATTATCAGATAAATAAAACAATAAATACATTTAGTACACAGTTTCAAAATTGCAAAATTACGTAAAAAAATTGATAAGTATGTATTTTTTTTATTATTTTTTTAAATTAAGTCTTTATGCTATGGGTTTTGATTACCAACCTGCCAATAGTCGCCGGGACTATCAGTTTGATTGGACATCATATACTCACTGAATTGTTTATGTTCCATAATTACGATTATTTCAAATCAACTACGGTTATTCCTGTACCGCCGAACTGTATGTGTTCGTCCTGGAAATGTTTGATGCCAGGGACGGTGGACAAATAGTTCCGGATCAGTTGACGTAAGATGCCATTGCCTGTTCCGTGCAGGATTCGTACGCGGCCGGCGTTGAGCTGAATGGCATCGTCAATAAAATAACTGACCGATTGTAAGGCTTCGTCGCCTCTCATGCCGCGGATATCAATATCTAATTTGAAATGCAGTTTTTTCTCATACATACTATCGGCGGTCTGACTGCTAATAAATGTATTTTTCGCCGTTTCCTTTTTGATAAGACGCTTATCTACTTTTTCAAGTCGTTCGGTATTTATCATACTTTTGATCGTAGCAAAGGCAACGACCGCCTGTTTATCATTGATCTCAAGAATTGTGCCCACAGCTTGTTGGCCATTAAGCCGGACGGAGTCGCCCACTAACAAAGGACCAAAATTTTCAGGATTTGCAAGGGGATTAATCCCCTTGTTTCTTGCACGATTTCTGCTGCTTCTTCGATTTTCCCTTTGTCTGGCATAGTGTACTGTTCCATCGTTTTCTGTTGTTCGGCGTTGCGTCCCCGCTACGTCGTTATTAACCGCTTCTCTAAATTCGCTAAAAGACTTGCGGATCGTTTTTGTTTTTTCCTTTTCTGCTTTGACTTCTTTTATTTCGCGGATGGTTTGTTCGATTTTGGCATTGGCGTCGGCAAGGATTTGAGTGGCTTGTGTTTTGGCTGTAGATAGCATCTCTTTTCGTTGTGTATGAATGGTTTCGAGTTCCTGTGAATAACGTGCAGTCAGTTCTTCCAATTTTTTTTCCTGTTGACGGATGCTCTGCCTTTTGTTTTCCCAATAGCGTTTATCTCTAATAATGTCTTGCAGGTATTTATCCATATCAATATACTCTGAACCCACTTTTTGCGAGGCATCGGTAATAATCTCTTCCGGAAGACCGATTTTCCGGGCAATCTCAATAGCGAAAGAACTGCCCGGATTGCCGATAGAGAGTTTGAAAAGCGGTTGCATCAGATGGCGGTCGTAGAGCATGGCTCCATTTACGATTCCCGGGGTGTTATCGGCATATTGTTTCAGGTTGTGGTAGTGGGTAGTGATCACCCCAAAACTCAGGTTGTTGTTGAATCGTTCCAATATGGCTTCGGCGATAGCGCCTCCGATAAGCGGCTCGGTACCGCTACCAAATTCGTCAATCAGCAGTAAGGAATGATCGTCGGCATTGCGGGTAAAGAATTTCATATTTATCAGGTGCGAACTGTAGGTGCTCAGGTCATTTTCAATGCTTTGTTCGTCGCCGATATCAATAAAAATCCTGTTGAACAGACCTGTACGCGATTGTTCGTGTAGCGGAATCAGCAAGCCGCATTGCAGCATATATTGCAATAACCCGACTGTTTGCAGGCATACGGATTTACCACCTGCATTGGGACCTGAAATAATCAGTAAACGCGCTTTGTCGGTCAGGGTAATATCTAATGGTTCAACTGTTTTGTTTTGTTTTTGGTGCGAAAGAAACAACAAAGGATGTATCGCCCTTGTCCATTCCAATAGCGGACGGTCTTCAATGGTTGGTTTGATAGCATTAATCTGTTCAGCAAAAAGCGCTTTGGCGCGTATAAAGTCTATTTCAGCCATAAATTCATACGAGTGTAAGATATCAGGAACAAAAGGGCGTACCAAATCCGTAAAGATAGTCAGGATACGGACGATTTCTCTTCTTTCCATACTTTCCAATGCCCTGATACGGTTATTGGCCTCTACAACGGCTTCAGGTTCAATGAAAACCGTTTTTCCTGAGGCCGATTCGTCGTGTACGATACCCCGAAGTTTGCGTTTAAAGGCAGGCGCAACAGGGATGACCAACCGTCCGTCGCGCATGGTGGGGGCAACATCCTTATCCACAAGTCCTTCGGACTGCGCCGAACGCAGAATGTTTTGCAGCGTACGCGAAATGCTACCTGTGGTAGATTGAATCTCTTTGCGGATGCGTGCCAGTTCGGGCGAGGCATTGTCTTTGACATTGCCGTACTTGTCCAAAATAGCGTCTGTCTTTTTGATCAGTTCGGGAAAGACGGGTATATTGCCTGCCAATGCGGTCAGGGCAGGATATTTGACGTCTCTTTCTTCGTTATGAGGTCTAAAAAAACGGATAATATCGTGGATGGTTTGAAGGGAGCGTTTGAGGTTGAACAGTTCTTTTTCGTCTAAAAAGGTATTTTCAGGGCGGATACGTTTCAACGAAAAACGTACATCAATAAAATGATTGACAGGAAATTCGCGGTCGCCATGGAGTATCCGGACAAACTCGTCTGTTTGGCTTAATTGTACGGCAATAGCTGGTAGCCCGGTCGAGAATTGCATCTTTTCGACCCATTCTTTTCCTAACAGGCTCAGACATTTGTCGTTCACAAGCAACCGGATTTTATCGAATCCGATTTTATGTTCAAAGTTATCGGGGAAAACCACTAATTAATTAAAAATTAAGAATTAAGAATTAAAAATTAAATTTATGAATTGAGAAATATTAGAATTTTATTAAATCTTTTAATCTAAAATCGTAAATATTTTAATTCAATTCAATCGTCTTTTCCGAGTAAAACCTGGGGCGTACGACAAGTTTTAATTTTTCGCCATCTCGGTTGATATTGAAAGTGCAGGAAGTGCTTCTTTCGGGATTCACATAAGGGGCGAATGCGTAAAGGTAAGCAAATGCAGTCTTATATTTATCATTTTTAAGTGTTTTGGCTATCTGCGTGTATTTAAATGTATTCCAAAACATGCAATTCGGAAAGCCGTCGGAATTGGTAAAGCGGCTTTCAATATCTCTGTATTTTATTGTATTTGAGATGAATGTACGATATGCGCCGGTAAATTCCTCCACAGAATAGTCCATGCGTTTATTTTCAATTCTTTCAACAATATCTCCCGGCCGTATTCCTGCTTCGTAGGCAGGCGAATCGAAGTCAATTTCGACTACTTCGTTTATTTTATAGATACTGTAATTGATCCCTGTATAGTTGTATGTTTTTTTTGTCAGGATATATTGAGCGTTCCGGTTGTATTTGACGTATGGGAATTGCATACACATCAATGGCAGGTGGATGGTGGCATATTCGTTGATGGCATAAGGAGCACTCATTAATTCGTTAGCCTCACATTCCCATAAAACCCTGCCTTGTACGTATTTCCGATCAACAAAGCGAACGCCCAGTTGAAGAATGTATTCGGATTCGGATTCAGGTGTAGAAAAATTATAAAACGGGAATTGGGTAATACGATCGCGCGAAATATCATACCGGATAGTCGGACCCTGGCTTTCGGTTTCTTTGCTTCGGCGTCTGAAATTGGGGTTTTTATCAAACCTATAATACGTCCGGATGATAAAATCAGGATTTAACGTGTTGAATCTAAGCCCTTTTTTGACAAGTTCCTCTTTAAGAATTTCATTGATGGTTTGTTCAATATCTGAAAGCGAGGCGTCTTCATTAGTAGCAAAATCGAATGTGCGAAATTCCGAGAAATCCGTCTCATCACGAGTGACGGATGTGGTAAATGGGCAAACAAATAACCTGTCGTGTGTGCTTTCTACGCTGTACATTGAAAACGCGTCGGCTAACTGGCTTTCTGTAAAAGCATCTGACGAAAGACATTCCTTTGTAATGTGTACGGATTTGGATTGTTCAGTGAAATTCCGAATGATCAATCTGATTTCGAAACTTTCAGAGGAGGTTAATAACGAATCCACATCGTCCACAGATATTTCATCTACCTTGAAATCATTGATTTGAAGAATAATGTCGTTTTGCCTGATTCCTGCTTTTTCGGCAGGCGAATTTTGATATACCTTCATGATGACAGGCTTATTTTTACCCCATTGACTGCTGTTGCTGATCTCATAACTGAAACCCGAACGACATTTCACTCCCTCCTGTGCTGAAATGTACTGTAAACAGCCAATCAAAAGTAGTAACATATATATTTTTTTCATTGTTATGTGATAAATATTTTTTTTCAATACAAAAGTACAGATTTTTTTATACGAATCATACTTATTGGCAATATATTTGAAGTATATGAAAACAAAACTACTTTTCTATCATGAAACAGATGTTTGACGAAAAAATATTAAATAGTAGATAATTAAGTTGTTATAGTAAAACATAAACAGATTATGAACAAAAAAATAAAGAAGAATTATTCGGGAAACGAATCTCCCGGATATGAGAATGATATGACAAAAAATCAGGAAACCATAGAAAATACGTCAGATGAAACGGAAAAAACCGACAAAGTGTCGGAAAATCCGTTCGTTGAAAAGGAATTGTCCAGACCGACCAATTGGGAAGAAAAATATGATGAGCTGAATGATGCCTATTTGCGGTTGATGGCCGAATTTGATAATTACAGGAAACGCACGTTGCGTGAGAAAGCCGACTTAATTAAAACAGGCGGTGAGACCGTCTTGACCAATCTGCTTCCTGTGATTGATGACTTCGAAAGAGCATTGAATAATATCCATCAAACAGAAGATATTACAGCAGTTATCCAGGGGATAGAATTGATCTATTCAAAATTTATGGCTTGTTTGTCACAACAAGGGGTAAAGGTGATTGAGACAAAAGACCAACCTTTCAATACAGAATTATATGAGGCAGTTGCTGTAATTCCATCCTCGGAAGAAAAGTTAAAAGGGAAAGTGTTGGATTGCATACAGACGGGTTATAAGTTGTATGATAAGGTGATACGACATGCGAAGGTGGTAGTGGGAGAATAACTGTTTAAATTACGAATTACGAATTACGAATTACGAATTACGAACTGCGAATTACGAACTGCGAATTACGAACTACGAATTACGAAATATAAATTACAAAAAAATCAATTATTCATAATTGAAATAAAATATGGCAAAACGAGATTACTACGAGGTGCTGGAGGTTGAAAAATCCGCATCCCTTGACGATATAAAAAAGGCATATCGAAAAAAGGCAATTCAATATCATCCGGATAAAAATCAGGGAGATAAAGGTGCTGAAGAGAAATTTAAGGAAGCTGCTGAAGCATACAGTGTATTAAGTGATGATCAAAAACGCAAATTGTACGATCAGTTTGGACATGCAGGACTTAGCGGATCTTCCCAAGGCTATAGTGGAGGCATGACGATGGAAGATATCTTTGCGCAATTTGGTGATCTTTTTGGAGGGTCTTTCGGCAGTTTCAGCAGTTTCAGCAGTTTTGGCGGTGGTTCACAGAGACATGCAGTCCAACGCGGCTCGGATTTACGTGTAAAAGTCAGGATTTCGCTGAAAGAGGTGGCAACCGGCGTCGAGAAAAAGATAAAAGTAAAAAAATATGTGTCTTGTGCCAAATGTCGTGGGAGTGGGGCTGACGACGGAGATAATTCAATCGCTTCCTGCCCGACATGTAAAGGTTCAGGAGTTGTTACACGGATAGCCCGAACAATTCTCGGACAAATGCAAACCCGCTCTACCTGTTCAGCCTGTGGAGGAACAGGAAAGACCATTACAAAGAAATGTACATCCTGTTTCGGTGAAGGGATTGTTAGCTCAGAAGAAGTGATTACGTTTAATATTCCTGCAGGGGTTGCAGAAGGAATGCAACTTTCATTAAACGGTAAGGGAAATGCAGCCAGACGGGGAGGTATTAACGGCGATTTATTAGTTGTCATTGAAGAAGAAAAACACACTGAACTTATAAGACAGGATAATGACTTGATATACAACTTATTGCTAACTGTTCCACAAGCCATATTGGGAGATTCAATCGAAGTTCCTACCATAGACGGCAAAGTAAAAGTGAAGATTGAACCGGGCACACAACCCGGGAAAGTGTTGCGATTGCGCAGTAAAGGATTGCCTTCGATTAATAGTTACGGATATGGTGATTTGCTTGTCAACATCCACGTGTATATTCCCGAAAAACTTTCCGGCGCAGAAAAAGACAAGATGAAAGAGTTGATCAATTCAGAAAATTTCCAACCCACCCAAGCTATCAAAAATCAGATTTTCAACAAATTTAGAGATTTTTTGGATTAAGAGCCTCCCCTAACCCCTCCAATAGAGGGGAATAATTCTCCCCCTTGTGAGGGAGTTAGAGGGGGCGTAACGCTTGTTCCACGTCGGCAATAATATCGTCAATATCTTCGATGCCGACCGAAAAACGGATTAAATCAGGTGCCACGCCTGCTTCTATGAGTTGCTGATCGGATAGTTGGCGATGCGTATGGCTGGCGGGGTGTAGTACACATGAACGGGCATCGGCCACATGCGTGACAATCGCCACAAATTGCAAGCTGTCCATAAAACGAATCGAATTTTCACGTCCGCCTTTGATACCGAACGACAATACGCCACATGATCCGTTTGGCAGGTATTTTTTTGCCAAACCGAAGTATTTATTTCCGGACAGTTCGCAATAGTTTACCCACGCTACTTTTGGATGAGCGTTAAGGTATTGAGCTACCTTCAGCGCATTTTCGCAGTGGCGGGGCATACGCAGGTGGAGCGTTTCCAACCCGAGATTAAGCAGAAAAGCATTTTGCGGCGACTGAATGGAACCGAAATCGCGCATTAACTGTGCAGTAGCTTTTGTAATGTAGGCGCCCTTTCCGAAGGCTGTAGTATAGGTTAAGCCATGATAGGATTCATCCGGTGTTGTTAATCCGGGAAACTTTTCTTTATGCAAATCCCAATCGAAGTTACCGCTGTCCACGATTACGCCTCCTACTGCCGTAGCATGTCCGTCCATGTATTTTGTAGTAGAATGTATGACGATATCGGCGCCCCATTCAAACGGGCGGCAGTTGATCGGAGTAGGAAATGTATTGTCAATAATTAGCGGCACACCATGTGTATGGGCTATTCTGGCAAATTTTTCAATATCAAGAACGGATGCAGCCGGATTGGCAATCGTTTCGCCAAACAGCGCTTTGGTATTCGGTCGAAAAGCACAGTCTATTTCTTCTTCCGATGAATCCTGGTCTATAAATGTGATATCAATCCCCATTTTCTTGAGAGATACGCCAAACAGGTTAAATGTCCCTCCATAAATAGCTGATGCACAAATAAAATGATCGCCTGCCGAGCAGATATTGAAGATTGAATAAAACGAAGCTGCCTGTCCAGACGAAGTCAACATGGCGGCAACGCCTCCCTCTAATTCCGCAATCTTAGCCGCTACAAAATCATTGGTGGGATTTTGCAGACGGGTATAAAAATAACCTGCTTCTTCCAAATCGAACAATTTACCCATCTGTTCGCTTGTTTCATATTTGAATGTCGTACTTTGGTAAATCGGTAATACGCGAGGCTCGCCTTTTTTCGGCTTCCAACCGCCCTGTACACAAATGGTGCCTTGTTTTTGCTTGTTCATATATTTTTATATTTGTGATAATTATTACACTATTCCAGGCCGTTTCGCCTTCGGCCCGCCCTTTGATTTCGCCGTCTCCGAAAGCCTTCCAGTATCTCAAAGTTAGCTTTGTTGTGAAGCAGGCATTTCATCGCCCAGTCGAATGAAATCAGGCTGCGGGTTCTCGTTGACATCTTTTCCGGTTTTATACTTAATCGTGCAAACGTACATGAAAAATTTGGATTTTCCAAACGTGTCCAATGAAAAAACTTTTTTCAGAGGTAAAGGCAGCCGGTATTGGTTTGAAATATAAATTCGATTCAAAAAATGGTTATCCGGAAAAAAACCTTTTTTTGATTTATTTTTTTATATTTTTAACAATCTTTTATCAAAAGTAAATTATATCTTTGTGCCCAAAATAATGTAATCAAACTAAAAAATATAAATATATGGACGTTAAAATCCAGGAACTCACAGAAAAAATCTACCGCGAAGGAGTAGAAAAAGGGAATGAAGAAGCAGAGCAAATCTTAGCGAAAGCGAATGAGCAAAAACGTTCTATACTGCAAAATGCTGCACAGGAAGCCGAGCGTATCGTAACAACCGCCGAAAGACAAGCTGCTGAATTGAAGAAGAATGCTGAAAGCGAACTCAAGTTGTATGCAGCTCAGTTCATCGAAGACTTAAAGACCGAAACGGCCGACGTGGTGACAGGTAAGATTGTCACATCTAATGTGCAGCCGTTAGCACAGGATGTGTCTTATATGCAGAAAGTAGTATTGGAAATAGCAAAAGGTTGGGCCGGTACAGAAGGGATTACCATCCAATCGTCTGCTGCCGATATGATTCGTGATTATATTGAAGCCAATGCGAAAGACGTGCTGAATAAAGGGAATGTGAAGTTGGAAAAAATAAATGGCAAGCCAACATCATTTTATATTGTGCCTGCCGATGGAACCTATAAGGTAGCTTTCGGTGAAGATGAATTTTTAGCGTTTTTCAAGGAATTTCTTCGTCCGCAAATAATCGAGTTGTTGTTTTAAATTATGGGTAAGTACTATTATTTAGTTGCCGGACTTCCTCATCTTATGTTCGACGGATTAAAACCGCCTTATACTGTATTGGAGCTAAAAGAAGAATTAGCCAAACATTTGACAAAAGCCGATACGCGTTTATTTGAGATATTCAAGCTGGATACAGATACTAAAAATCTGCTAATACAACTACGAAATCAAGGTTATGAGCTGTTAGAAGGAGGAATGATTTCGGCCGATGAATTAGAGGTACTTATTTCGGGTGTAAAAAACGAATATCATTGTAAAAAAGAAATAGCCGCATACAACAAAGAGGCAGAAGAATACAATGAATCTTTAAAAATCAATGAATTTGATAATTACGAAATCAAAGACAATGTTTTGAAGAGAAAAACCAAACGAAAATTAAAAAGTTTTCCCAAACCCTTTAAAAACAAAAACAAACGTTTACCTGCCTACTTTGAGAAATTCACAAGGCTGTATTTGGCGACAGCTGAAAACGGAGAAGAAATAATTATTCCGTGGGAAGATCGTTTATCGGCATTGTATTTCGAATTTGTAATGAAATGTTCGAACTCCTTTCTTACTTCATGGTTTGAGTTGAATCTAAACATTAATAATATATATACAGCGCTCACTTGTCGCAAATATAAGTTGGACAGAGAAAAGTATATTGTCGGCAACACAGAAGCATCCAATAAGTTACGCACATCTACGGCCAGGGATTTTGATTTGGGAGAATCGCTTGCATACTTTTCGGCTTTATTACATATTGCAGAAGATACCGATTGGCTGCAACGTGAATGGAGAACAGCTCAAATTAAGTGGGAATGGCTTGATGAGCAGATGTTTCCACAAGTATTTAATATCGAAAATGTGATAACTTATTTCCTGAAAATAGAGATGCAGGAACGCTGGTTAAGCCATGACAAGGCGGAAGGTGTAAAGGCATTTCAACAAATCGTGGATCCTTTGAAAAAGAGCGGCACCCACGTCTTAGAAGAATTTAAAAGAAACAACAAAAAATAATTATGACAACGAAAGGAATAGTAAAAGGAATCGTTGCCAACTTAGTTACGGTAGAAGTAAATGGCCCTGTTTCTCAAAACGAGATTTGCTATATCTCAGTCGGAGGTGTCAGGCTAATGTCGGAAGTGATCAAGGTTATCGGGCAAAATGCTTTTGTGCAAGTCTTTGAAAGTACTCGTGGAATGAGAGTAGGCGACGAGGTTGATTTTGAAGGACACATGCTCGAAGTGATCTTAGGCCCCGGAATGCTTTCTCGCAACTATGATGGTTTGCAGAACGATTTAGACAAGATGGACGGTGTATTCCTGCGCAGGGGACAATATACCTTTGCATTGGATAACAATAAAAAGTGGGATTTCAAGCCCATAGCTTCCGCAGGTGACATAGTAAAGGCCGGTTCATGGATAGGTGAAGTGGATGAGAACTTTCAGCCTCACAGAATCATGGTTCCTTTTACAATGGAAGGAGTTTATACTATCAAACATGTGGTGCCGGAGGGAAAATATACGATTCAGGATACCATTGCAGTGCTTGAATCGGAGAACAAGGAAGTCATACCGGTGACAATGACCCAGAAATGGCCTGTAAAAAAAGCAATTACGTGCTATGCAGAAAAGCCTCGTCCATTCAAACTCCTTGAAACAGGGGTGCGGACGATTGACACACTGAATCCGATCGTTGAAGGAGGAACAGGTTTTATTCCAGGCCCTTTTGGAACGGGAAAAACTGTGATGCAACATGCCATATCCAAACAGGCGGAAGCCGACATCGTAGTCATTGCCGCTTGTGGTGAACGTGCGAATGAGGTGGTCGAAATCTTTGCCGAGTTTCCTCATTTGGTTGACCCGCATACCGGACGTAAACTGATGGAACGTACCATCATCATTGCCAATACCTCAAACATGCCGGTAGCAGCCCGTGAGGCGTCAGTTTATACGGCAATGACCATTTCGGAATATTATCGCAGTATGGGTTTGAAGGTATTACTAATGGCCGACTCTACTTCGCGCTGGGCACAGGCACTGCGTGAAATGTCAAATCGTCTGGAAGAACTTCCCGGACCGGACGCTTTCCCGATGGACTTGTCGGCTATCATTGCCAATTTCTATGCGCGTGCAGGTTTTGTGACTTTGCACAATGGCGCTACAGGATCGGTCACATTTATCGGAACTGTTTCGCCTGCCGGTGGTAACCTCAAGGAACCTGTAACGGAAAATACCAAAAAAGTGGCCCGATGTTTCTACGCCCTCGAACAGGAACGCGCCGACCGCAAACGCTATCCGGCCATCAATCCGATTGATAGCTATTCAAAATACTTAGAATATCCCGAATTTCAGGATTATATCGCGCAACATGTATCC
>JGI24705J35276_12237986_pt1 | contig 14710 bp, 10 predicted proteins | sample TergutNt197P4_FD_35276 | JGI IMG/M metagenome (IMG submission 35276) | reverse complement strand
GGAGCAGCGTTAAGTTCTTTTTTCCCTTTGGGGTTGCCTCAATAGCCGCACCCGCGCCCATGCTGGCGGGCGCCCAGCCAAGGTCTATGCCGTCCAGCTCAAACTCGCCCATCGCCGCCTTGCAAGACTGGATGAACTTCCCCCTGCCGCTTGAGGTCAAAACCATGCTTTGAAAGCCCTTGCTGCCGATGCTGCCGATGGAAAGCATTGCTTTCGCGCCGGGGTTGTGTGTTTTTTTCAGCTCCACGACCTTCTTGATCGCTTTCTTCTCCCTGTTGGACAGGAATACGGTTTTCCCGTTGTCGCGCACCAAGCCAAAAGCGCAGTTGATGTGCGTGACAGCTCCGAAATCCATGCGCTCTATTGCGTTGAGGCTGGTGGTGCAAACATACGCCAAATTGACGTACCCCCCTGTCGGAACGCCCGGCGCCGCTGCCCCCTCGCTGCCGCCTCCGTCGCCTGCAAAAGCGCTGGCGCTGAAAATGCCTGTCAGCATGCACAATACTATAAGCAAAGCAAGTAATCGTTTCCTTGTCATTTCCCTCTGACCCCACCTTAATCGAATTTCAATCCCAATGCTTATATTATATCAATTCTGTCCATATCGCACAAGCAAAAATTAATTGACGCCCCTCCCCAAAAATTATACAATTGTATACAGATGCACAACCCTAGCCAACCAACTGCCACCGAAAAGGAGTACCATAAATGGGCAAGCCGCTATCGTACAAAATACTCGAAACCCACCTCGTGTCCGGAGAAGTCGCCCCGGGAAACGAGGTCCAGATCAAAATCGACCAGACCCTCACCCAAGACTCCACCGGGACCATGGTGTACCTGCAGCTTGAAGCCATGGACATCGGAAAGGTCAAAACGGAGCTTTCGGTAGCCTACATAGACCACAACATGCTTCAGACAGGGTTTGAAAACGCTGACGACCATGCGTTCATCAAAAGCGTGGCGCAGCGGCACGGCGTGGTCTTCTCAAAGCCGGGAAACGGCATATGCCACCAGCTGCACCTGGAGAACTACGGCATCCCCGGGAAAACCTTGCTCGGCTCAGACAGCCACACCCCGACCGGGGGCGGCCTTGGCATGATCGCCATAGGCGCGGGCGGCCTCGACGTAGCCGTCGCAATGGCCAAAGGGACGTATTCCGTCACCGTGCCCCAGGTCTTGAACGTGCGCCTGTCCGGGGAGCTGGGCCCCTGGGTTTCTGCAAAGGATGTCATCCTGCACGTGCTGAAGCGGCTCACCGTCAAGGGCGGTGTCGGGAAGATCATAGAATACACAGGCGACGGCGTAAAGAAGCTGTCGGTGACGGACCGCGCCACCATCGCGAACATGGGCGCCGAGCTGGGCGCCACGACGTCCATCTTCCCCAGCGACGAAAACACGCTGGCCTACCTACGTTCCCAAGGGCGTGAACAAGACTATTCTCCGCTTTGCGCGGACGTCGGCGCGGCTTACTGCGGGGTTTTGGAGGTCGACCTGTCTACCCTCGCCCCTCTCGCCGCCATGCCCCACAGCCCGGACAACGTAGACACGGTGAAGAACATCGGCAGCATCAAGATAGACCAAGTCGCCATAGGCAGCTGCACAAATTCGTCTTACACGGACTTGATGAAAGTCGCAGCCATCCTGAAGGGGAAGAAGGTCCACCCAAACGTCAGCCTGGTCATCTCTCCGGGTTCTGCAAGGACACTCTCGAAATTGGCCGAAAACGGCGCATTGGCCGACATAATAAACTCAGGTGCAAGGATTATAGAAAACGCATGCGGCCCCTGCATCGGCATGGGCCAGTCGCCAAAGTCAGGCGCCGTGTCCCTGCGCACGTTCAACCGCAACTTCAAAGGCAGAAGCGGTACGCAGGATGCCGGCGTATATCTCGTCAGCCCTGAAACAGCAGCGGTTTCGGCTATCTGCGGGCACCTTGCGGACGGAAGCGATACAGGCGTCGCTTTGCCGGAAATCCCAAGCGAGACATTCGCAAAAAACGACAGCTTCATAGTGTACCCAAGCGATGCGGACATGCAAAGCACAGGCGTTGTAATGGGGCCGAACATCAAGCCTTTCCCGCGAAACTCGCGCCTGGCAGACGAAGTTGCGGCTTCTGTCGCGCTGTGCCTTGGGGACAACGTAACCACCGACGACATAATGCCGTCGGATTCCAGGCTGCTCCCGTACCGCTCGAACATCCCTTACCTGTCGGATTTTTGCTTTGAAAAAATCGACAGCGGGTTTGCAAAGCGGTGCAGGGAAATTGACGGCTGCGCCATCGTTGGCGGCGAAAACTACGGCCAAGGCAGCAGCAGGGAACATGCCGCGCTGGTGCCGCTTTACCTCAAAGTCAAGTTCGTGCTGGCGAAGTCCTTCGCCAGGATACACCGCTCAAACCTGATAAACAGCGGGATATTGCCCCTTGTGTTTGAGCATCCCGCCGACCGCAGCGAATTTCAGATGGGACATGACCTGGTGATAGAAAACGCTGTCTCGCAGGTCAAAAACAAAACCGTGACTGTCAAAAACAAGACGACCGGCAAAAGCTGTACGTTCTTGACGCATTTTTCCGATTTGGAGGTCCTGATGATCCTGCACGGCGGAAAAATAAACTACATAAAGTCGGAATAGGAGGCAACACCATGGATTACGCAAAACAATTCGAGGACATCGTCGCCGGGCAGCTTGCCAGGGTGGAAAAAATGAAAGAGGCCGCTGATTTTATCGACTACGAAACCTTGGGCAAGATAGTCATAGGGGTGATAGGCGGCGACGGCATCGGCCCCGCCATAACGGCAGAGGCGCAGAGGGTGCTGGAATGCCTCCTTGCCGAGGAAGCGCGGTCCGGCAAAGTGGAATTTCGGGCGATTGACGGCTGCACCATAGAGAGGCGGGCAGAGGCGGGCAAAGCCATCCCAGACGACGTGCTGGATGCGGTGAAGCAGTGCCACGTCCTGCTGAAAGGCCCTACAACTACCCCGAGGAAGGGCGACCGGTGGGCCAACATCGAAAGCGCAAACGTGGCGATGCGAAAGGAGCTCGACCTGTTCGCCAACGTGAGGCCTGTAAAAGTTCCGGCTCTCGGCATCGACTGGACCTTCTTCCGTGAAAACACCGAATGCCTCTACGCCATGGGCAGCCAAGGTTTGAACATTACTGACGACCTTGCCGTCGATTTCAGGGTGATTACCACCCAAGGGACAGCGAGGATTGCGAAGCTCGCATATGAATTCGCCAAAAGCAACGGGAAGAAGCGCGTCACGATAGTCACAAAGGCCAACATAGTAAAGACCACGGACGGAAAATTTCTAAATGTCTGCAAGGACGTGTCAAAAGGTTACCCGGATATCGAAACCGACGATTGGTACATAGACATCATGACCGCAAAGCTCCTGGACGAAAAGAGGCGGCAGCAGTTTGAAGTGTTCGTGCTCCCCAACATATACGGCGACATCCTCACAGACGAAGCTGCCGAGCTTCAGGGCGGCGTCGGCACGGCAGGAAGCGCCAACATCGGCAAGCAGTACGCTATGTTTGAAGCCATCCACGGCTCCGCGCCCCGGATGGTCGAAGAAGGCAGGGCCGCTTACGCCGACCCTTGCAGCGTCATCCGCGCAGGGGCGATGCTGCTCTCCCACATCGGCTACCGGAAGCAGGCGGACAAGCTTTTTGCCGCGCTGGACAAATGCACGGTGCTTGAACGGAAGCTTGTCATCACCGGAAGGCCGGGCGGCGCCACCGGCGCCCAGTTCGCCGACTACATATTGTCGAACATAGAATAAGTCCGGCAAGGAAAGGGCGCGCAATATGCCAAATACAAAAAACGTCTTTCCTGACGCAAAAAGCCAAAGCCCCGGAGTGCTACTGTCGACCGACCTCTTTTCCGGGCTGAGGAAGGACATACTGCAAGGCAAATACCCCAAGGGGCACAAGCTGACGGAACAGCAGATATGCTCCGAGCACATGATCAGCCGGACCCCGGTCAGGGAGGCGCTGCGTCGGCTTGAAGCAGAAGGTTTGATAGAAACAGTCCCGAACAGGGGCGCTTTCGTCCTTGGGCTTTCAGGCCAGGATGTCAGGGACATCTTCTGCCTCCGCAGGCCCTACGAAATTCAGGCTGTCAAATGGGCTGTCGAAAGGATCACCGACGATGAACTCGACGCCCTCGAAGAAACCTTCGAGTTTATGGAGTTTTACACCCAGAAAGGCGACCTCGACAAAATGCTCAACATAAACACGAGTTTTCACCAGCTCATATACGCCTCGTCTCACAACAGGATGCTTCAAGCCACGCTTTCTTCGTACCAGCAGTACACGGCATACGCGCTGAAAGCCCCGAGCACAACCCATGAAAACCTCCCTCTGCTGCTGGCTGAGCACGGGGACATCTTCTGGGCGCTGAAAAACAGAGACTTGGCAGCTGGCGTCGGCGCCATGGAAAGGCATATGGACAACGCTATAGCAAGGTATTAATGGAATTAAGCCAAGGAGGCATCAACAATGAACGACAAAAAAGAAGTATTCGATTTGCTGAAAGCCAACGTCGTGCCGGCCCTGGGCTGCACCGACCCGATCACGCCTGCCCTGGCAGCTGCCATGGCGTACTCTTCGGTCAAAGGGCCTCTGCAAAGCATTCGGCTGACCGTCTCAAACGACGTGTACAAAAACTCTGACGGAGTGATCCTGCCTGGGACAAAAGAGTCCGGCCTCCCCTTTGCCGTGATGTTCGGCATCACAGCCGGAAACCCGGACAAAGGCCTGATGCTGCTGGAAGACTACACGGAGCAGCAGATAGGCGAAGCCCGAAAACTGCTGGGGCAGATACCGGTAAGCATCGAAGTGGACCCGCACAAAGGCGAAGTCTACGTTCACGCTGCCGTCACCACAGGCAATGGCAGCGCCACAGTGGTTTTCGACGGGCACCACGAAAACCCGGTGTACATCGAAAAGGACGGGCAGGTTTTGCTTGACCATCCGCCGGAAACACGCACCGGCTACGGCAACAAGCTTGCGTTTTTTGACGATTGCAGCATAGGCAAGCTGTACGATTTTGCAGACAGCGCGAAAGCAGAGGATCTGGAATTCCTCCGGCAAGGCATCGAGATGAACAAAAAGGTCGCAGATGCCGGCAAGGAGGGCCACCTGGGCATTTCAACCGGGTTCCTATTGAGCAAGATCTTTTCCCTTGACGTGTGCAAGCACCCGTATTTCAAAGTCAAGAGCCAGAGCAGCGCAGCGGGCGACGCCAGGATGGGCGGCGGCACGCTGCCGGTCATGTCCGTGTTTGGCAGCGGCAACCAGGGCGTCGTCATATTCAACGGCCTTTCTGCTTTAAAAGAGGAATACAGCGCCGGCGACGAGGTTTTGCTGAAAGCGCTCTGCCTGTCCTGCCTGATCGCCGGGTACTCGAACAAGCTGCTGGAAGCAGGGACGCCGTTCTGCGACTGCGCCATTGTGGCCGCAGTCTCTCTCGCAGGAGGCCTTTCGTACATGCTCGGAGGGGACCAGGCCGCTGTGGAAAAAGCCTCGCAGATGACGCTCCAGACCCTAGCCGGCGTCCTGTGCGACGGCGCAAAACCAAACTGTGCGCAAAAGATATCCCTCGGCGTGGGAATTGCTGTCGAAAACGCCCAAATGTCGCTGGAAATGAAAGGCGACATACCGAAAGACGGCATACTGGGCAACTCGTTTGGCGAAACGGTGAAAAACATGGCGCTGATCGGCAGCCGTGTCCGCACCCTGGTGGAAGGGGACATTGTGCAGATACTGAAAGACAAAAAATCCGCCGCCCCTACCCCCTGATGTCGATGGTGATGGTTTCGCCCTCCTTCACTTCGCCCCTTACGATCTTTGCGGCGATCTGTGTTTCTATGTGCTTCTGCAGGTAGCGCTTTACTGGCCTCGCGCCAAACAGCGGCGAATATGCCTCGTTTGCAATAGTGCGTTTCGTGTTCTCTGTCAAGACCACCGTAATGCTGCGCTCTGCAAGCCTCTTTTGTATGTCTTTCATCGATAGGTCGATTATCTTCATGATCTGCGCTTCCGTGAGCGGCGAAAACACCACCGTGTCGTCTATCCTGTTAAGGAATTCAGGCCTGAAGTGGTTCTTCATCTCGGCTTCCACCGCTTCCTTCACCGCCTCGCTGATGGTGCCGTCCGGTTTGATGTTCTCCATCAGGTACGCGCTGCCGATGTTGGAAGTCATCACCACTATGGTGTTCTTGAAATCCACAGTCCTGCCTTGGCTGTCGGTGAGCCTCCCGTCGTCCAAAAGCTGCAGGAGCACGTTGAACACGTCGGCGTGCGCCTTTTCGATTTCGTCAAAGAGGATCACGCTGTACGGCCGCCTCCTGACGGCCTCTGTCAGCTGCCCGCCTTCGTCGTAGCCCACGTACCCCGGCGGCGCCCCGATCAGCCTCGACACCGAATGCTTTTCCATGTACTCCGACATGTCTATCCTTACCAAGTTCTTTTCGGAATCGAACATCGCCTCGGACAGGGCTTTGGCGAGCTCCGTCTTGCCCACGCCTGTGGGCCCCAGGAATATGAAAGACCCTATCGGGCGCCCCTCGTCCTTGAGCCCTGCCCTGGCCCTCAGCACCGCTTCGGAAACAGCCATAACGGCTTCGTCTTGCCCTACGACCCGCTTGTGGAGCTCTTCTGCCAAGTGCAGCAGCTTCTCGCGTTCAGCGCAGGCCAGCTTGCTGACGGGTATTCCGGTCCAGTTTGAAACCACTTCGGCGATTTCCTCTTCCGTCACCTCTTCTTTGAGCAGCCTCCGCTCGTCGGCCTCGGTTTTCACCTCTTCTTCCTCCCTAAGCCTGCTTTCGAGCTCAGGGAGCGTACCGTATTTCAGCTTCGCAAGGAGTTCGAGGTCGTAGTTCCGCTCCGCCTCCTCTATCTGCATCTTTACTTCCTCAAGCTGCTGCTTGGTCGCCTTTATGTCGATGATCGCCTTCTTTTCGTTTTCCCACTGCGCCCTCATCCTCGCGTTCTCCTCTTTGAGGACCGCGAGCTCTTTTTCGATGTTTTCAAGCCTTTTTTTCGATGTGCCGTCCTTTTCCTTGAAGAGCGCCTGCTTCTCTATCTCCAGCTGCATGATCTTCCTGGAAATCTCGTCAAGGGACCCGGGGAGGCTGTCTATCTCGGTGCGGATCTTCGAGGCGGCTTCGTCCATCAGGTCGATGGCCTTGTCGGGCAGGAACCTGTCGCTTATGTACCGGTCCGACAGGACGGCGCAGGATATCAGCGCAGCGTCGGTTATCCTGACCCCGTGGTGTATCTCAAAGCGCTCCTTTAGCCCACGCAAAATCGAAATAGTGTCCTCCACAGTGGGCTGATTGACTAGTATCTTTTGAAACCGCCTTTCCAGCGCGGCGTCTTTTTCGATGTTCTTCCTGTACTCGTCCAGGGTCGTCGCCCCAATGCAGTGCAGCTCGCCCCTCGCCAGTTTTGGCTTGAGCAGGTTTCCGGCGTCCATCGACCCCTCTGCCCTGCCCGCGCCCACGATGTTGTGTATTTCGTCGATGAACAGTATGATCCGCCCCTCCGACTTTTCTATCTCGTTCAAAACCGCCTTGAGCCTCTCCTCAAACTCGCCCCTGAATTTCGCCCCAGCGATCAGCGCCCCCATGTCGAGGGCATATATGGTCTTGTCCTTGAGCCCTTCGGGGACGTCGCCGTTCAGTATGCGCTGGGCCAGCCCCTCGACTACGGCGGTCTTCCCCACCCCCGGCTCGCCTATCAGCACCGGGTTGTTCTTCGTCCTTCTAGACAGTATCTGCACCGTATGCCTTATCTCGGCGTCCCTTCCGATGACGGGGTCCAGCTTGCCCTCCCTGGCGAGCTCGACCAGGTCCAGCCCGTATTTGTTCAGCGCGTCGTAGTTGTTTTCAGGGTTTTGGCTCGTCACCCTTTGGTTACCCCTGACTTTTGACAGTTCCAGCAGGAATTTTTCCCTTGTGATGTCGTGCTTCCTGAAAATCCTCGCGGAGGGCGTCCCCTTCTCCTCCAGCAGCGCCAGGTAGAGGTGCTCGACGGAAACGTACTCGTCTTTGAATTCGGCGGCAATCTTCTCCGCGCTGCCAAACAGCTGGTTCAGCCTTCGGGTGGAATACATGTTGTCGCTGGCTCCGGACACCTTTGGCAGCTTTTCCATCTCGTTTTGAAGCTCCCCCACCACTTCGCCGATGTTCACGCCCATCATGTTGAGCAGTTTCGGTATCAGCCCGTCGTTTTGCAGCATGACAGACAGGTGCAGGTGCTCGCCGTCCAGCTGCTGGTGCCCTTCTTCGGCAGCGATGTTCTGGCACTCCATTATGGCGCTCTGCGCGTTTTGCGTGTATTTTTCGATATTCATCTGCATACGCTCCCTACTTGATTCGCTCCCTGCTTAATTCGTTTCCTACCAGAGATACAAGTGCATCAAAAAATAATACAGCGGGGCTGCGGTGTGCCTAAAGATCGTGCCGAGCACGTCGATACTTGTCACGTTGCTGAGCAGTATCAGCCCCATCAGCACCCACATCCCGTTTTGGTATATCCTGTAATAGGTCTCCGTATACTTGATGTTCAGCAATTCGGACACCAGGTTGAAGCCGTCAAGGGGCGGTATCGGGATCAGGTTGAACACCATCAGCACGAGGTTGATCCATACTGCGTTTGCTATTATCGTGCATACAATGCCCCCGATGCTCGATATGAAAACAAACCCCGGCACCGTTTTTGCCAGTACCGCGAACAAGACGCCAAACAAAACGGCGAGCAGCAGGTTCATCGCGACCCCTGCCAGTGAAACCAAAATCTCGTCCCTCTTTCGCGACTTGAAATACCTCGGGTCCACCATTACAGGCTTGCCCCAGCCGAAACCGATGAAAAGGATGCACAGAAACCCAAAAGGGTCTATGTGCGCCACCGGGTTCAGCGTGACGCGGCCCTGCAGCTTCGGCGTATCGTCTCCGCTCCTGTATGCGACGAACGCGTGTGCGAACTCGTGAAACGAAAGCGCTATCAGTATGCCCGGCAGAAACAGCAGCGTGCCCACCAGCCAGCCCAGCGGGTCAGCAAACTTTCCGCTGGCGATCGACGATTGCGCCAGGACTAAAAGCAAGATAACCGTTGCAGGGTCGAAAAACCTTCTCATTTGTACAGCGGGTGGGCTTCGCAGAGCCTCTTGACTATCGCCTTTGCCTCGTCTGACTTGCCCTGGTCTCCGGGGTTGTCGAGGACCAGGGAGATAGCCCTTGCCACTTCGGCTACGTCCGCCTCTACAAACCCGCGAGTGGTCGTCGCCGGGGTCCCCAGCCGGAGTCCGCTGGTTATGAACGGGCTCTGCGGGTCGTTTGGTACGGCGTTCTTGTTTGTAGTGATGTTGGCGTCGTCGAGCATCCTTTCCGCGTCTTTTCCAGTCAAGCCCTTGTTGATCAGGTTGACCAGTATGAGGTGGTTGTCGGTGCCGCCGGACACCAGCGAAAACCCGTACTTGACCAGCTCAGCCGCCAAGGTTTTCGCGTTCGCTACGACCTGCCTCTGGTATTGCGCAAACTCGGGCTTCAGCGCTTCTTGGAAGCATACTGCTTTACCGGCGATTATGTGCATCAGCGGGCCGCCCTGCATGCCTGGGAATATGCCTTTGTTCAGCCGTGCGCCAAAATCTGCCTTGGCCAGTATCGTCCCGCCCCTCGGGCCCCTCAGCGTCTTGTGGGTGGTGGTAGTCACCACGTCTGCATACGGCACCGGGTTTGGGTGTTCCCCAACAGCGACGAGCCCCGCGAAGTGCGCCATGTCGACCATCAGCATCGCGCCTACCTCGTCCGCGATTTCCCTGAATTTCGCAGCGTCGATGATCCTTGGGTATGCGCTGGCGCCAGCGACTATCATCTTTGGCTTGTGCTCCTTGGCAAGTTTTCGCACCTGGTCAAAGTCGATCGTCTCTGTGTCGTCCTTGATGCCGTATGGTATAAAATTGTAGTATTGCCCCGATATGTTCGCCGGGCTGCCGTGAGTCAGGTGCCCTCCGTTTGACAGGCTCATTCCAAGCACCGTGTCACCCGGCTTGAGCAAAGCGAAGTACACCGCTATGTTGGCGCTCGCGCCGGAATGGGGCTGCACGTTGGCGTATTCCGCGCCGAAGAGTTTTTTTGCCCGCTCGATGGCAAGCTCCTCGATTTCGTCCACGTGCTCGCAACCTCCGTAATACCTTTTGCCCGGGTACCCTTCGGCGTATTTGTTGGTAAGCGCGCTGCCGCACGCTTCCATCACCGCCCTGCTGGTGAAATTCTCCGATGCGATCATTTCGATTTTGTTTTCCTGCCTCGCCATTTCCCTTCTGATTATGGCGCCCGCTGCAGGGTCGATGACATCTAAACTGTTGAAATACATCTCTTTCTTTCCCTCCTTTGACAATCAACTGGCGCAGGCTGTCGCACATGCGCGGCGAATAGTGGCTTACCTATAACAAATCGGACAGCAGCCTTGAGATCGACTCCTTGAACCGGATGAAAACAGACCTCTTGCGGTATGCTGTTTTTGTGAGCTCGCGGCTGTGCAGCATGTCGTTTTCAAACACGGCTTCAAGCTTGTACGCTTCCGCCGCGTCGTATATTACAGCGTTCGCTTCAAAATTCAGCCTGAAGCTTCTCATATCGAAATTTGCCGAGCCTATCGAAGCGACTTCGCCGTCGACCACCACTGTCTTGGCGTGCAGAAACCCGTTTTCGTATATGAACACCCGAACGCCGGAATTCAGCAGTTCCCCCACGTAAGCGTACGTGGCCCAGTACACAAACATGTGGTCGGGCTTGCACGGTATCATTATCCTTACGTCGACGCCGGCCAGCGCCGCCATTTTCAGCGATTCGAGTATGCTCGCGTCCGGCACGAAATATGGCGTCTGTATGAACACGTTCTTGCGCGCCGAGGTGATCATCTTCATGTAGCAGCGCTTTATCTCCTCCTTTTGGGAATCCGGACCGCTGGACACGATCTGGAGCCCGCTTATCCCCACCGATATCACCTCTGAATAATACGCCTCCGACAAAACCACGTTCTCTTTGGACGCAAACCTCCAGTCCAGGAGGAACCTGGCGTTTATGTCCTGAACGCCGCTGCCCAGCACCTTCAGGTGGGTGTCCCTCCAGTACCCGAACTTCTTCTTTTGCCCCAAATACTCTTTCCCTATGTTGAACCCGCCGATATACCCCAGTTCGCCGTCGATTACCGTGATCTTCCTGTGGTTCCTGTAGTTGAGCTTCATGTTGAGGTACTTGATTTTCGGGGGGAAGAAGAGCGCGTACCTGCCGCCGGCCCGCTCGAACTCCTCAAGGCCCTTTGAGGAAATCTGCCTGCTCCCCATCGCGTCTATCAAAAGCCTGGTCTCTACCCCCTCGCTGGCTTTTTTCGTGAGTTCGTCGATCAGCTTCCTGCCCGCGAAATCATTTTTGATTATGAAAAACATCACGTTGATCGACTGCTTGGCGTTTCTGATGTCCTCAATCAGGCAATCGAACATGTGGGCGCCGTCGGTCATTATGAAGAGCCTGTTGTTTTGGGTGAGGAACGCGCTTGCATAGGTCTGGTTGAGCTTGATCATGTCCTTCCAGCGCCTGGCCTCCACCGTGGAAAACTCGAACTCGCTGGCACCGATCTCTTTGATCTGGCCGGCAAGCGCGCCGTCGATGGCGTCCTCCTCGTATTTTGTGAGCCGGAACATCTTTTGCCGCGAAATGTTCTGCGAAAGGAAGACGTACAGCACCAGGCCGACGACTGGGAGCAAGAAGAGGATCATGATCCAGGCAAGCGTTGCGGTAGGGTTTTTCCTTTCAAGGAAAATAATTGCCAGCGCAATAAAAATATTGACGATGCCGAGCACTGTCAAGAGATACGGTATTCTTGCTAAAATCGCGCTGTAGTCAAACAATTTGCCCTCCAAGTCGATGTGGCTTCCATGCTTGGAATTTCATTATTTCTGGTATGTTGCGTCATTGTATATCTTGTAGCTGCCGTTTGCTGCTGCCGTCCGGTTTTTGCCGTCCTGCTTGGCATAATACAGAGCTTTGTCCGCTGCCGAGAAGAATTCGCGCCTGCCGCCGAAGCTGCTTTCGTATTCGCACACGCCAGAACTGACGGTGACACGGTTGCCGCTCAACTGCGCAAAAACGTGCGAGCTGAACCGTTTGCGGACCCGTTCAGCCAGCGACACGGCGTAGTCGATCGGCTTGGGGCACAGCATGATGAACTCTTCCCCGCCGTATCGGAAAGCAAGGTCGTCAGCTGAGATTTCCTTGTTTATTGTTTCGACGAATTTCAATAGCACGATGTCACCGTTCGCATGACCAAAATTGTCGTTGATCTGCTTGAAGTCGTCTATGTCCATGATGATGAGCGAGAACACCGTGTTCGCGTTCTGGGCGTTCTGTATGCACTGGTCCAGCCGCTGGTAAAAAGCTATGTGGTTGAACAGCCTTGTAAAAGAGTCGCGTTCCAATTCCCGGCTCAGCTGCTCCTTCTCCATGGCAAGGGATTTCGCCGTGTCGACTGCTTCGTTGATGCGGGCGAGGATCAGCCTTGCGATGATATAGGCGATCGCCAGCAAAGTGAACGCCGTGAAGAGGCTGTAAGTCGTCCACCCGTAGTATTCGGGGTTGCCGTAGGGCAGTATGAACACCAGGCTTGCCACCGTGTAGGCCGCGACGCAGGTGAGGCAGGTGTAGTTGATCACGTTTACGTCAAGGTAAAGCACCGAGAGCATAATGGGCCCGGCGTACAAAGTGTAGAGCATGAAATTGTGGTAGTTGATGCTGATTATTACGGTGCAGAGAATAATGTACACTGTCAGAATATAGCAGGCCTGTATAAAGGACGTCCAGCGTGAAAACGCTAAATAGTACAATATGTTGGTGACCGACAATAAAATGAAAATCGTAATTATTGGCAGGGCAATGTAAAACCTGAAATCGAACTGTATTGCTTCGGGGTTGTGCCCAAACTGCTGGTAGAAGTACAGGATTGCCGCGAAAACCACAAACACCCCGAAAACTGCCCAGTATACGCGGAACAGGAGCCTGTTCCATTTTCTGTACTGCGTTATTATGTTGATATCTTGAGCCAAAATTTTTGCCATTAATACACCTCTGAGTTACTTTCTTTTAGCTGAAAAAAATATGCCGATTAAACAAATGACTGCAAATATCTTGAATGAAGTATGCATCATTTTTATCAAAACTTCAGGGGCAGCGCTTGCGAGGGCGCTGTTGCCCATGTACATGCCCACTACGAGCGTTACTATTGCCATGCTTGACGTATGGCCCAGCGACCGCATCGTGGCGAGTATCGACGACGCGACGCCGTAGTCTTTCGCTTCTACGCAGGCCATTACCGCATTGGTGTTTGGCGAAGAAAACAAGGCGAACCCTATCCCTGTAATGACTAGCGCCAATATTATCAGCCAAAGCGGGTAGCTGGTGCTGATGAAGATGAAAAATACGATTCCCACCGCGCAGCACCCCATACCGGCCGAAGCCAGCAAAAACGGCGACACCCTGTCCGACAGGTTGCCCGCATAAGGCGAAAGCAGCGCCATGACAGCCGGCTGGGTGATCAAAACAAGCCCTGCCGCCTGCGACGAATACCCCAATACTACTTGCAGATAGATCGAGAGCAAATACCCGATTGCAAAAGTCGACCCATAGTTCAGCAATGCGGCGATGTTCGAAAACGCGTAAGCGACGTTTCCGGTAAATGACCGTATTTGTATTATCGGGTATTCGGTTTTCAGCTCGTGCCACACAAACGCGACAACAAGCAGCGCTCCGGCTGCAATCAAGGCCACAGACGCCCTCGAAGTCGATATTGCGGAAAACCCGTACATCAATGCAACTATCATAGTAATATACAACAAATTCCCGAGGATGTCAAATGATAATTCATGTTCGCTCGCGCCGCCCTCTGGCAGCTTCCTGAGAGCAGTGTAAAAAACCATCCCGCTGATGACGAACGTCAGCAAAAAAATAGAGCGCCATCCGAAATAGTGGTTCATTAGGCCCCCTACGACAGGTCCCGCCGAAAGCCCGATGTACGTCGATGCAACTGAATAGCCCAATACCTTTCCGCGTTCGCTGCCGGGGAACGCGCTTATCAGTATCGCGGTGTTTGTGCAAAAAATCATTGCGCCACCCACCCCTTGAAGCGCCCTAAGCACGATCATGCCCGTAAAGTCCCACATGAAAGCAGACGACAACGAGGAAACAGAAAAAATCAACAATCCGGGCAAAAACACCTTTTTTTTACGCGTTACGTCCGCAAGCCTCCCAAATGGCACAGACAAGGCTGCGACTGTGAGCATATAGCTCGTCACTACCCATCCAATCATGCTTGCGCTCACGTTGAAATCCCTTCCCATTGCTGGTATCGAGAGATTGAGTGCGCTTCCCGTGAACGTTGCTGCAAATGCTGTTATTATAACCACGACGATTGTGGATTTTTGTTCGGACGTATAGCTGCTCATGCTTAATAGTATAATATTGTTACGCAAAAAATTCAAGCGAATTTGCCTTTTCATTAGTAACTTACGGACAAAAATTGCAAATAAAAAACAAGAATTTTTGCGTCCGTAAGTTACTAATCACCGCGTGTGTACGCGGTGCGCGGGCATCGCCCGCGTGAGGAACGAGGAATTCATTTCCGAGTTCCGCCGGGGTATGGGGCGGAGCCC
>JGI24705J35276_12237987_pt1 | contig 14716 bp, 17 predicted proteins | sample TergutNt197P4_FD_35276 | JGI IMG/M metagenome (IMG submission 35276) | reverse complement strand
CCGACCTTGTCCACGCTGCCAAAGCTCTGGCGCAGATCGGAAAAGCCGTCAAATGCCCGCGACTCCATCACGCGCCGCCACGCCTGCAAAAGCTCCCCCGCGGCTGGATGGCGGGCGGCGAACTCGATCAGGCGACGGTTGGTGATGACGCGCACGGGCGGATTATTGCATGTTGCAATGCGGGTTTCCATGCGCAATGGCTGATTGGCTGCTCCGTTCGCTGACGCGCCTGGCCGGGTGCCCTTGCCAGCGGGCAACCAGGTTCAACTGCTGACTCAAGGTGACTGCGGGAAAGCCCTTGCGGTGGGCGCGCTGGTTATGTAGGAGAATCGACGGATGTTTGAATTTTTCCGTCTGCAATGTCGCGGTGGGGTTGGGCGCGACGTGGATTGCGTGCTGCCTCGAGTACAGCCCATGCTCCGACAAGGCCCACGCCTGCCGGGAGCGGCGCGATGATCGGCGAGTTGGGGCAGTTGCTGCTGATTCTTGCCGTGGTCGCGGCGGCGGTGCAGGCTTGGGGCGGCATCGGGCCGAAGGCGCAACCCAGGCTGGTGCTGCTGGCCGGGCTGTGGCAGGTTGCCGGGGTGCTGGGGGCGATCGTGCTGCTGGCGGTGGCGTTCGTCAATTTCGATTTTTCGATTCTCTACGTCGCGCAAAACAGCCACACCACCTTGCCGCTGCTTTACCGCATCACTGCGGTGTGGGGCGGGCACGAGGGGTCGATGCTGCTGTGGCTGGCCGCGCTTGCGCTGTGGAGCCTGGCGGCCTTGCGCGGGCTGTACCGGCATGACGCGATCTACGCCGCGCGCGTGCTGGGCGTGCTGGGGCTGGTGAGCGTGGGCATGGGCGCCTTCGTGCTGCTGACTTCCAACCCGTTCATGCGCCTGCTGCCCGCGCCGCCCGAGGGCATGAGCCTCAATCCCCTGCTGCAAGACCCCGGCATGGCGGCGCACCCGCCGCTGTTGTACCTGGGCTACGTGGGCGCGGCGGTGCCTTTTGCCATGACACTGGCCGCGCTGTGGCGCGGCGCGCCCGCGCCGTGGGTGCGCTGGGTGCGGCCTTACACAGCGGTGGCGCTGTTCTTTTTGTCGCTGGGCATCGCGGTGGGGTCGTGGTGGGCCTATTACGAACTGGGCTGGGGCGGCTGGTGGTTCTGGGACCCGGTGGAAAACGCCTCGCTCATGCCCTGGCTGGCGCTGGCGGCGCTGCTGCACGTGCAGATTGCGCGCGATTTGCACGGGCGCTTTGCGTATTGGACGGCGGCGCTGTCCATCGCGGCCTTTGTGTTGTCGCTGCTGGGCACCTTTCTGGTCCGCTCGGGCGTGCTGGTCTCGGTTCATGCGTTCGCTTCCGACCCGCGCCGCGGCATCATGATGCTGGCGCTGATTGCGGTCACGCTGCTGGGCAGTCTGGCGCTGGTCGCGATGCATGGCAAGCGGCTGTTGCCCGCGCGGGCCGCCAAGGCGGCGGGACTGCTCTCGCGCGACACGGCGCTGGCGCTCAACAACCTGCTGCTGGTGGCCGCTTGCGGCTGCGTGCTGCTCGGCACGCTGTACCCGCTGGCCATGGACGCGCTGCAATTGGGCAAGATTTCGGTTGGCGCGCCATATTTCGATGCCGTGATGACGCCCGTGCTGCTGCCTTCGCTGGCGTTGCTGATGGTGTCGATCTGGCTGCGCTGGGGGCGCGACGAGGGCAGGGCGCTGCTGCGCCGCCTGGCGCCCACGCTGGCGGCGCTGGTGGTTGGCGCGGTGGCGCTGCCGCTGCTGCTCTCGCGCGAGTACGGGGCGGCGCATCCGCTGGTGGTAGTTGCCTTGCTGGGGGCGCTGGGCGTGGTGGTGAGCACGCTGCACTGGGCCGCGCTGCGGCTGCGCGGCGGGGGCCTGGGCGCGTCGGGCTTTGGCATGGCGCTGGCGCATCTGGGGGTGGCGGCTTTCGTGGTGGGCGTGGCCATGGTCAAGGGCTACGGGGTGGAGCGCGATGTGTCGATGGCGCCGGGCGACACGGTGGCGCTTGGCGACTGCGCGCTGCGTTTTGACAGCGTCGGCCAGGCCAGTGGCCCCAATTACGATGCGCAAACAGGGCACTTCACGCTGCGTTGCGGCGAGCAGGCGCCGCGTGCGCTGGTGAGTGAAAAACGCTCCTACGTCAATTCGGGTATGCCGCTGACCGAGAGCGCCATCGACTGGGGTTTGACGCGCGACATCTACGTGGCGCTCAGCGCCCCGGTGGACGAGGCCGCCGGCGCCTGGGGCCTGCGCGTGCAGCACAAGCCCTTCGTGCGCTGGATTTGGCTTGGCGTGCTGGGCATGGGCGCTGGCGCGTTGAGCGCGGCGCTGGCGCGCCGCCGGGGCCGCGCAGGGCGGCACAATGCGCCTGCCGGCGCTTGATGCCAGGTGAGTTTTTTTGCAAATCGCCCGAATGAATATCCTGCTTTCACTGCGCCGCCGTTGGGCCTTGTCCTTGACGATTGCGGTTGTACTTGCCTTGCTGGCGCTGCTGGCCTGGCCGCTGCTGACACGCCACGATCCGCGCGAGTTGCCATCGGTGCTGATCGGCAAGTCCTGGCCCGACATGGCATTGCCCCAACTGGGCAGCGCCGCCGCTGGCGGCGAGCCGGTCGGCCCGGCACAGTTGCGCGGCAAGGCGCGGCTGGTCAACGTCTGGGCGTCCTGGTGCGCCGTTTGCGTGGAAGAACAGCCGGTGTTGATGGCGCTGGGCGAAACCTTGCGCAAGCAGGGCCGCGCCGATCAGCTCATTGGCCTGAGCTACAAGGACAAACCCGCCGACGCCACGGCTTGGCTGCGGCGCTACGGCAACCCCTTTGCCACCGTGCTGGTCGATGCCGACGGGCGCATGGGTATCGAACTCGGGGTGTACGGCGCGCCCGAAAGCTATTTGATCGACGCGCAAGGCATCATCGTCTGGAAGCACGTGGGCGAACTCACGCCCGAGGTCGTCGCCAAGGAAGTACTGCCGCGATTGGGGGCGCAGTCATGAAGTGGATGAAGTACGCCGCATGGCTGTTGGCGGCGGCGCTGCTCGCGCCGCTGGCGTGGGCTGGTGACGCGCCGCAGGCCGTCGATCCCGACCGCCTGTACCGTCTGACCAGCGAACTGCGTTGCCTGGTGTGCCAAAACGAATCGCTGGCCGATTCCAACGCCGAGTTGGCGATCGACCTCAAAAACGAAATCCGCACCCGCATGGCGGCAGGCGAGAGCGACGCGCAGATCAAGAAATTCCTGGTGGACCGCTACGGCAACTTCGTCGTTTACCGCCCGCCCATGGACGCCAGCACCTTGTTGCTGTGGCTGGGGCCGCTGCTGCTGGTGGCCATTGGCCTCGTGGTGGTGTGGCGAACCATGCGCGCCGGGCCAGCCGGCGAGGGGGCCGAAGGCGATGGCGACGCCAGCGGCGCGGATGACGAACAAGAGGAACCCGCGCCATGAGCGACAGCAGTAGCGTATGGATTTTTGCCGCCCTGGCGGTGGCGCTGGTCGTTGTCTTCAGCGCCAGCCTGTATTGGGCCGCTGGCGGGCGTGGCAGGCGCGTGCAATCGCTGGCGGTGGCGCTGATCGCGTTGCTGGCCGTGGAGGGGCTGTATGCCGCGCGCGGCGAGCCAGCCGCATTGAATCCGCCGGCCCACGGCCCAGCGGGCGCGCCCGACCCCAACCAGATGGTTCGGAGCCTGGCCGAGCGCCTCAAGGAACACCCCGAAGACCTGGACGGCTGGATCATGCTCGCGCGTTCCTACGCCGTGCTCGACCGCTACGCCGAGGCCGCCGATGCCTACGAACACGCGCAAGAGCGCGTCATGCAAGACGGCGGCCTGCTTGCCAACTGGATCGAACTGCGCCTGATCGTCAACCGCCACAAGTTCGACGCCCGCACCCACGAACTGGTGGAGCGCGTCACCGCCATGGCCCCTGACGAACCCGACGTGCTGCTGCTGCGCGCGCTGGCCGCGTCCGACCGGGGCGAGCAGGCGCAGGCCAATGAGCTGGTGGACAAACTGCGCCAGCATTACCCCCCCGGCACCCCCGACCGCCAAAACCTCGACGCGGCGCTTGAACAGTGGATGGGGCCGCAAGGCCAGGCGCCAGCCCAGCCGGGCGCACCGGGCCAGAGCGCGTCGTCGCCCGCGTCTGACGCGCCCGACATGAATACCGCAGTCCAGCGTCTGGCCGACCGGCTGAAAGAGCATCCCGAGGACATGGACGGCTGGCTCATGCTGGCACGCTCGTACAACACCCTGGGCCGCTATGCCGAGGCCGCTGATGCCTACGAACACGCACAAGAGCGCGTCATGCAAGACGGCAGCCTGCTCGCCGACTGGATTGAACTGCGCCTGATGCTGGCCCACGGCAAGCTCGACACCCGCACGCACAAACTGATCGAGAAAGCCGCCGCCCTGACCCCCGGCGACCCCCGCGTGGCCGTGCTGCGCGCCCTGGCCGAGCAAGACCGCGGCAGCAAGCCCGACCTCGATGCCCTGGTGCGCACCCTGCGCGAGCGCCACCCGAGCGGCACCCCCGAGCGCAAGAGCCTGGACGCGATGCTTGAAAGAATCATGCCGCAGGCGGCGGGCAAGCCGTAAGGCACGCCCGTTTGCCAAGCAGGATGAGGGGGCCGCCGGGGGCGCCTATCCTATGTCCGCGCATCTAAAGCCGCGCGCGCCCCAGCAGTTCAGATGCGGGTAGCTCCAACGCTTCGGCAATCCGCAGCACCGAAACAATGCCGGGGTTTTGCTGGCCCCGCTCGATCGAACTCATGTACGAGCGATCGATGGCGCTCCGATGCGCCAGTTCTTCCTGCGAAATTTTCTTTTCCCGGCGCGCCTGCCTGATGGCCGCGCCCAGCGCAAGCAACGCGGGGTGATCGGCGTACTGAGGCGATGCGGCAGGCATGTCCCGCATCGTCTTGTCTTGTGGTCGATTACACTACGGATGATTTTACCCATTTGTATGAATCGTGAGCGCCACCCAACACACGACTTGCCAGGCCACAGGCGGCCCGTGGCCCTCGGTCTGTGGGCGCGGTGTCCATAGGCGTCAGATGAGCCACTGTCAAGAGGGACTGAACGCGAATCCCAGAATTTCGATCATGGCGCGGGCAGGCTCATCCTGATCTACGCGAATCTTTCATCCACTCAACCACAGGAGACTTTTGATGCACCCGATCATTCAAAAAACACTGGGCGGCTTGTCGCTTCCGTACTACCTGCGCCATTTTTTCTTTGGCCTGATGATGGCTGTTTTGATGCTCTATGGATCAACCCGAGGCGGACAATCAATGCCGCCATTGATGATGTTGATTGTTGTTGCGATTAATACTTTTCTTTATCCATACTCTCGTTTCGTTTACGAAAGCGTCATGAATTTTATCATGGGTGGTAATATTTTCTTTGTTAACGCCATACTCATGTTGTTCGTAAAGATTATCACAATGCTCATGTGTTGGGGTTTTGCATTATTCGTGGCCCCCGTTGGTCTTGCCTGGCTTTATTATCACCACAGCAAGGCCGGGCGCTGACTCTGCACGCCGTATACTGGCGGCTTTGAAACCGGTTTCGAATCTGCCAAAGCAGCGTATTGCCTGTTGAACGGATCATTCCATTGCGAAACGGAATGAGTGCGCGTTTTTCCTCCCCCGCTGGGGGAGGGCAAGGGTGGGGGCCAGCAGCGCTGGCAGGTTGGAGTGGGCCTGCAAATTCCAGCATTTGGGCAGTGGCGCGAGTTACTTGAAAAAGCATGGGAGAACCCGCAACCTGTATGCCGAAGCGTTGGGGTTCGCTTTGCTCACTACCAATTTACAGTTTTGGCCGCACGAGGCGCTGCGGGCAGCAATATACCTGCCTTGCACGGGGCGCGGGGTTTCTCACAAGGAAGGTATTTTGCCACCCGTTTCCGCTGAAAAGCAGGCGGGGTGAACGGGTTTCACAGGCGGGGCATCATGACGGCATGGCCTGCGCCCGCAGAATGCGCTGGTCCACGGCATCGATGCGGGTGTGCCCGCAGAAGGCCATGGTCATGTCCAGTTCCCTGTGGATGATCTCCAGCGCCTTGGTCACGCCGGCTTCACCCGCCGCGCCCAGGCCATAGAGAAAGGCGCGCCCGATGTAGGTGCCGCGCGCGCCCAGCGCCCAGGCCTTGAGCACGTCCTGGCCGCTGCGGATGCCGCTGTCCATGTGCACTTCGATCTGCCGGCCCACGGCATCGACAATGGCCGGCAGCGCCGCGATGGCCGAGGGCGCGCCGTCGAGCTGGCGGCCGCCGTGGTTGCTGACGATCAGCGCGTCGGCGCCGCTGGCAGCGGCCAAGCGGGCGTCTTCTGGCTCCATGATGCCTTTGAGAATGACTTTGCCGCCCCAGCGTTTCTTGATCCATTCCACGTCGCCCCAGTTCAGGCGCGGGTCGAACTGGTCCGCCGTCCAGGCGGCCAGGTTGCCGGCGTCGGTCACGCCCTTGACGTGGCCGTGGATGTTGCCGAACCTGCGGCGCGGCGTGCGCAACATGCCGGCTATCCAGCGCGGCTTGGCGGCCAGGTCGATCAGGGTTGCCAGCGTCGGCTTGGGCGGCGTGGTCAGGCCGTTCTTGATGTCTTTGTGGCGCTGACCGAGGATTTGCAAGTCCAGCGTGATGACCAGCGCGCCGCAGCCGGCGGTTTTGGCGCGGTCGATCAGGCGCTCGATGAAGTCGCGGTCGCGCATCACGTAGAGCTGGAACCAGAAGCCTGGCCCGGCGTGCCGGGCCACGTCCTCGATGGAGCAGATGCTCATGGTCGAGAGCGTGAACGGGATGCCGAACTTGCGCGCCGCGCGCGCGGCCAGAATTTCGCCGTCGGCATGTTGCATTCCCGTCAGACCCGTGGGCGCCAGGGCCACCGGCATGGTCACCGGCTCGCCGACCATGGCGGCGGCGGTGCAGCGGTCTTCCATGTTGATGGCCACGCGCTGGCGCAGCAGCAGCTTCTGGAAGTCGGCCTGATTGGCGCGGTAGGTGCCTTCCGTCCAACTGCCCGAATCGACGTAGTCGTAAAACATGCGCGGCACGCGGCGCCGGGCCAGCACGCGCAGATCCTCGATGCAGGTGATTTTGCTCAGGTCGGTCATGCAAGCATGGTATTGCAGTTTGCATGGCGGGCCGGAGCCTGGCACAAGGGCGGCCTGCTCCAGTCCACGCGGACTGCGCTGGCGTGTCCCGGCGGTTGCCCGGCCCGTGCCGCTGACATGCCAGGCGCTTCAGGCCACCTTGGCCACGGGTGCGGCTTTTATAATTACCGGCTTTGCGCGCCGCGCGCGCCTATTGCCTTTCCGCCATGCCTATCTATGCCTACAAATGCGGCTCCTGCGGCTTTGCCAAGGACGTGCTGCAAAAAGTGTCCGACGCGCCGCTGACGGTGTGTCCGAGCTGCGGCGCGGCGGCTTTTGCCAAGCAGGTCACGGCGGCGGGCTTTCAGCTCAAGGGCTCCGGCTGGTACGCGACCGACTTTCGCAACAGCGGCAAGGGCGCTGCCGCATCCGCATCCAAGGATCAGTCCGCCAACAGCAGCGACACCGCCAAGAGCGACAGCGCGGCGCCCGCGACTGCCGCATCTGCGGCGCCCGCCGCATCGTCCGCGCCCGCATCGGCGCCCGCAAGCGGGAGCGGCAACGCTTCGGGCGGCTGAGGATGCCCCGCCTGCGCCAATACTTCATCACCGGACTGCTGGTGTGGCTGCCCGTGGGCATCACGGCCTGGGTGCTGCTGTGGCTGGTGAGCGCGCTGGACGGCATCTTTTTGTCCGTGCTGGCCGCCGCCGAGGCCATGCTGCCCGGCCTGGGGCCGGCGGCCGACAGGCTGCGTCACATTCCCGGCCTGGGCATGATCCTGGTGGCCATCGTTTTGTTCGGCACCGGCCTGTTCGTGGCCAACATGTTCGGCCAATGGTGGCTGCGCCAGTGGAACCAGTTGATGACGCACATCCCCGTGGTGCGCAGCATTTATTCCAGCGTCCAGCAGGTGTCGAACACGCTGTTTTCAGGCTCCGGGCAGGCGTTTTCCAGGGCGCTGCTGATTCAGTACCCGCGCCAGGGCGCGTGGACCATCGCCTTTCTGACCGGCAAGCCCGGCGGCGAGGTGGCCGACCATCTGGACGGCGACTTCGTCAGCGTCTATGTGCCGACCACGCCCAACCCGACTTCGGGCTTTTTCCTGATGATGCCGCGCGCCGACGTGGTGGAGCTGAATATGCGTGTGGACGAGGCGCTGAAGTACGTCATCTCGATGGGCGTGGTGGCGCCTGCCGCGCGCGAGCCGCATCCGGGCCTGCCCCATCCGATGCCGCAACTGCCGCCGGGCGCTGCCGGCCCGTCCGATCCGCCCGATTTACCCGCCGGCCCTGCCGCTTGAACACCGTTTTTCCAGAAAGTCCATTGCCATGCCCATGCGTTCCCATTACTGCGGCCTCGTCACCGAGGCGCTGACCGGCCAAAGCGTCACCCTGTGCGGCTGGGTCAACCGCCGGCGCGACCACGGCGGCGTGATCTTCGTTGACCTGCGCGACCGCGAAGGTTACGTGCAGGTGGTGTGCGACCCCGACCGGCCCGGCATGTTCAAGACCGCCGAGGATTTGCGCAACGAGTTCTGCATTCAGGTCAAGGGCGTGGTGCGCGCGCGCCCCGAAGGCACTGCCAACGACGGCCTGAAAAGCGGCCAGATCGAGGTGCTGTGCCACGAGTTGACGGTGCTCAACCCGTCGGTCACGCCGCCGTTCCAACTGGACGACGACAACCTGTCGGAAACCACCCGCCTGACGCACCGCGTGCTCGATTTGCGCCGCCCCTACATGCAGCACAACCTGATGTTGCGCTACCGCGTGGCGATGGAGGCGCGCAAGTTCCTCGACGAACACGGCTTCGTCGATATCGAGACGCCCATGCTCACCAAGAGCACGCCCGAAGGCGCGCGCGATTACCTGGTGCCCAGCCGCGTGCACGATGGCCAGTTTTTCGCGCTGCCGCAGTCGCCGCAGTTGTTCAAGCAACTGTTGATGGTGGCCGGCTACGACCGCTATTACCAGATCACCAAATGCTTTCGCGACGAAGACCTGCGCGCCGACCGCCAGCCGGAGTTCACGCAGATCGACATCGAGACTTCGTTTTTGACCGAGCAGGAAATCCGCGATCTGTTCCAGGGCATGATCGTGCGCGTGTTCAAGCAGGCGCTGGGCGTCGATCTGGGGCATTTCCCGGTCATGCCCTACGCCGAGGCCATGCGCCAATACGGCTCCGACAAGCCGGACTTGCGCGTCAAGCTGGCGTTCACCGAACTGACCGACGTGATGAAAGACGTCGATTTCAAGGTCTTCAGCGGCCCGGCCACCACGCCGGGCGGCCGCGTGGTGGCCTTGCGCGTGCCCGGCGGCAGCCAGATCAGCCGCGGCGAAATCGACGGCTACACCGACTTCGTCAAAATCTACGGCGCCAAGGGACTGGCCTGGATCAAGGTCAACGAGGCCGCCAAGGGGCGCGACGGTCTGCAAAGCCCGGTCGTCAAGAATCTGCACGACGCGGCGCTGGCGGCCATTCTGGAGCGCACCGGTGCGCGGGACGGCGACATCCTGTTCTTCGGCGCCGACAAGGCAAAAACAGTCAACGACGCCATTGGCGCGCTGCGCCTGAAAATCGGCCACTCCGACTTCGCCAAAAAGACCGGCCTGTTCGAGAACCGCTGGGCGCCGCTGTGGGTGGTCGATTTCCCGATGTTCGAGTTCGACGAGGACGAGCGCCGCTGGAACGCCGTGCACCACCCCTTCACCGCGCCCAAGGACGGCCACGAGGACTACATGGACACCGACCCCGGCCAGTGCGTCGCCAAGGCCTACGACATGGTGCTCAACGGCTGGGAACTCGGCGGCGGCTCGGTGCGCATCCACCGTGCCGAGGTGCAGAGCAAGGTGTTCGCCGCGCTCAAAATCGGACCCGAGGAAGCGCAAGCCAAATTCGGCTTTTTGCTCGACGCGCTGCAATACGGCGCGCCGCCGCACGGCGGCCTGGCCTTCGGCCTGGACCGGCTGGTCACGCTGATGACCGGCGCCGAGTCCATCCGCGACGTCATCGCCTTCCCCAAGACCCAGCGCGCCCAATGCCTGCTGACCCAGGCGCCCAGCCCGGTGGATGAAAAGCAGTTGCGCGAGTTGCACATCCGCTTGCGCAACCCGCTGCCAACCTGAAGTCCCGCTCTTGCAAGACTTGCTTTCCGCCGCCGCTTGCTCTTTGCGATAGCGGGGCAGGCCCAACAGCCGGAGCGAAAAGAGCAAGAAACCACAAAAGCTTGACGCTATGCTACACGTTCGATGTGGCCGGCGCCCCCATCAACTCGTGGTGAAACGGACAGGCGCTCCAGCGGTCACTCGGCAACGACGCAAGTGGCCGGGGCGGCTTTGGTGAGCGCGCCCGCTTTTCGTTCCGCATGGGCGGCGCATCTGTTACGATAAATTTTCCCCAAGGAGAGCCTTCATGAACTATTCCGATCTCGCCGATTCGGCTGCCGAAACCAAGGAGCAACTGGTTGCCAACTTGCGCCGCGTGATATCCGACGCCGAGGACCTGCTGGCCGCCACCGCCGACCAGGCCGATGGCAAGCTGGCCGAGCTGCGCGCCCGCGCCAGGGAGAACCTGATGCTGGCGCGCGAGAAGCTGGCCGACATCAGCGCCGCCAGCCGCGAGCGCGCCCGCCAAGCCGCCAACGCCGCCGACGATTACGTGCACGACAACCCCTGGTCGTCGATCGGCATCGCCGCCACGGTGGGCCTGCTGATCGGCGTGCTGATCGGCCGCCGCTGATCGCCGCGGTCATGGGTTTGCCGAGGCATCGCGCCGGATCATGAGCCGGTCATCCGACGACGGCGACGCCAGCACCGCCGCGCGCGTGCGCGGCCTGCTGGCCGACGTGTCCGAACTGGCGCAGGTGCGCCTGGAGCTGTTCACGCTCGAAGCGCGGCAGGAGCTTGCGCGCCTGACCTGGATGGCCGTGCTGGCCGCGCTGGCGGCGGTATTCGTAGGCTTCGGCCTGGTTTTTCTGGCGGTTTTTCTCACCGTGCTGTGGTGGGACTCGCAGCGCCTGCTGGCGTTGGGGGTTTTCACGGCGATTTTTTTGTTCAGCGGCCTGGTTCTGGCAGCCTGGTTGCGCGCCCGCCGGGGCGGCCAGATGTTCGCTGCCACGCGCGAGGAGTTGCGCCGCGACCATGAAAGGCTGCGCCCGTGAGCCACCCGGATCGAGGCCCTGGTCTGGCCGCGCGCAAGGAGCAATTGCGCCTGCGCTCGATGCAGTTGCGCGAACAAATCGCCGCCCGCGCGCAGGTGCTGCGGCCAGGCTTGCGCGCGGTCGATCGCGTGCGCGGCGGCGTGCGGGCCGCGCGCGGCCTGCACCGCGACTACCGCCACCTGACGCTGTTGCTGGGCGTTGTGCTGGCCGGCGCGGCGCTGGCGCGGCCACGCGCCATGTTGAACCTGGGGCTGCGCGCGTGGTCGCTGTGGCAGGTGTGGCGGCGCGTGCGGCCCGCCGTCAACGGTTTGCTGCGCCGGCTCTGACGCAGCCAGCCGCCATCATGGAGTCTTGCGCGCCAATCCGTGTCCGCTACAAACTGCCGGAATCGGTGCTGGTGGTGATTCATACCGGCGCGCTCGACGTGCTGCTGATGCGCCGCGCCGATGTCGAGGCCGACTTCTGGCAGTCCGTCACCGGCAGCAAAAACACGCCCGATGAGCCGCTGGCCGTTACCGCCGCGCGCGAGGTGGGCGAGGAAACCGGCATCGACGCCCAAGCCCCCGGCTGCGCGCTGACCGACTGGCGCATTGAAAACCGCTACGACATCTATCCGCGCTGGCGCGCGCGCTACGCGCCTGGGGTAACGCGCAACACCGAGCACGTGTTCGGCCTGCGCGTGCCCGCCGGCACGCCGGTGCGCCTGAACCCGCGCGAGCACACGCACCTGGTTTGGCTGCCCTGGCGCGAAGCAGCCGACCGCTGCTTTTCGCCCACCAACGCCGAAGCCTGCCTGTTGCTGCCGCGCTTTGCCGCCGTGGGGGCCGCATGAGCGCCGCCGGGCCGCCCCAAGGCGGGCAAGCCCCCTCGGGGGGCAGCGTAACAGCCGCAGGCGTGGAGCGTGGGGGCGACCTGCCCGCCGCCGGGCCGCCCCAAGGCGCGAAGGCCCCCTCGGGGGGCAGCGCAACAGCCGCAGGCGTGGAGCGTGGGGGCGATATGAGCGCCGCCGGGCCGTCCCAAGGCGGGCAAGCCCCCTCGGGGGGCAGCGTAACAGCCGCAGGCGTGGAGCGTGGGGGCGACATGTCTCAAATATTGCGCATCGCCACCTACAACATCCACAAGGGCGTGCAGGGCATCGGCCCGGCGCGGCGGCTGGAGATTCACAATCTGGCGCTGGCCATTGAAACGCTGGACGCCGACATCGTGTGCCTGCAAGAGGTGCGCGCCGCCAACCGGCGCGAGGCGCGGCGCTTTGCCCACTGGCCCGATCTGCCGCAGGCCGAATTTCTGGCGCCCGAGGGCTACCAGTCCGTGTACCGCACCAACGCCGTCACCCGCCACGGCGAGCACGGCAACGCGCTGCTGTCGCGCTGGCCGGTGGTGCGGCATCGGCACGAGGACATCTCCGACCACCGCTTCGAGCAGCGCGGCCTGCTGCACGCCGAGGTGCGGGTGGCCGGCAGCTTGCTGCACGTGATCGTGGTCCACTTCGGCTTGATTCCGGGCAGCCGCCAGCGCCAGACTCAGCAGCTTCGGCGCTACATCGCGCGCGAGATCGGGCTCGACGCGCCGGTGGTGGTGGCCGGCGACTTCAACGATTGGGGCACGCGCGTGCGCCAGGCGCTGCGCGTCGATTCGCTGCACGCCTTCGCCGGCCCGCGCACGCTCACCTACCCCTCGCGCCTGCCGGTGGCGCAGCTCGACCACATCTACGCTCGCGGCCTGTGCCCGCTCAGCCTGGCCGCGCCGCGCGGGCGCGCCTGGGGCAGCATGTCCGACCATCTGCCGCTGATCGCCGAGTTCCGTATGCCAGCCTGAAATTCAACTACCATCGCAGCCGATGAAGCCGCAACCCGACCTTCCCCCCGCCAGCGCCGCCGCCGCCGAGGGCACGCCCGTCTCCGTCAAGATCCGCGAGCGGATCAAGGCCGCGCGCAAGCGTTTCAACGCCAACGACAACATCGCCGACTTCGTGCAACCGGGCGAGCTGGACGCGCTGCTCGACGAAGTCACCGTCAAGATGCAGGGCGTGCTCGACAGCCTGGTGATCGACACCGAACGCGACCACAACAGCGCCGACACCGCGCGGCGCGTGGCCAAGATGTACGTGGCCGAGGTGTTCAAGGGCCGCTACGTCAAGGCGCCGGCCATTACCGAATTTCCCAACACCGAGCGGCTGAACGAGTTGATGATCGTCGGCCCCATCACCGTGCGCTCGGCCTGCAGCCACCACCTGTGCCCCGTCATCGGGCGGGTGTGGATTGGCGTGCTGCCCAACGAACACACCAACGTCATCGGCCTGTCCAAATACGCCCGGCTGGCCGAATGGATCATGGGCCGCCCGCAGATACAGGAAGAAGCCGTGGTGCAACTGGCCGACTGCATTCAGGCCAAGACCAAGCCCGACGGGCTGGCCATCGTCATGCAGGCCACGCACTACTGCATGGCCTGGCGCGGCGTGAAAGACATGGACAGCCGGATGATCAACTCCGTCATGCGCGGCGTGTTCCTCAAGGACATGAATTTGCGGCGCGAGTTCCTGGCCCTCATTCCCCAAAAAACCTGAAGACCATGCTTGTCCGACTGCTTTACGCCAGCCGCGCCGTGGATGCCAGTCATGCCACCGTCCAGGCCATTCTCGAAACCGCCCGCGCGCACAACCAGGCCAGCGGCATCACCGGCATCCTGGCCTATGGCGGCGGCGTTTTCATGCAGGCCATCGAGGGCGGCAGGCAGACCGTCAGCGACCTGTACGGCGCCATTCAGCGCAGCCCGCGCCACAAGGACGTGATCCTGCTGCACTACGAAGAAATCGCCGAGCGCCGCTTCGGCGCCTGGACCATGGGCCTGGTGGACGCCAGCCGCGTCAACGCCAGTGTGCTCATCAAGTATGCCGAACGCGCCGAACTCGACCCCTACAGCGTTTCCGGCAAGGTGTCGATGGCCTTGCTGGAAGAGCTGATGGCCACGGCCAATATCGTTGGGCATACGTGAAACAAGTCCCGTTTGGGAAAGTGGTTGACATGGATAATGTCGTCACGAAAAGATTGGCTGCGAATTGAGCCAGATATGCGATGCTTGGCATATGACTTCATCAGCCGCTCGCATGGAGCCACGCCTTTCAGGGCGTGAAGGCACCTGGAGCGGCATCGCCTGCGACAACCGCTCCTTTATCAACGCTGTCTTCTGGATACTGCGCAAGATCGCGCCTTGATCCCATCGGAAGATCAGCAAGCGTGGGGATTTGCTGGATCCACTCCAATTACCGCGCTGGGCGCGGCATACTTCGAGACTTGATCCGCTTTTTGAGTGAGGAGACCCATGTTGTCCACCAGTAAGAGAACCGTTCTGCGCCTGAGCGCGCTGGCCTTGGCGTCCGGGTTGATGGCAGCGCCGCTGGGCGCTTTCGCCGCCGGCATGAAATCGGTGGCGGTGACCGCCATCGTCGAGCACCCGGCGCTGGACGCCAC
>JGI24705J35276_12237989_pt1 | contig 14728 bp, 13 predicted proteins | sample TergutNt197P4_FD_35276 | JGI IMG/M metagenome (IMG submission 35276) | reverse complement strand
CTCATTCTCTGCCGATTCGTTTCGACGCGCATGATCCGCGCGCCGACGGACATGTGCGGCATATCGAACTTCATCGCGAGCGCGTCATGCTGCGCCGAGCAGTGCTCGGCATGCAAATGGCCGTCAATGTCCGCGTCAGCGACTTTCGCGGTATCGCGCTACGCGACAACGACGTTGCGCAGGTCCTGGTCCTCGTCCATCGCGATCCCGCGCTTTCCGTTCCGCTTCTCGTCAGCGCGGACGGCAAGGAGATCGCCGATGCGTGGAGCATGTGGAGCGAGATCTTTGCCCTGCCGCAGTTGGACGAAAGCGCGTGCGAGCCGGCACCACGGCGCCGCCGCCGCAATGCCATCCACACACGACGGCCGAAATTCCTGATGCGGCGGCGCGCGGGCGACACGCGGGACGTCCACGTCCATCAGAACGAGCGCGAGATCATCGCACGGAACTGAAGTCGGGTTGGCAGCAGTTCTTCTGCTCTTTGCCGCATCTGCCGAGCCGGTTTCCAGTTCGGCACAAGATGCTCTGAGCTGGCTACATCACCGCGCCCGCGAGCACCCCCGCAAACAGCAACAATCCAGCGTCCCGGTTCGACTTGAACAAGCGCAGGCAGAGTGCAGAATCATCAATTCTCAGTCTGGTAATCTGCCAGGCCAGATGCGCGGCAAAGGCGGCGAGCCCGAGCCAGGCCGGCCAGCGCACATTGCACGATGCAAGCGCCATGCCGATCAGCATGACCGCCAGCCCATACAGGATGGCCAGAGCCAGATGCGTTCGGGTCCCGAACAGACGTGCAGTGGACTTGATGCCGATCAGCACGTCATCCTCGGCATCCTGATGCGCATAGATCGTGTCGTAGCCGATCACCCAGGAGATCGATCCGGCATAAAGCACAAGTGCGGCCGGGTCTATGCGCCCGAAAATGACGGCATATCCCATCAGCGCTCCCCATGAGAAGGCAAGCCCCAACACCGTCTGCGGCCACCAGGTGATGCGTTTCATGAAAGGATAGATCGCGACGATTATAAGCGAGGCGATGCCGGTCAGAACCGCGAAGCGGTTGAACTGCAGGAGCACCAGAAGGCCGAGCAGAGCCTGCGCGGCCAGGAAAGCCAGCGCCTGCATCACGCTCACCTGCCCCGAAGGCAGGGGCCGCGAGCGCGTGCGCTCGACTTTGGCGTCAAGATTGCGGTCAGTGATATCGTTCCAGGTGCAGCCCGCCCCTCGCATGACGAAGGCACCCACGAAAAACAAGAAAATGGTCAGCGGCAATCGGCTGGTGTTGCCAGCCAGTCCTGCGGCAAGTGCCACAGACCACCAGCACGGCATCAGCAAAAGCCAGGCCCCGATCGGGCGATCAAAGCGGGACAGCCGCAGATAAGGCCGCGCCCACTGCGGCGCGCGGGTGTCAACCCAGTTGCCAGTCGAGTCGGCAACGCGGGCGATACTCATCGGGACAGGACATTACCGTTGATGGTATCGAAGACGCTGCCACCCTTTTTGCCGGCAGTGATTTCGGGCGCCGACGCCGACCCCAAGACGTCACTGAGTGATGGACCAGCCGGCCTCTGCCCCTGCTGCGCAGCGGTGCAGGCTTTCGTCTGTATGCTCTCGACCTTCTTGAGCCCCATACTCAGTTGATCGCGGAACTGCGGTGGCATCCCGCATCGCGCAGCATTGGCCTCAACAAATTTGAGCGCCTTGGACTGGGCCCGGGCAAGACCGCCGAACAGCTTGCAAGCCTCATCCGGCGAGACAGGATGCTTCTTGCCACCCGCCATGACCGTCTCGAGCGCCTTGTTGTGCTTTTTGATTTCCTCTGCCAGGGGAGCAAAGCGGCTCATGCAGTCGTCGGAGCCAGCGTGGCTGGGCGGCGCCGCGCCGAACCCGCCTCCGCCAAAGGAAGGACCTGGAGGGAAAGAGCCTTGGGGCGCGGTGACGGTGGCACCACCCGGCGCAGAACCGTGAACCGGTGGAAACGCCGAACCAGGCGACTGGCTGGTTGATGACCCAGGGAACGCTTGCGCGCAAGCCGCCCCCGCGCCAGCGACCATCATCGCAGCGGCGATGGGCATCATCAAACATCGGATCATCGAAAATCTCCGGCATGCTCCATAGGTTCGATGTCATCCCAACTGAAGCGCGATCAGTGTCTTGCGCTTACCTTTTACGATTCCAGCGGGCCCTTAACAACCCGAGGAATTTGGCAAGAGCGCGGCACGGAATACCGCGGGCCCGAAGAGGCACGGCTATTTTCTGCCTGTATACCTTTGTTTTGGCATCATTTTGTCCGAAGATTGGTTCCCACGCTTGCGCTTTGCCTGGAAGCAAAATTTACCCCCGACGACCGGGCAGTTCGATTAAGAACGGTCACAAATTGGACCGTCAATCATGCCTTCCCACGACTTTCGTGCCCCCCGCCTGTTCGTTGACGCGCCCCTAACCCTCGGTGCCACCGTGGCGCTTGACCGCAATCAGAGCAATTATCTTGGCAACGTCCTGCGACTGGGCCCGGGCGCTTCCGTCCTGCTGTTCAACGGGCGCGATGGCGAGTGGCAGGCCGCGATCGAGGGCCGCAAGCGGCCGGACAGCCTCCTCGTCCTCAGGCAAACCCGTGCCCAGGACGGGCTGATCGACCTTGTCTACGCCTTCGCGCCACTGAAGCATGCAAGACTCGATTACATGGTTCAAAAGGCCGTGGAGATGGGCGCCTCCCGCCTGCAGCCGATCCTGACCCGCTTCACCCAGGTCGCCCGTGTCAATGGCGAGCGAATGCGCGCCAATGCGATCGAGGCAGCCCAGCAATGCGGCATCCTGAGCCTCGCCGAGGTGGCCGATCCGATTCCGCTGGAGCGCTTCCTCAGCCAGCGTGCCGCTGATCGCCTGCTGGTCTTTTGCGATGAGGCGGCGGAGATCGAAAACCCCGTCTCAAACCTGCAGAGCGTGCTGCACACAGCGCGCGGCATCGACGTACTGGTTGGCCCCGAAGGCGGTTTTGCCGAGGAGGAACGCGCGCACCTGTTGCGGCAGGCTCACATCCTGCGGCTCGCCCTGGGCCCCCGGATCCTGCGGGCCGACACAGCGGCGGTGGCCGCCCTGGCACTGGTGCAGTCGGTGCTGGGCGACTGGGCTCCAGTTAGAACCGGAGCGTGACCTTCCCGCGTTTGCGCGCGAAGATCAAACTAAGAACCTGGCCCTCGATCGAGCGGGCATCAATGTACCCCCCTGCAGCACGAGGTCGGGCGTTCCTGGCTCATAGGTGTACTTGAACAGCGAACCCGTTCTTATCTGCCGCGACCGCTCGCTTCCATCATCTGAAGCACCTCCTGGGCGTCAGCGTCCCCCTGCTCGGCGGCCTTGCGCAGCCACGCGATGGTCTGCGCATCGTCTTGCGCAACGCCTCGGCCATTCTTGTACATCAAGCCGAGATTGTATTGGGCAATAGCTTCCCCTTGGTCGGCGGCCTTGCGGAACCACGCGACAGCCTGTGCATCGTCTGGCGCAATGCCTTGGCCATTTTTGTACATCAAACCCAGGTTGTTTTGGGCAGGAGCATGCCCCTGGTCGGCGGCCTTTCGATACCAAGTGATGGCCGGCGTATAATCTTGCGCAACGCCTCGGCCATCTTTGTACATCAAGCCGAGATTGTATTGGGCAACAGCTTCCCCTTGGTCGGCGGCCTTGCGGAACCACGCGACAGCCTGCGCATCGTCTGGCGCAATGCCTTGGCCATTTTTGGACATCACGCCGAGATTGTTTTGGGCAAGAGCGTCTCCCTGCTCGGCGGCCTTGCGGTACCATGCGACAGCCTGTGCATCGTCTTGCGCAACGCCTCGGCCGTCATCATACATCAAGCCGAGATTGTATTGGCCAATGGCTTCCCCTTGGTCGGCGGCCTTGCGGAACCACGCGACAGCCTGCGCATCGTCTCGCGCTACGCCTTGACCATTTTTGTACATCAAACCCAGATTGTTTTGGGCAGGAGCATGCCCTGGTCGGCGGCCTTTCGATACCAAGTGATGGCTGGCGTATAATCTTGCGCAACGCCTCGGCCATCTTTGTACATCAAGCCGAGATTGTATTGGCCAACAGCTTCCCCTTGGTTGGCGGCCTCGCGGAACCACGCGACAGCCTGCACGTCATCTTGCGTAAGACCTCGGCCATCTTTGGACATCACGCCGAGATTGTTTTGGGCAAGAGCGTGTCCCTGCTCGGCGGCTTTGCGGTACCATGCGACAGCCTGTGCATCGTCTCGCGCTACGCCTCGGCCATCCTCGTACATCAAGCCGAGATTGTATCGGGCAATAGCGCGCCCTTGGTCGGCGGCCTTGCGAAACCACGCGACAGCCTGCGTATCGTCTTGCGCAACACCGGAGCCACTTTTGTACATCAAACCCAGATTGTTTTGGGCAAGAGCATACCCCTGGTCGGCGGCCTTGCGATACCAAGTGATGGCCTGCGTATAATCTTGCGCAACGCCTCGGCCATCTTTGTACATCAAGCCGAGATTGTATTGGGCAAGAGCTTCCCCCTGGTCGGCGGCCTTGCGAAACCACGCGACAGCCTGCGCATCGTCTCGCGCAATGCCTTGGCCATTTTTGTACATCACGCCGAGATCGTTCTGGGCAAGAGCGTATCCCTGGTCGGCAGCCTTGCGGTACCAAGCAAGGGCCTGCGCATCGTCTTGCGCAACTCCCTGACCGTTGTCGTACATCACACCGAGATTGTATTGGGCGTGAGCATCCCCCCGCTCGGCGGCGGCGCGCATATCGCGCAAGGTCGCCTCCTGGTTTGTCGGGGCAGGTGCTGTGGCGTTTTGTGCGAAAGCCGGTGACGCCAGACAGAGAGCGAGCACCAGGACAGGACCGATATTTTTCATCAGAAGGTTTCTCGTGCAACAGTAATGAACCCAGGCGAAGGAAATCGGGCGTTCCTGGCTCATTAGGTGTGCTTGAACCGGCGAACCCGTTTTATTTGCCGCGACCGCTCGCTTCCATCTTGCGCAGCGCCTCCTGAGCTTCAGCGTATCCCTGTTCGGCGGCCTTGCGGTACCAAGCGATAGCTTGCGCATCGTCTCGCGCAACGCCCCGGCCTTCGGCGCACATCATACCGAGCTCATATTGGGCAAAAGGGAATCCCTGGTCGGCGGCCTTGCGATACCAAGCAACGGCTTGCGCATCGTCTTGCGCAACGCCCCGGCCTTCCGCGTACATCATGCCGAGATCGTATTGGCCGAGAGCGTTTCCCTGCTCGGCGGCATTGCGGAACCAGTATAGCGCCTGGACAACGTCTCGACGCACGCCTCGTCCCGCCAAGTACATGGCACCGAGGTTGCTCTGGCCATAGGAGTCCCCCTGCTCGGCTGCTTTGCGGAACCAGAGCACGGCCTGGGCATCGTTGCGGGCCGGCTCCATTCTCGACAGGATTTTGCCGAACCAGGATTTGTCCGCCTCGTCGCCGGCCACACCCCGGTTGGTGTCGTACATCCAGCCCAGTCTGTTCTGGGCCACGGCGTGACCTTGCTCGGCGGCCTTGCGGTACCACGTGACAGCCTGGGCATCGTTTTGTTCAACGCTCCGGCCGGTGTCATACATCAAGCCGAGATTGTTTTGGCCGGAAGCGTTCCCTTGCTCGGCGGCCTTGCGAAACCACGCGACGGCCTGTGCGTCGTCTTGCGGAACGCCACGGCCGTTCAGGTATGCCTCGCCCAAATTGTTTTGAGCGGCAGCATCCCCCCGCTCGGCAGCGGCGCGCGTGTCGCGCAAGGTTGCCGCAAGCTGCTCCTGGTTTTCCGGGGCAGGTGCTGTGGTGTTTTGTGCGAAAGCCGGTGACGCCAGACAGAGAGCGAGCACCAGGACAGGGGCAATATTTTTCATCAGAAAGTTTCTCGTGCTGTGATTAATGAGTCGGGTGAGGGGGAGCTCAGACACTCCCAGCTCATAAGTGTGCTTGAATAAACGAACCCGTTCCTATTTGCCGCGTCCGCTCGCCTCCATCCTGCGCAGTGCTTCTTGGGCCTCAGTGCTCCCCTGCTCGGCGGCCTTGCGGTACCACGCGACGGCCTGCGCATCGTCTCGCGCAACGCCCTCGCCTGTTTCATAACACCTGGCGAGATTGTTTTGGCCGCCAACACCCCCCTGTTCGGCAGCCTTGCGGAACCACGCGACAGCCTGCGCATCGTCTTGCGTAACGCCGCGACCCATTATGTACATCAAGCCGAGATTGCTTTGGGCGCCAGCGTCTCCCTGGTCGGCCGCCTTGCGGTACCACGCAACAGCCTGCGCATCATCTCGCGCGACGCCGCGGCCATCTTCGTACATCGCGCCGAGACCGAATTGGGCGTCAGCGTATCCCTGTTCGGCGGCCTTGCGGAACCACGCGACGGCCTGCTCATCGTCTCGCGCGACGCCCCGGCCGTTCGCGTACATCAAGCCGAGCTTGCGTTGGGCGGGTGCGTATCCATGCTCAGCGGCCTTGCGGAACCACGCGACGGCCTGCGCGTGGTCTCGCTCAACGCCCTTGCCATCATTGTACATCACGCCAAGACTGAATTGAGCAAAAGCGTTCCTCTGCTCGGCGGCCTTGCGGTACCACGCGACGGCCTGTGCATCGTCTCGCGAAACGCCCCAGCCCATCATGTACATCATGCCGAGGTTGTATTGGGCGGTATCGCCCCCCTGTTCTGCGGCCTTTCGATACCAAGCGACAGCCTGCGTATAGTCTCGCGCAACGCCCCAGCCCATCATGTACATTGCGCCAAGATTGGTTTGAGCACGAGCGTTTCCCTGGTCCGGCAGCCTTGCGGTACCACGCAACAGCCTGCGCATGGTCTTTCGCGACGCCACGGCCTTCCCCGTACAGGAAGCCGAGACCGGCTTGACCGTTAGCGTCTCCCTGTTCGGCGGCTTTGCGGAACCACGCAACGGCCTGCTCATCGTCTCGCGTGACGCCGCGACCGTCTTCATACATCTTGCCGAGACTGGCTTGGGCGTGAGCATCTCCTCGCTCGGCGGCGGCGCGCGTGTCGCGGAAGGTCGCCGCAAGCTGCTCCTGGTTTTCCTGTAGGGCAGGTGCCGTGGCGTTTTGGGCTAAAGCAGGTGACGCCAGACAAAGAGCGAGCAACAGGACAGGACCAATATTTTTCATCAGAAAGTTTCTCGTGCGACGGAAATCGTGAGGGAACTCAGGCGGCGGGAGTTGGGCCGTTTTGAGACCGGTTAAAGACTTCCCGCGTTGCGGCGCTTCCAATTTCCGGTAACCTCTGCATGAGCATCCGTGTGAACGTGGTTATCACCGCGACCGTCTGCGCGCCCTGACCTCGGCTCGCCAGCCTTGGTCGGAAAAGGGCCGATGCATTGACATATGGTCCCTCCATGGCTTAGAAACCGCTCCATCCCGGGCGGCCGGACCGCCAGCGGGAAAGATCCATTTTTTGCCATATTCGCGCGCCCGAAAACGGTAGTGCCGAACACGGCCTTTCGAACACTCAGGATTCCCCTCATGAAGGTCCGTAACTCGTTGAAATCACTGCGTGGTCGCCACCGCGCCAATCGCATAGTCCGCCGCAAGGGCCGGGTCTATGTGATCAACAAGGTGCAGCGCCGTTTCAAGGCCCGTCAGGGCTGATCGGCCCCACACGATCACAGTCTCACACGACTTTGACGCCGTCCTTGCTTTGCATGGGCGGTTTGTCGTGTTTACGTTTGCTCCATGTGCGTTTGTTAAATGTACGCCTATTCCATGGCAGTGAGGTTCATTTCGGTGCGCACCCTGCACGTGATGGTCATGTTGGCCGCGATTGCCGCCATTGCACCGGCGTTCGCGCAGGGTCCTGATCAACCAGCGAAGCAGAAGATGCTGGAGGCGCCCGACAAGCTGCCGAAGGTTGATCGCACCAAGAATCTGGATTTTCTGTTCGACGCACTGAAAGCCGCGCCTGACGACGCCAGCGCCAAGCATGTGGAGGCGCGAATCTGGGCGATCTGGCTGCGGACGCCGAGCGACACCGCGGCCTTGCTGATGGTGCGGGCCAAGGCTGCCGTTGATGCGAAACAGAACGACATCGCGATCAAACTGCTCGATTCCGTCATCAAGCTCCGCCCCGACTACACCGAGGCCTGGAACCGGCGCGCCACGCTCTACTACATGCAAGACGACTACGGCCGCGCGTTGGCCGACATCCAGCAAGTGCTGATCCGGGAGCCCCGCCATTTCGGTGCGCTCACAGGTCTCGGCATGATCATGGAGGAACTCGGCGACGAGAAACGCGCGCTCGATACCTATCGCAAGGCGCTCGCCATCAACCCGCACCTCGACAAGGTTCCGGAGCGGGTCAGGAAGCTGAGCGAAAAGATCGAAGGTCGCAACATCTAAGCGCGACATGAGCAGGCTCACCCGTCTGTCCGCGCGAACGCAGTAGCCCATATTTCCGGAAATCCCACGGGGATTTGCGCAGGGTTCCTGCCGCTGTGGCGTTCCCAGTGATTTCTGGCAAGGCGCACGAGTTTTTCGCTTGGCCGGGTATTGCAGGCAGGTGGCGACGGCCGATCATCTGCTGTTGTTCATCAGCCCTCTGTTAGCCTTCGTCTTTCCTCGCCGCGCCCTGGCTTCAACAGAAAGACTTCGACGGCGCAATCGCTTTTGCCAAGAAGCTGGTGGCGCGCATAGAATTTGGTGTTAAATCGCGCAACGAGGCCCGGAAGGAGCTTTACACATGGCCATCATGATGCCCGCAAGCGATCAGGCGGTGCTGGCGCGCCGCGAGGAGATCATCGCCGCGTTGCGTGCGATCGTGCCGGGTGAAGGCGTGATCGACAAGGCATCCGAGATGCGGGCCTATGAGTCCGACGGGCTGACGGCCTATCGGCAGACGCCGATGGTCGTGGTGTTGCCGGACACGACCGAGCAGGTCTCATGCGTCCTGAAGTTTTGTGCGGAACAGGGCATCAAGGTTGTGCCGCGCGGCTCGGGTACGTCGCTGTCAGGCGGCGCGCTGCCGCTCGAGGACGGTGTGCTACTGGGACTCGGCAAGTTCAAGCGCATCCGCGAGATCGATTTCGACAACCGCGTGGTTGTCACCGAGCCCGGCGTGACCAATCTCGCCATCAGTCAGGCGGTTCAGCACGCGGGTTTCTATTATGCGCCCGATCCGTCGTCGCAGATCGCCTGTTCGATCGGCGGCAACGTCGCGGAGAACTCCGGGGGCGTGCACTGCCTGAAATACGGCGTGACCACCAACAACGTGCTTGGCTGCGAGATCGTGCTGATGAACGGCGAGATCTTGAGGATCGGTGGCAAGGCGGGGGAAAGCCCAGGCTACGATCTGATGGGCGTCATCACGGGGTCCGAAGGCCTGCTCGGGGTTGTCACCGAGGTCACGGTGCGGATCCTGCAGCAGCCCGAGACGGCGCGCGCGCTGATGGTCGGCTTTGCCGAGATCGAGGCCGCCGGGGAATGTGTCGCGCAGGTCATCGGTGCCGGTATCATTCCCGGCGGCATGGAGATGATGGACAAGCCTGCGATCCATGCGGCTGAGGCCTTCGTTCATGCGGGCTATCCGCTCGACGTCGAGGCGCTCCTGATCATCGAGCTGGACGGCCCGAGCATTGAGGTGGACGAGTTGATCAAGCGGGTCGAGGCGATCGCCAAGGCCTGCGGCTCGACCACGTGCCAGGTCTCGAATTCGGAAGCCGAGCGCAATCTGTTCTGGGCCGGCCGCAAGGCGGCGTTTCCGGCCGTGGGCCGCATCTCGCCCGATTATCTCTGCATGGATGGAACGATCCCGCGTGGTGCGCTGCCGAAGGCGCTCGCTCGTATCCGCGAGCTGTCGGAAAAGTATGAGCTCGGCGTCGCCAACGTCTTCCACGCCGGCGACGGCAATCTGCATCCTTTGATCCTGTACGACGCCAATAAGCCCGGCGAGATGGACCGGGCCGAGGCGTTCGGCGCCGATATCCTGCGGGCCTGCGTCGAGTTCGGCGGCGTGCTGACCGGCGAACACGGCGTCGGCATCGAGAAGCGCGACCTGATGCCGGAGATGTTCAGCGAGATCGATCTCAATCAGCAGCAGCGGCTGAAATGCGCTTTCGACGCCCAGGGTCTGCTCAACCCCGGAAAAGTGTTCCCGACGCTGCACCGCTGCGCCGAGCTGGGCCGCCTGCATGTCCATGGCGGCAAGCTGGCGTTCCCGGATATTGAGAGGTTCTGAGAGAGCAGAGGCGCAACGCGCAATGGCGCGGCCACCGGATGGTGCTTGGCCGAACCCCTGATATCCAGGAACTCGCGGACCTTGCGGACGCCCCTCGCCTCTTGTCCTTTCCGCTCGCGCAAAGTTTCTCTTGAACGGCGTTCATTGTTGCGGTATTCAATATGAACATCGTTCAAGTATGGCGCATCCCTGTGATGAAAAATATTGCACCCGTCCTGCTGCTCGCTCTTTGTCTGGGGTCACCAGCTCTTGCCCAAAGTACGGCAGCGTCCGGTCCGGCGAACCAGGAGCAGCCTGCGGCAACCTTGAGCGATACGCGTGCCGCCGCCGAACGAGGAGACGCTCACGCCCAAAACAAACTCGGTGAGATGTATGAAGGTGGTCATGGCGTTTCGGAAGACCACGTGCAGGCCGCCGGTTGGTATCGGAAAGCTGCCGATCAGGGTGACGCTGCCGCCCAATACAATCTCGGTGATATGTATAAGTACGGCCGGGGTGTTGAACGAGACAATGCGCAGGCTGAAGCGTGGTTTCGCAAGGCCGCCGAAACCTACCGCAAGGCCGCCGACCAGGGCGATGCTGTTGCGCAAGCCAATCTCGGCTGGATGTACCAGGGTGGTAACGGCGTTGAGCAAGACGATGCACAAGCCGTTGCGTGGCTCCGCAAGGCCGTCGATGGGCTCCGTAAGGCTGCCGACCTGGGGGATGCTCGAGCTCAAAGCAAGCTCGGCAGGATATACGAGCATGGCTGGAACGTTCCGAGATACGAAAATGGCTGGAGCGTTCCGCAAGACGACGCGCAAGCCGTCATGTGGTACCGAAAGGCCGCCGACCAGGGGGATGCCGACGCCCAATACAATCTCGGCTGGATGTATCTGTTTGGTAGAGGCGTTCCACAGGACGATGCGCAAGCCATTGCGTGGCTCCGCAAGTTCGCTGACCAGGGGTACGCTGACGCCCAACTCCAACTCCTGCTCGGCTGGATGTACGAGGACGGCCGCGGCGTCGCCCAAGACGATTCAGAGGCAGTTGTGCGGTTCCGCAAGGCCGCCGAGCAGCGGGACCTTCGAGCCCCAACCAATCTTCGGGCCCAAATCAATCTTGGCAGGATGTACAGAGATGGTCGAGGCGTCCCGCAAGACGATGCGGAAGCTGTCAGTTGGTTCCGCAAGGCCGCTGACCAGGGGTACGATAGCGCCCAATACAATCTCGGCGTGATGTACGCGAGTGGCCGGGGCGTCGAGCAAGACCATGCACAGGCTGTTGCGTTGTTCCACAAGGCTGCCGAACAGAAGGAAGTTCGAGCCCGGTACTATCTCGGCGGCATGTACACCGACCAGCGGCTCGTTGTGGGAGAGCAAGCCGTCATGTGGTCTCGCATGACCGCCGACCAAGGGGACCCTGACGCCCAGTACTATCTCGGCCTGATATACGCTAGCGGCCAGGGCGCCATACCACACCATACGCAGGCGGCCGGCTGGTACCGGAAAGCTGCCGCGAAGGGAGACGCTGTCGCCCAATTCGAACTCGGTCGGATGTACATGGACGGCCGTGGTGTCGCGCAAGACGATGCACAAGCTGTTGCGTGGTTCCGCAAGGCAACTGACAAGCGGCTCCCTGATGCCCAATATTGTCTCGGCCTGATGTATGCGAACGGCCGTGGCGTTGCGCAAGATGATGCGCAGGCTGTTGTCTGGTACCGCAAGGCCGCCGAACAGGGGAATGCTGGCGGCCAATACGGCCTCGGGTTGATGTATGCGAACGGCCGAGGTGTTGCACAAGACGAGGCACAGGCTATCGCTTGGTACCACAAGGCCGCCGATCAGGGGAACGCTCAGGGCCAAGCGGCGTTGCGCAAGATGGAGACCGAATCGCGCGATCGTTGATATCATCGAGAAGAGCGGGTTTCGCGCGCTGTGCGATCGTCTCGGCGAGCTTGAGAAATGCCAGAATGAGTTGACTACGCGCCTTGCCGATCACGCCGACATCCCGGACGTTCATCCCGGCGCAGGATCGCACTTCTACAAGCGTAGGATTTGATTCTCGTTGCGAATTTCGCTACTGACTCTGTCGTGAACACGCTCAACGTACGTGACGCCAAAGACGTCGAAGAAGTGGTGCGAGCGGCGATTGCCAGCGAGCAGCCGCTTGAGATCATCGGTCATGGCAGCAAACGCGGGATTGGCCAGGTGATGGCCGTCAACGCGGTGCTCGACCTCTCCGCGCTGAATGCGGTGAGTTCCTATGAGCCCAATGAGCTCATCATCACGGTTCAGGCGGGCGCGCCTCTTGCCGACGTGTTGTCGCTGATCGATTCCAAGAACCAGCAATTCGCCTTCGAGCCGATGAATACGGCGCCACTGCTCGGCACACCCGAACTCGGCACCATTGGCGGCATGATCGCGGCCGGTCTTGCCGGTTCGCGGCGTATTCGGGCGGGCGGGGTGCGGGATCACCTCCTGGGTGCGCATGCGGTCTCCGGCTTCGGCGAAAGTTTCAAGACTGGCGGCAGGGTGGTGAAGAACGTCACCGGCTATGATCTCTGTAAGTTGCTGACCGGTTCATGGGGTACGCTGGCGGTCATGACTGAGGTGACCCTGAAGGTCATGCCCAAGCCGGAGAGCGAGCGGACCCTCCTGTTGCGTGGCCTGGACGACGCCGCCGCGAACAAGGCGATGACCGCGGCGCTTGGCTCGCCGTTTGACGTTTCCGGCGCGGCCTGTCTGCCGAAATCGGTCCTCAGGGCCGAAACCGCGGGACTCGACGAGATCGCCTCGCAAGGCGAGGCGTTGACGATGTTGCGATTGGAGGGCACCGAGACCTCGGCCACCAATCGCGCCGCCTCGCTCCGCAAACTGCTTGAACCGTTCGCAACAGCGTCCATCGTGGAAGACAGTGCGTCGTCGTCGCTGTGGGCCTCGATCCGGGATGTTCTGCCGTTTGCGGCAAACGCTGCACTTGGGGCTTGGCCGGTATGGCGGATCGTCTGTCCGCCGGCGGCCGGTGGTGCACTCGGCCGGCAATTGGCGCACACAACTGGCGGCGAGGTATTTTATGATTGGGGCGGCGGGCTGATCTGGGCCGCCGTGCCGGCGAACTCTGATGCGCAGGCAACAACTGTGCGCGAGTGCGCGCAAACCGTCGGCGGGCATGCCACACTGGTCCGGGCGACCGAGGATATCAGGCGCAATGTTGAGGTGTTCCATCCCCAGCCGTCCGGCGTTGCGGCCTTGAGCGAACGGGTCCGCTTGAGCTTCGACCCCAAGCACATCCTCAATCGCTGGCGGCTTCAGCGTGAACCGCAACAGCGGGAAGCGGTCTTGCAGCGCGACGAACGCGGAGCGTTTGCGCCATGAAGACCGAATTCTCGCTCGCGCAACTCGCCGATCCCGATGTCGCCGAAGCCGACAAGATCCTGCGCGCGTGCGTGCATTGTGGCTTCTGCACCGCGACCTGTCCGACCTATGTCCTGCTCGGCGACGAACTCGATAGCCCACGCGGCCGCATCTATTTGATCAAGGAGATGCTGGAGAAGGACCAGGCGCCGACGAAGGAGGTGGTCAAGCATATCGACCGCTGCCTCTCCTGCCTCTCCTGCATGACCACCTGTCCCTCCGGGGTGAACTATATGCACCTCGTCGACCAGGCCCGGGTCAGGATCGAACAGCGTTATCAAAGGCCGCTCGCAGAGCGCCTCCTGCGCGCCACGCTGGCGTGGGTGCTGCCGAGCCCTGCCCGCTTTCGCGCCACCATATGGCTGGCGCGGTTGGCCCGGCCGTTGGTGGCTCTGTGGCCGGCATCGACCCTGCCATCCGCCACGCCAAGCCTTGCACGACGAATCACTGCGACGCTCGCCCTGGCACCAAAGGGGCTGCCGCCGCCGGGGCCCGCCCCAGGCGCCGTGTTTGCAGCGCTCGGCAAGCGGCGCGGGCGGGTCGCGTTGTTACAGGGCTGTGCCCAACAGGTGCTGGCGCCGCGCATCAACCAGGCTGCCATCAACCTTCTGACCCGGCACGGCGTCGAGGTTGTGCTGGTCAAGGACGAGCAGTGCTGCGGTGCCTTGACCCATCACCTTGGCCTTGACGACGATGCATTGGCGCGGGCGCGGGCCAACGTCACGGCATGGTGTGCGGAAGCGGCAAAGGACGGCCTTGATGCCATCCTGGTGACGACGTCTGGTTGCGGCACCGTGATCAAGGACTATGGCTATCTCCTGCGCGAGGATCGCGACTTTGCAGCCGATGCGGCGCAGGTCTCGACCCTTGCAAAGGACATCACAGAATACGTTGCCGGTCTCGAGCTTCAGCCGATGACGCGGCACGATGACATCGTCATCGCCTATCACTCCGCTTGTTCACTGCAGCACGGGCAGAAAATCAGCGCGCTTCCGAAAGAATTGCTTTCCAAGAACGGATTCGTGGTGAAAGATGTACCTGAGAGCCATTTGTGTTGCGGTTCGGCGGGGACCTACAACATGCTCCAGCCCGACCTTGCGGGCAGATTGCGCGATCGCAAAGTCGC
>JGI24705J35276_12237990_pt1 | contig 14757 bp, 15 predicted proteins | sample TergutNt197P4_FD_35276 | JGI IMG/M metagenome (IMG submission 35276) | reverse complement strand
CGCGGGCGCTGCAAGATGCCGCGCCCGCCGCGCCGGTCATGGCTGCCGCGGCGGAGCCTGCTCCGTCTGACTTGCCCGCCGCGCCGCCCGCACCCCCAGCGCCGCCAGCTCCAGCGGCCCCAGCGGTGGTGATGCCGTCATCGCAAGCCGCGTACCTGAACAACCCTGCGCCGGCCTACCCGGCAATGAGCCGCCGCCTGGGCGAGGCTGGCCGCGTGATCGTGCGCGTGCTGATTGGCCCTGATGGCCATGCCCGGGATGCGCGCATCCATGACTCCAGCGGCTTCGACCGGCTGGACCGGCTGGCGCTGGAAACCGCGCGCGACCGCTGGCGCTATGTGCCCGGTACGCGCAACGGCGTGCCAGAGGCGATGTGGTTCGACGTGCCGTTCAACTTTGTTCTGGAGTAAAAAGAAAACGCGCTCAAAAGCTGGTTCGTGACTCTGTGGCGCGTCATCGAATCAGGCTGGCGTCTGGTTTTATCAGACGCATGAGTTGCAGATGCGCGCTGGCAGATTGCCAACGGGGATGCATCCAGAACCCGTGAGCGGGCAGGGCGCTTTACCCTGAACGCGAATCTGTCGATTCCATTGTGCGCGGCTATTTGCGGGCCCCGCCCGCTTGCAGGCTTCACTGCCGCAGCACATCGGCTCCCGCGGGCGGCTTGAACTGGAAGCTGTCCGCTGGCAGTGGGGCGTTGATGTCGATGTTGCTGAACGTGAGCACCGATTGCTGGCCAAAGCTGTCGGCGATTTCGAGCGTGGACAACTCGGCCCCCTTGGCGCCCGATCTGAAGCCGACGCGGATGGCTTGCAGTTGCCCGTCGCGCGTTTTGGGCACGGCTTTGACCCACTGCTGGCCGTCTTGGCCGGGTTCTTCGGTCAGGGTGAAGTCGCGCTCCAGCGCTTTCAGGTCGGGCGCGGCGGCGATGATGGCGGCTGGCGTCGATCCGAGCGCCTGCGCCTGCTGGCGCGCCGTGACCTGGTTCAGATCGGCGTCGTACAGCCACAGCGTCTGGCCGTCGGCGACGATGGTTTGCTCGAACGGCTTGCGGTAGTCGAACCTGAACTTGCCTGGCCGCTGGAATGCAAAGCTGCCGGTTTGCGTTTTGGCGCGCGGCGTCTGGCCGTCCTTGCCGGGCGTGGTGACGACTTGCGTGAAGTCGGCCTTGCCCGAGCGGGTGTTCTTGACGAATTGTTCCAGGCTGTCCAGCCCGCCGGCCCAGACGCAAGCGGCGGGCAGGGCCAGCGCGGCGGCGGTCAGCGCGGCGGCGATGGGTGTTTTCATGTGATGTCCGGATTCTCAAAAAACGGCGCGGAAGGTGTGCGAATACCCCTGCCAACGGGAGCAAGAGCGAAGCCGGGCCAGTTGCACTTGAGACGCCGCTTCACTCAGGCAGTGTGGGCACCAGGATTTCGCGCTGGCCGCTGGCGCTCATGCTGCCGACCAGGCCGGCTTTTTCCATGTCCTCGACCAGGCGCGCGGCGCGGTTGTAGCCGATTTTCAGGTGGCGCTGCACCAGCGAGATGCTGGCCTTGCGGTTTTTCAGCACGACTTCGACGGCCTGGTCGTAGAGCGGGTCTTTTTCGCCGCTGGCGTCGCCAGCGTCGCCGAAGCCGCCTTCGTCGCCATCGATGACGCCGCCTTCGAGCACGCCTTCGATGTAGTTGGGCTCGCCTTGCGCCTTGAGGTATTGCACCACGCGGTGCACTTCTTCGTCGCTGACGAAGGCGCCATGCACACGGGCGGGCAGGCCGGCGCCGCTGGACAGGTACAGCATGTCGCCCATGCCGAGCAGCGCCTCGGCGCCCATCTGGTCGAGGATGGTGCGGCTGTCGATCTTGCTGGAGACCTGAAACGAGATGCGCGTGGGGATGTTGGCTTTTATCAGGCCGGTAATCACGTCCACGCTGGGCCGCTGGGTGGCCAGCACCAGGTGGATGCCGGCGGCGCGGGCTTTTTGCGCCAGGCGGGCGATCAGCTCTTCGATCTTCTTGCCGACCACCATCATCAGGTCGGCCAACTCGTCGATGACGACCACGATGAAGGGCAGGCGGTCGAGCGGTTCGGGGTCGTCGGGCGTCAGGCTGAAGGGGTTGTAAATGAATGCGCCGCGCGCCTTGGCTTCGTCGATTTTCTGGTTGAAGCTGCCCAGGTTGCGCACGCCGACCTTGCTCATCAGCTTGTAGCGGCGCTCCATTTCGGCCACGCACCAGTTCAGGCCGTTGGCGGCCTGCTTCATGTCGGTGACCACGGGCGCGAGCAGGTGCGGGATGCCTTCATAGACCGACATTTCCAGCATCTTGGGGTCGATCATCAGCAGGCGCACGTCTCTGGGTTCGGCCTTGTACAGCAGCGACAGGATCATGGCGTTGAGGCCGACCGACTTGCCCGAGCCGGTGGTGCCGGCCACCAGCACGTGCGGCATCTTGGCCAGATCGGCCACCACCGGCTTGCCGATGATGTCCTTGCCCAGCCCCACGGTGAGCAGCGACCTGGCATCGTTATAGACCTGCGAGCCGAGAATTTCGGACAGGCGGATCGACTGCCGCTTGGCGTTTGGCAGTTCCAGCGCCATGCAGCTTTTGCCCGGAATGGTTTCGACGACGCGGATCGACACCAGGCTGAGCGATCGCGCCAGATCCTTGGCCAGATTCACCACCTGCGAGCCCTTGATGCCGACGGCAGGCTCGATTTCGTAACGGGTAATCACCGGCCCCGGCGCCGCGGCCACCACGCGCACCTCGACGCCGAAGTCCTTGAGCTTTTTCTCGATCAGGCGGCTGGTCATTTCCAGCGTTTCGGGCGCCACGCTTTCCTGCCGCGCCAAGGAGCCGTCGAGCAGATCGACCTGCGGCAGCTTGCTGTCGGGCAGTTCGCTGAAAAGGGGTTTTTGCCGCTCCTTGGCCACGCGCGCGCTCTTGGCCACCTGCGCCAGCGCCGGCTCGATGAGCACCGGCGCCGGGTGCTGCTCCTCGATGACCTCGCGCTCCTGGTGCAGCACCTCCTCGCGCTCGCGCGCCGCCTGCCTGCCCAGCGCCACGTCCTGCGCGATCTCGCGGCGCTCGCGGCGCGATTCGAGCAGCGCGTACAGCGCGGCGCCGATGCGCTCGGCCACCCGGCCCCACGAAAAGCGCAGCGCCAGCGCAGCGCCCAAAAGCAATCCCGCGATGCCCAGCAGCGTCGAGCCGGTGTAGCCCAGCCACTTCACCGCGGCTGGCCCGCTCAAATAACCCAGCACGCCGCCAGCCGAACCCGGCAGCGCGCTGTCCCAGCGGTACAGGCGCGACCATTCCAGCACGGCGCTGGCCGCCAGCAGCAGCGCCAGGCCGATCCACAGCGCCCATTGCGTGGACATCGCGCGCGCCCAAGGCGATGGGGCCGGCGTGTCGGGCGCGGCTTTGTCATCGGCGTGCAGCCAGCGCAGTGCGCCCGCCACCCAGGCGCGCAGCGCCACCGCCACGCACCACCAGGCCGAAAAACCCAGCAGCACGTAGGCGATGTCCGCCAGCCAGGCGCCCAGCTTGCCGGCCCAGTTGTGCACCGCGGCGCCGGTGCCCGACGTGGACCACGCCGCATCCTGCGGCGAATAACTGGCCAGCGCCATCGCCACGAAGAGGATCAGCGCTAGGCCGAGCACCAGTGCGATTTCCTGCGCGAACCGGCCAATGCCCGAGCGCGCCGCCGGGATGGAGATGCTGCCGTTGAATGTATTGAGCGGATAAGCCATGGACAAAATCACAGTGCCAAAAGCTTACTGTATGCCATTGGCGTACCTTGTATTTTCAGCCCGTTGCCGTGGGGCGCCCGCGCTGGCGTCGCCGCGGGGGTCAGCACAGCGTGTTGAGCGGACTGCGGATCAGGATCGATCCGTTGTCCAGCGTCTCGATGAAGCCGTTTTCTTCCAGGCCCTTCATGACGCGGCTGACCATCTCCCGCGATGCGCCGATCATCTTGGCGATGTCCTGGCGCGAGATTCTTTTTTGCACCAGCATCTCGCCATCACCGGCGTCCACCGCGAATTCGAGCAAGGCCCGCGCCACGCGGCCATAGACATCCATCAACGCCAGCGTTTCGATTCTGCGGGAGGCGTTGCGCAGGCGCTGCACCAGGCTGCACATCATGGCGTAGGTCATGGAGGGGTTTTCACGCAGGCAGCGCGCGAAGTCCTCGGAGCCGAGCATCAACACGTCGGTCTGCATTTCGGCGCGCACGGTGGCCGAGTGCGGCTCGTGGTCGATCAGGCTCATCTCGCCAACGTGGCTGCCTGGCTCCATCACGGCGAGAATCACCTCGCGCCCCCGGCTGTTGGCGGCAATCACGCGCGCGCGGCCATTGAGCAGGATGAACAGCGCATTGCTGGTCTTGCCCTGCTCGACAATCGATGCGCCGCGCTTGAACCGGCGCTTGACCACGGCTTTGGCCACCGCCGTCAGTTGGTCATCGTTCAACATGGAAAAGAGAGGCACGCGGCGCATCAATTCCAGATTCGATAGCATGGTCATGACGATAATCTAACATCCCTCACCCGTTTTAGCCAACGCCCATTTTCATAGTCTCATGAACGCCAAGCACGCCAAAGTCCTGATCCTCGGTTCCGGCCCCGCCGGCTACACCGCCGCCATCTATGCCGCACGGGCGAATCTTCAACCGCTGCTGATTACCGGCATGGCGCAAGGAGGGCAATTGATGACCACCACCGAGGTGGACAACTGGCCCGCCGACGTCGATGGCGTGCAAGGCCCTGACCTGATGCAGCGCTTTCTGGCCCATGCCGAGCGCTTCGGCACGGAGGTGGTATTCGATCACATTCACGCCGTCGATCTTTCCCGCCGCCCCTTTGTACTGACCGGCGATAGCGGCAGCTACACCTGCGACAGCCTGATCGTTGCCACCGGCGCGTCGGCCAGGTACCTGGGCTTGCCCTCGGAGCAGGCGCTCATGGGCCGCGGCGTATCCGCCTGCGCCACCTGCGACGGTTTTTTCTATCGCGACCAGGACGTCTGCGTGATCGGCGGCGGCAATGCCGCCGTTGAAGAGGCGTTGTACCTTGCCAACATTGCACGCAACGTCACCCTGGTGCACCGCCGCGACAAGTTTCGCGCCGAGCCGATCTTGATCGACAAGCTGATGGACAAAGTGGCCGCCGGCAAGATCGAGCTGAAAACCAGCGCCGTGCTCGATGAGGTGTTGGGCGACGGCACTGGCGTCACCGGCATCCGCATCCGCCGGGTGGACAGCGGCGCCACCGAAGACATCGCCCTGAAGGGCTGCTTCATCGCCATTGGCCACTCGCCCAACTCCGACCTGTTCAAAGGCCAGCTCGATATGGAAGGCGGCTATATCAAGACCCAAGCCGGCACGCAAGGCTTTGCCACTCAGACCAGCGTGCCCGGCGTCTTTGCCGCCGGCGACGTGCAGGACCACATCTACCGCCAGGCCATCACCAGCGCCGGCACCGGCTGCATGGCCGCGCTGGACGCGCAGCGATTTCTGGAGCAGCAAGACTGAGCGCGCCCGACACGCTATAATCAAAAACTTTGCCAGACCCGCGAGGGCCGAGGCATTTCGGGGCTACCGCCACCCCTTTGTCCTGGCGAGGTGAGGCCAAAGCGAGTCGCCATGTGCATGGCGGCGCCAGCAATGGCCGTGAAGATTGGAGTCCAAACTCATGGCACGCGTGTGCGAAGTCACGGGCAAGAAGCCCATGGTCGGGAACAACGTTTCCCACGCCAACAACAAAACCAAGCGCCGGTTCCTGCCGAACCTGCAATACCGCCGTTTCTGGGTCGAGAGCGAAAACCGCTGGGTGCGCCTGCGCGTGTCCAGCGCCGCCCTGCGCCTGATCGACAAAAACGGCATCGACGCCGTGCTCGCCGACATGCGCGCACGCGGTCAAGCCTAACCACTTCAAGGAGCTGACACCATGGCAAGCAAAGGCGGACGCGAAAAGATCAAGCTGGAATCCACGGCCGGCACCGGCCACTTCTACACCACCAGCAAGAACAAGAAAACCATGCCCGAAAAGATGTCGATCACCAAGTTCGACCCCAAGGCGCGCAAACACGTCGAATACAAGGAAGTGAAGTTGAAGTGACCGGCTCCTTCCCCCGCTGAGGGGGAAGGCCAGGTTGGGGCCGGCATCACTCCAGGCGCATGCACCCCATCGACCAGCCCGCTCCTCCGTACAAGCGGGCTTTCTTTTGGGCGGCTTGACCAAGCCCTAAAATCATCAGACGTACAAGTGGCCAGGGAAGCGTGGCAGAGTGGTCGATTGCACCGGTCTTGAAAACCGGCAACGGGTAACCGTTCGTGAGTTCGAATCTCACCGCTTCCGCCAAGACTTGGACTTGTCCGGAAAAGCCGCCAGCATGGCCTTGAAGCCTGCGGCGGCTTTTTTTTCGTCCTCTCTTTCGGACTGTTCCAAGTCCTCCGTCATCGCGGCCATGTAGGCGTGCAGCGGGTTCTCTCCTGTGATGGCGCGTAGACCGCCGCGAACCCTCCAGTTCGCTGGCCGCTCTCCTTTCTTGATCGCTACTAAGTTCGGGTGCTTCATGTCAAGCATGTCCGCTAGTTTTCGTTGGTCATCTTGACCGCACAGCGCGCGCCTTGGCCCCTTGGTGGCCGCCATTTGCCTGGCCCAAAGCTTCTTTGGGGTATATATCGACCCCTCTCATTGCAGATCCAGCCTCAGAACATGCATGCGCTTGATGTCCCAGGCCATGCTCGCCAGCTTCCACGCACCGGTGTCGCTGTACGAGAGCTTCGCGCCCGAGAAGGCCAAGGCGCTGTGGGATCGTTTCGAGTTCGTCTATACGCCCAGGCATGGCAGTTGGCTCAATATGGCCGAGATCGAACTGAACGTGCTCATTGGCCAGTGCCTGAATCGCCGCATCGACAACATCCAGACGTTGCGCCTCGATGTTGCTGCTTGGCAGGCTCGGCGTGATCAGGTCAACGCTGGTATCGACTGGCAGTTCTCTGTGGACAAGGCCCGCATCAAGCTCAAACGGCCTTATCCGTCATTTCATTCGTGACATGACACTGGTGACTACTCGATTCGCGCCCGCATGGCGGCAAGCGCTATCCGGGAGTGAGCCGATTACCTCACCCGCATCCCCGGCTGCGCGCCGGGGCCGGGTTCGAGGATGTGGATGCCGGGGTGGGTTTTTTCGTCGGCGTGGCTGGCGGCCAGGACCATGCCTTCGCTGATGCCGAACTTCATTTTGCGCGGGGCCAGGTTGGCGACGAGGACGGTGAGTTTGCCTTTGAGTTGATCGGGCTCGAAGGCGCTGGCGATGCCGGAAAAGACGTTGCGCAGCCGGGGCGCGCCGGCGGCGTCGCGCTCGCCGGCGTCCAGCGTCAGGCGCAGCAGTTTGGTGGCGCCTTCGACGCGCTGGCAGTCCACGATGCGGGCGATGCGCAGGTCGATTTTGGCGAAGTCGTCGATGGTGATTTGCAGCGCCAGCGGCTCGCCGCCGGGGCGCGCGCTGGCCGGCGCAGTGGCGGCGGGTTCAGGCGCGGATGACGCTGGCGGCTCGAACAGGGCTTCGAGCTGCTTCATGTCCACGCGCTGCATCAGGTGCTTGTAGTCGCCGATTTGCGCGCCGGCTCCGAGCGGGGTTTGCGCGCTGTCGAAGTTGTCGGGCGGCGTCATCAAGAAACAGGCGACGTCGGCGGCCAGCTTGGGCAGGATGGGCTTGAGGCAGACGGTGAGGATGCGAAACGCCTCGATGCAGGCGCTGCACACGTCGTGCAGGCGCTCGCCGCTGCCCTCGCGCTTGGCCAGTTCCCAGGGCTTGTTGGCATCGACGTATTCGTTCACGCGGTCGGCCAGTTGCATGATTTCGCGCACGGCCTTGCCGAATTCGCGCTGCTCGTAAAGCTGCGCCACGGCGGGCAGCGCGGCGCGCAGTTGGCCCAGCAGTTGCTCGCCATCGGCGCTGACGGCGCCCAGGCGGCCATCGAAACGCTTGCTGATGAAGCCCGCCGCGCGCGAGGCGATGTTGACGTACTTGCCGATCAGGTCGGCGTTGACGCGCAGCATGAAGTCCTCGGCGTTGAAGTCGATGTCCTCGTTGCGGCCCGACAGCTTGGCGGCCAGGTAGTAGCGCAGCCATTCGGGGTTCATGCCCAGTTGCAGGTACTTCAGCGGATCGAGCCCGGTGCCGCGGCTCTTGCTCATCTTCTCGCCGTTGTTGACGGTGAGAAAGCCGTGCACGAACACGTTGTCGGGCGCCTTGCGACCGCTGAACTTGAGCATGGCCGGCCAGAACAGGGTGTGGAAGGTGATGATGTCCTTGCCGATGAAGTGGTACTGCTCCAGATCGGGTTGCGCCATGTAGGCGGCGTAGTCCAGCCCCTGCTTGCCCAGCAGGTTTTTCAGGCTGGCCAGGTAGCCGATGGGCGCGTCGAGCCAGACGTAGAAGTACTTGCCGGGCGCGTCGGGGATTTCGATGCCGAAGTAGGGCGCGTCGCGGCTGATGTCCCAGTCGCCCAGCTTGACTTGGCCGTCCTCGCCCTGGCCGAACCATTCGCGCACCTTGTTGGCCACTTCGGGCTGCAAGCGGCCATCCTGCGTCCACTGCTCCAGAAAGCGCACGCAGCGCGGGTCGGACAGCTTGAAGAAAAAGTGCTCGCTGCTTTTCATTTCGGGCCGCGCGCCGGTCAGCGCCGAATAAGGCTCGATCAGCTCGGTCGGCGCATAGACAGCGCCGCAGGCCTCGCAGTTGTCGCCGTACTGGTCCTTGGCGTGGCAGCGGGGGCATTCGCCCTTGATGAAGCGGTCGGGCAGGAACATGCCCTTGGCGGGGTCGAAAAACTGCTCGATGGTGCGCGACTTGATCAGGCCGGCGGCTTTCAGGTCCTTGTAGATGGCCTGCGAGATTTCGGTATTTTCGGGGCTGTGCGTGCTGTGCCAGTTGTCGAAGCCGATGAGAAAACCATGAAGGTACTGCTTGCGCCCGGCGGCGATGCCGGCGACGAACTGCTCGGGCGTGATGCCCGCTTTCTCCGCCGCGATCATGATCGGCGCGCCGTGCGCGTCGTCGGCGCCGACGAACCTGACATCAGCGCCCATCATGCGCTGGAACCGCACCCAGATGTCGGCCTGGATGTACTCCATGATGTGGCCGACGTGGAACGTGCCGTTGGCGTAGGGCAGGGCGGTAGTGACGAAAATCTTGCGCGGGGGGGCCATGAAAACCTGCGATGGGTGGGCGGAGAAGGAAAACCGCTCATTTTAGGGAAGGTCTGCGCCAGTAAGAGCCTGTTTACGATCTCAGCGGGCCTGCTGAGATCGTAAACAGGCTCTAACGGCGCTGCCGCGGTGTTGCAGGCGATGAAACAATGCGGGCATGTGGCAAACTGGCTTTTGGGGTCGGCTTGGACTGAAGGAGACAAACCGTGCGTTTCGATCTGAAATTCTTATCCTTGGCTACTGCGTTGGCGCTTGCCGCCTGCGGCGGTTCTGGCGGCGATGCGGCGGACGGTGGCGCCGGACCCAACCCACCGCCTGAAGGCAATGACGGTGGCTCCACGCCGAGCGTGGTGGCGCCTTACCAGGCTGCCTTGGTGGCCGGCTTTGCGTGGGGGACTGCATATGAGCCTCCTCCCACGCCCATGTTGCCGTCAGTGCCCGTGGAAGACCCCGATCAGGGCTGCATCGACGGCGCTGCCTTGGGGGCCAAGCTGTCGCTGCTGCCGCCGGCCAACCCGCCCGCCGGGCCGTTTGCCAAAAAGGCCAGTGGCGAACTGCTGTTGGGCGAGTGGGGCCGTTGCGATCGCCGCGCCCGCATCCGGGTCATCGATCCCGCTGGCAACACCATCAGGACGCTGGCGGCAGGCGCTTCATCGGAAGATACGCAAGCGTCAACCGCGTTTTTGACGCCAGTAGCGATCGCCGTCGGGCGTTCGGGCGATATCTATATCGGCGACAGCGGCATCGTTTACAGTGATTCAAGTCGAGTTCGTGGGACTGGAATATGGAAGATAGACGCCGATGGGAATGTCAGCGTGGTAGCGGGGGCGGCGCTGACGACGAGCGGCGGCTTAAGCGTAGTTGATGGCGCAGGCCTAGCCGCTTCGTTCGGCTATATCCAGGCGATGTGCCTCGGGTCGGACGGCCTGCTCTACGTCGATGATGCTTTCCGCCTGAGAACCGTCACCGTCAGCGGCGACGTCACTACCGTCACCACCCCGAACGTCAAGCAGCAGCACGTGCTGGCGTGCGGCCCCGATGGCAGCGTGCTCATGCATCGGCGGTTCAATGATCCGGCGGACGACGATTTTTATGATCCTGTTGCGGGCAAATCGATAGCCAAGGCGTCGGCTGCAGGCCCGAAATTCATCACGCCCTTGTCGTACCTCGGGCCTCTGGCGTACCTTGGGCCGGCCAATCCATCGGTTGTGATTCAAACCGGCGGTCCTGATTACAGCCTGGTCATGCTGAACCTGATCGACGGCAGTTCCGCGACGATTGCGAGTCATGCGGCTGACTCTGCTGCCGATCTGACGGCCACGCCGCCGGCCATTGCCGCCATTTTTTGGTACGGCGCCGCTATCGACGGCACGGATTTCGATCTGGTCACGAGCAATGGCGTGATGCGGTTCGCCCGCAAGCCTTGAGCGCCGCGCCCGCCGCCGGGCCGGTCCCTGCGCCGGCCGGCCCACGGCCAAGTCCCCTAAACTACGCCCGTCGTTCGCGCGCTGGCAGGGTACACTTCGCTGGCGCGCTCGCGGATGCGATCACGCAATGGCTGGGCAAAGTGCGGGTAGTCAAAGATGCGGATGCCGTGCGAGTGCAGGAAGCTCGTCATGCCCCCGGCGTAGCACGCGCCGGGCAGGGCGCCGGTGATGATGATCCTGTCGTGGCACGAGAGCACCCCGTGCGGGTTCGCCGCATACCTGTCAGTCAACGCCGTCGCAGCCATGATCGCTTCCTATCCGCGAGCTGGCATCGTATGTCTTGTTTGGTTCCGGCTTTGCTGGCTTGGGATAATCAGAGCGAAGTCCAAGTTGCGCGCATTCGAGTGCGATCAATTCGCCGAGTTCCTGCCGTCGTGCCAGATCCATTCGCGACGTGATTGCAGCGATGCTGATCCCGGCCAGGATCGCCGCAGACGGTCGGAATACGCAGCCGATGCCCGAAACGCCGGTCGTGATGGTGTCCTGCATCGCGGCATAGCCGAGCGTTCGAATCTCGCGCATATCGGCGCGCAATCCGGCGCAGTTCATGCCGAGGGCCTCGAATTCGGCGCAGTGTCGGCGCCAGACCCCATCGAGCTCCGCTTCGGACACTTGCGCCAGGATGGCGCGTCCGGCCGCGCCGATGCCGAGCAGCCGGCGTTGGCCAACGTTCGTCGTCAGCGCCTTGATCGGGAAGCTGCCTTCCTCGCGATGCAGGCACAGCGCGTAATCCCCGTGCCGGACGGTCAGGAATACCGTGTCGCCGCTGACTCGCGCGAGTCGGCGCATCGGCATTCGGCACCTTTCGACGAGCGGTGTGCGATCGATCGCCACGAGCCCGATATGCATCGCCTCCAGGCCGAGCCTGTAGCGTTTCGTGACGGGGTCGCGCTCGGCAAATCCTTCTTCGACCAAGGCGGCCACCAGCCGATAGGCCGTTGATCGTTCGAGACCCGAAGCCTCGATCAGGTCCGGTAGCCTGACATCCTCTTCTCGTGTCGCGCCAAGCCAGCGCAACAGATGCAGGCCGCGGCGCAGGCTTTGAGTTCCGGTAGTTCCGCTCATGATTTCCCAATATTTGAACAAAACACTATATTTTCGTTTGCATTTTAAGACTTTTACCGCCTAATCGCCAAACACGAGCCACACAGGAACCCGAAGTGACCAGTCATCTGAATCGACAAATCCGCCTGCATGCGCGCCCGACCGGGCTGCCTTCGGACGAGATCTGGGATTTCGTGACCGAAACGCTTCGTGAACCGGCCAACGGCGAGTTCGTCGCAAAAATCCTGTACATCTCGCTCGACCCGGCCATGCGCGTCTGGATGAACTCCGGCGACACCTACGTGCCCTCGATCCGCATCGGCGATGTGATGCGCGCCAGCGTGGTGGCGCGCGTCGTGAAGTCCAGGCACCCCGGCCATGCGGTCGGGTCGCACGTGATGGGCCGGCTCGGCGTCCAGGAGTTCGCGTACTCGGACGGCATGGACATGATCGGACAGCCGGTCGTCACGATTGACCGGCCGCAGGGCTCGCTTTCGAATTACCTCGGTGTGCTCGGCGTTCCTGGCCTGACGGCCTACTTCGGCCTGCTCGAGGTAGGACGCCCGGCCGCCGGTGAAACCGTCGTTGTCTCCGGAGCCACCGGCGCCGTTGGCAGCGTCGTCGGCCAGATCGCGCGAATCAAGGGCTGCCGGGTGATCGGCATCACCGGTGGACCGGAGAAGTGTCGCTATTTGACCGAAACGCTCGGATTCGACGGCGCCGTCGATTACCAAAACGGCGATGTCGCAGAAAACCTCGCGCGGCTGTGCCCGAACGGCATCGACGTCTACTTCGACAACGCCGGCGGCGAGATCCTTGACGCGGCCCTTTCGAAGCTCGCGATGCGTGCCCGCGTCGTGCTCTGCGGCGCCATGAGCCAGTACAACAACGTCGGGCCGGTGCGCGGGCCGGCGAATTACCGCGCGCTGCTCGTCAAGCGCGCGCGGATGGAGGGCATCATCGTCTACGACTACATGGCCTCCTACGAGAAGGCCCGCGCCGAGATGGCGGGCTGGCTGTCCGAGGGTCGGCTGATCGCGCGCGAAGAGATGATGACCGGACTGGAGTCTTTCCCCGAGGCGCTGCGACGGACGCTGACCGGCACCAAGTTCGGCAAGCTGCTGATCCGCCTGGAGGATCGTTGAATGGCGGCGCTGTTCGACCTGGGCGGCAAGCTCGCGCTGATCTCCGGCGCAAGCCGTGGAATCGGGGCGTCGATCGCTCACACATTGGCCGCTCATGGTGCGCACGTCGCGCTGTGCGGCCGCAAGGTGCAGGATTGCGAGGCCGTTGCCGAAAAGATTCGCCGCGCTGGCGGCCAGGCGAGCGCATATGCCTGCCATACCGGCGAGCCGGATCAGATCGAGGCGCTGTTCGCACTGATCCGCGAGCGGCATCAGCGGCTCGACATCCTCGTGAACAACGCGGCCACGAATCCATATTTCGGACCGATCGTCGAGGCCGACTTGGGCGCGTTCCAGAAGACCTTCGACGTCAACGTTCGCGGCTATTTCCTGATGTCGCAGTTCGCGGCGCGGATGATGCTCGAGCAGCGCGCCGGCAGCATCGTCAACGTGGCGTCGGTCAACGGTATTCGTCCCGGTGTGAGCCGCGGCATCTACTCGATGACGAAGGCGACCGTGATCTCGATGACCGAGGCTTTCGCGCGTGAACTGGCGCCTGCCGGAGTACGGGTGAACGCGTTGTTGCCGGGTGCCACCGATACCCGCTTCGCGGCTGCGACCTTGCAGTACGAGGCAACGCGGTTGAAGGCGCTCGAGCATGTGCCCATGAACCGCATCGCCGCGCCAGACGAGATGGCCGCAGCGGTGCTCTACCTGGTTTCCGACGCCGCGTCCTACACCACGGGCGCCTGCCTGAACGTCGACGGAGGCTATCTCCTTGTCTGAGTCGGCACAGTCGATGTATTCGGGCACGATGGCCGTGCCCGAGCGCAACCGCGTCGATATCGCCAGTCTTGCCGCCTATTTGTCGAGCCGGCTGCCCGGATTCGACGGGCCGATCGAGCTGCGCCAGTTTCGCGGTGGCCAGTCCAATCCGACCTACCTGCTCAGTTGCGGGCCGCTGCATTACGTGCTGCGCCGTCGCCCTGCAGGCAAACTGCTGCCGTCGGCGCACGCGATCGATCGCGAGTTCCGCATCACATCGGCGCTACAGGGTTCCGGCGTGCCGGTCGCCAGGCCTCTGCTGTATTGCGACGACGAATCCGTCATCGGCTCCTCGTTCTACATCGCCGAGTACATCGCCGGGCGCCAGTTCTGGGAGCCGCTGCTGCCCGATCTCGCGGCTGCCGAGCGGTCGGCGATCTACCGGGAAGCGAGCCGCATCATCGCCACGCTGCACCAGATCGATCCGGCATCAGTGAGCTTGGCCGACTTCGGATCGACGGCCGATTACTTCCAGCGTCAGATCGCGCGCTGGACGCGGCAATACAGGGCATCCGAAAGCGTCCGGATCGACGCGATGGAGCAATTGATCGCGTGGCTGCCCGAACATGCGCCGCGCGACAACGAATTGCGCCTCGTGCACGGCGACTATCGCCATCGGCAGTTTCTGAGCTGCCTATGCGGCAGTGAAGGCCGATGCGCTGCGCAAGTTCGCCGCCGAGGTTTTCTGAGCTGCCTATGCGGCAGTGAAGTATCTGAACGCGGGCGGAAGAGCCTTTGTCTATCGGCTTTCCCGCCTGTTTGGGGTCGTTGATCGGGACGTACGCGCAGATCGATGTAGTGGTCCATGGCTTCAGCTCGCTTCGCCGAATACGCCGCCGCGAATCAGTACGGCCACCACGTAGTGCTGATCGTCAACGCCGGGCGCCTGACCAACGCACGCGACACGACGACAGAGTTCCGCTTCGTTGAAAGTCTGTATTCAGCCGGTCAATGGATCAGCCCACATCGGCTGCGTTCGTCCCAAGATCTGCTCTGGTATGCCGACAGTCGGCTCGACGATGGTTTGTACCGCTGCCGCAATGATTACGGTTCGGCAAATGCCGCCGTAGCTTTTACT
>JGI24705J35276_12237991_pt1 | contig 14767 bp, 11 predicted proteins | sample TergutNt197P4_FD_35276 | JGI IMG/M metagenome (IMG submission 35276) | reverse complement strand
CCCCCCCCCCCAAAAAACATTTATCCAAAAGTTCGTATGTGGGTGCATGCTTTTGAGGGGAAAGAAGTTGGAAAAGTCGGTATTTTAGTTGTAAAATTGAAATAGTTGATGTGTATTCTCCTTTTTTTATTATTTCAGTGTTTGAACATTTGAAGAGTTGAGATTATGAAAAATGAGGTAAACATTCCCAAGACTATGTCAACCCAGCATCCTGATAACGTAAATGTGCCTGAATGGTGTAAAGCACCCGTAATTGATGGTAACGCTGAAGTGTTTGAGGCATATTACGCTTACGAAACTCTGGGTTGCCAAGAAGTAATGTGGGACAGCGAAGGCAAAGATGTTGACACCCGGGTCCTTCGTAAATTAATGGATAAACACTGGAAGTTCTTTGAAAATAATCTCGTAGGAAAAGACGAGTTTTTAACTTACCGTATTCCTAACCCTAAAATTGAAGCTATAGAAAAGAAAGTCGTAACCGAAACCCTTCAAAACATCCCCATGGCATACGATGCAGCAACAAGTTTCTACAAAAAAGATGTAACACCCATCTTTGAGGTTATCTTACCCTTCACAACAGATAGCAAAGAACCCGTTTGGCTATACAATTACTACAAAAACGCTATCGTTCACGGAGAAGAAGCCCTACTAGACGAGGAAACCAAGGCTAAAGAATGGGTTGGTCAAACAAACCCCAAAACTATAAACGTCATACCCCTGGTTGAAGACTTCAAAAGTATCTACAACGTTGACAACATAGTGCAGCCATATATCAAAGCCGTCAAACCTAAGCATATGCGTGTTTTCATAGCCCGATCTGACCCTGCATTAAACTATGGCCTAATATGTGCTGTCCTTCTCTCAAAAATTGGACTCTACAAACTTAAAAAACTCGAAAAACAAGAAAACATCCCCATACACCCGATCCTTGGCGTTGGCTCCAAACCATTCCGTGGTCACCTCTCACCCAGCAACACAGAACATTTTCTACAAGAATACAAAGGACTCTCAACTGTTACCATACAATCCGCCGCCCGATACGATTACCCCATTGAACAAGTACAGGAGTTCATAAAAACCCTAAACAAATGCTTACCAAACGGAGAACCAAACCCAATTTCAACAGAAGACGAAAAACTATTAACCAACATACTTGATAAATGCAAAAAACAATACGAATGCGTCGCCGAAGTGCTCGCCCCCCTTGTAAACTGCATCTCACCATACGTCCCACAACGTCGAGCAAGAAAACTACACATAGGTCTATTTGGCTACAGCAGAAGCGTCGCTGGAGTCAGCCTGCCAAGAGCAATCCCCTTCGCAGCTGCCCTATACAGTATAGGTGTTCCACCAGAATTCATCGGCGCAAAAGCCATAGAAGATCTAACTGAACCCGAATACAACACACTAACTAAAACCTACATCAACATAAAACACGACTATTGCAGCGTCGGCGGCTACGTCAGTTGGGAAAACATCAACATGCTAATGGAAATGCACCCACGCCTCGCCAAACGTGCAGGTATGAACGTCGACACCCTACGCCTCGCCCTAACCCGCATCCTAGCAGACCTCAAAGCTGTAGAAGAAAAAATTGACACCAAACTAGGCCCCAAAACCCTAGAACACCGCAAACACGAAAACTTTACCAACAACTTCATAATTAATTATCTAGAAGGCGAAGAAACAGAAGCACGCAAAGCACTAGTTGAAGCAGCAAAAATCAGACACTGCCTAGGCTAAAACACGCCCAATAAAATTCACCTTTTATTATATGCGGTTATTACCCGCTACATGGTTATGTGGTGGTCGTTTCACAGTCAGGTTTTGTATTTTGTAATGTTGCTAAGTACATGTGTATATTGATTTTTTATACCAAAAGTTTGGTTAATTCGTAAGATTATTTTTTGTTGTGACTAAAGTGATATAAGGAAAAATTTAGTATTTCACCTGCGTATAATCTTTGAGGTTTCAAGTAATGGGTAGTGTTAAAGATTTACATGTAATAACGCCGGCCACCTGTGCCACTATGGGTTTGGGCAGGTTTGATTTTTCTGATCGTTTCAGCGTTTTTGATTGGGGTGAAATGCCTGATCATATTGATGGCAAAGGTGCGGCACTTGCAGTTATGGGGGCTTACTGCTTTGAGCAGCTTGAACGTGTAGGCGTTAGAACTCATTATAGAGGTTTAGTTAATGAGTCTGGTAAGGCGGTTAGAGTTGGGGAGTTAAAGGATCCTTCTAATGTTATGGAAATTACGCTTGTAAACGTTTATCGCCCTAAGATTACTACAGAAAACGGAAAATTTTTTCGAGATTATAGTGTTTACACCTCAGAGCTTAAGAACTGTTTAATTCCCCTTGAGCTTATCTATCGCAATGGGTTGCCGGAGGGGTCCTCAGTTTTTAAGTGTCTTGCGCAGGGTAGGATTACTCTTCAGGATATTGGACTTGACCATCAACCGCGGCCTGGTGAAACCCTTGAGAAACCCGTATTTGGTGTAAGTACTAAACTTGAGGAAAGTGATCGTTATATTACTTGGCTGGAAGCTAAGCAAATTAGTGGTTTATCTGATTCTGAATTAACTGACATTAAAGCTGTGTTACTGAAAGCTGATGAGGTAGTTACGCAAGCGGCTGGGAATGCCGGGTTGAAAACTGTAGACGGCAAAATAGAGCTTGCCTTTGATGAGAAACGCAAGCTCATGGTTGTTGATGTTGTTGGCACTCTTGATGAATGCAGATTCACTTATGGTGATATACATGTTAGTAAAGAAGTTGCCCGACAATTCTACAAAAAAACCCCTTGGTATGCAGATGTGGAAGAAACCAAAAAGCATGCTGAGGTAAATGGTATTAAAGAATGGAAAACCCTGTGCAAATCACAGCCACCTAAACTTGACATAACACTTAAACGACTTATAAGTGAAATGTACATGTCTGTTGCTAATGAGATGACAGGTTTAGGCTTGTTTGATTCACCGCGACTAGGCGATGTTATTAGTGAGTACCAAGAGTATATGGATGAAAAAGTATGAGCATGCAAAAACAAATCAACCAAATCATTGCGGACTATAACCCTGAGAAAGTACATATAGGCGTTTTAGGTAGCCACTCCGCACTTGAAATAGCCGCAGGCGCTAAACAGGAAGGCTTCAAAACGGTTGTTGTATGCCAAAACGGACGCGAAAAAACATATGCCCATTACTACCGTAACATCTTTGATAAATTCATATTTCTTGACCGCTTCCAAGATATTACCCAACCCCAAACCGTAAAAGAACTAGCTGAGCTTAACACAATTTTTGTACCCAACCGCTCCTTTAGCGTCTACGCGGGATATGAGGCAATTGAACAAAAATTCACTATCCCTCTAATGGGTAACAGGTACCTGCTAAAAACTGAAGAACGTACAGCACCCAAAAATCAACTTTGGTTGCTAAAAGAAGCCGGTATAGAATTACCCCGTGCCATAAAAACCCCAAAAGACATAGATTGTCCCGCAATAATCAAAGTTCCAGAAAAAGACCGTGCCCTAGAACGCGCTTTCTTTTACGCTTCAAACTATGAAGAGTACAAACGGGAAGCAGAAAAACGATTAAACGCAGGTATAATCACCCAAGAAGCCCTTGACCAGGCTATAATAGAAGAATACGTAATTGGTGCAAAATTTAACGCAAACTACTTCTACTCACCTTTAAATGATGAAATTGACCTTTTAGGGTTTGACAGGCGCATCCAAACTGATCTTGATGGTATTCTTGATATGCCTGCACAAGAACAGCTTGAACTAAAAATTCCCACTCAAAACATCGAAATTGGCCATCAAGGCGTAACCATGCGTGAGAGCCAACTGGAAAAAATCTTTGAAGCCGCAGAAAAATTTGTCTCCATATGCCGCAAAGAATACCCCCCAGGAATGATAGGCCTATTTGCATTGCAAGGTGCTGTTACTAAGGATTTAGCATTTCGTGTATTTGATGTAAGCCCCCGTGTCCCCGGATGCCCATGTGTTGAATCCACTTCACCTTACATGAAATACAAATACGGCACCGAAGTTGGTCCAGGTAAACGTGTCGCCATGGAAATCAAACGTGCCCTACGTAAAGGTCGATTATCTGAAGTGGTTACATGATAGAAACAAAAGACATCCAAAAAATCATAGACAAATATGATCAATCAAAACTTGCAGTCGGCACCTTAGGCTCCCATTCCTCCCTTAACATCTTTAAAGGCGCAAAAGAAGAAGGCCTACGCACTGTCTGCATATGCAAAGAAAAAGACGCTATCATGTACCAGAAATACCCCGTCGTTGATGAACTCATAATCGTTAAAGACTTTACAGAACTTTTAAACGAAAGCCTACAAGAACGCCTCCGCAATCTAAACGTAATTCTAATCCCACACGGCTCCTTCACTGCATACCTAAGCACTGAGCAACTAACCGACAGCCTAAAAGTGCCCCTAATGGGCAACCGCAAACTATTACACTGGGAGGCTAACCGCAAAAGCCAAGAAGACTGGCTACACCAAGCCGGCTTAAGACTACCTGCAACTTTTAAATCACCAAACGACATAGACCGCCTCGTCATAGCAAAGCTACAAGGCGCCAAAGGCGGCAGAGGCTACTTCCTTACTAACTCACCTAAAAGCTTCTACAAAAAAGCTGACGAAATGATCAAACGCGGTTTAATCACAAAGGAAGATATTGAGACCGTCCATTTGCAAGAATACGTGCTGGGTGTAAATGTGTATCCAAGCTACTTTAGCAGTATACTAAACAGCGACGTTGAGCTGCTCTCTATGGATCGCCGTTATGAAACCGCTGTTGACTCTATCGGAAAAATTCCAGCCTCAGAACAACTCGAAATAGACATAGCCCCAACATATACTGTAGTTGGAAACTTTCCCATAGTTCTCCGTGAATCCCTGCTACCTGAAGTCATGCGCATGGGCGAGGCGGTACACAAGAAAGCAACTGAACTCACACCACCCGGAATCATAGGCCCATTCTGTCTTGAAACCGTAATTACTGATGACCTCAAAATCTACACCTTCGAAATATCCGCACGCATCGTAGCAGGCACAAACGTTGGCATCGGCACATCACCCTACGCCTACCTACGCTACGGAGAAAACATGTACATGGGCAGACGCATAGCATTGGAACTCAAAAACGCAGTAAAACAAAAACAACTCCAAGACGTAGTTGCTTAAACTGAAATATTTCCCCTTTCTTCTACGCTTCTTTTCTATAAGAAACATGATCTTAACTTTTTACCGGTCTGGAGAAGATATTGATTTAGCACGGAAATGCGTGCCTGTTCATTGGCGTGATTTCACTAATTTATTTATAGCAAATAAATCCATGAAACGGCAGTAAAATCAAGCTTGCCTTCTCTACTGACTTACCAAAGACCTAAAAACCAGCAGTTAACAACTTCCATAAACATGTCTACTATACATCTGTTAGAGACATGCTTGTAATAATGCTTCAAAACAGTTTCTGAACCGCTCTTTCTTGTAGTCTCGCAATGCATTAACGATTTGATTTTTGTCTTTTTCTCCTAGAACTTCCCAGACTAGCCTTGACACGGCACTGTTTCCAACAAAAAGGTGTTGACATACTGAGGTGACATTTGCAACTTTACGTTGGATGCTGGATGTTTCAAAATCCACAATAAACGGCTTGCCTACTTTATCCATAAGTAGATGTCTAGGTGCCTTGCTTAATTCACCATGGTCTAAGCCTGCCTCGTCAAGACACCAGCACTGCTCTAAAATATCCCTTAGAACACTGCAAAAAACACTTTTTTCTTTGTGATTCTCTAGCCATTTCGCCAATAAGTCTCCGTCAATAAGTTGGGAGAGCAGAAAATTCTTAGTTACTGCCACAAACTTTGGTCCCACTCCGATGTTGTTGGCTTTTTGTAGCATTTCTGCTTCATGGAAAAAACTGTCCCTACCGCCGTCAAGTCTACGCATTTTCAACGCCAGTTGTTCTCCATTGACGTATGCGATAACTACAATACCCACATAACCTTTGCCTAGCACAGGTACATTTGCAGCTGAACCCTCACCTGTAAACTCCACCGCCCTAACTCCAAGCTCTTTTAGCTCCAAAATTCTACTCTCCACTTCCAACCGTTTAGCATGTGGATAGCAAAGAATCGACGCATACGGTTCCTCAGTTAGTTTTTCCACTGATACTTTAGCAGACGGTTTCATTGTTTTCCTCTTTTTGACAACACAGTAAAGAGGTTCATAATATTAAATTTTAATAGGCGTCCTACTTCTAAAAAGCTCTAATATAGGGTATACTTGATGCCGCGGTTTAGACAGATTACACAAATTCAAGAGTTAATGGGTAACAAGGAGGCGATTCGCAACATTGGAATAATAGCCCATATTGACCACGGCAAAACAACCTTAGCTGATTCACTTCTAGCAGGCACTGGTATGCTTGCGCCATCAATGGCTGGAACCGCACGAGTACTTGATTACCTAGAGGAGGAACAAAAACGCAAAATCACCATAAAAACCGCCAACATAAGTCTCCTTCATAAAACCCTCAATGGTAACTATATTATAAATCTGGTTGATACCCCGGGGCATGTTGATTTTACAGGTAAAGTCACAAGAGCCCTTCGTGCAATCGACGGGGCCGTGGTTGTTGTGGATGCTGTGGAGGAAATTATGGCTCAAACAGAAATCCTCACACGACAAGCTCTTGAGGAATGTGTACGTCCTGTGCTTTTTATTAATAAAATAGACCGTTTAATAACTGAACTACAACTTGATGCAGAACAGATTCAGAAAAAACTCAACCACCTAATAGACAGCTTTAACGACCTTATCGAGGTCTACAGTGAGACGCCCTATAAAACTCAATGGAAAGTAAATCCTCAGAAAGGCAACGTGGCATTTGGAGCCGCATTGCACGGATGGGGCTTCACAGTTAACATCGCTAAACAAAAAACTGTAAAATTCCAAAACATAATCACCGCATACCAACAACATGATGACCTTGAAAAACTTAGACAAACTATCCCTGTTCATAAAGCAATTTTCGAAATGGCAATAAATACACTACCTAACCCACGTAAAGCTCAAGCTTATCGTGTTGACACCATTTGGGACATACAAGGGGATTCAACAGTGGGACGCGCTTTAGCTAACTGCCAAGATGATGGACCCACAGTCATGTACATAACTAACGTGGCGGCAACTCCAGAGGGTGGCTGCACTGCAACCGGTAGAGTCTTCTCAGGGAAAATTCACAAAGGGGATAAAGTACATTTAGTTAACACTTCAGCCGAGGTAGAAATTGGTGAGGTTTACATTGACATGGGTTTCTTCCAAGAAAAAGTTTCTGAAGTATCAACAGGCAATTTAGCTGCTGTCTCTTTGCCTCTAATGGTTAAAGTAGGCGAAACACTAGTTGACTTAGCCCACAAACAAGAAATGCCTCCATTTAAATGCATTAACTATGTTTCTGAGCCTGTCATGACCCTTGCGGTTGAACCTAAAAATCCACAACAAACCTCTGAACTACTTGTAGCACTAGAAAAAATGTCCTCTGAAGACCCAAACTTACATGTAACAACACACAAAGAGACAGGCGAGTACTTACTAAGCGGTATGGGTGAGCTACATCTAGAAATTGCAACTAACCAGTTAAAACGTGACTTCGGCTTAGAAATTATACCTTCTTCTCCAAGAGTTGTTTATATGGAAAGCATAACTCAACAAGGTATTATTGCCTGCGTAAAAAGTCCAAATAAACAAAACAGCTTTAGCGTTCAAGTTGAGCCTGAGCAGGAAGGCTATCAAGAGTTATCTTCCAAAGAAATGGACAAACTTTTACATTTTGATGAAAACGGTAACGCACTTATCATGGATTTTAACATAAAAAAAACCCAAGTTACTTCTGAGACAGTTTTAAAATCGTTAATCGGTGGTTTTGAATATGCCTGTAGAGCCGGACCTCTATGCAGTGAACCCATTCGGTGTGTAAAAGTAAAGTTAATAGACATGCAGCTTAGTTTAAACCAAGATGACCCAAATGAGATCATGCACGGAATTGGTAAGGCTATTTTTGCTTCATTTCTAACAGCTAAACCCACTTTACTTGAACCCATATACGATACTACTGTTTCAGTTTCTTCTAACCTTGCAGGGGAATGCTCAAGAATTTTAACTACCCGCCGTGGTAAAATCAAAAGTTTCAAACAAAACGGGTTACTAACAGCCATTAAAGGCTTCATACCCGTCGCTGAAACCTTCAACCTCTCTAAAGAGCTTCGCTCTGCAACTTCAGGGCGAGCTATTTGGCAGTCCATATTTGATCACTGGGAAAAACTCCCTGAAAAACTCTCAGCCCAAACAATAATCGAGTTGCGCAAACGCAGGGGGTTAGCTGAGGATGTGCCTAAACCCGATAAGTTCTTAGGAGTGAGCTAAAATGAAGCTTGAGCTTGATGTAGTCTTTGATTTGGACTTCTCACTTTGCTGTGGTCAAATATTTCGATGCAGAAAACAGGCTGATTGGTGGTATGGCATTTCAGAAGATAAAATTTTCAAAATTCGCCAAACCCACAATTGCTTAGAATTTGAAGGTGTAGACACAGCTTTTGTTAAAACCTTTTTTGGGTTAAACGACAATTTAACAGAAATAACACGGCATGTCAATAAAGACCCCTATATAACAGCTGCTATAAACCAGTTTGAGGGCCTGCGGCTTGTTCGCCAAGATCCATGGGAATGTTTAATTAGCTTTATCTGTGCCACTTACAAAAACATAGCTGCCATTGAACAAATGCTTTCTAAAATATCTCAAAAATTTGGAGAAAAACGCCATTTTGACGGCCAAAATTTTTGGTTATTTCCATCAATTGAAGAATTGGCAATGGCAAATATGCCTGACTTAGAAGAATGCGGTTTGGGTTACAGGGCTAAATATGTGCAGGCAACAGCAAAAAGAATTCATGATGAACAAATTAATTTGGAAAGTTTCAAGCAGTTGTCGTATGCTGAGGCAAAGAAGCGGCTTTTCGAGTTTTCCGGAGTAGGTCTAAAAGTTGCTGATTGTGTACTTTTGTTTTCATTAGAGAAAATGGAGGCTTTTCCTGTGGATATTTGGGTTAAACGCATACTGCTTAACCATTACACTGATCAGCTGCCTCAAGATTTAGTTAAAAAACTTCAAAGTCACAATTCATTAAGCAATGGAGAATACGAGAAACTCAACACATTTGGTCGAAACTATTTCGGTGCTTACGCAGGATATGCGCAAGAATACCTTTACCATTATGAAAGAAGCCAAAAATAATCATTTACTTCTATCGGCTGTCAGCATGTGTGGTGTTCTCTTACCCTTAGTGACGAGATACTTACACTGTTGAGGAGCAGCTTTGAGTCTAATCTAACTCAGAAGCATGTAAAAGTAAAAGTAAAGATAGTTTAAGATAGTTTTTTGGTCATTACGTAGGCGTCTTCGCCATCGGAGTAATATCCATTTATGGTTCTGCTGATTTCAAAACATAGCTTTTTGTAAAGTGAAATTGCCGGTTCATTTGTTACTCTAACTTCAAGAAATGCCTGTTTGGCTTTGTAGTATTTCATGCCTTCAAGTGCCTTGTTAATGACTGCTTGAGCTACTCCTCTACGTCTTGCTTGTGGCATAACTGCAATAGACACTACATGTCCTTTGCGTACTAAACCGCCAAGGCCCATGTTGGATAAGCCTACTTCAATTCTACACATGATGTATCCTAGAAATTTGCCTTTTTCTTCTGCAACTATGAATGTTTCTGGGAAGCGTTGGTGTAGGTCAATAAAGAAGAAGTCAGTATAGTTTTCTGGGAGACATACGCGGTTTATTTGCATTATTCCTTGTAAATCGTTTGGAACGAATTTTCGCAGTTCATATGGTGATGATTCCATTTTGTCGCCTTTATTACGGGTTCAACTATTGAACTTAAAGGTTACGCTCTTTACGTTAAATCTTTTTCTTTCTTAATTAATGTCAAATCTACTAGCCTACGTTTTTACTTACTCTGGTGCCTTGTACTCAGGTAACGTACAGTTTCCTAATGGCATGGTCCATACTCTTGAGGCTGAACCAGCCATTTTAAACGCTTCAGTTAATGCGTCATTTACTGCTCTTGCAGTTTTTAGCTTAAACACGTTAGACGCATAGTAATCTGGCAGTGAAGACACCAAAATAACTGGGTGGTTTTGAAGGACCTTTAATAGGTAATATGCTTTATGTCCCCCCATTGCAAAATTGCGTTTAATCTCTTTTTCAGTACTTTTTAAATCAGTTAGTCGCATCATCCAGTCATAAAACACTTGGTTTCCATAACCTTCGGGACATTCTGCAACAAGGATAATTACTCCTCCCCGTTTAACAACATCTAAAGTGTTATCTATTGCTTTGTAGGCTTGATCTAAACTCATGTCTGCTGGATTTCCACCTGCGCTGACAACGACAATATCTGCTCGGCGGTCAACTTTAACCTTATACATTTCATCTACAAGTTTAACCGCCTCCAAAAACGCCGCCTTCAAGTCGCCTGCGAATGCTTTTACGATTTCACCCTTACTGTTTTTAACGATGTTAACAATAAAATCTATTTTTGCCATACGTGCCGCTTCAGTCATATCCTCATGAATTGGGTTACCTTCTAAAACACCTGCTTTAGCATTACTATTAAGCATCATAACGTTATTATGCTGAATTGTCTCCACACCGCTAACCCCTGAAATTACGCTTTTCCTTCCCCCTCCATATCCTGCGTAATAATGCAAATCCACCTCACCTAATAGAATTTTAACGCCTGCCTCAGCAAAATCACGGTTAAGAAAAACCTTGTTTCCATGCGATTTAGTGGTGCCAACATAAACGAGGTCTTTTGCTTTGGCGTCATGTTTGATTACTTTGACACGTTTTAGAATTTCTTCCCCTAAAAGCATGGTAAACTCTTCAGGTTTAACAGCACTATGAGTACTGTAACCAAAAATAATTGTTACATTTTCATCTCTTACGCCTGCAACATTTAATTCAGAAAGCACAGACAATATCATACTTTCATTTAGATTTCTATATGTGACATTATCAATGACTATGGCAACTTTACTCTCTGGTCTGACAATTTCACTTAACAATCTAGATCCTATAGGCTCTCTAATGGCTCGCTCAATCTCCGCTTTAGGATCAGATACACCAGACTTTTGAACTGGGGTAATTGAGCCAAGCAAATTACGTGCGGGTACTCTAACACAAACATCGGTCTTTCCGTAGGGAAGCCAAACATCCACCATGACAATCACGAATAGCTTATATCATAATGTTCACGCCAGAACAGCTATTAAGCCTTATCAAAAAAACCTACAAAAATTGGTAAAATGAAACAAAACACCTCTAAGCACAGACCCTGACCAACTAGTTTACCCAAGTTAACACTATTTAGTAGCTAAGAGATGTAGCTAAGAAAGAGTTTTTGGCAGTACAAAAATGATGTGTAACCTAGAAAAAAGGGTTATCTGATAAGAGGCGATCGTTTATTTGTAGGCGATGCTTGTTTTTCACGCTTGGCATACTCATTCTTTATTTTTGCTAGGTCATGCGGATTATCGATCCATTCTTCTATGAACCCGCAATTGCAGCATACATATTTAGTAACTAATATCTGACTAAACAAAGAAAGCTGAATATTATTTCCAGGACCATACCCCTGACGCATTCCTTGTACCATTAAAACCTCACTAGAATTACACTTTACACATCGACTTGTATTTTTCAATTTACGCCACCCCTTCTGCTTTACCCTATTTTTAGCTCAACTAGTAGCAAGTAATACATGCCTGCCACGTTTATACATGGGTGCAAAGCAAAGATAGTTAAAGATTACTGCACAAGAGTTTGATTAAAGTTTACTACCAAAAACATGTCAAACAATTAGGCTCATTTTTATGTAATATATTTTCAAGGATACTTTTTGATTAGAAACTCAAATCCCCTTACAATACCCTGTCATAAACTCAAAAACATGTTGAAACCCTGACTATGGTTAAGCATAGGGGTTGGTGTGAGCAATTGCTTTTAAAACCATATGTATTATTATTAGCTTTGAGGAATCAATAACTATGTCGATACAGAAAATTCCAGAAAAAAACGCTATTCTCTTTGTGTGGTTTAACCAGTACTCTGGTGTACTGTTAAAAACGCCAACTAAGACCTTTGCCATTGACCCCGTTGATGTTAAACCAAAGTATCTGAAAAATGTTGACGCCATTTTACTTACGCATGAGCATTATGATCATCTTGATTCAAATCTTATAAAAGAAGTACAAAAAGCTACAGACTGTCAAATTATCGCTGATCCAGCATCCGCATTTGTGCTAAGGCATCATATTCCAATTAATAAACTTCAAGTAATACGCATAGGAGACAAAATTCAAGTCGGAGCAGTTTCAATTAAAGCAGCTAAATGCAATCACAAAGCAAGATATCCTAATACTTATATAATGACAAGTGACGACGGAATAAAAATCTACCATACCGCCGATAGCTTGCCCTTTCCAGAGTTAGCTAAAATGGGGATAGATGAAAAATTTGACTTGGTTTTCTGTAGTGTCGGCATCACCATTGGGGCCTCACCAGAAAGCGGTTTCGAAATTGCCCGTTTAACAAAACCGCCCTTAGTTGTTCCGTATCACACTAATTCTCCTGCTAATCAAAAAACTTTCCAGCAACTCATAAAAAAAGAGCTACCTCGAACTGCATGCTTGATTCCTGAAATAAACAAAATCTATCAAGTATCAAAAAAAGAAAAATGATAACACAAAAAATTTCAGAAATCAAAGCGAGTTTTTATAGAAATGCTATAAAAAACCTTTTTGTCTACAACTGCCTTATTAGGCAAAGGGAGGGCTAAAAGAAACGCCGTAGGTTTTTGGGTCTAATTTTAGACCCTCATAGAAAAATGGTGTGTTCTTTTTGTGGTAGATTGCTTTGGCTTTGAACTGGCTAAAAAATGTTATCAAAGTTCCATAGAGCATCTTTTAGTCCTTCCAATTTTTGAGGTGGTAAATATGTCTAAGGTTTTGTGGGGTTGATGTTCATCGGGTATCCTTGTTGTAATTGTTCTTGATGGGTAGATCGAGACTTGCCCTTTTTATGATTAGTGTTTGGTGGGGTTGTGGTGATGTGTCGCAGTTTGTATGTCGTGTGATAGCCTATATATGACAGCTTATATGCGTGTTGACGATTTAATGTTGTATCATATGAGGGCATTCGTATGTGTACTAATGTTAAAAAATCCACGTTAAACGGTATTCATGTAAGTTCTTTGTTTGTGTTGTTGTTTTCTTTTTTGTCTTGCTGTGAATTGATAGTGCGGAATGTTAAGGGATTTTATATGGGGGACGTTTATTATGTCTGTTAGTACTGAGCTTGAGCTTAGGGCAGCTATTAGTAATGCAACGGCAGGGGTTTCGGTAGTTATAGCCCTTGAGGGGAATATTCAACTTACAGGAACACCACTTGTTATTTCCGCTAATAAACACATTACGCTGACAAGTAATGGAGATGACGAGTTTAAGTTAATCGGTGCATCTAGTACAGACACCATTACTGTTAGTGATGGTGGAGTATTGGAACTTGCGGGCATTATTATAACTCATGTAAGTGGTACTCTTGGACGGGGTGTAAATGTCTCCTCTGGTGGCACACTTACTATGTCAAATGGCAAAATATCAGGTAATACATCAGCTAATGGTGGTGGTGTATACAACAATGCCGGCAGCTTTACTATGTCTGGTGGCACAATTTCTAACAACACTGCCAATACTTTTGGCGGTGGCGTATGCAACTTTGGTGGCAGCTTTACTATGTCTGGTGGCACAATTTCTAACAACACTGCCAATGCAGGTGGTGGTGTATACAACAATGCCGGCAGTTTTACCATGTTAACTGGTACTATTTCTAGTAACACCGCTAACAATGGCGGCGGCATATACAACAACGGTAGTTTTACTATGTTAAATGGTACTATTTCTAATAACACCGCAACTTCGGAGGGTGGTGGCATATATCTTAGTAACGGTTCTGTAGAGTTATCCGGTGGCACGCTTTCAGGTAATACCGCATCATATGATGGCGGCGGAATCTGGGTGGCACTTGAAAACCTGGATAAACTCTACATTAATAGTAATGTAGTGTTTTCAAACAATAGGGCCATATCCGCATGCAATAGAGCAGCTGCACAAGACCCGGTATACAACACAAACATAGCTTCTAACGTTACCTGGACAGCTCCTTTTACTCAGGGTTACAATAACTATGACATAAGTAACCCAAACGGAGCACCCCTTAAGTATAACGTTACAGTAAACGATAGCTCTGCAGCAGAATTATCAGGTGCAGGTAGCTACATCCAAAACGCAAAAGTCACTATAAACGCTGGAACCCGACCAGGATATACCTTCACAGGATGGACTACCAATGAAAGCGGTTTCATCCTGCCAAATATCTCCACTGTAAGTTTTGATATGCCTGCAAAAGACGTTGCTGTCACAGTGAACTGGAAAATTAATGATAAGTATAATGTTACTGTACATGATGGAGATGGACAATTTTCGGGTACAGGCAGTTATATTGAGGGCTTATCAGCCACTATAGTTGCTGGGTCTCGGCCGGGTTATACTTTCGTAGGTTGGACTGTTAATGAGGGTGGTATTGTCTTGCCAAATACTCCTACTGC
>JGI24705J35276_12237992_pt1 | contig 14785 bp, 14 predicted proteins | sample TergutNt197P4_FD_35276 | JGI IMG/M metagenome (IMG submission 35276) | reverse complement strand
CTGAGTAGTGGGAAATTGACAGTTGACAGGTTCAATTCGTCGACAATGATCGTATTTGCGCCCAGCCGCAGAAAACAGAAGCACCATAAAAAAATACTAAGGCGGGGAAAGGAGTCACCCCGCCTTTAAGGAGGTAAATTGAAGTTTTTTTTGATGTCAGCGATGCTCGATCGTTATCTTTCCGATGACATCCTCTTTCGGTACGGCGTAGATCCCGTCCCGGTCAGCCGGTATGGTCTTCTGCGGGCCGCCGGCAGAGCCTGCGGCAAGATCGGACGCGCCGGTACCCGACGCGGAATGTTTCTTAATTCTGATAAGAAGGAAGGCCCCACTACTGACATGCGCAAAATAATTCTTCGTAGAAACTGAAACTATTCCGCATTTGCTTGCAGCAAAACTGTATCTATGGAAGATCCCAAATAAGATCGACCAATTGATTACTCTCTTTGCCCCCCTCATCACTCGTAGCCCCCCCTATCAAACACATTCGTCACGAACGCATTCTCGTCGCCAATAGACGCAATAATGCATTTATCGACAACTCAGGATAAAGACAGAGCGCTATATATTTAACCTTTGCCGAATGGATTGCATATTAAGTAGGTCGGGGTTCAATCCATCTGGCAACCGCCTAACGGCTCGACCGCACCATCAAAAGAAAGAGAGATCTTTCCACGAAGATACCAATTGTTCACCGCAGCATCGAGTTTTGCCCTGATCTGCGCAGCATCGCCGTCCGCATCATTCACGCCCGCAAGTGCGCGGATCTCGTTGCAAGTTTCGACGGAGATGGTGTGTTCGTGAACGGAACTGCAACAGCGTCTCCATATGGTCAAAGGCAACTGTTCGTCAGAAAGCAGCCTGTCTATGATCTTGTTAAGAACATCTTCGTAGGACAGATTCATGTATTCGACCGCGTCCGACCCAGTTCCCACAATGACCCCGTACAACATCACTTCACCTCCGACACCGAATGACCGCTCGGTCCCGCAGCGGCCCCGATAGTTAATTCTCTTATAGTATATTGAACAATACCCGTTACAGCGGACCGGTGGCGTCTTGGATGTCTTGAAGATCGTTGTGGGCTCAATTCTCGGCGGCATCATGATCAGCTTCGGCGGATTGGCGTTCCTTCTTTCAGAGTACAAGATCGTCGGGGCCGTGCTGTTCACCGTCGGTCTTTTCGGCATCATGATGTACAAGCTCGGACTGTATACGGGGAAGATTGGCTACGCACTGGAGAATCCGCCGTCATACCTCGCGGAGATCGTCCTTGTCATCGCCGGCAATTTCATCGGGTGCCTCCTGATGGGCCTGGCGTTCCCCACAGACCAGGCGGCGGCGCTGTGTGAAGCGAAACTTGCGGTAAGCGACCCGACCGTATTCTTCAAGGCAATAGGGTGCGGTGTGCTTGTTTTCATTGCGGTGGATCAGTACAGGGTCAAAAAGAGTCTTGTCGCACTGTTCATATGTATCCCGGCATTCATAATCGCGGGATTTGAGCACTCCATAGCGGATATGTTCTATTTCTCGTCGGCAGGAGTGTTCACTCCGGAGGCCTTGATCTTCATCCTCATTGTGATATCCGGCAATGCGGTCGGCTGCCTTCTTATCCCCGCATACAAGAAATACGTAGAAAGGTCAGAACCGGAACCGATCGCCTGAGGTTTGCGGTGAAGAAGGAAAAAAGGAATGTCCGGGCGGGAGGCCCGGAGTTTCTGACCTCACGTCTTTTTGACCGAGGCCTTCAGCTTTTCGATGTAGTCGTTCCAGACCTTCTCAAGGTCGGGTCTCTGAACGGTCTCCATGACATACTGCGCGAACTCGTCGCCGGTGACGCCGGTGTTCCTCCCGGTCATCACCAGCTTCCTTTCGAACTGGACGCAGACGTCCAGCGCCATGTTGAGTCTCCTTCCTTTCTCGATCTCGCCGATGTGGTCCATCATCAATGCCACGGCTTTTATCATACTGCACGGGTCGGCATATTGGGCTCTGCCCTCGTCGACCATCCTGGGGGCCGATCCGTGTATCGCCTCGAACATTGCGTACCTCTTCCCGATGTTGGCGCTTCCTGCCGTACCGACCCCGCCCTGTATCTGTGCGGCCTCGTCGGTGAGAATGTCACCATACAGGTTCGGAAGCACAAGGACCTTGAAATCGGACCTCCTGGCGGGATCTATAAGCTTTGCCGTCATTATGTCTATGAACCAGCTGTCCCATTTGACCTCCGGGTATTCCTTACCTATCCTTTCCATCGTGGACAGGAACTTTCCATCGGTTGTCTTGACGATGTTCGCTTTTGTTACCAGGGACAGATAGTTCAATCCGGTCTTCTTGGCGAATTCGAAACCAGCCCTGATTATCCTGTCCGTACCCTGGGTGGTGGCCACGCAGAAATCCATTGCCAGGTCCTCAGTGACATCGATACCGTCGCTTCCGAGCGCATAGCTGCCTTCCGTGTTCTCTCTGAAGAACGTCCATCCGATGCCGAGTTCCGGAACGGATACCGGCCTCACATTCGCAAAGAGGTCGAGCTGTTTCCTCATGGCCACGTTCGCGCTCTCGATGTTCGGCCACGGGTCGCCTTTGCTCGGGGTGGTCGTGGGCCCTTTGAGTATCACATGACACTTTTTCAGCTCTTCGAGAGTGTCGTCCGGTATCGCTTTCAGGACGGCCGCCCTTCTCTCGATCGTCAGTCCGTCTATGATCCTGACCTCTGCTTTCCCTGCTTTTATCTTGTCCGAAAGCAGGAACTCCATCACTTTCTGGGCTGACGCACAGATATATGGTCCGATGCCGTCGCCGCCGCAGACGCCGATTATAAGTTTATCGAGTTTGGAATAATCCGTCCAATCTCCCTCTTTCTTGAGCTCCTCAACCCTTTTGAGTTGTTGTCTGAGCAGTTCGCCGTACTTTTCCTGTGCGGCCTTAATTGAATTCTCATCTGCCATTATATCATCCCCGAATAGAAATCCCAATAAAAAAACAATGGTAAAACGGCTGCCCCGACAGCGTCGGCCCGCCGCCGCATACGTAAACTTATTCGGGGCCATCCCCACCGCAGCGACCGGCCTTTCGAGGGGGAAAACGGATCTTCCGAATGTAAAGAAAAAGTTGCGCCAGCGGTCGATCTGGGAGAGAGGATTATATATACGAGTGTAATCTCACCGTAGCAATGATATTCGAAAGACTCGCAGACGTCATTCTGAAACGTTCGAAACTGATCGTTGTGATATGGATCATTGTATTGATATGCGCTGTACCTTTCATTCTCAAAGCGGGCAGCGTTCTCCAATATGACACGACGGACATGGCTGGACCGGATGCGGAATCCATAAGGGGCGCCGAAGTGATAGATGAATATTTCTATAAGCCGGACACGGCGATGGAATCGGCGGTCATCCTCGTAGCAAGTTTTGATACATTACAGGGGAAGTTGAATGCTTTAGGCCTGCAAGGCGCAATGGTCGCCGGGGCCTCGGGCTATACTTTCGTGGATAAGGACGGCAATACAAAGACAAAGATACCCCTCATAAGGATCAACGGCCTGTTCACGTCGCAGGATGATGAGAACAAAGGGGTCGTGTTCATTTCGGTGGGTTACGACGCCGAGTTTGACAGCAGCATGATTTCCGACGATACGCCGGAACTCAGAGATTTCATCAAAGGGCTCCTGCCTGACGGCAGCGGTGTGACAACGTACGTCTCCGGATCGCCCGCTATAATGTATGACACCCAGGTAGCGGCATCGGGCGACCTTTCGAAGATAGATGTGTTCTCCATACTGATGATCCTATTGCTGGTCGGACTGTTCTTCAGATCGTTCGTGACATCCGCGATGCCCCCGATGACCATCGGCGTCGCATTCGGGACGACCCTGTGTCTGATGTTCTTCATCGGTTCCGTCATCAACATCATGTACATGACGGAGATGCTGCTCATCGTCTCTATGCTGGGCGCGGGAAGCGACTACTGCATTTTCATATTGGCGAGATACAGGGAAGAAAGGGTCCACGGGGCGGAGCACGAGGTCGCCGTGAAAAGGGCGGTGACATGGGCGGGCGAATCGATAACGACGTCCGGCCTTGCGGTGATGATCGGGTTCGGTGCGATGTCGATCTGCTCCTTCTCCATGATAAGTTCGATGGGAATAATGCTCGCTGTGGGCATAGTCGTCGCGCTCGTCGCGGCACTTACTCTGATAACCTCGATACTGACGATATTCGGAGAGAAGCTGTTCTGGCCCACGAAAATGGGGTCGCTCATGCCGGGCGGGAAAGCTGAGAAGGGATGGCACGGAAAAGTGTCGCGTCTCGGACACAAGTACTTTACCAGCTCCGTCAATGCCTCCATTAAGTATGCGAAACTGATAATCGCGGTAGCGGTCCTTGTAACGATGCCGGCCGCCTATATCATGGCGACCTCCGACTCTTCATACGACATGGTCGGCGCGATGTCGACCGGAGAGTCCACCGACGGGATGTCCGAGATAGTGAAATTCTCCAACGGCGGCATGCTGATGCCGAACTACGGCATCTATGAGCTGCAGGACCCCATCGGAACAGTGACAGAGTATAATCTCGGCGATGCGACCATCGGCATGTTGTATTGGGCCAATCCCAGTTATATCACAAAACTATCCGCTTTGTCGTCCGCTTTGGGTGAGGATGATAACGCCGGAGAGATATGGGGCGTTTATTCGTGGTCTGAGTTAGCAGAGAAAGCGGCATCGGAGATCCCGAAAGGCAGCATGTCCGACCATGATTACGTAATGGCAGTCTACTCGAAAGCAACAGAGGACCTTCCGGACACGATAGGTAAAGGTATCCTTTCGCAATTGGAAGCGATAGTGGCAGGATATGAGGCTTTTCCCTTCACGCCCCCGGTGGCGGTTTACAACGACCCCACTCTGATAGCTTTGATGGACTACATCCTGAACTATTCCCTGGTGACATCCGTCGGCGGGGAGAGGGGCACAAGCACGTCGTTCGATCTGACGTACGTGAAGATCACACTGATCACCAAGGCCGAGGCGATGTCCGACCGCTCAATGGACACCATCGGATTCATGGACAGAACGATGAAGGAGTTCGCAGACAATAATCCGGACATGGTCGCGGCCACTTGGCTTACCGGAAGCGCCATCGTGATGTATGAGATATCCGAACTGGTCAGCGACGAGTTCCTGAAGGTAGAGATCCTCGCGGTCATCCTGATATTCATACTTCTGTTCTTCGTGATGAAGTCATACGTCACCCCGATACGTTCGATACTGACGATTCTGATGAGCGTCACCTGGACCGTCGCCATGACGCACCTGATCTTCGGCAGCCTGCTGGGAGTGGGAGTGATATGGATGATACCGATCATATTGATCGTGGTGTGCCTGGGTCTGGGTATGGATTATGATATCCTATTGACAACGCGCATCAAAGAGAACCGTATGCATAAAGGGCTGAGCAACGACGAAGCGATACGCTTCTCCGTGACGCATTCCGGATCTGTCATAACGATATGCGGCCTGATAATGGGCGGCGCTTTCGGCACGCTGATGCTCTCAAGCACGATCATGCTCCAGCAGTTCGGGTTCGCGCTGTGCTTTGCGATACTTGTCGATGCGCTTCTCGTGAGGACGTACATAGTTCCGGCTGTGATGCACCTCCTGGGGGACCTCAACTGGAAGGGCCCCAAGTTCCTTCACAAGGGGAGAACGGAACCTCTCGAGTGAGTACGGCACTCAAACCTTTTCCATACTCTTTCTTAATTCTTTCATTTTTGAGGACGGGTCTTTTGCGGTCATCAGGAGACTTCTTACGCATACTCCTTTGCAGCCGGCCTTCATGGCCGCTGCGGCAGTGTCAGCGTCGATCCCCCCGACTGCGTACACGGGTATCCTTACGGACCCGCACACTTCCTCCAGTTCCCCGACCCCCCTGCCCGGAGCTCCGGGTTTGCAGGAGGTCTCGAAAACGTTGCCGTAGATCAGATGGGTAGCGCCGAGCCTTTCGGCTTCGACCGCCTCGCTCAAAGAATGCACCGAGACCCAGATCTCTTCGTTACCGGTCAATTCATCTTTGTCGGCCAGCAGCGAGCCGAATGATATCTGTATGCGCCCGCTGCCGACGGCAGCCGCCGTTTTTATGAAAGAGTTCACGCAGAACTTAACGTTATGATAACAGCAGATGCGCGCACATTCCACGGCAAGGTATCCGTATTCTGTCTCCGAAACGTCCTTCTCCCTGAGTATGATCATATCGGGAGACGCGGCAGCTATGGCCTCCACCTGCTCCAAGAAATCATGTGCGGCGCTGATCTTCCTGTCCGTGATGGCAACTATCATACTCTCACGTAATCGTTGAAAACGGGCTGCAGGCCCCTGTCGGTCAAAGCCTTTCTTATCTCCGCCACATCCCTCGGGTCGGAGATGTCGAATTGGTCGTCGCCTTTCTTTTCCTCCGCATGCCCTCCGATCCCCACCGATACCCCCGCGGATATCTTGGTGGCGCTCAGCCCGACGATGTTGTCTCTGAACGTCCGGCTCTCCCTTGAGGAAATGGTCTGTCCGGAGAAAGGCATGAAGATGCGGTACGCCAACGCCACCTGCAGAAGTTCCCTCTCCGATATCGTTTCTCCGGAATATCTTCCGTTCAAGAACGGCCTCAGCCTCGGAAGGGAGAAAGAGATCTCGGCATGCGGATATTTTCTTTGCAGATAGTACGCATGGATGCCGCAGGCAAAGGCGTCCTTTCGAAAATCGCCCAGTCCCAGAAGGGCGCCGAAGGCCACGCCTCTCATACCTCCCATCAGAGCTCTCTCCTGCGAATCGAACCTGTATGAGAAGACCCTTTTAGGGCCGAAAGGATGGATCTCCGCATATCTCGCAGGGTCGTAGGTCTCTTGGAAAACAGTGACATAATCCGCGCCGCAGTCGCGAAGATATCCGTACTCATCAACGTTCAGAGGATAGACCTCGAGCCCGACGTTCTTGAAGTACCTCGCGGCCGTTCTCACGCAACCGCCGATGAATTCCACATCCGACATCTTTCTGGACTCGCCGGTCAGAATGAGTATCTCAGTAAGCCCCGATCCGGCGATCTTTGACATCTCCGCTTCGATCTCCTCTTGGGAGAGCTTCGCTCTACGTATCTTGTTGTCCCTGCTGAAACCGCAGTACAGACAGCCGTTGTCGCAGTAGTTCGAGGTATAGAGCGGCGTGAACAGGGAGACGGAATTGCCGAAGTATCTTCTCGTTTCCTCTCCGGCTCTTTTTGCCATATCTTCAAGGAATCTTTCAGCAGCGGGCGAGAGAAGGGAAGCGAAATCCTCTATGCCGAGACGGTCCTCCCCTAGCGCGCGAGAGACGTCTGCTGCGGTAAAGGAAAGAGGATCCAGCGCGGAGACCTCGGACAGGACCTTATCCATTATGCCGGTCATTTCGAATCCTCTAAGAATCCGGTAAGCGGGCTGGAGGCTTCTCCTCCGTTGTGAAGGACCCTGCCCGGCTTCGAAAGGAATGCAAGACGCCCTGCTTCGATGGCCGATTTGAAAGCTTTCGCCATCATCGGGATGTTCCCGGCCGTGGCGATAGCGGTGTTCGCCATCACTGCGGCGCACCCGAGTTCCATCGCCTCGCACGCCTGCGACGGCCTTCCGATGCCGGCATCCACGATCACAGGGAGGTCCAGCTCATCTATCATAATTTTTATGAAATCTTTTGTTAAGAGTCCTTTATTGCTCCCGATGGGCGCACCCAGCGGCATTATCGCCGATGCTCCGGCATCGGCCATCGAACGCGCGGCGGAAAGGTCCGGCATCATATAGGGCATGACGATGAAGCCCTCTTCCGCAAGTATCTTTGTGGCCTTTATGGTCTCGCAGTTGTCCGGAAGAAGATATCTGGAGTCTCTGATTATCTCGATCTTGATCATATCGCCGCACCCCAGTTCTTTTGCGAGCATCGCGATCCTGACCGCTTCCTCAGCGTTCCTTGCTCCCGAGGTGTTGGGCAGCAGCGTAAGATCCTTCGGTATATGATCGAGGATGTTCTCCTCCCCTCCGGCGTTAGCCCTTCTTATCGCAAGGGTCGCTATCTCGACTCCCCCGTTCTCCATGACCGCCCTCACCATCTCAAGCGAGAACTTCCCGGAGCCGAGTATGAACCTCGAGTTGAATCTCTTACCGCCAATCATGAGCTCATCGGTCATCGTTCACGGGTCTCCGTTCATCAGTATGGAAATGACGGTATTTGCCATATGCCCTGCGCAGATGTTCACCCGAGGGGACATCAAACCACCTTCCGCTTCTTCCATGTCTATGCCGTCACCGCATATGTACAGGTCCGCGAATAACCTTTCCGTCCTTATCTCGTTGGACCTCCCGTACCCTGCCATGCCGGAACCGGATACCACCCTCACCCCGGGACATTCCTCCAGGATGGTATTGATCAGCATCGCTTTTTCCGAAGGTTTATCAAAAGCCTCGCAGACGATATCGCACCCTCCGAAGATGTCGGGAATGTTGGAAGGGGTCAGTTTCGTATCGTGTTTTATTATCGTCGAGTAGGGGTTGATCCTTTTCAGCTGAACTTCGGTCGCATCCACCTTTTTCATTCCGATCTGGTCAAGACAGTAGTTCTGCCTGTTGATGTTGGTTATATCAACTACATCAAAATCAGCTATGATCAGAACGGATATCCCTGCCCTTGTAAGCATCGCGGCTATGTTCGATCCGAGTCCGCCGAGCCCCGCTATGCCGATCTTTGCTCTTATTAAGGTGCCGTGAACCTCCTGGGAGTACCTCGCGCGGAGGGCATCGTCCATCTCATCCTCGCTTGGGATATTCATCATCCACCACCAACGAATCCGACGATCTCAACGGAGTCATCTTCTTTGAGAGCGATATGAGCGTATTCCGATCTGGGAACTATCTTTCCGTTGAGTTCGACGGCCACGCGGTCCGGTCTGTGGCCGACGCTCAGAACAAGGTCTTCCACGGTCATCCGCGATGCCGGTTCCAGATCCTTTCCGTTGACCCTCATGATGCCACCGTAGAAGTTTATCAGATATTAGGCCTTACTTTCAATATCATGTCCTTGAGTTCATGGGCGGCCGCTGAGATGTCTGTTTTCGACACGACCGCGGAGATAACCGCGACCCCGTCCGCCCCCGCGCGGATAACATCCTGAATATTTCCTCTGTTGATGCCGCCGATCGCCATCACAGGAATGTCCACACTTTCTTTGACCGTGAAGACCGCATCAAGGCCGAGGCTCTGAAGCGCATCATATTTTGTGTAAGTCTTAAAAATAGAACCCACGCAGACGTAATCCGCCCCCATGGCCTCCGCCCCCGTGGCCTCCCCGGCGTTGTGAACGCTCATTCCGATGAGCTTATCGTCTCCCAGCAATTTCCTTGCCAACTCGATGGGAACATCGGACTGGCCGAGGTGCACCCCGTCCGCATCCGACATCAGGGCGATATCGATCCTATCGTTCACAATGAAGAACTTTGAGTATTCGTCGGAAATATCCCTGATCATCTTGGCCTGCTCAAGCATCTCCTTCCCGTCGGACTCTTTCATCCTCAGCTGTACGATATCGGCGCCGCCGGAATACGCCAGCCTAGCAACCTCCGATTCGGACAGACCCCTTGACAGGGCGCGGTCGGTTATAACGCAGAGTTCGAACATACTGCATAATAGGCATTGCCTAATAAAAAAATGTTCGAATACTTGGTCTTTTTCTGATTCGTGTGGAAAGACAACAGACAAAAGGAAACAATTCCATTATTCTTCTAACGCAGTCGATCGTGACAAACCGGCGGGTCACTCTTTTCCGAGAAGGAAGTCAATGATGTTCAGATGTTTGATCCCCTTGTAGTCTCCGACGATGAGCCGGTCAAGGGACAATATCGTTTTCGGATGATTGTCTTTGAAAGACAGCAATGTTCTGATCTCGCGCTCTCTTACTTCGGGAGATGCCATGCTTTGCGTCACCTGATAATATCTGACCTCGGACCCGTTTTTGGCAACAAAGTCGATCTCGTTGTCCCCCCTTACTCCCACGTATACATCGAACCCTCGCCTCAGCAGTTCCAGGAAGACGATATTCTCCAAAAGGTGGCCGGTGTCGTCTCCGCTCGTACCGAGCACGACGTTCCTCATGCCTGTGTCAGTGCAATAATATTTGCTTATGTTCTGAAGGATCCTCTTTCCCTTCAGGTCGTACCTGTCAGCGCGGTAGAATATGAAGGCCTCCTCTAACAGTTTCAGATAGCTGTCTATCGTGGTGTCTTCTTTGTGTCCGAGCTGCTTTGCTATGGAGGAAGGTGAAACCGGGCTCCCGCAGGATGAGAACACGAAACGGGCCAATCTGTCAAGAAGGGGGCCGTTCCGAAGGGAGCCTTTTTTCCTGTTGATGATATCTTTGACGACCACAGTGTTGTACACTCCCTCTAATTTGTATCTGATCGTCTCTTGAGAATCGTCGCGATCTATCAGGGGAAACGATCCCCTCAGCAGGTATTCCGTCAGATGCTCTTCTCCGGCTTTGTTCTTATCGTACCCGTTAAGTTCTATGAATTCGGAAAAGGACAAAGGAAGCATCATTATCTCGATGCATCTTCCAGAGAGCAGTGTAGCCAGTTCCGAAGACAGCATATATGCGTTCGATCCCGTGAGATATATGTCCGTGTCGAATTCGGACATGGCCGATCTCATTACAGCCTCCCACCCATCGATCTTCTGGATCTCATCGATCAGGAGATACGTCCTTCTTCCGGGAAGGTTGGCCTTAAGGAAATCGTGCAGCGAATCGGCGGTGAGCAGCTCTCTGTTCTCGTACAGGTCAAGATCGATATGGAAAACGTCGTTTTTGTTTATCCCCGACGATATCAGATAATCTGCGTACTGATTCATCAGTGTGGACTTTCCGCACCTTCTTATGCCGGTTATGACCTTGATGAATTTTGTATCGTCCTTTTCTTCGATCAGTCGATCCAGATATTGTTGCCTTATTACTGCCATTGTATTATAGAGATTACAACCGAATTATTTAAAGTAATTTGAAAATATTCGATTATAACCGAATTAATTGAGTAAAGCATTTAACAGACCGCAATATCGTCGAATCGCAACATGACATAAGAATATGATTCAAGTGCAGGCATCAGGATGCGAATGCCCAACCGGATCCTCTGATCAGAACTCGCAGCGTTTGCTGAGTTCCCACGGAAGATACATGGGGCGGACCGGATAGCCTTCCGTTTCTTTCTTGATCCTGGAAACGAGCTCTTCCGCTGCCATATCGATATCCTTGTTCTCAGCTCTGACGTAGACCTTCAGCATACCGCTTTTGATCTCGTTGTCGCCGATGACCGCGCTGTATGAGCACCAATCCTGTTTTGCCCTTCTGACCTTCTTGCCGACAGTGGCGTCGGTGTCGTCCAGAGATACCCTGATCTTCTTGGCCCTCAGATCCTCGGCGATCTTCTTGGCCGCCGGGACGTACTCTTCGGACATGGGCATCAGACGCACCTGCTCGGGGACTATCCAAGTGGGAAGATATCCGGGAACGCCGGTCTTCTCTATCTGTACCGCTGTGTCAAGAAGCGCGTACATATATCTCTCGATGGAGCCGATGACCGCGCAGTGCAGGATGATGGGGTGCTGCCTCTCTCCTTTCTCATCGGCATACGTTATGCCGAACCTCTTTGCGTTGCCGACGTCGATCTGCACCGTACCGATCTCTCTGGGCCTCTTCATCTGGTCCAGCATATGATATTCGATGTTGACCGTCCAGTAGTAATTGATACCTTCCGGATAGATATGGATCAGTGCGTCCCTGCCGTGCTGCTCGCAGAGCTTCCTCACCATCTCCTTGTTGTCCTCGAACGCTTTTCTGGAAGAGAAGTTCACGAGCATGTCGTAATCCCTTCCGATGTTCTCTATCTCGTCGTAGATCTTGCCGTCAAGCAGAGTGAAGTAATCCTGCGCCTCGGGAATGGTTGAGCACATAACATGGAAATCGGGCATGTTCAACCTCCTCGTTCTGAAACAGAGCATCGTTTCGCCGGACTGTTCCAGCCTGTACGAGTCGGCGACCTCGAAAGCGCCGAACGGCATCTGCTTGTAACTGATGTTCCAATTCCTTATCATTGCGAACTGCTGGTGGCATGCCGCATATCTTAGAATGAAACTTTTCTTCCCGGTGCTGATGCTGTAAAGGCGGTCGCCGAAAAGGTCTGCGTGCTCTTTGACGGCCGGCTCGTCCAGCGAGAACATGTTCGTTCCCTTGACGTTGTATACGCTGATCCCGGAGTTGTTGACGATATCTGTTGAATAGTCGGAGATGAGATCGAACATCATCGCGCCGGGAGAAGCGAGGCTCATGTGGCCCACGTCGGACATGGATTCCCATTGGATGCCGAACTTCTTGCATAATCTCAGATATTCAGGTTCTCCGCTCGACGGCGCCTCTTTTCCTAAAGCTTCCTTGTCGATCATGAACATCATGCAGTCGGAACCGCCTTTGTATTCCTCGATCGATACCTCTTTTCCGTCCATCTTCAGGACGAAATAGGCGTCCTTTCCCTTGGGAGCGGATTTCTCTTCCTTTCCCTTGAAGTCTCTGGACAGTTCTGAGAGCGGGTGCCCTTTGCATTTGATGTCGAACGCCTTATACCACCCGAAGGGCGCGCGGGACACCTCGGTCCCGGAGGATGCGATGATATCCCTCATCGTATTCAGCATCTCTATGCTGGCCTTGGGTTTTGCCAGATCGCTGCTCAGATGTGCGTACGGATAGAGCATCACTCTTTCCGCGCCGACCCTCTCCTTTGTGGCCAGGATATCCTTCGATGCCTCGGCCGCGACCTGCCGGACCTTGTCCTCGTCGTCGCTCTCCACTGTTATGAAGACCACCAGGACCTCTTCCATCCTTCCGTTGTGGAGGCCCTCGGGTATCTCCTCGGCCACTTTTGTTTTGTCCTTTGACTCGAACTCCATTGAATCGGCGTGAATGTACAGCGCTCTCATGAGACCAGCGTTCCTTTTTATTTCCGGCTTCTCCACAGAAAGAGGGCCGTTCCTGCCTTGTTGCATGCTGTGGGTAATATAATAAACATTTGAACAAGCATATGCATTTTCCAGAGAATCGCCCACATATATTTTTATAATGAACATACATTGCAAGAACCGGTATAATGGCTGAGGATGAGATTAAGGTCAAAAAAGAAAGGGACCCGATAATGACGGTCTGTTTTGTGATATTCTTAGTGGCCGTAATCGCCGTGTCGGGCGCAAGCGTCTACAACAACTACCTGAAAGCAGACGATACGTTCGCCGCAACGGGAAACACCGTCTCTGTGAACTACATAGGCACATACTATGCCCCGTACGGCAGCGATAACGCCGTTGTCTTCGACACAAGTTATTGGAAGATCGCGAATGATGACAACATCCTCAAGAGCAACGGCTTCACGCTCAACAGCGAAAGCAGCTACAAACCGCTGAGTTTCGAAGTGGGAGCGGGTACGGTCCTCACTTTGTTCGGCAACGGGGTCATCGGCCACAAGGTCGGGGATAAGTTCAATGTCGAGATCCCCGCCGGGGAAGGATACAACGCGCCGGATACAATGAAAACGATATCGGCATCCGCGGTGTTCACCATACCTTCGTCGGAGGTCCTCACCGCAACGCAGTTCAACAATCTCTACGGGTATGATCTGAAAGGATATGCGGAAATGGAAAAATCCGTGTACGGCTGGCCGGCCACAGCGTCTTACAACTCATACAATGACACGATAACGATGAGCTACCACCCCGTAAGCGGCACCTCATATTATGCGGTCGATAACGAGTTCGGAAAAGTGGCCCTGTCTGTCACTTCGGCATCCGGAGGCAGCATATCGTTCAAGTACGTCGTCTCTGACTTTACCGAGGTATCGAGGTCCGGTGCGGACATAGAGATACAGATGATAAAGGTCGACTTCGGCAAAAGCAAGTTCTACATCACATCCGTGACCGCAGGCAGCAACGGGAACGCCGACACTTTCACGTACAAGACGGTGGAGGAAAGGTTCAACCAGAAACTCTACTTCCAGATCGAACTGGTATCAATAGGCTGAGCACCGCTCGGCTTTTTCCTTTAATTCAATATCGAGCTCAGTTTGTACAGTACTTCGGATGGGTCCTTTCCAAGGATCTTCACGGTCTTGCCGGCCTTCTGATCGTTATCCGAAATGGCATCCGGGACCGAGCCCGTCTTTTCAAGGATGGCCTTCGTCGCGGTGCCCCAAAGGGGGTTGCCTCTTCTTCCGGAACGTACTGCGTTCAGGCCTATCTCCTCAAGGAGGTCCAGCGTGTCCTCCGCAGGGGATATGTTGAGCACGCATCTTATCTCCGGGTTCTTCTTCATCGTTTCCAGCAGGATGTATGAGAGATGCCCTGCAGTACCGAATTTCGCGGGGCCGTTCTTAGTAAGCACGCCGTTCTTGATGGTGATCTTATGCTCGATGGCGGCCACGTCCTCCGGGCCGGCCGCATCCTTTGTCGCATATGCTATGTTCACACCGTTCCTCGGCACCAGCCCCCTCGGCAGCCCGCTCACGATCCTTTCCGCCGCCGCATCAAGAGAATCCAGCACGTCGAACCTGTCGGAGTTGTCGCTCGGGCAGGATATGGACGCCATTGGGTTAACGATGAGTTCTCCCTTTCCCACGGCGTATTGGGTCTCGATCGACCTCTGGATAAGGTCCCTCGATCTAAGTACCGAGTTGACCACGTCGAG
>JGI24705J35276_12237993_pt1 | contig 14787 bp, 13 predicted proteins | sample TergutNt197P4_FD_35276 | JGI IMG/M metagenome (IMG submission 35276) | reverse complement strand
AGGCGATGCTGCGCAAGGTTGCCAAACGCACGGTAGACGGGCTGTGTGGCAGGAAATTGGGAGACTTGTTGATACGGTTTCGGCCAACGGATGCAGGAATTACTTCAAAGCGGCCGGGTTGTCTGTGATTAAAGCGAAAATGCTCCAATGCTCCAATGCTCCAATGCTCCAATGCTCCAATGCTCCAATGCTCCAATGCTCCAATGCTCCAATGCTCCAATGCTCCAATGCTCACTGCCGCGTCTGTTCGACAGAAAGTGCGGGTGGTATCGGCGGCTGAATGAACGTAGCGCTCACACGCAGCACCGACCGTTCGCCGACTTTGAGCAGACAGTCAGCGACGCTCAATAGGCGACCGCGACGGTGCACGTGAACATGAGCTTCGAGCCAGTCATCAATACGTGCAGCGCTGAGAAAATCGATCGACATACTGGTTGTGACGATCTGCTCGGCTTGACCTCGACTTAACATCAGATTATCGTAGAGAGCGCCATCCGCTAGGGTTGTGAGCATCCCGCCATGTGCATTGCCGTGTGAATTCACATGTTGAGGGCGTACATGGAGGCCGAGCACAAGACTGTTGCCGTCACTCCGACAAAACACAGGTGCCATGGCCATAAAGAATGGCCCGCCACGCACCACCTCCCGGAAACCCGCTGGCACTTCCAGACGATTAGTCATGAACATTTTTTCTCGAGCTGCAGCCACAGGGCAAGATCCGCTGGTGTATCTACATCAAGCGCAAGACCAGGAAGAATTATTTGGGTCCATGCAATCTTCCGGACCTGCGCCGCATCGGCGTGCCGCTGTGCGCTATGCAAACCAAAACAGAACGGGAGTCGTGCATTCCGCGGAACAAACAGCGCGTTGGTTCCCTCCTTCGCGCGATCCATCACAATGACTACTTGGCCGTCGGAACCGACTCCTCCTGCCGCCACGGCACGTCGAAAGTCTGCCACATTAGCAAATGGCAGGTCCGAGGAAACGACAAAGAGATCACTGAAGCGACGATCCTGCAGTTCGCGACGCGCGAATTCGAGCGATGCATTCAGGGTCGCACTGCTAGCCTCATCCAAGTGCGACAAATCCGGCTGCCGCAGTGCGAATACCCCCATGGCACGTGCCGTGCGCAGAACGACCTCGCAAGGACTCACCACAACGGTATGACCCAAGCCGGGCCACACAGCGGCTTCGCGCAGTAGTTGCGCGAGAAATTCCTCATTGAGACGACATCGGGCAACCCTGTCGAGCACCCCCTCCAGACGACGCTTGCCCCGCGAGAATGAGCGCATAGGGACGACGAGCCAAGGCAAATCCGCGTTCATCTAAACATGTCCATGTGACGCGGACGAATGAGTTCCGCCGCACATCCCTTTCGCCGATCGAAGGAAAGCCCGCGCACCACCACTACAGGCGCTCCCTCATCTGCCTGCCCCATGAGAAGGGACGCGGCCGCAGCAACTTCATCGGCCGTTCCTACTTCCGTGACTAGCAGGCGCCGGCCAAAAAGATCGGGGTGTCCGCGTAAATCTTGCAGTGCGGGTAGCCCGGCTGCGCCAATTGCCACGCCAACGGCTCCATTGCGCCAAGCGCGTCCGTGACTGTCGTTGATGATGACGCCCACGTCGGCCCCGATACGATCCTGCAGCCCGCGCCGCAATTTCGCGCATGAGCCGTCGGGATCCGCAGGCAGCAGTAGTACGGTATCGCCATCCTCCTGCTGAACGTTGGACATGTCGATTCCTGCATTGGCCATGACGAACCCTGTTCGGTGCTCCACCACCAAGAGGTCGCGCCGGTGTCGCACCACTTCATTCGATTCGCGCAGCACGAGTTCGACTAGCCGCGGATCTTTGCCTACCACTCTTGCCAATTCAAGGGCGCGAGAAGAAGGAGAAACTGTGTCGAGACGTACCAGTCGATTTTCGGATTTGGACACGATCTTCTGGGCCAGCACCAGCACGTCCCCGTCACGCAGATGCAGTTCATCACGTTGGAGGGCTTCAAGCAGCAACGCTACCAGATCGTCACCAGGCTGCACCAATGGAAGTCCAGACAGCGCGTAAAGGCGGAGATCACGAGATGACATACTTCAGTCTGGTGTCAGGAGTGACAAGTGTAGTCCTGCGCGACGCGCAAGCCAACGCGAGGGGCGATCACGCGGATCTCCATCGTTGTACATGGCCTGCAACACGGTAAGGATTCTGTCGGCCCCAAAGGCATCACCCCAAGCGAGCGGGCCACGTGGATAACCGAGTGCAACGCGCGTCAACGCATCAATCTCCGCAGGCGCCGCCGTACCGCGTTGCGCCACCTCGCAACTCAAGTTCACAATGGCGGCCAGCAACCGTTGAGCGACAAAGCCAGGACTGTCGGCGATCCATTCAAAAGCGCCCGCTTGCCCGAATACAGCCGAAATGGCCTGTCGCATCCGCAGATCGAGTCCCGGTGATCCCATCAGCGTTGCGAGAGGCGTCAATCCGCTCGCTGCATCAACCGCCACCGTCCGGCGCGCATCAAGCCGTCGCGTTGCCACCGCACGACTGCAGTCGTGGCCCAGCAGCGCTAGCAAGCAGAGGCTGCCAGTAGCTGGTTCGGCGCTGCGGTCCCACTGCACGTCCGAGGACGAAAGATGGGTCAACACAGCGTCGCGAAAAAGGGCATCCTGCGGATCCAGCCAGATCGCGGGCCATTCCCGCGATTTCGGCAAATCGCCGACATTGGCTGGCTCTTGGTCATTGCCAACGCCGTAGGTGTAGAAGCCTGCTCCACTCTTGCGGCCAAGTAATCCTGCAGCGACCCGCCCGGACAGGAACGCTGGTGGTCGCAATCTAGGCTCTTCACGATACTCGTGATAGAGTTGCTCCATGACTGGCAGAGACACATCGAGGCCGATCATGTCCAATAGCTCGAAAGGCCCCATGCGCAGGCCCAGTGTCATCCGCGCTATACGGTCGATGGATGCCGGCTTGGCCACTCGCTCATCGACAATGCGCGCACCCTCAATGAACAACGCCCGCCCAACGTGGTTTGCCACGAAGCCTGGAGCATCGCATACTTGGACGGGCGTGTGGCCAAAGTCTCGAACAAGGGAAACCAACTGGTCAACGATTTCTGGCAAAGTCCACGCGCCTTTGATGACCTCGACAGCCCGCATAAGAGGCGCTGGCTCAAAAAAATGCAGTCCGGCTATGCGCTGCGGTCGCTTTGCGTGTGCAGCCAAGACAGCGACGGGCTGCGCCGAAGTATTGAGGGCAATCGCCGCTTCAGAACAAAGCGCATCTTCCAAGGCCACGACCGCCGCTTGGGTCACATCCCGGTCAGCCAGTTGCGACTCGATCACAAGGCCGCAAGGCGCTAATTCTGATAACGTCGTAACAAGCTTAATGCGCACGGCGGCATCATGCGCCGCAGCTTGCGTAATCTGCCCCTTGTCAGCCTTTTTGTTCAGCATTCGCTGAGCGGTTTCGCGTGTCGGCGCATCACCCAGCAGGAACACTGTAGAGCCAGACTCCGCCAGCAACTGCGCGATCCCGGCGGACATGCCATTGGCACCCCAAACTCCAACAGGCCCTTCCATCTAACGGCCCTGCCAAACCGGCTTACGCTTTTCAGCAAAGGCCTGCGGCCCTTCAATGCGATCTTGGCTGTCATAAAGCGCCGCGACGGCAGGCAATTGCTTCTGACGTGTGTAGGCAACCTCAAGCGATGCGTCGTTCAATCCGTGCTGAACGAGTGCTTTGGCCGCTCGAATAGCGAGCGGCGCCCCTCGCAGAATCTGGTCAGCCCAACGCAGAGCGCCATCAAGCGCCGCTCCAGCAGGCACTACCTCATTGACAAATCCAAGCGAAAGGCCTTCCGCAGCCGAAACACGGCGTCCGGTGAGAATCATGCCCATCGCCCGCTTCACACCAATCTGACCGGGCAAACGTAACAGCCCACCTGCGGTCGCCGCGAGGCCCACATGCGGCTCGGGCAGAGCGAACTGCGCCGTTTCGACCGCAACAATGAGGTCACAGGCCAACGCAATTTCGAAGCCACCGCCCATTGCAAGTCCGTTCACTGCCGCGATCACAGGCTTGTGCATACCGAACCGAGCAGTGATACCGCCGAAGCCGCTCTTAGGCCAAGTAGTGTCATTGCCGGCGGCTTGATATTTCAGATCGTTTCCAGCGCAGAATGCTTTATCGCCAGCACCCGTCAGAATCGCTAACCAAGCATCGGAATCAGCCGCAAAATCGTCGAACGCTTTCTCTAATTCGAGACTGGCTGGCCGGTGTAGTGCATTGCGCACTTCTGGCCGATTCATCGTTACGATCGTGACGTGAGCCCGTCGTTCGATAGTGCAGTATTCCAAAACTCGTATTTCGGAACTCATTCTTTGATCTTCACTTTCTTGGAAAGGGCAGTGATATTCTGCTGGTCGGCCCGGATACGATCACCAAAGGCAGCAGAGGAACTACCGACTACAGTCACGCCTAGGTTGCCTGCGGCCTTGATGAACTCTTGCGTTTTGATGGTCTCGGTGATTCCCTTCTGGAGCTTGTCTGCCACGCCTGCTGGTGTCTTCGCCGGAGCGACCACGCCGAACCAAATCTGGAGCTCCATGCCCTTCACGCCCAGTTCGTCGAAGGTCGGAATTTCAGGCAAAATCGGCAAGCGAGATGTGCCAGTCACAGCCAACGGGCAGATTCTTTTGGCGTTGATCTGCGGCATGTTTACCGAAGTAACGAACATCATCTCCACCTCACCAGCAAGCAACCCCGTCAATGCGTTGATTTCCCCCTTATAGGGAACATGCTGAATATCAGTTGAGGTCGAAAGCTTGAACATCTCGGCCAAGAGGTTACCCACACTTCCGTAGCCCCACGACGAATAGTGGAACTTGCCAGGGTTAGCCTTAACTTCGGCCACCAAGTCCTTAACCGATTTGGCGCCTTTATTGCAGTCAACGACGAGCAGGAATGGCATGTCAGTGACGATGCTAACCGGCGTGAAATCACGCAACGGGTCGAAGCCAACCTCAATCTTATCGTTCAGTACCGGCTCAGTGACAAGGGAAGAGATGCTGGCGAATAGTAGTGTGTAGCCATCGGCCTTTGACTGTGCGACGAATTTCGTACCTATGGCACCAGCCGCACCCGCTCTGTTCTCTACGATGACCGGCTTGCCCAGCTTGTCTGCCAGCCCCTTCGCGACCAGCCGTCCCTGGACATCAGTGCTGCCGCCAGGAGAAAACGGGACGACAAGAGTAATCGGCCTATCGGGGTATTCGTCGCCAGCCCATGCAGAAAGCGCAAGCGCGCCCAAGGAAAGTATACAGAGCGAGCGCAGCTTCCTGATAAACAAATTGGTCATGAATATCTCCTATGAATTGACGGGGTGAGACGGGGAAGGCGTGGGTGCAGTCGGCGCCTGTCCGGTCGAGGCGCGAGATGTTCTCAGGTGCGCAGGCACGGCTCGGTTTCCGATTACGCCGCTTGCATGCAGCGCATTAAGCGAGGTATCGTCGAGACCGAGCAAGCCGCCCAGCACCTCGCGGTTGTGCTGACCGAGGGTGGGCGAAGGCCGCAACGCTGGCAAAGTCCTCAAAGAATCACGGTAAGGCGGCGAAGGCTGCGGATGGAGGCCGACCAGTTCACGGTCAATCCATTGCCAGAAACCACGAGCCTTTAGGTGCGGGTCTTCCAGCATTCCAATTGGCGCGCGACTCACACCTGCCGGTACGCCAGCGAGTTGCAGTTCTTCCATGGCGGTCTGTGCCGATCGTCTTTTAGTCCAAGCTTCAATGGCTTTGTCAATGTGCATGGCCGCAGAGCGTCGTCCGGCGGCGCTCCGTAATGCCGGATCCTCCGCCAGCACGGGTTGTCCGATAAGGGAGGCAAGCTTCGGCCATTGACTATCGTCCGTGATGGCCACGAGCACCCACTCGTCGTTGCCAGCGCAATGGTACATTCCGTGCGGCGCATGTTGTGGGTGCGCCGTGCCCAATCGCTGACCACCAATACCGTTAGCGGATTGCTCGACGATCCATGGCGCAATCATGGTAAACATGCACTCCACCTGCGAGAGCAGAATACGCTGGCCCTTCCCTGTTCGTTGCTTGTGGTAAAGCGCGACCAACAGTGCCGAAGCTGCGTGCAACCCTCCGATGGGATCCCCATAGGCAATGTGGATTAGCGTGGGCTGGTCTTCCGGTCGGCCAGCCACGCTAGGCAGCCCTGACGCTTGCTCGAGAGTGGAACCGTAGGCTCGACAGTCGCGCCACGGCCCGTCACTTCCGAACGCCGGCATTGACAGCATGATCACTTCGGGGTTAACCGCACACAGATCCGGATAGTCCAGCCCGAGCTTGGGCAACACGCCTGCGGAATAGTTGTCGATCACGACATCCACATTGCGGGCGAGTTCCTTGACCAAGCGTCGCCCCTCGGCACTTGTCAGATCAAGCGTGACCCCCCGTTTAGCGCGACTGAGCACGTTAAAGTACGCGCTCTTTTCGTACAGACGTTGCTCGAAAACGATCGGTCGATCGTCTACGCCACGCCACCAATCGGGGTACTGGCAGGCTTCCACCTTGATTACGTCCGCGCCAAGGTCGGCGAAGTGGCGCGTGGCGAGCGGTCCTGCCCAACCCATCGACATATCCAGTACGCGGATACCAGCCAACGGCGCTTGCGCGGCGCTTTTGGCAAGGCGAAAAGGCGTTCGTTTGGAAACCCATTTCGGTACATCCTCACCCGCCTCCGGCACCTTCCCGCCGCGCAGTGGCGGCGTACCCTGCAACCGCAACGGAGAAGCTGGTTGTTCATGTGAACGGGTACCATGCTGCACGTTTTCGAACGCTTTCCGACGACGATGCTCCGGGGTAACAAGCAGTTCGTCGATGCCCGGAACAACGACTAGAGGAAGCATCTGCTTGAGCCCAATTTGGAACCATTCCTCAGCAGTCTTTTCCAAGAACCGATGTTTAAACTGCGCCTCCAGCACGTCCGCATTAGTCAATCGTCCGGTGCGTTCTACGTATCGTGGGTCTTGCCCCAGCGCGTCAACCCCAAGAATGCTGCAAAAAGTGCGCCACTGCACGGGAGTAACCACCGTGACACCGATATAACCGGACTTGCAACGGTAGATACCCAACGGAAAATTAGGCGAAAACCGACTAATACCCCAGCGCTTGTCCACGCCACCTGCCGCCCACGCCAGCGCAACGTTGTAGTCGGCTAGCGCGATCATGGCATCAAGCACCGGCAGTTCGAGCCGCCGTCCGCGACGCTCCTGCGATTGAAGCGAGGCCATGGCCGCCACGAAAGCAGTCAGGCCAGCAACGTTGCCAGCTTGGTAGTCATACACTGGCACTGGCGGCCCTTCGACAGGGCCCACCAACTGCGTAGCTCCGCCGATGGCGCGCACAACAGCATCGCTGCCTACGAAGTTGCTGTATGGGCCATCGTCGCCAAACCAACTGATAGACGCAATAACAAGCCCGGGAAGACGCTCCTGCAGCTGTCCATGATCGATTCCCAAGCTTCGCCGCTCCTCTGGAGAAAGGGAGTCAACCAAGACATCCGTATCGGTGAGCAACTCCAGCAAAACGCCCTTGCTAAGGCGCGCGCTGCGCTTGCGTACGTTCAGAAAAGAGAAATAAGCGCCCTCGCGACGGCCCTCTCCAATGTCGATGAGTGGTGCTATGCCACGCCCAGCGTCACCGCCAAGCGCCTCAAGTTTAAGTACTTCTGCACCGAAATCAGCGAACAGGCGTGCACACAAGGCACCCGCCGGAAGTTCGCCGACCTCCAATACGCGAAGGCCTTGGAGAGCAGAAGCAGTCATGGTCAGTTGTTCGGCATTTCCACAGGCGTAGGTTCTGCCGACGCACGAGGAGCCGGCGGGGAGGTCCAGTCCCAGCCATTGCGGTAGCCCCTGAACCGACTCGGAATGCGCTGAATCTTCTCCACCACGCGTGAGAGCTTTTCGTTATCAATCGGAAGGTCACTCTGGATCGGCAAATAAATCGTGTCAGCCAGCCCGGCGTAACGTTCCTCAAGCTGCTCAGCGATAGTATCGTAAGTTCCCACGACGGCGAACAGGTCAATCAACTCGTCAGGAATCAGGGCCGCCATTTCGCTCCAGCGCCCGGCGCGGGGATACGGATTGATCTTCTCGCCAAGTGCTTCCAAGCCATGTAGGCGCAGCACATCCCAGTAAGCGCGAGTTGAACAGTAGAAGGCGATACGGAAACGGACGTACTCGCGCATCTTCAGCATCGACTCTTTGTCAGGCCCAGTGGCAATGAACCCTCCTGCGACGATCTCAAACTCACTGCGGGCGCGAGCGCCTCGGCTCAAGCCTTCGGCGATTCCCGCGTTGCTGACTTCGGCGAGGTATCTTTTGGTAGAGAACGGATGCAAACGAACGCCGTCGCAACGTTCACCGGCCAACCGAAGCATTGCTGGCCCCACCGCAGCGATAGCGATAGGAGGCAACGAGAACCCCGTCGGCTCCGGCGAAAAATTCGGAGTCATCAGCGTGAGCGTGTAGTTGTCGCTCTGAAAATTCAGCGGCTCCTGTTTCTCCCAGCAGCGCCAAAGAGCGCGGGTCGCGCCCACATAGTCGCGCATACGGGGCTCAGGCGCACTCCAAGGAATACCATAGCGGCGCTCGTTGTGCGGCTTGACCTGCGAACCGAGACCCAAGTAAAAACGCCCTTTCGAGGCGGCATTGATGTCCCATGCCTCCATGGCGGTAATCGTGGGCGAGCGAGGAAACGCCATTGCAACCGCAGTGCCCAGTTGTATCTTTCCAGTCACCAACGCGGCAGCGGCCAGAGGCAAGAACGGATTGTGCTGATTTTCCAGCGCGACAACACCGTCAAGTCCGGCTGCTTCCATTTGTTGGGCGAATTGCTGAACCTTGCGCAGGTCATGATGCGGCAGTTGAGTGATAACTCTCATGCTTTCTTTTCTCCGATTGGTTGTGGACACTGTTGAATTCAATTGTATACCGAAAAATTCGATCTATGCAATGCCTTTGACGGCTGGGCGGAACATCGGCACCGGCGGCCCTCCTTCCGAGGGACTTGGCGCCAAAATCACCGCCTGCCCCACCGAAAGCATATCTGGGTTGCAATCGATGAGATTAGTCATCATCGTTGGCCCCTCTTCGAGGGTGACATATGCGATCACATAGGGCGCGACAGCACGCGTCACCGCGCTGTAGCTGTAGAGCATTCCGCGCCCACTCGCCTGTTCCCAACGCGTTTCGGGGTGAAAGCAAAAGGGACAAATGGATCGCGGATAGTGGTGCGCCTGATGGCAGACGGTGCAGCGGCGCAACCACAGTTCCCCGCGCTCCACCCCTTCCCAGAATGGCAACGTTTCATCGGAACGATCGGGCGTTGGGATCTCGCGGTCTTGCCAACGGATGTCGGTAGTCATCATGGTCTCCTACTGTCTTTCAAGAATGAGAGTGGCACTGCCGTGGCGACTACCAAGCTGGCCACCGGTTCCTTGTGCAAGAGCAAATTCGCAATTGCGCACCTGCACCTGCGGATGTGCTTCGCCGCGCAATTGCCGCACAGCTTCGATTACCTTGGTCATTCCCCCTCGGTTAGCTGGGTGGTTGTTGCACAGGCCGCCACCGTCCGTGTTGACGGCGAGCCGCCCCACTCCAGAGATCAGGTTGCCGTCGGCGACGAAACGGCCGCCTTCTCCCTTGCGGCAAAACCCGAGATCTTCAAGCTGGATGAGTACCGTGATAGTGAAGCTGTCGTAAACGGACGCGTAGCGAATATCAGTGGGCGTCACGCCAGCCTGCTCGAAGGCGATCCGCCCCGATACCGCCGCGCCGGAGGTGGTTAGATCAATATGGCCTCCCATTTGGTGCCGTGCAGCCTCGCCCGCACCTCGCACACGTACAAGGGGCCGCTTTAGCGACCTCGCGATCTCTGGTCGTGCGACGATAAGTGCGCCACCTCCGTCGGTGATGACGCAGCAGTCAAGGCGGTGCAGGGGATCCGCTACCATCGGCGAGCCAAGCACCTCATCAACGGTCACGACCTTGGGCAATAGTGCTCGCTCGTTCCATTGTGCGTGGTGCGAGGCGGAGACCTTCACCCACGCAAGCTGTTCGCTCGTGGTTCCAAACTCATACATGTGACGGCGAGCGCACATGGCGTACAAGTTTGCGGTCGTATAGGCATATGGAAATTCGAACGGCACTTCTGGAGCCGCCGCGTTGTAGACCCGCGGCGCCGTTCCGGTTGCCATGCCTTCCGAGCGCGGGCGGCCAGCCAGAGTGATTAGTGCGACATTGCACTTGCCCGCCGCGATCGCCTGAACAGCGTGCGATACATGGATTAGGTACGATGAGCCACCCGTCTCTGTCGAATCAAGATGACGCAATCTGAGGCCCATGTAATCCGCAAGCGAAAGAGGCCCGAGACCGGGAGCGTCACCCGCGCAGAAGTAGCCATCAATGTCGTCCTTGTTCAGTCCCGCATCGCGCAAGGCGCCGACCGCAACTTCTGCGTGTAGTTGCGCGATTGATTTGTTGGGGGCCTTGCGCAGTGGATGTTCGTATGCGCCGACGATGTACATAGATGCAAAATCTCCTCTGTTGGCAACTGCTGATGAAGCGTGCATTCATCAGTATACAATGATATACTAACAACTTTCAGGAACTATTCAAGGCCATGCCCACCGATTTCAAGACATGGACGCCCGAGGCGATGCTGAACTCGCCGCTCCCACAGTTGCTCGCTGCTGCGGGTGCCATGCGCGACGCCGGGCATGGCAATCTGATGACGTATTCGCGAAAGGTATTCATTCCGCTCACACAGCTATGCCGAGACGTATGCCACTACTGCACCTTTGCGAAGTCCCCAAGTGCGGGTGTTCCGGCCTATCTCGCTATCGATCAAGTGCTGGAAATCGCCCGGGCCGGCGAACGAGCAGGTTGCTCCGAAGCGCTCTTTACTTTGGGAGAGAAGCCGGAATTGCGTCATCAGGCCGCGCGCGATGCATTGAACGCGATGGGGTATGCCACAACCATCGACTATTTGTTTGCCGCCTGCGAGGCTGTCCTGAAAGAAACTAGCCTTTTACCGCACGTCAATCCCGGCACACTGACGCGCGAGGAGATGACGAAGTTGCGCAGCGTGTCGGTATCCCAAGGATTAATGCTTGAAAGTACATCTGAGCGACTGTGCGAGCGTGGAGGGGCACACTTCGGTTCGTCTGACAAGGTGCCCGCTGCTCGGCTGGCAACATTGCACACCGCTGGAGATCTACGAGTTCCGTTCACGACTGGTATCCTGATTGGTATCGGTGAAACGCGTGAAGAGCGTCTCCAAGCGCTGATTGCCATTCGTGATTTGCACCGCAAATTCGGACATATCCAAGAAGTTATTGTCCAAAATTTCCGCGCCAAAATCGCCACGAAGTGGATGGGACGCGACGAGCCGGACTTGGAAGACCTGCTCTGGACGCTGGCGGCGGCCCGTCTCGTGCTGGGTTCCTCAATGAACCTGCAGGCACCGCCGAATCTGTCGCCAGCCGTTTACCCGCGGCTGGTTGAAGCTGGAATTAACGACTGGGGCGGCATTTCTCCTGTGACGCCTGATCACGTCAATCCTGAGGCGCCTTGGCCGTCTCTTTCTGTGCTGAATGAGAGAACCGCGCATGCAGGCAAAACACTGGTTGAGCGCACGGCGGTGTATCCGGAATACGTGCATACGCTGGAGCAATGGGTGGATCCCAAACTCCAGCCTGCCCTGCGCCGGTCCGTGGATGCCGAAGGTCTCGCGCGGACTGATGCTTGGATGCCTGGCGTGTCCGGCATCGCATTGCCACGGCTATCCGGATGGTTCGGGCCGACAAACGCAGGTGTGCGCGAGGCAATCGCACGAGCCAGCGGCGGAGACGCCCTCGATGAGTTCCAAATTACCGCACTTTTGCGTGCGCGCGGTAGGGACTACGACTTGGTCTGCGAAGCAGCGGACAAAGTTCGTCGCTTGACGGCGGGCGATCTTGTCCGGTATGTCGTTACACGCAACATCAGCTACACTAATATTTGCCAGCACCGCTGTGCTTTCTGTGCATTCTCCAAGGGAAAAGGGCATTCTGACCTGCGTGGGCCTGCCTACGACTTGGCGTTAATGGAGGTCGCGCGACGGGCGAAAGAGGCATGGACGCGCGGTGCCACGGAAGTATGCATGCAGGGAGGTATCCATCCTGGCTACACCGGCGAGAACTATTTGGCCTTTGTGCAAACCGTCAAGGAAGCGGTGCCGGGTATGCACATTCACGCTTTTTCGCCTCTAGAGGTCACGCATGGCGCCGAAACGCTGGGGATCACCGTCGAAGCATTCCTTGATCGCTTGCGCGATGCCGGGCTTGGCTCGCTGCCCGGCACGGCGGCGGAGATACTGGCGGACGACGTTCGCGCAAAAATCTGCCCGGACAAGCTCAGCAGCGCACAATGGCTGCGTGTTGTCGAAACAGCACACCGTGTTGGCCTGCGCACAACAGCGACAATTATGTTCGGCCACGTCGAGCGCGCAGAGCACGTGGCTTTGCACCTTCGCCGGGTTCGTGATCTGCAGCTTCGCACTGGTGGTATCACCGAATTCGTGCCCTTGCCCTTTGTACACATGGAAGCTCCCGCTTATCGCAAGGGGCTGACCCGGCGTGGCCCGACTGCCCGTGAAGCTATCCTGATCCATGCAGTTGCGCGCCTTGCGCTGCACCCCGTCGTGCCGAATATCCAGGCATCGTGGGTTAAGTTGGGGTCAGAGGGCGTGTGCGCCGCGTTGCGGGCCGGCGCTAATGACTTGGGCGGTACCCTGATGAACGAAGCCATTGCCCATGCCGCCGGAACCGAGCATGGACAGGAGATGGCGCCGGAACAGATGGATGCGCTGATCGCGTCAATCGGCAGGCCGGCTCAACAGCGGAACACCCTGTATGGCGTTGCGCCAGATGATCGCGTTGCAGCGTCTTACGCAGCAGTCGAACTCGAACCAATGTGCCTTACGCCAGCGGCCCGTCGCCCCAACCAGATCACTCACATTCCACTCGCAGCATGAACACCGCATCCAAGCACACCATCGCCATTCTGGGAGGCACTGGCGCCGAAGGCAGCGGTCTGGCCCTTCGCTGGGCACATGCCGGCCATCGGGTCATAATCGGCTCGCGCGATCTTGCCAAGGCACAAGCCAAAGCAAAAGCATTGGGAGAATTTCTGAAGAAAGGCAACGCCCCAGAAGGATCCACCAACGTCGCTGCTGCCGAAGCGGCTGACATCGTAGTATTAACCGTCCCGCTTTTAGCGCAACAATCAACGATCGATGAAGTTCATGATGCGTTGCTGGGAAAAATCCTGGTCGACACAACCGTGCCGCTTGCCCCTCCAAAGGTCAACCGAGTTCAGCTTCCCGCTGAGGGGTCTGTCGTCGCTTCCATCCAGAAGCGGCTCGGCGCAAACGTGCGTGTAGTCTCTGCCTTCCAAAACGTCTCGGCTCATCACCTGAAAGATCTTGATCACGCGATTGACTGCGACGTGTTGGTATGCGGAGACAACGCAGATGCCCGAAGTTTGGTTATTGACTTGGTCAAAGATTTGGGGCTTCGCGGCGTACATGGCGGCCCGATCTGCAACTCAGCAGCGGCAGAGGCGCTGACGTCGATCCTCATTTCAATCAACATGGCTTACAAGGTGCCTGGGGCCGGCATCCGGATTACCGGCGTACCGGCCTTGGACGCAGCATGATTCTGGCGCTCGCGGGCGGCGTTGGAGGAGCGCGGATGTGCGCGGGTTTGGGGCAGGCATTGCCCACTGGAAACCTGACAGTCATTGTCAATACCGGCGACGATTTTGAGCACTTGGGCCTATCGATCTCGCCAGATATTGACAGTGTGCTGTACACACTGTCTGGACGGCATGACCAGCAGCGAGGCTGGGGGCAGGCCGATGAAACCTGGCGTTGTATGGAAGCGTTGGAGGCGCTAGGCGGCCAAGCTTGGTTCCGTCTTGGAGACGCGGATCTAGCCACACATTTATTGCGCACACAGATGTTGCGCGAAGGGCTGACACTGTCCGAAGTCACTGAACAACTTGCCCGTGCGCTCCAAGTGCGCCACCGCGTGGTGCCAATGGCCGATATTCCAGTTCGCACCCGTGTACTCACGGACGCTGGCGAACTCGACTTCCAAGATTATTTCGTGCGGCAGCAGTGCAAGCCTCGCTTTGTCGGTGTGCGTTGGAGCGAAGATGCACCACCGGCCAGCCCGGGTTTTTATGACGCGCTCAAAGCGCCAGCCTTGTCGGCAATCATCCTCTGCCCATCCAATCCGTTCTTGAGCATCCAGCCGATTCTTGGCTTGCGCGGCGTGAAAGATGCACTGCGCAGCCGTCACACGCCGGCAATAGCCATATCCCCGATCATCGACGGGAAAGCGGTAAAAGGCCCATTGTCCAAGATGCTCGGCGAACTTGGCAAGCAAGCAAGTTCGGTCGAAATCGCTCGTCTGTACTCGGGCCTGATCGATGGCATGGTAATCGACCAAGCAGATGCTCAACAGGTTGCTGCCATCCAAGCACTCGGCATTCGTGTGCACGTAACAGACACATTGATGCCAAACGCAGTTCGACAACATGCAGTGGCGAGCGAAGTGCTTGACTTCGTTCGCTGTCTGAATCAGTAACCATCCCCCGGCAGAGCCGGGGGCTTTCGATTATGAGCCGCTCAAAGCGGCTACCTCTGAGTTAGCCGTGGGCGCTTCGCGC
>JGI24705J35276_12237995_pt1 | contig 14789 bp, 13 predicted proteins | sample TergutNt197P4_FD_35276 | JGI IMG/M metagenome (IMG submission 35276) | reverse complement strand
GAGGCTTCTGTTGCGCATAATCCTGACCGTATTGTCACGATTGCTCGTCCTGCCAATCCCGCTCAAATGGGCTTCTTAACGGACGACGACTTATCTTGTGCTTTTCCGACAATCGCTGTCGATGCACCAGGGGCCACTTAGCGGAGTGCCGGTATTCCTTGTTCGATTGACGCTCGGGGCCGTGATCGCATCGCGTCTCTACCAGATCTTGGGCGATCGGCTGAATACACCTTTACGCTAAGGGTGATGGTTGCGGAAACTGGGTAATGACGGATTGAGCAGGGCGGCGTATCTAGACGAGGATACGACCGGGAACGACGCAGGAATGACCCACATTCAGACCTTCATCGTGGAGCCTGGCACTCCCGAATTGGCAATCTGCGCGCGCTGGCGCGTAGGCGCCTTTTCAGTGCTCGAGGCGTCCTTCGAGCAGGAATTGAAGTCGATGGAGCTGTTTGCTTCGGATCACAGTCGCGGCGTGGCGCTGGTCGCGAAAGCGGATGGCGAACCGATCGGGACTTGTCTTCTGGTCGAGTCAGAGATCGAGCCGAACCATGACGTCTCGCCTTGGCTCGCAGGCCTGTTCGTTGTCTCGGAGCATCGGCGGAAGGGCGCTGGTGCCGTGTTGGTCCAAGCGATCGAAGACCAAGCCCGACAACGAGAATTTTCGCGACTTTACCTCTACACTACGGATACTGTTGGCTTCTACGAGAGACTCGGCTGGGAAGTGCTCGACCGCACGAACTGGAAGGGCTTCGATACGGCACTGATGGTCCGCGACCTCTAAAGGCGCCGCGATGGCGGTTGCCGGATGGGTCACGCAACATTGTAGGATGGGCAAAGCGAAGCGTGCCCATCATTCGCACCGTTATTGCAGATGGTGGGCACGACGTGTTCCGCGCCTTTGCCCACCCTATCGGGCTATTCCGATGGCGGGCTACTCCGATGGCGATTGCCAGATGAAGCCTCGCAGACTTACAGAAGGGAACGCCGCCGCCTATTTGTGGCGTTGACCCGATACGTGGAGCAAGACAGTGGAACGTGACAACCTGACTTTTTCCGCCGACGGCGCGCAGCTATTCCGAGCGGCGCTTTCCCGCGATCAATTGAAAGAACTTGAAGCGATCCTTTCTCTTTTGCCGCACGATCGGGCCGGCCTGAGGCTCAGAGGCGTTGACGGCCTCGCTCCTGTTCTGGCCTCAACAGGCCAAATAGGTCGCTTCGCCGCGTCCGTGTTGGGCGAGGATTGCCGGCCCGTCAGAGCCATATTGTTCGATAAGACACCCGAGACGAATTGGGTCGTGGGATGGCATCAGGATCGAACCATTGCCGTGAAAGAGCGCGTTGTTGTCGAGGGATTCGAAACCTGGAGTGTCAAGAGCGGCATGCTGCATGTCGAGCCACCCTATGAATTGTTGTCCGGCATGGCGACATTGCGCGTCCATATCGATCCGGTGCCCACAGGCAACGCGCCGCTTTTGATCGCCCCGGGTTCTCACAAGCTTGGACGAGTGCCTGAAGATGACGTTCGCGAGGTTGTTCGGCGTTGCGGCACGGTTGCCTGTTTGGCCGAACCCGGCGATATCTGGCTTTACGCATCGCCCCTCCTCCACGCTTCGGAAGCCGCCGTGACGCCTGCACATCGCCGTGTGCTGCACGTGGACTTTTCTGCCGAGCAGCTTCCCGGCGGCTTGGAGTGGCTGGGTGTATGAACCTTCATGGATCGGTGAGGAGCGGGCGGCTTGGTGAGCCAAGTCGTAACGGGCTAATCGCTTTCCAAATCAGAAGCTTTCACAACCCTGACCGCCACCACTTCGCCGCCGGCGATCTCTCGCACAATACGCTCGTCCGATCGCACAACGCCAAGATCAAATTCCTGAGCGGGGGTAACGAGTATCATCCTTTCCCCAATGACGATAAGGACTGTTACATCGTGAAGTTCACCGGATATCGCCAGCTTCTGTATCTCGCCACGAAAAGGCTCTTTCTGCCAGGCGTCAGGAAAATTTGGATCGCATCTGACTTCGATTCCGTCACTTGATGTCGTCACAACAAGCTTTGACTTGTTTGGTTGCCAGTGCGGGCCAAGCCTCTCATCAATCAACCACAGGCAACTGTAGTCCTGGCACTCCATTGGCCTGTGAACATATATGTTACAGCCCTGCTTTGGATTACAGTGTCGACACCACGAGTTCGCCGGCTTCGCTATTTCCTCGACGGACACGACAGCAGAGAGTGCAACCTCCGCATGCACGTCTGGAAAATGGAATCATTGTCCATCCAGAATGGTGGGATAGGCAAAGCGAAGCGTGCCCATCATTTTGCATCAAAACCAAAACTTCATAGCCGCGCCACCGTCACAACCCGAGATCGGCGAGCGGCATCATGCCATAGCGCCCGTCCAGCAGGCCGAAATAGAAATGCGTTGTGTCGACGTCGAAGGAGAAGATCACATTGGCATGGCTGCCAGTGGCGAACATTTCCTTATAGAGAATCTTGCCGGTGTCGCTCCTGACCGCCCAGAGTCCGCCATCCAGAAACGACGCCAGCACGACATCGCTGCCCGGCACGCATTTGATCGCGGTGGGCGACGCCCGGGTGGCATGGCGCCAAGCTTCCCTGCCGCTCGGCAGATCGCGCCGATAGAAGAAGCCGCCGCACTCCATCCTTCCGGTATAATGGCGCCCCGCCGCGACGATGCCCTCACCCGCCTTGTCCCTCAGATAAGCAAAGCTGCATTCCATGGGATGATTGGCGGAGTTCGGTTTGTCCCCGTCATCCGCCAGGATCGGCCAGTGACGGCGCACCGTTCCATCCGCCGCGACGGAGCACAGATATTTGCGAGCATAGTTGTCTGGCGGCGTGCCCTGCACGAAAAACAGATAAGGTGCATTGTCGATGCGCAGATAATGGTTGAACACGTCGAAGTGCCCCAGATTGCGGCGCGTCTCCGCTCCCGTGGCGGGATTAATGATCACATCCACGGTCTTTTTCCTGCTGGACTTCCGGTTAAAGGACCGGCCGCCGCGCCCTAGCACCAGACCGTCTTGCGACACCGAGAATGTATAGGCGCCGTCATACGAGACGATGGGATGCAGGGTTTCCCCCGCAATCCGGCACAACGTTGCTTTGGTGATGGTATCTGGCACATTGTTGCGCCACAGAAATGTGCCCACATGCACCATCGGCACAGGCGCGGCATAGATCTGCACGCCACATCCTTCCTTGCCGGTGATGAGGGCGACGGTGCCGTCGCGGCGAGCGATTTCCAGATGGCAATCATTATGCACGACGCCCACACGCCCCTGCCCTAGCGCGGCAATGTCCCAGATGGGGCCGCGACGGCACAACTCGGCAAAGCCGAATGCCGCCTTCACGGTCTCTTGCGCCTTTACCTGTTGCGATAGGACAGCCGCTTCCGGGAATTCCACGCCCGGCCATCCTGTCCCGGGGCGAGGCGATTCCGCGCCCATGCGCGCGCGGATATCGTCCAGCTTCATGTTGCCGGCCAGCGCCGTCTCCAGGGGGATGGTGATGCGGTAATAGGCATCGAAGGCATCGGCAACGGCGGGGTCGCCATCCTCTTCCGTCCAGGGCGTGAGGAAGACCTCCAAAGCGCCGTCTTCAACAAAGCGCACCCGCTTCACCTCGGGCAGCCCATCAATCACATAGGTTGCCTTGCCGCTCTGCCAGTCCCACAAAAGCAGCATGCCCTCGAAGCTATAGCCGCCGTCATAGCTGCCGCCGCCAATGGCCATCAGCGGTCGTGACGGATGAAAAGCCACATCGTTGATGGGATAGTGCATGGGACAAATTGTACTGTCGATCACGCCCAGCGGCGTAACGGAGGGCGGCCGGTATAGCGACAGACGATGCCGCAAACGGTGCCCGCCATAGGCGGCACGCGCCCTGGGCTCGGTGAGAAGCCGGAAGTTCGACGCCACCGCCAGCAGCCCGCGCCTCTCATCCCGGAACGCGCGGATGATGTCGCCGGTGCCCGGCAGGGAAACATCATGGAAGAATTGCATGTGAAGTATCCGGAAAGACGGAAGCAGCCGCGAGATCCTCGTCACAAGGCATCCGTGTTTCCTAATCTGCCACGATGTAGTGTCGCTCGCCGCTCATCGCGTCCAGATAGACTGCGGTCAGTCTGTTCGTTTCCGGGTCGATGAAACGCTCGCCGGTATCCGTCCAGCTTGGTTCAGGCGGTCGGTGCACGATCGGCTTGTAGCGCCACCGTTCGATGGCGAGACCGACGACCAGCAACAGGCCCCCCACAATCAAGTGCGGAATAAAGATCACAAAGGCGCCGCCAACGATGGCTATCACGATGCCCGCCAGCAAGAGCAGCGAGCCCAGCGCGAAAACAATCATGGCCATTGGTTTCATCCGGTCACGGGTTCAAGAACGACTGCGGTGCCGTAGGCGACGATCTCGCTCATGGTCTGGCCGATCTCGGCCGAATCGAACCGCATCATGATGATGCCGTTGGCTCCCATCGCCTGCGCATTGGTGGTGAGCCGATCAATTGCATGGCGTCGGGCTTCCTCGAGCATCTGCGTATATTCGTGGATTTCTCCGCCAATGATGGAGCGCAGACCAGCCAGGATATTGCCTCCGATGCCGCGGCTGCGCACTACGACCCCGAACACTTGCCCAATGGTTTGCCTGACGCGATAGCCCGCGACATTTTCGGTAGTGACAATGATCATGTTGTTTCTTCCAGCAGTTTGTTTTCAGGGTGCTCGCATCGCGACGGACGCAAATTGTCTTGCGGAGATCATGCAACAACTTCTGTACCGAGCCTATGAACCAAGATCAACCGGCCACAAATTCGGCAAAATAGAATTCAAGAATTGCGATGGCTGATCTGCATTTCTCCGGGAGCCAAGATGTTTAAAAAGCTACTTCATTGGATCACGGAAGATAGAACCCTGGCTCAAATATTCGTTGGGGAATTGCTTGGGCAGCTGTTGCTCGTAATCTTGGTAGTCGCAGCGATCTGGATCTATGGGCTTTTTGGGTAGCCAACAGATGGCACAACTGGCTGTTTGCGCCCGCTATTGGCAAAGCGCCCGGGTGACGAAGGTATTCGTGCGGCAATCATCCGGTTTTCGCTGCCTGCCGGGGATGAACACCTTGGGCGAGCAGGTCTCGGCGGAGTCGGCACTCAGGCTCTTGCCCTCCTTGTGGCCCTTGCTCTGACAGAGCTTCTCGGCCGCCTGCTTGCAGTCGGGCGCGCCGTTCGTCGACACCGGACAGGCCACGCGCCCGGTCACCACCGTGGAGGGCTTGGCGAGGCGCGACAGCGCGTCACCGGCATCCTTGGTGCGCGCGTTGAGATCGTCCATCGTTTCGCCCGGACTCTTCAGCGGCGGCAGGATCTTGTCGAAGAACTTGCCCATCTCGTTGAACAGACCGGGTTTCTCCTCACGCGCCGGTGGTGCCGAGGGCTGCGAGTCTGGCGGCAGCGGCGTCGACTCCTGAACCCCGGGCGCCGGCGAGGTCGATTGCGTCCACCCGGGCTGCATTATCATCAACAGCGCGGCGAGCGCGGCAAACGCCATCACGAGCCTTCCGAATGGTGCCTTGGGATTGCTGCCCCTACCCATCATGACAGCAAACATAGCGTAAGCCGGCGCGCAGGCAAAGCCGGCTCCCTCAGACGGGCAACAGTTCGGTTGATGCTTGCAACGTCGCTTAGGATACATCTGGAAATTGTCGCTCCAGAACAAAACCGCTTTTTGGCGGATACGTAGGGGGGAATGTAATGAGATTGAGTGGCTCTCTCGTCGTTTATGTCATTCCGGGGCGCGACGTAGTCGCGAGCCCGGAATGACTTAACAAAACAGTCCACCAGACCGACCCACAAATTGCCGGGCGGCACCTTGGTTTCGGTCGGTCGCTCAGATCAGTTTGACCGCGATGATGAAACCCAGCACAAGTACGATGGCGCCGATCGTCACCCACAGCCCGAGATGCCGCTCGATTCTGACGCGGATCCAGTCGCCATAGAGGTTGAGCAAGACGGCGGCGATGAAGAAGCGTCCGCCGCGCGCGACGATGGAGCACAAAATGAACAGGCCGATATTGTAGCCGGCAAAGCCCGAGGTGATGGTGACGAGCTTGTAGGGGATTGGTGTCAGGCCCTTGACCAGGATGATCACGGCACCCCACTGCGCATAGGAGGCGCGGAAGGCATCGACCTTGTCGCCAAGGCCGTAGACCTGGATCAGCCAATGGCCGACCGAGTCGTAGAGCAAGGCGCCGATGGCATAGCCCAGCATACCCCCCAGCACCGAGGTCGCCGTGCAGACGGTGGCGTAGAGCCAGGCCCGCTTCGGCCGCGCCAGCGACATCGGGATCAGCATCACGTCCGGCGGCACCGGAAAGAAGGAACTTTCCGCGAAGGAAACCACCCCCATGATCCAGAGTGCATAGGGCTTGTGCGCGGCGTCGATACACCAGTCGTAAATCCGTCTCAGCATGCCGCGCGATGAACCATCATGGCGCCGATTTGTCCATGCCGTGATTGCCGTAAACTCTCCTACTTAGTAGCGATTACGGACCTTGCGTTCGCCAACCGCGACAATTGGCCGCCGGGAGATCATGCGGGGAACGATCGGCTTGCGCGATTTCGCGGCCGATTTTGGCAGTTTCTCGGCAATGCCGAGCATATACTCACGCCGCGCCATTTCGCGCCAGACATCTTCCGGGCGAATTCCGGCCGAGGCCCACAATACGGTAAGGTTGTAGAGCAGATCGGCGCTTTCGCGGATGACGGCCTCGCTGTCACCATTGAGCGCGTCGATCACGACCTCGAAGGCTTCCTCAGCCAGTTTCTTGGCCATTTTGGTCGGGCCGCGCTGAAACAGCCGGGCGGTGCGCGACGTTGCCGGGTCCAGATTCCTGGCTGCAAGCACGGCCAGATACAGCCGCTCGAGCGAATCACTCATGATTTCCTAAATTATTCGTAACACGTGACAGCTGGGTTAACGTCAGGCAACAATTGCGAAAAATATTGCAGGTACACGGGGAGCCCCCGCAGGGTTCCATGCGGCGGCGACAAGCTCGAGACATTGCGAAATCATGATGCACCTTGCTCAATTAACCACATTTTGGCCGATCCAGCATGAACGGCCCATGAGCAAAACTTCACCTTGCGCTGTATCTGGCAGCGATCTCTGATTAGAATGCGGTCTTTGCTGGCCTCGCGCCGCCTTAGCTCATGATCATAGGCCATGTTGCGTCTTTATACCCGCGTCCTTGAACTGCTCGGAAAAGAGGCGCGGCTCGGCTGGCTGCTCGCAGTCGCCAATCTGCTGCTGGCTGCCTCGCAATTCGCAGAGCCGGTCCTGTTCGGCCGCATCGTCGACGTCCTCTCCGGCAAGACGGGCGTCTCGGCATGGCCATTCCTCATCGCCTGGGTCGCGTTCGGGCTGTTCACCATCGGCTGCAGCGCTACGGTCGCGCTCTATGCGGACCGGCTGGCGCACCGGCAGCGTCAGGCAGTGCTGACCGGCTATTTCGAACACATCCTGCAACTGCCCCTGACCTTCCACAGCGGCACGCATTCCGGCCGGCTGATGAAGGTGATGCTCAACGGCACTGATGCGCTGTGGCGACTGTGGCTCGGATTCTTCCGCGAGCATTTCGCCGCCATCCTTTCGGTGCTCGTGCTGCTGCCCTTGTCGCTCTACCTCAACTGGCGGCTGGCAATCCTGTTGTTCGTGCTTTGCATCGTCTTCACGGCACTCACCACCTTCGTGGTGCGCAAGACGTACGGCATGCAGATGGCAGTCGAGGAACACTACAGCGACCTTTCCGCCCGCGCCTCCGATGCGCTCGGCAATGTGGCGCTGGTGCAAAGCTTCGTGCGCATCGAGGCGGAAGTGCAAGGCCTGCGCTTCGTCGCCGACCAGCTGCTCGCGGCCCAGATGCCGGTCTTGTCCTGGTGGGCGCTCGTTACCGTGATTACCCGCGCCTCCACCACCATCACGGTGCTTGCCATCTTCACCCTCGGCATCGCGCTGCACGACAAGGGGCTGACCACGGTCGGAGAGATCGTGATGTTCGTCAGCTTTGCGACGCTGCTCATCCAGAAGCTTGAGCAGGTCGTCAGCTTCATCAACAATGTATTCATGGAAGCGCCGCGCCTGCGCGAATTCTTCAACGTGCTGGATGCAGTACCCGCCGTGCACGACCGTCCCGACGCGCTCGATATCGGCCGGCTGTCGGGACTGGTCGAGTTCAGCGATGTGACGTTTTCTTATGACGGCAAGCGCCCCGCCATCGAAGACCTCTCCTTCATCGCGCTGCCGGGACAGACGATAGCGCTGGTCGGCCCGACCGGCGCCGGCAAGTCGACCGCGATCGCACTGTTGCATCGCGCCTTTGACCCGCAATCCGGATTCATCAAGATCGACGGCATGGACGTGCGTGGGCTGAAGTTGACGGGGCTGCGGCGGAACATCGGCGTGGTGTTCCAGGAGGCGCTGCTGTTCAACCGCTCGATCGCGGAGAACCTGCTGGTCGGCAAGCCGGACGCGACCGAAGAGGAAATGCGGCTCGCCGCGCAGCGAGCCCAAGCGCTGGACTTCATCGAACGCAGCGAGCACGGCTTCGACACCAACGCCGGCGAACGCGGCCGCATGCTTTCCGGCGGCGAGCGGCAACGGCTGTCGATCGCACGCGCGTTGTTGAAAGACCCGCCGATCCTGATTCTGGACGAAGCCACGAGCGCGCTGGATGCGGTTACCGAGGCCAGGGTCAACGCCGCGCTCGACGAAGTGATGAAGGGGCGGACGACATTCGTGATCGCCCACCGGCTCTCGACGATTCGTAACGCCACACGCATCCTGATGTTCGACGGCGGCCGGGTGATCGAAAGCGGAACTTTCGATGAACTCGTCGCGAAAGGCGGCCGGTTCGCAGAGCTGGCGCGCGCCCAGTACATGGTGCAGGAGAGCGCAAGGGCGAGCATGCCCATGCCTGAAACGGCTGAAACCGGCGCAACGGCCGAGAAGAGCTGAGCATCATTTCCGAAAAGTGGGCACCGGTTTTCTCGGTACGGTCGAAATTCGGCCATTTCTCTTTGAATTAGTAAGGGATAGGCAACCGAAGCACTGTTCTCAACGCGCAAGACAGTATAGGCTTGGATCGCCGCAAGCAGCGGCACCGGATGCGCTTTTGGCCGGAAATGCCATATGCGAGCACCGCCGCCTGGAGGCGGTCTCAAAGGACCGGGATCGGACTGTGCATTTTTTTCGACCGCTGCTTCGTAGATTTCCGCTGAACCTGTTGTTCGGTGTTGCCGCGCTGGCGCTCATCGCGCCGAAGGCAGCGCAGGCTGAAGCGTTGCTGCTGATCGAAGCCGATACGGGCAAGGTGCTGCAAGCGGACAACGCCACCTATCCCTGGTACCCTGCTTCGTTGACCAAGCTGATGACGGCCTATGTCACGCTCAAGGCGGTCAAGGATGGCAAGCTTACGCTGGACACGCTGTTGACAGTGTCCCCGCTCGCCGCCGAGCAGTCGCCATCAAAAATGGGATTCCCGCCGGGCACCCAGGTCACCGTCGACAATGCGCTGAAGATGATGCTGGTGAAGTCGGCCAACGACATGGCCGTGGTGCTGGCCGAGGGCGTCGGCGGTTCGATCGATGGATTTTCGGCGCTGATGAATCAGACCGCGCGGCGGCTCGGTATGACACAGACGAGCTACGTCAATCCGAATGGACTTCCCGACGACGGCCAGATCACCTCAGCACGTGACCTTGCAATCCTGGCACGCTCCATCCTGCGCGACCTGCCGGAGTACGAGTCCTACGTCCACATCCCCGCGATCCGCTTCGGACACACGGTGACGCAGAACTTCAATCGGCTGATCGGCCGCTATCCCGGCGCCGACGGCTTTAAGACCGGCTTTATCTGTGCCTCGGGCTACAATCTCGTGGCGTCGGCCACGCGCAACGGCAAACGGCTGATAGCGGTCGTGCTCGGCGCCTCCTCCGGACAGGCGCGCTCGGTGAAAGCGGCGCAACTGCTCGAACGCGGCTTCTCGACCAACCCCCTGTCCTGGCTACGTCCGACGCTGGGCACCGTGGATAGTCTTGCGTCCGTCGACGCACCGCCGCCGAACCTGCGCGACGAGATGTGCAATGGGAAGCACAAGCGTCCGGCCAGCGACGAAGACGTGGATACTTTGGTCAGCAGCGCTGCGTCCGCGGGCAACGGGGACAACACGGTCAGCTCCTTCGCGGCAGGTCAGCAAATGATGAAGGCTTCCGAGTTGCTGGCATTGGAGCCTGCTCCCTCCGAACCCGTGCTGGTCTACACCGGGCCGACCAAGACCGGCGCTGAGTTGATCGCGGCGGTGGCGGCCGATGCCGACAAGCAGGTGGCACATCGACACGGCAAGAAATCGCACGCCGCCAAGAAGCGTCACGCAAGCAAGATGGCCGAGGCCAAACCTCAGACCAAGGAAACGGCCAAGGGCTTGTCGAAGGGCGCCGCGAAGGATGCCAAGCCGAAATCCGACGCCAAGCCGGACTCCAATAAGTCAGGCTCCAACAAGTTGGACAGCGGCAAGACAAGCACCAAGTCGGCGGCAAAGCCCGGACACGCCGCCAAGCCCGACGCCCATCAGAAGTCTGCCTCAGCCTCCGATCAGGGCGCGGCCAAGCCGAAAGCAACCGCCAAACCCGCGGCGAAGCCCGGCGCCAAGAAATCCAACAGTAAGACCGCTCCAGCCAGTTGATCCCGCCCGCGCGCGAATAGCGAGCTCAGCCGCCCGCTTGTCAGGGGTGACGGCAGGTTCGATACTGCCTGCAAACAGGGCAGCTCTTGATGGGCGGCTCGCGGCAACAGGGGACCTGACATGGAGCGCATCTGGCTCAAGCAATACCCGCCCGGCGTGCCCGCTGACATCGACCCGACCCAATACCCATCGCTCGTCGAGCTGTTCGAAGAGAGCTTTGCGAAATTTGCCGATCGCAGGGCTTCTATCTGTATGGACAAGTCGATCAGCTACCGCGATCTCGACCAGATGTCGCGGGCGATCGCAGCCTATTTGCAGAGCCTCGGCCTCGCCAAGGGTGCTCGCGTCGCGCTGATGATGCCGAACATCCTGCAATATCCGATCGCGGCCGCTGCGGTACTGCGCGCAGGCTTTGCGGTCGTAAACGTCAATCCGCTCTACACGCCGCGCGAACTCGAGCACCAGCTCATCGACTCCGAGGCTGATGTAATCATCGTACTTGAGAATTTCGCCCACACTGTGGAACAGGTGTACGGCAGGACCGCGGTGAAACACGTGATCATCGCCAGCATGGGCGACCTGCTCGGCCTCAGGGGCCTGATCGTCAACCTGCTGATCCGCCACGTGAAGAAGATGGTGCCCGCTTTCTCGATTCCGCATGCAGTGACCTTCAACGACGCGCTGGCGGCGGGTCGCGGCATGAAGTTTGACAAGCCGAAGATTGAGCCCGACGATGTCGCGTTCCTGCAATATACCGGCGGCACCACAGGTATCTCCAAGGGAGCCACCCTGCTCCACCGCAACATCGTCGCCAACGTGCTGCAGAACGATGCCTGGCTGCAACCGGCGTTGTCGCAATTGCCGCGCACCGAACAGTTGCTCACCGTCTGCGCACTGCCGCTGTATCACATCTTCGCGCTCACCACCTGTTACCTGTTCGCGGTGCGCGCCGGCGGCTGCAATCTCCTCATTCCCAACCCGCGCGACATCGCAGGCTTGATCAAGGAATTGATGAAGTACCAGGTCAACGGCTTCCCGGCGGTGAATACGCTGTACAACGCGCTGATGCAGCACCCCGACTTCAAGAAAATCGACTTCTCCAAGCTGAAAATATCGAACGGCGGCGGCATGGCCGTACAACGTCCCGTCGCCGAGCAGTGGAAGAAGCTCACCGGCTGCACTATCGCGGAAGGCTATGGTCTCTCGGAAACTTCGCCGACACTGACCTGCAATCCCGCAACCGCCACGGAGTTCAACGGTTCGATCGGCGTCCCCGTTCCGTCGACTTACATTTCGATCCGTGATGACGCCGGCAAGGAAGTGCCGAACGGTCAGCCCGGCGAGGTCTGTGCCAAGGGGCCGCAGGTGATGCCGGGATACTGGAACAGGCCGGACGAGACCGCGAAAGCGATGACCGCCGACGGCTTTTTCCGCACCGGCGATATCGGCGTGATGGACAACGACGGCTACATCAGGATCGTCGACCGCAAGAAAGACATGATCCTGGTCTCCGGCTTCAACGTCTATCCCAACGAGATCGAGGAGGTGATCGCAGGCCACCCCGGCGTGATGGAGGTGGCCGTGATCGGAGTGCCGGACGAGAAGTCGGGCGAGGCAGTCGAGGTGTATATCGTAAGGAAGGATCCGAGTCTCACCGCCGAAGAGCTGCTCAAGTTCTGCCGTAAACACCTGACGAGCTACAAAGTCCCAAAACATATCGAATTCCGGACCGAATTACCGAAGACCAACGTCGGCAAGATCCTGCGCCGCCAGTTACGCGATGATAAGAAAGTCGATGCGGTATAGCCCGTTCCAAATCATGTTCGGCGAAGACAGAATGTCACTCGCCCGGCTCCGACAAAACCGCAGGAGCGAACTTCAGTTCATAGTCCTTTATCGTCATAATAGTCGATGTCTATCACTGAATTCAGAAGGTACGCTGCTTTTGACATTTCGGGAGGAATAGTTACCGATGGCAGGTGCGACGTCGCATCAACGATTATTGTAATCCTCACGACTCCCTTTTTCGAAATTTCGATCAGATCAGGCCATTTCTGTCCGAATCTGGCTACAAGTTCCGTCCATTGTTCGCCAACACTTTCCAGCGAAGCGTCTGAACGAATTGCCCACGTATTTTGCCTGGGAAGATTGAGTTCTCTGTTTCTCTCTCCCTGCAACAGAGCAGTGAGGGGTTCAACTCCAAGCAACTTGGAAATTTCACGAGGAGGTATTGGATGAGAATGCAAGCTAAGATTTATTTGCAGTTCTTTCATACACTTGGTCCAATTGTTTATTCCAAGACGCCGCAGAAATGAACTAAGAAGCATCTGCTCATGCTAGGGAGATTTGACGATGACCATCGAAGTTGGCGACAAGCTGCCCGAGGCCGGATTTCGCGTGATGACGCCTGACGGCATACAAGTCAAAACCACTGACGACATCTTCAAAGGCAAAAAGGTCGCGCTGTTCGCGGTACCCGGCGCCTATACCGGCACCTGTCACAAGATGCACCTGCCGAGCATCTTCCTCAATGCCAATGCCTTGAAGGGCAAGGGCGTCGACACCATCGCCATTGTTGCCGTCAACGATGCCTTCGTCATGAACGCCTGGAAACGCGACACCGACCAACGCGACGAAGCCGTCTTCCTCGCCGACGGCAATGCGGAATTCACCAAGGCGATCGGCATGGAGATGGACGCCTCCGCCAACGGTCTTGGCATCCGTTCCAAGCGCTACTCGATGCTGGTGGAGGACGGGGTGGTGAAGAAGCTCAATCTCGAGCAGATGCCGGGCAAGGTCGAGGTCTCCGGCGGCGACACGCTGCTGGGACAGCTTTGAGACTGACCCAAGACCCTACGCCCACTGCTCCAAAATCCTCATGAGGCCCTGGTGGGGGCCTCATCCTTCGAGACGCAGCTTCGCTCGCGATAAAGCGCTGCGCGCTTTACGCGGAGTTCCTCAGGATGAGTGGGATAGAGCTGTAGCACTACAAACGTCACGCCCGGGCTTGTTCATCAAGCCCGGGCAACCCAGGCGAGCCCGAAAATGTCTCGCCCTACCCAGGCACTCTCTGCTCTCGCGTGATCGCCTACGGCGACGGTCTCGGCAAGCTGCTGGACATCCTCGACCGAGGAGCGGCATCCCGATCTGCGAGACCTGTGCGCACACGCCGCTCGGCACATTCAGATGGCAGGAGTTGAACCTTTGCAATCTCGGCAAAGGGAAGGACACGCTGTCGCCGCAGTAATGAACCCATTCTGAACGCCTCGAAAGCGCATTATTCAGCTCGCTTCTGACAATTTCAGCGCTCGCTAAACGATACTTGTTGATTCCCATTTTTCTAGGTTCATTAGGATGACAACCGATACTGGAATTCGGCTCTTAATTGCAGTGGGCACGCTTGCGGCATCGCTGGTTGTCGCAGGCTGCGCTTCTCAAGGCGGGAGTGCCTACAGCAGATCATCCGGCAGCCGCGAGTCCGCTGCGGACATTGCGAAGGAGATGCGGGAACGCGAGGCCGTGATGTTTGCGCGACGACGGGAATATTCAAAAGGACGGCCCACGGAATCGCAGGATGGCGCGAGCGGCGGTAGCTCAAGCTATAGCTCGAACTCCAGCTCCAGCAGCTACACACCTCCCACCGAGTACAGGTCCCGGTCCGATACGGAGATGAGAGCGGCAGGACAAGAGTCGGACGATAGTAAGAGGCGCGAGGCCGAGGCAGCCGCGCGGCGAGAGGCTTATTCAAAAGGACTTGGTTACTGAAACGTCTCCCGCTTGTCCCGCTCCAACTGCGCCCGGCATCCTTGCTTGAGCGCGGCGGCGAATTCGTCAGTCGTCTTGTCGATCTCGGCGAGGCCACGCGACGGACAAAGGGTGAGGATCACGCCCGCGACGATATTGGCGACGACGTTCGCGACCAGGCTTCACTCACCGGACAACGACTTAGTCGTCCGTTAAGAAGCCCATTTGAGCGGGATTGGCAGGACGAGCAATCGTGACAATACGGTCAGGATTATGCGCAACAGAAG
>JGI24705J35276_12237996_pt1 | contig 14790 bp, 11 predicted proteins | sample TergutNt197P4_FD_35276 | JGI IMG/M metagenome (IMG submission 35276) | reverse complement strand
GCCACCGCTGCCCCAGGTCCGCGACAGGAAATACTGCGTCAGCGGGCCGATCGCGAGCATATAGAGCAGCGTCGGCAGCCCGAGCCGAATGAACCGGTCGCGAACGAATTGCGGAACGCCTTTCCGGTCACAGGCGGCCGCCGAAAAATAGCCGGCGACGAAGAACAGCAAGGCCATGAAGAAGGCCTGCAGAAAGCTCTGGTAGATGCCGAAGAAGAGCTTCGTCGCAAGCCCGGCCGGCTGCCGATCGACATAGTACCAGTTGCCGAACGGACTATAGGTGTCGCTGGCGTGCATGCTCAGCACGAGGAGAATCATCGACCAGCGGATGTTGTCGACGAAGAGCAGCCGCGGCGCTCGTGGTCCGCCGCTTTCCACCCTGGCCGCTGCGCCCATCGCGATGCCGGCCATGTCAGCTCCCTCGGCAAGATCAGCCGAAACTTTCTAGAACCTCGGGATATCCGGAAACGCCAGCTTCCCCCGATGGACATGCATACGGCCGAGCTCGGCGCAGCGATGCAGGGTCGGAAATACCTTGCCGGGGTTGAGCAGACCCTCCGCGTCAAAGGCGCATTTGACCCGCTGCTGCTGGGTGAGGTCGATCTCCGTGAACATCTCCGGCATCAGGTCACGCTTCTCGATGCCGACCCCATGCTCGCCGGTGAGCACCCCGCCGAGCTCGACGCAAGCCCGCAGGATGTCAGCGCCAAACGCCTCGGCGCGGTCCATCTCGCCGGGCTTGTTGGCATCGTACAGGATCAAAGGATGCAGATTGCCGTCGCCGGCATGAAAGACGTTGGCGACGCCGAGCTCGTACTTCTCCGACAGCTTGCGGATCCGCGCCAGCGCTTCCGGAAGCTTGCCACGCGGGATCGTGCCGTCCATGCAGAGGTAGTCGGGCGAGATGCGGCCGACTGCGGGAAAAGCCGCCTTGCGGCCGGCCCAGAACAGGTTTCGCTCGGCTTCCGATGTGGATTTCTGGCAGGTCGTCGAGCCGCAATCCCGCGCGATCGCCTCCACCCGCTCGATCAACTCATCGACCTCGATCGTGGGACCATCGAGCTCGATGATCAGGAGCGCCTCGACATCCAGCGGGTAGCCGGCGTGGACGAAGGCTTCGGCGGCGTGGATCGCGGGCTTATCCATCATCTCCATGCCGCCGGGGATGATGCCGGCTCCGATGATCCTGGCCACGCACTCGCCGGCCGCCTCGACCTGTGGAAAGCCGACCATCACGGCGCGCGCCGTCTCCGGCTTCTGCAGGATCCGCACGGTGACTTCAGTGACCACACCTAGCAGCCCTTCGGACCCGGTGATGACGCCCATCAGGTCGTAGCCGGAACTCTCCGCGGATTTGCCACCGATGCGGAGCACCTCGCCCGTCATCAGCACGATCTCACAGCCGAGGACGTTGTTGGTGGTCATGCCGTATTTCAGGCAATGCACGCCACCCGAATTCTCCGCGATATTGCCGCCGATCGAGCAGGCGATCTGCGACGAGGGATCGGGCGCGTAATAGAAGCCCGCGTGCTCGACCGCCTGGCTGATGGCGAGATTGGTGACCCCGGGTTCGGTCACGACAACGCGGTTCTCGAAATCGATTTCGCGGATCCGCTTGAACTTGCCGAGCCCCAGGAGGACACCATCTTCCAGCGGCAGTGCGCCACCGGAAAGCGATGTGCCGGAGCCGCGCGGCACCACCTTGATCCCTTGTCCGAAGCAATATTTCAGGACGCGCGAGACCTGCTCGGTCGTATTTGGAAGCACCACGACCATCGGCGTCTGCCGATAGGCCGTCAGGCCATCGGTTTCATAGGCACGCATCTCGGCGGAGCCGTCGATCACCCCCTCACCAGGGACAATTGCGCGCAGTGCGGCGACGATCTCGCCTCGGCGCGCCAAGACAGCCTGATCCGCTACCGGCATCATGATCGCCATATCCGAAATCCTCTCGCGTGCTCAGAGTTTCTCGATTTGTCACGATATGGCAGGCACGTCCAGCCTATGTTGGATACCTGACGAACATGCGGAAGTAGACTCCAGACAATCAACCGCCGCCCTATGATCCCCACGCGCCAGATTAACCCACACGCACCCGATAGGGTCCCTCCGGTGGCGCAGCATTTCGGGTGGCCGTCCTGAATTATACCGTCAGGATCGGCGCGGGCGGAAAGGTTGAGATCGTCGGCAGGACGACGGCACGATTTCGTACAATCCGCAAACAAATCCGTGATTCGTAATTGCTGGCCTGCATTTTTGGTTCCGTCGCGATAACGATTTAGGGGTGATCCGGCAGGCATGGCTCATGCGGCAGGATCGCGCCCGGCACGTTGCAATTGCCGGGAATGCGGATATCGCCCGGGGACAAGACGAGGTTGAACGAGTCCGGAAAGGTGACGCAGGTCGGCGTCAACCTGATCCACGGCCCGGCCTTCGGGTCCGGCGTGATGCCTTCCGGGCATGTCGGTGGCCGGTCGCATTCCGTCACATCCCGGGCCATGGTCCACCAGCCAGCCGGCCCGCAATCCGAGAAGTCCCCGGCGACGTGTATGTTGATGTCGGCCCCGAAGCGGGCGGCCAGCGCGGTCAAGGTGTCCCAATTCATCACCTGTTGCCGCATCTTGATCAGTTCGCACAACAGGGTGCGCAGCACGTCATCCGACCATGGCACGGCGCACGGGTCATCAGAGACCAGTCCGAAGCGCTTGCCCCATTGCCGCAGCGACAGATTCGCCGTGCACGGGTCGAACTCTTGCAGGATCAGGCAAAGAGCTTGCATTGCACGGAAAGCAACAGCCGCAAAGCTGTCCACCAGGGCGACCTGCGGGGCCACCATCGCCACGTCACAGCGGATCGTCGGAGCCTCACAGCATGAACCGAATATCAACTGCTCGCAGCCGACCTGTGAACAGCCGACCGTGATGGCACCGACCCCGGCCACGTCACAGCACATGGCGGCGGGGTCGTTCTGGACCAGATCGAACCAGTTCGCACGAGAAGACGACTAAGACCTGCAATCATTGATCAGTCAGAATTTCTCACAGTCATTAAAAGGGGCACATGGCCGAGTTTCTTCAAATTTACCCCCAAACTGGGTTTGATGCGGGTGGATACCAACCGTGGCAAATGGTACCAAACGGTTCTTCCCGATACGTGATATTGCGCGACGGGGCTGGCCTCAACGTAACTGCCGGGCCGCCCACAGTCAGGTTGACTGAGATCAACGAGTCACTTCTGCCGCGAGCCAGCGGCCCCATACCGTTCGCTGTCTTGCGCCAAAAAGGTGACCGCTTTTTCGAGATTCTTGGGACGGCCGCAGGCTCCACCGAGGTTGTAGCCGAGCCTAGCGGAAGGAATGCGGGCGCGAGACTGAGCGTGAAAGTGATGAAATTAATAATAGTTGGTGTCAGGCTCTATCTTGTTAGTGATTTGCAACACCGGACCAATCGCACGCTCGTAGAGGTCAAAAAAGCTCTGGACACTGTCAATGACTTTATAATTTATCCCCAAACCAATCTGAAGTTCGAGCTACTCGAATTAAGAGGGCTGCAGGTGAACCGTTTACTCAAAGATGAACTGGAAGTCAAAGGTGATGAACAGACGCCAGACGACGAGATTCGAACTCTTATCTACCCACTGGGCAGCCAGGATGAGGGCAAGAATGTGTTTTTCGTCTGGAAATTCCAATATGACAATGTTCTCGGAATCACACACAACCGCCGCAACATTTCAATCAAGGACTTCCCACAGCCTTTGGACCAACTACTGGCCCACGAACTTGGTCATACACTATTAGGGTCGGCCCATAGTGACGATCCTCAAAACTTGATGTATCCGGCGTCTAGCCGCAATGCCTTGAACTTAACATCGGGCCAAATCATTACAATCAATTCATCAGCGTATGAGTGAAACTTATCTGATCTGCGCTGTCGTCCGGTATTCCTCCCACAGCCAGCCGGCATCGCCATGCCCTGCACCGTTGCCGTGGTGGCCACGCCGGGGCCAGTCACGTCGATGGCCAGCCGCATCACCTTGCAAGACACATAAGAGGCGTCGATGTTGATCCGGCTGGCGATGCCCCACGCCATCAGGGGATTAAGCGCCGTTGTGGTGTAGGCCTTGGCCATGATCAGGGCTTCGTTCGTCACCAGGGACCATTGCAAGGCCCACAATTTCGAACCCGTCTTGAAGCCTGCGGGCGTGCGGAAGGCATCGGCCCACCAGCCGCCAGCCCGCATCTTCAAGGGGTGCTCGTCACAGGACACCTCGCCGCGCGTCGTCAGTTGCGCCATGATCCAGCCGCGAATCCAGTCCGCCCGGTCGATGGTGCCGGCCGAGGTGATGCGCATGCGGGCATAGCCGGGCTGCGGACACTCGGCGTAAGGCCCCTCGCACAACGGCACCGCGCGGAAGGACAAGCCCGGATGAAACAACGGCACCACGGGCGACCGGCAAGGATCGGCAGGCGGCAGGCATGGGTTGCTGGAGGCTTGTGTCATCCTTCCACCCTTACAAAGTCCTTGGCCGTGACAACGCCATCCACGTGCAAGTCACCTTCGATGTAGAGGTCGCCGGCAATGGTCACCACGCCGTCCTCCAGCTTGATCAGGTCGGCAAGTGCAGGCCCATGCGCCACGGCTTGTGCCAGTGATGCCGCCGCGCCCTCGGCGTGGCCGTCCGCCCATGGCCCGTCGCCCGGCTTGTAACCCTCGTCCGATATCCGCAGGTCCTTGGTCACGTCCAGATTTCCCTTGATAAGCACATCGCCTTCGAAGATGTGCTTATCAGTTTTCATGTTGATGCCCTCGGTGGCTTCCACCGAGAACGACTTCGTCGTCTTCGCGGAAATGACTTGGTCGGACCCGTCCATATGGATGCCAGCCGGCCGACCGCTGTCATTGCTTCCACCGCCGTCACCGCCATCGGCCCGGCTTTGCTGATCGCCGGCCATCTTGACCCGCAGAAAAATCTTCTTATCCCCCGGCGCATAATAGAACGCCTCGCCCTCGTCCGGCTGCGGATGATATTCGCGGTCGCCAATGACGGCCAACGCCACGCGACGGGACGAGTCGCCGCCAATGTCTAAAGTTATAACTTCGGTCTTCTTGCTGGCCTTGACGTGCGAGACATAGCCGACCGGGTGCACCACATCGATCTTGTCGTTCTCGATTCCGTCCCCGGTCTTGACCCGGGCCTTCAATATCTTGCCGTCGTTATAAGTCTTCAGCAGATAGCCGCGCCGCGTCAGGTTGCGCACCTTGTGCGGCAGATGGATGATATCGGCCCACGTGTAACCGCTCATGCGGCCAGTGGATATTGGCATCCGCTTCCAGTGCACTCACGCTAATTATACAGCTTCAATGACAGCCAAAGGGATGCCGGCAGTGGGTTCCACAAGCCGGTGCGAAGGCCGGCAGTGCGCAGCGCTGTTGCAGTCCAGGTGTTGCAGCCAGCCAGTGCGTTGAAACGGCCGTTGGCTTCATAGAAGCTGTCGAAGTTGGAATAGCCGGCATTGTTGATGACCATCGGGCCGTTCGGGCCCTGTCGGAAACTCGCCGCGATAAAGTCGAGCAGCTCCGAAAAATGGTCCTCGTCGATGTCGAAGCCGGCGACGTCGGGTTGCGGTTCAGCAATCCCCCCTGCGAAATCGACATGCATCACCGACGCGTCGAGCGTCAGCGCCTTCAAGACCGGTACCGCCTTCACTGCTGACCAAGTCGGCGTCTCCAGATAGAAGGCGCGGCCGCCCCAACCGAAGACGACATAGCGCACCTGCGGTGGGCCGGCTTCGACCAGGAAACCGAAGCGCTGGCGCACGCGATCATCGACCGGTATCGCAATGTCGGTGTGGATCTGGTTCTTCAGCACCAGAATGTGTCGCCTGCTGCCACCAGCGGCCGCCGTCAGCCAGAGCGGGCGCGGCACCAGCGTGCCAAGTGCGGCGCCAAGCACTACAACGGCAATCGATACAGTCAGGAAACGCCGGAATCGCCCCATCTGCTCGGCGTCATCCTTGATCGAGTCTTCTCTATCCCGCGGGTATTCAAACTTTCCGCGCCACGTGACGAGCGGCTCGTAACCGCATTGGCGCTGTAATCATGGATGATGCGCCGCTTTGTGGCTATTGCCGCGTGATCGGATGCCACCCTCTTCTGAATCTCAATGGCTTCGTTTGGCGGGCATCCTTCCGCTCCTCCGGAGCCCGGCCATCCCCAATCATCTCGCCCATCAACTCGCCAAGCACCGCCCTTATGATTTCCGGCGGCTTGCCCGCAAGCAATGGCTTGATCGTCTCACTCAGCGCGCTGACTTCAATAGTGGTGCCGCTGGCCAAGCCTAGCTGTTCGTTCATTGCGCCCCCTTATTGATCTTGTATCGATCGCTCACATTGCCCAACTGTTCGTGACGATTTGATGGCCGTCGCCTTTCGTACCACGTCAATGCGGTACTTTGTTAGGGGCAGTCGTTGTCAATGGTATCTTTTCCGACATTCTCCATGGTCAAATTTTCAGAAAGCGTATCCGAACCCTCATGGTGAGACGCCTCAGCGCCGTCTCGAACCATACGGCCCCGACCTCATCCTTCAAGACGCTTGCTTTGCAAGCCCATGCAATTGCGTCTTCAGAGTAGATGCTCGCGCGTGCTGATACACGCAGATGACCGGAACTGCAGCAACGCGGCTGTTCGCCGCTTCAGCCCATCTGTTCAAGCTCGTCGATCATGCCCGATATCACCGAGAGACCGCCGTCCCAGAATTTCGGATCCTTGGCATTCAACCCGAACGGCCGCAGCAATTCGGAATAATGCTTGGTGCCGCCTGCAGCGAGCATTGCGAGATAACGCTCGGCGAATCCTTCCGCGGCGTTCTCATAGACTGCGTAGAGCGAGTTCACGAGGCAGTCGCCGAAAGCATAGGCGTAGACGTAGAAAGGCGAATGGATGAAGTGCGGGATGTACATCCAGAAAGTTTCGTAGCCGGGCTTGATCTCTATCGCCGGCCCCAGGCTTTCGCCCTGCACCGAAAGCCATATCTGGCCAATGCGCTCGGCTGTCAGCTCACCGCTCTTGCGTTCGATGTGGACCGCGCGCTCGAACGAATAGAACGCGATCTGCCGCACCACCGTATTGATCATGTCCTCGACCTTGCCGGCGAGCAGCGCCTGACGCTGCTTTGCATTCTTGGTCTGTGCGAGCAGCCGCTTGAAGGTCAGCATCTCCCCGAACACGCTCGCCGTCTCCGCCAGCGTTAGCGGCGTCGGCGCCATCAGTGCGCCGTTCTTGGCCGCGAGCACCTGATGCACACCGTGACCCAGCTCATGCGCCAGCGTCATGACGTCGCGCGGCTTGCCCTGATAATTCATCAGCACATAGGGGTGCGCGGACGGCGTAGTCGGGTGCGAGAAAGCGCCCGGCGCCTTTCCCGGACGCACCGGCGCATCGATCCAGCGATCGGTGAAGAAGCGATCGGCGATCTCGGCCATCTCGACCGAAAAGCTGCGATAGGCCGTCAGCACCATCTGCCTCGCCTCCGGCCAGGCGATCGAACCGGTTGCAGCGAAGGGCAGCGGCGCATTGCGGTCCCAATGGGCCAACCGCTTCTTCTTGAACCATCGCGCCTTAAGCGCGTAGTAGCGATGCGAGAGTCTTGGATAGGCGGCGCGAACTGATGCAACGAGCGCGTCAACCACCTCACCCTCGACGCGATTGTTGAGGTGGCGGGAGTCTGCAACATCCTTGAAGCCGCGCCAGCGGTCGGAGATATCCTTGTCTTTCGCCAGCGTATTAGTAATCAGCGCAAAGGCGCGTTCATTGGCCTTGAAGGTCTTTGCCAGCGCTTCCGCCGCGACCTTGCGCCTGGCGCCGTCGCGGTCTTGCAACAGGTTGAGCGTCGGTTCGATCGCGAGCTCTTTTGAGCCGACCTTGAAGCGCAGGCCTGAAATGGTCTGATCGAACAGCCTGTTCCAGGCGGAATAGCCGGTCTGAGATTTTTCGTGGAACAGCTGCTCCAGTCGATCCTCGAGCTGGTAGGGCTTCTCCTTGCGCAGATCCTCGATCCACGGTCGGTAGTGACCGAGTTCCTGCGTCTGCATGGCACGCTCGATCACATCGTCGTCGACATGGTTGAGCTCGAGCGCGAAAAACAAAAGATGCGTCGAGGCCCCCGTCAGCCGCTCGGACACATCACTGTAGAATTTTGAAATTGCGGGGTCGACGCTGTCGCCGGCATGCACCAGGCCGGCATAGGAACCGAGCCGCCCGGCCAGATCGTCGATCGCCTCATAGCGTCGCACCGCCTCGGCAAGCCATTTTCCGCCCTCTTCGGCTGCCGTTCCCGCCGAAAGCTTGCCCTTGTAATCGGTCTCAAACGCGACGCATTCCGCGTCCAATCTTGCAAGGTCGCGCGCCACTTCCGGCGCGTCGATCCCGGCATAGAGATCGTTCAAGTTCCATTCCGGCAATTTGGCGGTTTCGACGGTCGATTTGCGGGAGGGCTTGTGCTTGACGACCTTGGCCTTGGCTGCTGTTTTCGAATTCGGCTTGCGGCGAGCTGACGTGGAGCGCGAAGTCATCTTGTTGGAAACCTGTGTTAACCAGAGCAACGGATCGCGGCGGCAAGGTTTAATAGAGTGTTAATCGGCATCGGGGAGAGTGCCCCGATTCGATACAGATAGTTGTAGCGTGCGGGGAACACCATGGCTGCTAGTATTTTGATTGCCGACGATGACGCCGTCCAGCGCCGCATCGTCGAAAACATGGTGCAAGAATGCGGATATCAGACCATTGTCGTGGATTCCGGCGATGCCGTGATCGCGGCCCTCACCGGACCTAACGCGCAGGCCATCGATGCCGTGCTGCTTGATCTTGTGATGCCGGGGCTGGACGGCATGGGCGTACTCGCGAAGATCCGCGAAGCCGGCATCGGCGTCCCCGTGATCGTGCAGACGGCCCATGGCGGGATCGACAACGTCATCTCGGCGATGCGCGCCGGCGCCCAGGATTTCATGGTCAAGCCGGTCGGCGTGGAACGGCTGCAGGTGTCTTTGCGCAACGCACTGAACGCGAGCGCCCTGAAGGGCGAGTTGCAGCGCATCCGCCACAGCCGCGAGGGTCGGCTGACCTTTTCCGACATCATCACCCGCAGCGAGGTCATGACACACGTGATGCGGACCGCGAAGAAGGCGGCGGCATCCTCCATTCCTGTGTTGATCGAGGGGGAATCCGGCGTCGGCAAGGAACTGTTTGCACGCGCGATCCACGGCAGCGGCGAACGCAGAGCCAAGCCGTTCATCACCGTCAATTGCGACGCGATCCCAGACAACCTCGTGGAGTCGATCCTGTTTGGCCACGAGAAGGGCGCGTTCACCGGGGCCACCGAACGCCACCCCGGCAAGTTCGTCGAAGCCCATGGCGGCACGCTGTTCCTGGACGAGGTCAGCGGGCTGCCACTGACCGCCCAGGTGAAGCTCCTGCGCGTGCTGCAGGAGGGCATGGTCGAGGCTGTCGGCGGCCGCAAGCCCGTGAAGGTGGACGTCCGCATTATATCCGCGACAAACCGCAGATTGCTGGAGCGGGTAAAGCAGGGTCGATTCCGCGAGGACCTGTTTTACCGCCTGCATGTGTTACCGTTGACGATCCCGTCCCTGCGAACACGGCGCGAAGACATTCCGCATCTCCTGCGACATTTCCTGGCGCGCTTCAGCGCCGAGGAGAACCGCCCGATCACCGGCATCAGCGGGGGGGCCATGGCGCATCTTTCGCAGCTCGATTGGCCAGGCAACATCCGCCAACTCGAAAACGCGGTCTATCGCGCAGTCGTCTTGAGCGACGGCAACCAGCTCGGCCTTGCCGATTTTCCGCAGCTTGCGATGTACACCCAGCAGGTCACTGACGTCGCGGCGGAACCGCTGATTGTCGAGCCTACGCTGCAGCCGACCTCGCCCACGATGGTATCCGGTAACGAGATACCAATTGCACCACTACCAGCCGCCGGGATGCTTGCCATGCTGACAAGTACCGGCGAGGTCAGGCCACTGGAAGAGATGGAGAACGAGATCATCCGCTTCGCGATCTCGCATTATCGTGGGCAGATGTCGGAGATCGCGCGCCGCCTGAAAATTGGCAGGTCGACCCTTTATCGCAAACTCGACGAAGCGGGCGTTCACGGCCCGTCGGCGAACCGCCGCGAGGAGACGCATTGAATTACGGCGCGCTCCGCCGTCTGCCGTGTTCGAGCCACAAATATGGTCTTTTTCGGAAGACTTGAACCGTGGCTTGGTGGTAACAGACAAAGGCAAAGTCGCGTGGCAGGAACAAAGAGGCTTCCTTCAGTTCAGTTGTCGTGGGAGGTAGCGCTGGCTGCAAAAACGGGGCGTAATCGTTGCGCGCAGGCGGTCTTCGACAGGCTGCGCGGTTAAGCCGAAGCTGATGGGCGACAGTGACTGTTCCTGGTGGAACAGTTGAGGTGTGACAAAATGCGAGACTGTTTGAAGAACCGTCCTGGATTTGATCGTGTACTGGTGACGGTCGCGGCGACTTTCCTCACAGTATCGGCAACCTCGGCGTTAGCCCAAAATCAGGCGCCCAGCGCCGCCGAACTTGCGATCGATGCGGCCATCCCCCGTCCTGAGCCGGCCAATGTCCCGCCTCCGACGGTTAACGACTTCACGATCGACGCTACGGCATCGGCACCCAAAAACGATGCGCCCGAGAGCGTGACGGGCAAGGCCGACACCGCGGCCACTCCCGCCACTTTGACACCGGCGTCGGTTACGCCGATCGAGTCGCCCAAAGAGGTTGCAAAGGAGCCCGCGGCAGAGCCCGCCAAAGCGGCTGGTAGTGTGCCGCCAGACGACCAGCCGATCGCCGATCGCCTCAAGGACATCCTGGCCACGAAGAATTTGCGGTATTTCGAGCGCAAGGCCGAGCGCGCAGCCGTCGACAAATTCTATGGCGGACGCGAATTCGCTCCGGTCTGGACGCAAGCGGGCAAGCTCAACCAGACGGGTAAAGGCGTGATCGCGCGCCTGGAGGATGCTGCTTCCGATGGCCTCAATCCAGCCGATTATCCTGTGCCGGACTTTGCCGCCGCGAACACCGCGGATGCGCTTGCCGATGCCGAACTAAAGCTCACCGCCAGCGTACTCGACTATGCCCGCCAAGCGCAGAGTGGCCGGATGCACTGGTCGCAGGCCAGCGCCGATATCCAATATCCCGAGCACCCGGTCGATCCCAACGAGGTGCTGGCGAACGTCACGAGCGCCAAAGACGCCTCCGCGGCGCTCGATGGCTACAACCCGCCACATAAACTCTACAAGGAGTTGAAGGCAAAGCTCGCGCAGTTGCGCGGCCAGCGCGATGGCCCGGTAATCCAGATCGCTGATGGTCCGACGCTGAAATACGTGCCCGCCCGCAAGAAGCAGCCCGAGGTCGTGGTGGAAGATCCGCGCGTGCCGCAGCTTCGCGCTAAACTTGGCATCACTGAAAACGCCGAGGATACCCGTTACGATTCCACCGTTGCGGACGCCGTGCGCAAGTTCCAGAACAGAGCCGAACTGAAGCCCACCGGCGTGCTTGATGAGCGGACGGTGAAGGCCTTGAACGCTCCTAAGCGCGACAAGCAGATCGACACGGTCATCGTCAATATGGAGCGCTGGCGCTGGCTGCCGCGCGATCTTGGCGTACCTTCACTCGGCGACGCCTATGTCATTCTCAACGTCCCAGACTACACGCTGAAAGTGATGCAGCGCGGCGCCCAGGTCTGGACCACGCGCGTGGTGACGGGCAAACCAGGCACCCACGCCACGCCGCTACTCAGCGAGACGATGAAGTACATCACGGTCAATCCGACCTGGAATGTGCCGCCGTCGATCGTCTATGGTGAATATCTGCCGGCCCTTGAGCAGGATCCGACGGTGCTTAGTCGCATGGGGCTGCGCCTTGAACAGAACCGCGACGGTTCGGTACACGTCTCGCAGCCACCAGGTGAACGGAATGCACTTGGCCGCATCCGCTTCAACTTCCCCAATAAGTTCCTGGTCTATCAGCACGACACTCCGGACAAGCACCTCTTTGCCAGGGACGAGCGTGCTTTCAGCCACGGCTGCATGCGGGTGCAGAACCCGGATCAGTACGCGTCGGTCCTGCTGAACATCACCCTGCCGAACGACCGCTACACGCCGGAGCGGATCCGCAGCATGTACGGCACGCGCGAAATGGACATCAAATTCCCGACTCCGATCCCGGTGAACATCACCTATCAGACCGCGTTCGTTGACGATGCCGGCAACCTGCAATTCCGCAGAGACGTCTATGGCCGCGACGCGACCATGATGGCGCTACTCAAGAACAACCGCGGCAAGGACCTGGAGAATGTCATTGCCCATGCCCAGCCGAGCTATTCGCGTCCGGCCAGGAGGTTGCCCACCGGCGGCGTGGCCTTCGCCAACGATGGTGACGGCTCTTCGGGCCCGTCGTTCTTCGGGCGACTGTTCGGGACGTCGCCTCAGCCACCGCCACCGGCGGCTGGTCGGCGGCCAACAGGGGTATTCACCCGCTAAACCTCGTTAGCCGACCGATTCCAGAAAATTCCACAATGGAATCAGCGCCCTTATATCTTTAGGGATCGCCTCGTGCTAACTATTACCCACCTCGTTCTCGGCTCGGGCTATTTTTTGCCACAGTCGAGAGGCTTAGTTAAAGCAACTGACTTGGGGGCGGGAAGATAGGCTCAGTTTACCTTCCCGCTTTAGGTAAAGTGTTCATCCTCTTTCGCACTGCCGGGGGTGGTGGGAGGGGCCATTTTGAACGCTGTCGACTGGGTGGGCTCAAACGTGCTGGCTGTCTTTGCACGCCAATTCACATCGCTGCCGCTGCCCAAAGCCGGATTCAAGGCCAGCTCAAAGCTCGGCCTGACGGTACTACTGCTGTTGGCAGGAGCCGGATCGGTCCATGACGCAACCGCGCTGAACGAGACCCGCACCCTCTCCTTCCACCACACTCATTCCTACGAAGACCTCACGATTACCTTCAAGCGCGACGGACGTTACGACGAAGCGGCACTGAAAAAGCTTAATCATTATCTGCGCGACTGGCGCACCCAGGATGAGACGGTCATGGACCGCCGCCTCTTCGATATCCTCTGGGAGGTCTATCGGGACGTAGACGGCAAGCAGCCGATCCAGATCATCTCCTCCTACCGCGCGCCTGCCACCAACGCGATGCTGCGCCGCCGCTCCTCGGGAGTGGCCCGTCACAGCCAGCACATGCTGGGGCACGCGATGGATTTCTTTATTCCGGGCGTGCCGCTGGAGCAGATCCGCTACGCCGGCCTCCGCTTGCAGCGCGGCGGCGTCGGCTTCTACCCAACCTCCGGCTCGCCCTTCGTCCATCTCGACACCGGCAGCATCCGGCACTGGCCGCGGATGACGCACGATCAACTCGCCAGGGTTTTTCCGGATGGCCGCACCGTCCATGTGCCCTCCGACGGAGTTCCACTGAAGGGGTATGAACTCGCCAAGGCCGACATAGAGAAGCGCGGCAACGGTAATGGCACGGTCGGCAAGCCGATGAGCTTCCTGGCTGCCCTCTTCAAGGGCAAGTCCAATGACGACGAAGACGAGGAAGCCGGCAGCAAGGCCACCAGTACCGTCCTAGCCGCAGCGGCGCCTGCGAAACAGGCTGACGCCGTGCCGACACCACGCGCAAAGCCGCTACAGGTAGCCTCGGCCGATGCGCAGCTGGCCAGACCAAAGCCGTCGCCCGCGGCTGAGAAAACCGGGCCAAAACCGCAGACCCCGGCCGACATCATCAATGCGCGCGGCTTCTGGGATACACCTCCCAACCCGCAGCAGGCGACACCGGCCCAGGTCGCGGCAATCAGGGCGCGCCAAGCATTCGCCGCAGCCGATCCGCAACCGACTGCGAGCGTCTCGGAGGCCTTTCAGGCGTTAGCCTATGCCCCAGCCGCCGCTTCCCAGGCTAATCGCCCCAACGAAGTTGCCGCGAGCGCGCGCCCAGTCCGACACGCGGCAGTGACACGCAGCTTGGCTCCGGCAACCGAGACCGACGTGGCGGCCGCCAAGGGAACGCCAAACGCCCGGATCGCAACCTCCAACCGCATTTCCGCCGCCAAGGGCGAGAGCGCATGGCTCAAGATCGTGATGTTGGCGCCGAGCGCAAGCACATCGATGTCGGTGACCATGATGGGCGACGCCGACCTGACGATAATACGGTCCTATTTCGTTAAGCCACAATCTGTGATCGCGATGAACTTCTCGGAATATCCGATGATGGGCATGTCCTACGACCGCTTCTCGGGCTCCGCTATGACCAAGCTCGAAACAACTTCCTTCGTGCGCGCCGCTGCTCTGCGGTAATCGGCCTTTCCGGCTGAAGCCTTCCCCTCCCCGCCTCTGACACCGTCCGGCAGCTCCCCTGCCGCCGCGCGCGTTTCTCCTGGCCCCGCCCTCCGGATGGTATGGGCGCTGCCAAACCCTGCACGCGCTTACGCGCCCGCGATGAGGTCACAAGCGGGGAGATTTTGGAGTGGGGAGATTTGGCGACACGGCCGGCTTTCAACTGGCCTCACAGCATCCCTAGCGCCTGCATGTACGTCTCCAGGATCGTTTCCGCCTCCTGACGCTCGTTCGGGTCCTCCTTGCGCATGCGCACGATGGTGCGCAGCGCCTTGACGTCGAAGCCGTTGCCCTTCGCCTCCGCGTAAACGTCGCGGATATCGTCGGAGATGGTCTTCTTCTCTTCTTCGAGCCGCTCAATGCGCTCGATGATGGA
>JGI24705J35276_12237997_pt1 | contig 14796 bp, 14 predicted proteins | sample TergutNt197P4_FD_35276 | JGI IMG/M metagenome (IMG submission 35276) | reverse complement strand
ATATTCATGCGGATGTAAATGTTTATGCCGCCATAATATCGGCTGGCAGAAGCTTAGATTTTAAGCTTCTGCCAAACCGTCAGGCTTATTTGGTATTACTGGAAGGCGACGCCTTAGTTGAAGATATCGCAATGACTGAAAAAGACGCCTTGGAAATAATTCTCCAAGATGTAACCATAACAACCAAGAATTCCGCTCATCTTTATATTATAGATATGCCCTATGATAGTACGCCATAAAGGCGAAGTTTTTCTTCTTTTAGCAGGAAATATTGATTTTAGTACGAAATAATTAGTTTCGTATATTTTCTGCTGCACTGATTTTTTCATTTGTGAGGTGATTATATTATGACCACTACTACAGTACATTTTTATAATTCTATCAATATGGATACCGCCATATTATTTCGAAACCTCTGCCTTAATGCCTTACTTAAGCAACCGCAGCCGCCGGAAAACCTGCATATCATGTTTTCCAGCCCCGGGGGAAATGTAAATGCCGGGATCACCATATATGAATTTTTAAGAACTTTCCCAATACCGGTAACAATGTGCAATGTCGGCTCTGTGGAATCTATAAGCTGTATAGTTTTTTTAGGGGCAAGCAACCGTATTGCCCTGCCCAATACCCATTTCAAGCTCCATGGCTTTGAATGGACTTTTCCTCAGCCTAATATTGCCTATAGCGGCATAGTAGACGCTTATGTTTCCATTAACAATGATGTAGAGCGCTGTGCCAATATTTTTGAAGAGCGCACCACAGGCGCTATACGCAAGATAAACTTTAGAGAATGCTTTCGCGGCAACCCTATTATCTTAGGGGTAGAAGAGGCTTTAGCCGCCGGCTTGACCACGGCAAATGCCGGAGCAGTTAAACTTGCACTACCCGGCGTCCATATTTACCCATAAAAGCAACTTTGTCTCCATTTTCAAAAACAAAAACAATTGGTATTATATAAATGATCGGAGGTATAGCAATGAAAACAATCTATGAAGGGAAAACAAAGAATGTTCTGCGAGATGAGCTTACCGGTGAACATTTTTTATTTTTCAAAGACGACGCCACCGGGGCAGACGGGGTGTTTGACCCCGGTTCCAATACGGTGGGAGGCAGTGTTTTAGGTAAAGGAAAAACAGGCCTCACCATTTCGAAATACTTTTTGGAACTGATGGAAAATAACGGCCTTCCTACACATTTTATTGAAGCAGATTTGGAAAATTGCTTAATGAAAGTGAAAAATGTCACGGTTCCACCTTTAGAATTTGTGCTGCGCTTTTTCTCAGCCGGCAGTATGTGCCGGAGATTTTCATTAGAAAGCGGCCTTGTTTTCGATCCGCCTTATGTAGAAGTTACCCTAAAAGACGACGATCAGGGAGATCCACTGATCAGCGAACGGCTTTGTCTTCTGAAAGGTATATTAAAAGAAGGCGAGTATGAAAAAACACTCCGTCTTTTGGTTCAAGTTGGCGATGTTTTGCGGCGGGAACTTAAAGCCCTTGGTTTGACCCTAATCGATTTCAAAATAGAGCTGGGCTTTGACGAACAGCGCAATATATATATTGTAGACGAGATTACGCCGGATATTTGGCGGGTTAAAGATGAATCGGGTAAAATACCTAATCAAATAGACTGCGCCAAGCTAATATTAAGTAGAATAAATGCCTTATGATCAATACAATGGATTATTTTAAAGATTTGATAAAAGCCGCTCAGCAAGCGCGCAATAAAGCTTATGCCCCTTATTCAGGCATAACGGTTGGAGCTTCTTTGCTTACTTCCTGCAAAACGGTTTTTTACGGGGCTAATATAGAAAACGCATCTTATCCTGCAGGTATTTGCGGTGAACGCGCGGCTTTCACTCAAGCGCTTTTAGCGGGAAAGCGAGAGTTTATCGCTATTGCCATAGTAGGCGGTATTGCCGGAAAAGAAGCGGAGGAATACTTTTATCCTTGCGGCATCTGCCGCCAATGGATGGCGGAATTTTGCCAAGAAGATTTCATGGTATTGATAGCCAAAAACTGCGATGATTTTCAACAATTACAACTTTCCCAGCTGCTACCTTACAGTTTTGGCCCGGCGCATCTAAAATAAGCGATAAAAAAACAAAAAAACACTCTTCCCTGATAGTGACGAATACGATAAACTATATGGGTATATCTAAGGCGGGCTAAAGCCCGCAATACAAAAACTACTAGGGAGGCGGCTATCGTGCTTAGAACACGCGTAATGATAATTGATGATTCCATTATGTTTAGAGAATTCCTTTCCCGTGCGCTTGCCAAAGATGCATCTTTAGAAGTGGTAGGCGCTTTTGCCGACCCTTTGCAGGCCATGGAACAAATAACAGCCCTTAATCCGAATGTGCTGGCAGTGGATATGGAAATGCCCAGAATGCGCGGAGATGAATTTTTACGTATTGTATTGCCCAAACATCCTCATTTAAACGCCGTGGTGATCAGCGCGCTTTCTAAAAATGTATTCGACGCTATGCAAGCCGGCGCCATCGATTTCGTTAGCAAACCAGGTTCCAGCCCCGGCTACGAAAAAGAGCATTTTATTGAAGAAATAATCGAAAAAATTAAAATCGCGGCAACAGCCAGTTTAAAAAGACCTGCTGTAGGCGGCTATACAAGACCGCAAACAGCCCCCATTCAACCCTCGGTCGGCCGGTTGAATATGGGCATGGTTCAAAGTAAAAACCTTATTGCCATCGGCGCTTCTACCGGCGGTACAGAAGCTATTATACAGGTTATAAAAGATTTCCCTGCTACTACACCCGCCGTAGTAATAGTACAGCATATGCCACCGGTATTCACGCGCCTTTATGCCGAACGCTTGGACAAATTCATAGCGATGAAAGTCCGCGAAGCCAAGCAGGGTGATCGTGTGGAGCGCGGAACGATACTGATAGCGCCCGGAGGGGATCAACAAATGCGTTTACGCAGCGATGCTCAGGGTTATTTTATTTCCCTGAGCACCGAAGCAAAAGTTAACGGTCATTGTCCATCTGTGGATATATTATTTGAATCTGTAGCGCAGGTAGCCGGCCCACATGCTTTGGGAGTAATACTTACCGGCATGGGTGCAGACGGCGCGCGTTGTCTGCGTCAAATGCGCGATAAAGGGGCGCATACCATTGGCCAGGATGAAGAATCGTGCATTGTATACGGTATGCCAAAAGTAGCATACGATTTAGGCGGCGTCGCCGAACAATTACCGCTGGCGGCTATCGGCGCTGCTGTGCTGCGCCGCTTCAGCCACTGACTTTAGGGCATTTCTAAATACTCGCTCATCACCATCTTCGCCGCCCTTTATTTAATATAAACTCCGCTGCCCAGTTTATATACTATCTGCTCAAAACCCACGCCGCGGTCGAATACATCTTCTAAATCATAACTTATTTCCATAGCATCGTAAACGAATTCGGCGGCGCTTTGCACGCTGCGCTGTAAATCGTAACCGCGCATCAATCCGCCCGTAAGTACACTGGTAAAAAGGTCGCCTGTACCATGCATATGATACGGCAGTAAATTTATTTCATGTTCAAAATAAATACCTTTTTGCATGGCGCAGTTATAAAGCTTTTCTCCTCTTTGCACTCCTGTAAGAACCACTGCCTTAGCGCCCAGTGCGGCAATATCCCAACATAGCTTATAAGATGCTTCTTCATTAAGTTCTGCGCTCACATATTCGCGCCCCGTTAAAATGCATGCTTCCGTTATATTAGGCGTAGTTAAATCGGCTACAGACACCAGTTTAACCATCTCATCACACATTCCACGGGTATATGTTTTAATCACCAAGCCATTATCCCCCATCACCGGGTCGATAATGGCTAAACCGCTTTCAAACTCATTTATTAAACGCATCATTATATGTATCTGCTGCTCCGAACCTAAAAAACCGCTATAAACACTATTGAACTTCAAACCCAGGCTCTGCCAATGCGCCAAATACGCCTCCATATGCGGCGTAAAATCCATGAAAGTAAAACCTTCAAAAAGCGTGTTTGTCGATAAAAGCGCCGTAGGTAAAGGGCATACCTCCACTCCGCAAGCCGAGAGCACAGGCATAGCCACGGTAAGGGCGCATTTGCCATAACCAGAAACATCGTGTAAAGCGGCAACACGCGGTAAAATTTTTGTCACAATTACTCCTCCTTTTAATACTATCTTCAATTTCCTTCATATTATAGCACTCTTCATGATCCATAACAAGACCGTAATTATTATTATAAAAAATATCATTTATTAAACCGTTCTTTATTTTGGAACCATTTAATGCGTCGGATTACCCAAGCGCAAAATAACCCTAAAAACAGGCCGGCAAGCACATCTGAAGGATAGTGCATACCCACATACAGCCTGGAAATACTAATTAAAATAGCCAGCGCAAATAAAGGTATAACCCATTTTTTATTTTGTCCGGAATAAGCAAATGCCATGGCAGCTGCAAAAGAAGCGCTTGCATGCCCGGAAGGAAAAGAGAAATCTTTAAGCAAAGGAACCAAAGGATGCACAAAAGCCAATACTTCGTAAGGACGTGGCCGAGCCACTAAATTCTTGAGCAGCAAATTACACAATAGAAAAGATAACAATAAAGCCGCCGCGCAAAACAGCCCGCTATACCGAGTTTTACGCCGCAATAATAAAACAGCGGCAATAACGCACCATATCAGCCCATTATTACCCAGCCAGCTTAAGATTATCATAGATAAATCCAGCCACCGCAAACCTCTGAGTTGCAGTATGGCGTACAGTATGCTCTCGTCCATTTAAATTCTATTATTTAACATAATTTCTATACTCTCTGTTTCCGGTAATTCCTGCCAGCCTAAAGCGCCGTTACTTACCTCCGCTAGCGCTTTATGCAGCTCTTCCACTTGAGAAAGAGGAATAACGGTCAAATAACATACCATTTCTGTATAACTCTTATGGCGTATTTTAGCATTATAAGCACGCAAGAGGTTTTCTACCCTGATTATTAATTCATAGCTAAAATGCAAGGCAATTAAGCGGGCAGGCAAACAGCGCACTATCTGCGCCTGTTCTATAGCTAATGCGGCTGCGTGCCCATATGCACGCGTTAAACCGCCCGCGCCCAGCAGTATACCGCCAAAATAGCGGGTCACCACAGTAGCCACATTAGCTAAACCGCATACTTTTATTGTCTCAAGCACCGGGCGGCCTGCTGTACCGGCAGGTTCGCCGTCGTCACTGGAGCGCTGTATATTGCCCAAAGCGCCGAGCACAAAGGCATATACATGGTGATTAGCTTCGCGATGCTCAGCGCGTACGCTTTCAATAAAAGCTTTGGCTTCCGTTTCATTTTTAACCGGCTTTATTTTGCCGATGAAGCGGGATTTTTTTTCAATAAACCCCGCTTCCGCTTCCGCAGCTACGCTAATATATTCTTCCGGCATTTACATTTCCAAACCCAGCTCATTCATAGCATCTTTACGAGAGAGCTTAACTTTGCCACTTTCATGATCAACATTGATGCACTTGACCCACATGGTATCACCTTCTTTACATACATCTTCCACTTTAGCCACGCGCTTATTTGCCAGTTGCGAAATATGTACCATACCATCACGCCCCGTATTACCCAATACGCCTGGTAAAATTTCAACAAAAGCGCCAAAATCCATAACTTTAACTACCGTGCCCTTATAAATTTGTCCCACTTCCGGTTCGGCTACAATAGCCCGGATGATCGCTAGGGCTTTTTCGCCATTATCAGCTTCCACACTGGCAATGTAAACACGGCCGTCGTCTTCGATATCAATCTGCGCGCTGGTTTCTTCCACAATCTTTTTGATGATCTTGCCGCCGGAACCAATAACTTCGCGTATTTTATCTGGATGTATTTGGGTGGTAATAATACGCGGCGCAAAGCGGCTAAGCTCGGCACGGGGTTCGGCAATCTCTTCCAACATCTTACTTAAAATGAACATCCGGCCTTCTCTGGCTTGCTCCAATGCTTGAGTTAACACGGCGCGGTCTATGCCGGCAATTTTTATATCCATTTGAATGGCAGTAACGCCTTTAGCAGTACCGGCAACTTTAAAATCCATATCACCCAAGAAATCTTCCATACCTTGGATATCTGTAAGAATAGTTATATCGTCTCCGTCTTTGATCAAACCCATAGCGCAGCCGGAAACCGGGGCAATAATTGGCACACCCGCATCCATCAATGTTAAAGTGCTGGCGCAAACGCTACCCATTGAAGTAGAGCCATTAGATTCTATGGCTTCCGAAACCAGTCGCATAGCATAGGGAAAGACATCCTCATCCGGAATAACGGGTAATAAAGCGCGCTCAGCTAAAGCGCCGTGACCGATCTCGCGGCGGCCCGGACCGCGCATAGGCCGTGTTTCGCCCACGCTATAAGGGGGAAAATTATATTGATGCATATAGCGCTTGCTTTCTTCCAAGCCCAAGCCATCCAGTTTTTGTTCTTGAGATACCATTCCTAAAGCCAAGGCGCTCAGAATCTGTGTCTGGCCGCGGGTAAAGAGCGAAGAACCATGCGTACGCGCCAATACACCTGTTTCACAAGTGATTGGGCGAACTTCGGTTGTTTTGCGTCCGTCTATGCGTACCTTGTCTTTAGCAATCAAAGTACGCATAGTTTCCTTTTCAATAGTATAAAGAACTTCGCCAATTATAGCCTCCTGCTCGGGGAAGCGTTCACTAAGAACAGCTTGTACCTCCTGATTAATGCCGAATAATAAAGCTTCACGGGTAGCCTTATCCAAGCGTTCGGCGGAACAGCGCAACATGACAGCGCGGAAAGCGTCCCCTGCTTGTTCACGTACAGCTTCTTCCAATTCCGCATCTACCGGTTCTTTCACAAACTCCCATTTGTCTTTAGCTAAACCGGCTTGTAAAGCTTCTTGACGAAATTCTTCAATAAAATCTACAATTTTCTTTATTTCCTGATGCGCAAACATAATGCCTTCTAAAATTACATCTTCCGGAACTTCCTTAGCCCCTGCCTCAACCATCATCACGGCTTCGCGCGTACCGGCTACCGTAAGATGCATCAGGCTTTGTTCTTCTTGCTCAACTTGTGGATTAATAATATACTCACCATTTACCAAGCCTACCGTTACCGCGCCAATTGGACCAAGAAAAGGTATTTTAGAAATATGCAAAGCTGCTGAAGCGCCGTTAATAGCCGTAATATCTGGGGCATTATCTTGATTAACAGAAAGTACTGTAGCAACTACCTGCACGTCATTACGCATTCCTTTGGGAAAAAGAGGTCTTAAAGGCCGGTCTATTAACCGTGAAGAAAGCACCGCTTTTTCTGAAGGACGTCCCTCACGTTTAATGAAGCCTCCGGGAATTTTGCCCACAGCATACATTTTCTCTTCATACTCCACAGAAAGCGGAAAAAAATCGATACCGGCCCGCGGCTGTTCACTCATGGTGGCGGTAGCCAATATCATGGTATCGCCATAAGAAACGAATATCGCGCCGCCGGCTTGTTTAGCCATGCGCCCTGTTTCCAGTGTTAAAGAACGTCCTCCCACTTCTAAGGTTTTTTCCAATACATTTTTCATCTTTAACCTCCATTATTCTTTCTTCCTCTTATATATTAACCTATATCTATTCCACATTTACCAACATTTTCCTTGTAAAGAGGCAAAAAAGAAAATAGTACGCATATGGTACTATTTTCTTTCAAATATTCATTCTCGCAAACTAAAGGGCGCCTCTAAATACCCACTCATCATCATCTTCACTAGCAATTCGGAGTAAATCGAGGCGCCCTTAATCTACTTACCATCCCAAATCAACTCAATTAGTTTTTCATTAGTGCTTTTATCTAAAGAAGCTAATTGATTATCATCACATCTTAGTATTTCCAGCAAAAGATTATTGCTCACATCTAATTCTTTTAATTGATTATTTGAGCAATAAAGCCCGCGTAAATTGATGTTCTGGCTAACATCTAAAGCAGTGAGTTTATTATCATTGCATCTTAGTATTTCCAGCTTAGTATTTTTGCTTACATCCAATACTATTAGTCTATTCTCAAAACAATTGAGCTCTGTAAGATCAATACAATTACTTATATCCAGCGTCCTTAAGTTGTTTATATAACAACTTAGAATTTCCAATTTGATGTTATTGCTTACATTAAGTGATTCTAAATCATTCAGTGAACAGTAAAGAATTGCTAATTCAACACAATTTCTAACATCTAAGGAAATCAAACTGTTATGCGAGCAATACAGCTGCGCAACACATGTATTTTTATTTATATCCAGTGTAGTTAGCAGATTATTTTCGCAATCAATTCTTTCCAACTTTGTATTGTTATCAATTGCTAGCTTTGTCAACTTATTTTCATTACAGAAAAGCTCTTCAAGTTTAGCATTATTACTAATGTTCAAATAAATCAATTGATTGTTAGAACAATTAAGCCTAACCAGATTGGTGTTATTACTTACATCCAATGTAGTGAGTTTATTATTGGAACAATTTAGTATTTTCAGGTTAACAAAAAACTCTATACCTTGCAGATTAATAATATCATAATAAGCAATGTCGAGTTCTGTAACAGCCAATATCTCTTCTTTAGAAAGTATACCGTCTCTGCTTAAATCAAAATTTTCCGCCACAAAGTTTAAAAACACATTATCAGAAAAATTGATGTCATTTATTTCAACATCTACAATTATTTCATCATTTTCTGTAATTGAAAGCTCTTCATTAAGCATGGTGTTTTCTAATGCATCTATCGGGGACGATTCAGTTATAGGAGATTCGGTCTTTCCGCCTAATAGCCATAACCAGATGGCCAAGGCAAGTACAATGACCATGGCAAATATCTTTCCTTTTGTATGCTTTGCTTTCTTTTTCTTCATTGCCATACTCCAACTACAAGCATCCCTTAAACGCAAGCATCAGCCGTTTAAAACTCTTGAAGATAATGATATTATACTTTTTCGTCGGCAAGCAGGCGTGCAATTGCATCTTCAGCATCTGCTATCGCTTTACTTAAAACAGGTATCAAATCGAAAGCCGTCTCCTCCGCCTTGGCGCGCATTTCAATTTGCAAAGCTATATCCGTTAAGCTTTTCAAGCCCAAATTGGCACATACACCTTTCAAAGCATGGGCAACTTCCCTTGTTTTAGCATAATCTCCATTCTCTACAGCTGTTGCAATATCTGTTTCCATTTGAGCGCCGGAGAATTTGCCAAGTAGTCGAAAATACAAATTTTTATTTTTAAGTACCCGCCCCAATCCATCCATTACATCTAAAGTCGGCAGTAAACTTGCATAATCCATTTGCCCCACCCCTCCCGAACTAATATCCTTGGCGGCGTCTTTAGCATTATTCAATATATAAGTATTGAGCTTGCTCATAAAAACCTCCTTTTAACAGCTATTCTACAAGTATTATAGCATTATCTTCAAGGTATTGTAAATAGAATCTACCAAAATTGCCTCAGCCTTTCAATAATATCGTTGCGGTCTAATGGCTTACCAATATGAGAGTTCATTCCGGCATTAATACATGCTTCTATGTCCTCGCGAAAAACATTAGCTGTCATGGCAATAATCGGTATGGCTTGCGCATAAGGATCTTCTAAAGCGCGAATCAAACGCGTTGAAGTGTATCCGTCTACCTCGGGCATGTGTATATCCATAAAAATAGCTTGATAAACCTGGGGGTTTGCTTTAAACATTTCATAAGCCTCACGTCCGTCAACGGCGCAATCTATACTAACGCCGGTAGGGGTCAATAACTCAATAACGATCTCACGGTTAATTTCTATATCTTCGGCCAGTAATATACGTTTACCATTGAAAAGTCCGTTAATATCGATATCCTTATTTGCCTGCTCCGAGTCGATCTGTAAAATACCCAGGCTCTCGCTGATGCATTCGGCTATTATTGAGGGGAAAAGCGGTTTAGGAATAAAGCTATCTACTCCGGCAGCCCGGGCTTCTCTTTCCATTTGCGTCCATTCGGCGGAAGAAATCATAATTACTACAGTTTGTTCGCCAAAATCATCTTTAATTAGCTTGGTCAGCTCAATACCGTTTATGCCCGGCATTTTCCAATCCACAAAAATTATGTCGAAAGCGGGGTTTTCTTGTATCAATCTACAGGCTTCTTGTCCACTTATGGCTAATGCGCATTGCACATTTAAAGACTGAGCAATTGTTTGAAAATGATCCAACACATCTTTATCGTCGTCTACAGCCATGATACGCACATTTTGCCACTTACGCGAATTGACTTGCAGCAATTTATGTACATTTTCACCTCTTAACGCCCTTATGGAAAAACAAAAAGAGGCGCCTTCTCCCGGGCTCGATTCCACCCAAATAGTACCGCCCATCATCTCCACAATGTTTTTTGTTATGGCAAGGCCCAAACCGGTTCCGCCAAAACGACGCGATACTCCGCCGTCTCCCTGCTCAAAAGAATTAAATAGTCTTTGTTGAAACTCCGGTTCAATACCTATACCATTATCGCTCACAATAAATTGTAGAGTACATATCTCGTTTTCTTCTTCCAGTTTACTTATATTAAGAGTTATTTCTCCTTCTTCCGGTGTAAATTTAACCGCATTAGAAAGCAGATTGGTTATAACCTGCGCCAAACGCTGATCATCCGATACTATGGCTTCCGGTACATCTTTATCTACAGTAATCAATAAACGCTGGCGCTTTTCTTCAGCACGGGGATTAATAACATTAGTGGCTTTTATCAGCATCCTTTCTAAATTAAAATCAGTAAAAGAAAGCTCGAATTTGTTAGCTTCAATTTTAGAAATATCTAACACATCATTGATCACACCCAATAAATGATTGGAAGCCGATTCTATGCGAGCCAGGCAGTAATCCTTACGTTCCATGCTGTCTGAAGCCTTAGCAATAGCAGTCATTCCAATAATGGCGTTCATAGGCGTACGCATCTCATGACTCATGCGCGCTAAAAAATCGCTTTTTGCATGATTAGAGCGTTCGGCTTGTTCTTTTGCTTCTTTCAATTCAGTTTCAAAAGTGTCGCGCTTAAATAATTCCGAGATGACCGTACTTATCAACAGCACTATATCTATATCGGCGCGCTCCCATTTACGGATATTGAGGCAATCGTCAACTACGATCATGCCCCAAAAACTATCGGCTACATAAATTGGCGCCATGATAAAGGCTTTAGCGCCAAATTTTCGTAAAATCTCAAATTCCGGCATACTAAGTATATTGTCGCAGGCAACATATGGTAGTTCCTTAACGATAAAACACTCGTAAAAAGGATTCCCGGGCTGCAGAAGAAAATTACCTTTCTCGCCCAAAGACACGCCGCTGCGCTCATTGAACCAGCCAAAACGGCGCGCCAACAGCCCTTCTTCTTTAGTTAAGCCGGCGATGATGATTTTATCCACTTCCATGAATTCGCCCACCATATGCAGAGCTTCATCTACCAATACCTGCATATCTTCTGCCGTTATAAAACTCTTGGAAATCATCGCCATCAAAGTTTGTTGTTGAAGTTTTGTTTGCAGTTTAATATTTTCTTCCGTTAGCTTTGCTAATTCACCCTTAATATCTTGGGTATCCGTTTTTGCTCACCCCCTGAAATCCGGTTCAGCGGCTACAAAACTGGCAAGTCTTTAATGGCATGTGTCGGCCGCTAACACCAGGCTAAAGCTATAGCATAACTTTACCTTTATTCATATCTAATTTCACATAATCCGGCAAGCCATTCTGGATAGGGATATCTACTTCGCCCTCGATCAAGGGGCGCGCATAGCTAATGAATTCATTTGTAATATAATTGCCTTTTTTATTGATCCATTCCAAAGGCAATTTTCTTTCTATATTGGCTGTCTTTTCCAATCCTATTTCTCCTGCCGCACTGCTATACGGTTCTTGAGATAATCTATTAATCGTCACCATCAATCTGCTTTTACCGGCTAAGGCATACATCACAGCCGCTTGCCCTGTCATATAAGCTTCATTTGCGTCGGTACGGCTGGCAAAGTGCATGGCTGCGCGCTGGGTGGTACCCAAAGTATTGCAGCGGGCTTTTAAGCCCAATTCAGTTTCCACCATATTTTTAAGCTTTTCTCCTGCGCCGCTGAGCTGGCGATGACCAAAAGCATCTGTGGTAGGCGCAGCCGCAATATAATTGCCGTCTGCGTCGGCTAAGCCCTCGGAAACTACCACATAACAGTAGCCCAATTGTTTATATACTTCCTCTACATCTTCCAAAAAAAGCTGATAAGAAAACGGCACTTCCGGTAAATATAGCAAATGCGGTGCCTCATCTTCCCGCCTTTTGGCTAAAGCGCCGGCTGCTGTTAACCAGCCGGTATTGCGTCCCATGGCTTCAAGTATGGTAACTTTGTTTTTTGTAAACACACTTTCCAAATCTATACCGGTCTCACGTACCGTAGCGGCAATATATTTGGCTGCCGAGCCATATCCGGGGGTATGGTCTGTATAAGGCAAGTCATTATCAATGGTTTTGGGTATGCCTATAATATACATTTCCCAGCCATTGTCTTTAGCAGCTTCAGCTATTTTATGGGCTGTATCCATAGAATCATTACCACCGTTATAGAAAAAAAAGCGTATATTCAATTTTTTGAATGTTTTTAGTAACTTTTGAGAATCTCCTTCGCCTAATTTATAACGGCAAGAGAACAAGCCCGCGCCGGGTGTATATTTTAAACCGGCCAATACACTTTTTTCCTGCGCCGCCAAATCTAAAATATGTCCTTCCAATATACCCTTAATACCGCTGATACCGGCATAAAGACGCCCACCTGCGGTATTTTTGTACCAAGCATCAAAAACTCCGGCTACACTGTTATTGATAACAGCTGTAGGACCGCCACTTTGGGCAATAATAGCATTCGCAGAAGAAATCATCAAGCATCCGCCTTTCTTATTCATTTAGAAGGTTTATCAGCGCAAAGCAAACATCAAAAGCACAGCTATACTATTCCAAGTAGCATGAGCAATAATATTTATAGATATATCTCGGTATTTGGCAAAAAGCAGGGCAAAACCGCAACCTCCCACAAATAGCGGAAAAAAGAACCATAAGCTGCCATGAACAGCGGCAAAAACCACTGCAGAAAGAAGAACTGCCGCCAAACGGCCAAAACGGTTTTGCAGCGCGCCCATCATGAAAGAACGAAAAAATATCTCCTCACCCAGAGGAGCCAGCACAGTAACACAAAAAACTAAACAGGCTAATTCAAAGGCGCTGCTCTCTTCCATCATAATTTGCATGATCATTTGCGGCTCTTCAGGGTGGCCGGGAAAAACAATCTCGATCACTGCAGAAGCAAGTACATTCAAAACATATAATAGCGCGCCCCAGGATAATCCTTTTATAATATTGCCCTTTGGTATTCTTACCTGTATACCTAAAGATTGTAGTGGCTGTTTGCAGATTACTCCCGATATATAAAGCGGGATCAGAAAAAAACATGCAAATTGTACTACATTGGCAAATAATATAAAACCACCCGGTCTAACCGCACTTTTCTCAAACGGCGCTAATATTACTCCTAAAAAAATCACCAATATTAATATGCATAAACTATGCCAAATTTTCCATTCCGGTTTAACATAGTTTACTTGCTGCTGGGAAGATTTCTTTTGCACTGCCGCTGCTCCAATCATGCACGCAATAAATTCAGGTAGGAATCCAAGCAGTAGTATTATACATTATTTACATCAAATAGTCAAATCAGAGTAATTATCTATTCTGGCTCTCAAACGTTATCTAGCCTCTTGGCTGAAGATAGCATTGTCATTATATTCCATAAGGCTAACGCAAAAAGTCTTCTATCACTTCAATTTTCTTACCGTCTATAGCCACCACTAAAAATCCACATAACCCTCTCCAACCGCTTTCTATTAAATAGCGCTCGGCAGCCCGCGCAATTTTATGCCGTTTTGCACGCGTCACATGAACAGCCGCCCCGCCATACAAGCTTTGATGCTGGGCTTTAACTTCTACGAAAAAAAGGCAATCATCCTTTTGGGCAATAATATCCAATTCCGCAGTGCGGCTGCGATAATTACGCTGGATGATTTTATAACCCAAGCTTTGTAAATGCTCTACTGCTAAAGTCTCCCCTTCCAAACCTATTTCTCTATTATTCAAATTACACCTCCCAAATAAACATACACTTTTCTGTTTACTGGTAATCTGCACTTAGAAGGGCTTTAAATACTGCGAACATCCACGAAAGCTGCGCCTATGTATGGGCGACAAGCCCTTTTCCGCGATAATCTCCCTGTGCGCCGCTGTAGGATACCCTTTATGTCTCTCGAAACCATATGCAGGGTAAACGCCTCCCAGTTTTACCATTACGCGGTCGCGATGATTTTTTGCCAGTATGCTGGCAGCCGCTATGCTGACACTTTGGCTATCTCCATGTATAATATTATTTTGAGGAATATCTAAAGGCAAGCATAACGCATCGATTAGCAGATATTGTGGCGTAATATGAAGGCGCGCCAGCGCCTTCATCATAGCCAAACGGCTGGCTTCCAGTATATTTATTTCATCTATCCTGCGATGATTAACAAATGCTACCGCCCAGCTTAAAGCCTGCTTTTTAATAATTGGCTCTAGTTTTGCCCGCGCAGTTTCCGTTAATTTTTTAGAATCATTCAAGCCTGGTATAAAGCAATTCTCCGGTAAAACAACGGCAGCTGCAGCTACCGGTCCTGCCAATGGGCCACGCCCCGCCTCATCCAGCCCCGCCACATAAGTAATACCCTGCCGCCACAATT
>JGI24705J35276_12237998_pt1 | contig 14819 bp, 14 predicted proteins | sample TergutNt197P4_FD_35276 | JGI IMG/M metagenome (IMG submission 35276) | reverse complement strand
ACTGGTAGACGCAAGGGACTTAAAATCCCTCGATGGCAACGTCGTGTGGGTTCGAGTCCCACCGCCCGCACCAAGCCCAGCCGAATGATGCCTGATGATCAGGATGGCGACCGGCGCTAGACCAAAATGAGCAACGATTACCCTCACGATGCTGGCTCGGTTCCAACTTAACGTGAGAATGGTTTGCCGCTGCCACTGGAACGCGATACCTCACCATCGATTAGCGTCGAGAAGTCCGGCTCCAGCTCAACCATGACATTAGATACGGCCGGGACCATGCTGTCAGGTCGTCTTTCTACATATCTGGCGCAGACATAGACGCCATAAGAATGTCCCGCATCCAGCCTCGCCGTGAGGTGCCATTCTGATTTCAGAGCATAAAGTTTCTTCAACAGGGAAAGGAGCATCGTGTCGGAATATGGACCAACCAGAGGCTCCACTGTCATGAGCCGTATCTCGCCTGGATTGTCTTCCTCCTTTTCGATCGTCCAACCTCGACCACTATGTGGCTGACCAATGATGGCTTCGAGGGCAGGGATGTGAACGCGACGCAACTTTTGTCTATTGCTGCAACGTATATAAATGCTCCAAACGATCTCGTAGTCGCCTGCCCAAACTCCAAACAGCTCAGGCATTCCCGGATAAAATAATCGTCCGAGCTTGTCGTTCATCGCCATTCCTTCCCCTAGCGCTCACTTCTCAGAGGATTCGTCCGGCATCAAGTTCTCCGCTGTTGATCATTTTGACCACAGCCAAGGTGGTCGACGCAATATTCAATTGAACGCTGACCGTTACACTTCACCATTATCTCGGAGCCGACGTCAGTCTCCAGCAGAGTGCCGCAACCGAACGAGACGCCGCGTACCTGGGGTTACCGGCGAGCGCGTCGAGCAGGTCCTTCTGGCTAATCGCCAGCAGCGCTGTGCGCCGGATTTTCGGATCGTCAAAGGGCGGATACAGGAAGCTCATGCGCGCGAGCTTGGCGCTTGCATCAGGCGGTTCGGCTCGTCAATCCCGCTTTGCTGCATGATCACGGCGGCGTCCAGCGCAGAACGCGGCCGGCTATTTCGCTTTACAGACCGCCTCGCACGCGTAACGATCGATCCGGTGCTATCGAAACTTCGAAGAGAAACCTGATGAATCCAGCCGACCTTCCGTTTGATTCCGAAGCCATGCTGCAGGGACTGCGCACCTGGGTGGAATGTGAAAGCCCGACTTGGGACGCTGAAGCGGTCAACCGCGTGCTTGACCTCGCCGCGCGCGAAATGGCGATCATGGGAGCGACGATCGAGCGCATCGTCGGCCGCGAGGGCTTCGGCGGCTGCATCCGCGCGCGCTTTCCCCATCCCAGGCAAGGCGAGCCCGGCATCCTGATCGTCGGGCATCTCGATACCGTCCATCCGATCGGAACGATCGAGAAGCTGAAATGGCGGCGCGAGGGCAACAAATGCTACGGCCCTGGGATCTTCGACATGAAGGGCGGAGGTTACCTCGCGCTGGAAGCGATCCGGCAGTTGGCGCGCGCCTCCTTCACCACGCCGCTGCCGATAACCGTGCTGTTCACACCTGACGAGGAAGTCGGCACGCCTTCGACGCGCGACATCATCGAGGCGGAGGCAGCGCGCAACAAATTTGTGCTGGTGCCCGAGCCCGGCCGACCCAATAACGGAGTCGTTACCGGACGCTACGCAATTGCGCGCTTCAATCTCGAGGCGATCGGCCGGCCGAGCCACGCTGGCGCCACACTTTCGGTGGGCCGCTCGGCGATCCGCGAGATGGCGCGGCAAATCCTTGCGATCGACGCCCTGACGACAGAGGACTGCACGTTCTCCGTCGGAGTCGTGCACGGCGGGCAATGGGTCAATTGCGTCGCCACCACCTGCACAGGTGAGGCGCTAAGCATGGCCAAGCGCCAAGCCGATCTCGATCGCGGCGTCGAGAAAATGCTGGCGCTGTCGGGGACCAGCAACGACGTGACGTTCAAGGTAACGCGCGGAGTTACCCGCCCGGTGTGGGAGCCCAATGCCGGCACCATGGCGCTCTACGAAAAGGCGCGCGGTATCGCGAAGCAGCTTGGCGTCGAACTGCCGCACGGCAGCGCCGGCGGCGGCTCGGACGGCAACTTCACCGGTGCGATGGGAATTCCGACGCTCGATGGACTTGGCGTACGCGGTGCGGACGCGCATACGCTGAACGAGCATATTGAAGTCGACAGCCTCGTCGAGCGCGCCCGCCTGATGGCTGGACTGCTGGCGACGCTCGCGTGAGCTGGGATAATTAGCGCCAGCATGTTGGGACCGCACCATCGAAGCCCACGTGCAGGCTCCAACACATGAGGTTTCTCCTGTGGAAGCGCTCACCTCGCTACACGACCTTTCCGCCGTCGACCTGATCGCGGGCTATCGCGCGGGACAATTTTCGCCGAGCGAAGTGCTGGATGACATGCTCGCCCATATCGGGCAATGGGAGCCGCACATCAGGGCGCTCTATGCCTTCGATCCCGATGGCGCGCGCGACGCCGCTAAAGCTTCAACTGCGCGCTGGCACGGCGACGAGCCTGCTGGTCAACTCGACGGCATCCCTGTCACCATCAAGGACAATATCGCCACCAGGGGTGTGCCGGTGCCGCTGGGCGCGGCCAGCGCCAAGCTCGTGCCGTCGCCGGTCGATGCGCCGCCGGCCGCTCGCCTGCGCGAAGCCGGCGCGATCCTGTTCGCCAAGACCACAATGCCCGATTACGGCATGCTGTCCTCGGGGCTCTCGAGCTTCCATCCCCTCACGCGCAATCCCTGGGACCTCAGCAAGAATCCCGGCGGCTCCAGCGCCGGCGCAGCAGCAGCTGCTGCCGCCGGCTACGGCCCCTTGCATCTCGGCACCGATATCGGCGGCTCCGTGCGTCTGCCCGCCGGCTGGTGCGGCCTTGTGGGCTTGAAACCAAGCCTCGGGCGCGTGCCGATCGATCCGCCCTATGTCGGCCGCGTCGCCGGCCCCCTCACCCGCACCGTCGACGACAACGCGCTGATGATGAGCGTGCTTTCAAAGTCAGACCGCCGCGACGGCATGAGCCTGCCGCCCAGCTGCATCAACTGGAAGGCGCTGGAAAAATCACCGCGCAAGCTGAGGATCGGCCTGATGCTCGATCTCGGCGTCGGCCTGCCGCTGGAGCAGCCCGTGCGAGACGTCGTGGTGAAAGCCGCGAAGGCCTTCGAATCCGCCGGCGCCATCGTCAACGAAGTCGAGGGCATCCTCACCCGCGAGATGCTCGACGGGCTTGACGATTTCTGGCGCGCACGGATGTGGAGCGAACTCGAAAAGCTCACCCCAGCCGAGCGCGGCAAGGTGCTGCCCTACATCTGTCAATGGGCGGAGCGTGGTGCACGGCTCAGCGGCGTCGAGGTCATCAGGGGCTTCAACATGACGATGGCGATCCGCACCGCCGCCGCAAAGCTGTTTTGCCAGCTCGACTACGTCATCTCGCCGGTGTCGCCGATGGTGAACTTCGACGCCGAACTCGCCTCTCCCCTGAACGATCCGGAAAGGCCATTCGAGCACATCTGCCATACCGTGCCGTGGAACATGTCGGAGAACCCCGCGCTCTCGATCAACGGTGGCTACGATGCCAAGGGCTTTCCGATCGCCGTCCAGATCGTTGGGCGCCGCTTCGATGATATCGGCGTGCTCGGCATGGCCAAGGCCTTCGAATGGCTGCGCGAGCCGCAACGCCCCTGGCCCAAACCGCCCGGCGGCTAACCGTTACGCCAAGGAAACAGCCACAAGACCGTAAGACAAGACAGGAAGGACTCGCCCATGCCGTATGAGACGATCAACTACGAAGTCGCAGACCAGATCCTCACGATTACACTGAACCGGCCCGACAAGCTCAACGCATTCAGCCCCACCATGCAGCAGGAGTTGATCGACGCCTTCGATCGCGCCGATACGGACGATAATGTCCGTGCCGTCATCATCACCGGCGCCGGGCGCGCTTTCTGCGCGGGCGCGGATCTTTCATCCGGAGCCGACGCCTTCGACCGCGACGCGCGCCGCGGACCGGTGCGGCGACTTGCAAATGGCCAGGTCGACTACAGCGATCCCAAGGCGCGCGACGGCGGCGGTCAGCTCACGCTCCGCATCTTCAAATGTCTGAAGCCTGTGATCGCGGCGGTGAACGGGCCAGCCGTTGGCATCGGCGTCACCATGCAGCTTGCGATGGATATCCGCATTGCTTCGGATGCGGCACGCTTCGGCTTTGTCTTCTCCCAGCGCGGCATCGTGCCGGAAGCGGCGTCAAGCTGGTTCTTGCCACGCATCGTCGGCATCGCCCAGGCGCTGGAGTGGTGCTATTCCGGCCGCGTCTTTCCCGCGCAGGAAGCGCTCGCCGGCCGGCTTGTCAGCAAGGTCGTGGCACCGGATGATCTGCTGCCGACGGCGCGCTCGCTCGCCAAGGAGTTCGCGGCCAAGACCGCGCCGGTCTCGGTCGCACTGATCCGGCAGATGATGTGGCGCATGCTGGGTGCGGACGATCCGATGGAAGCGCACAAGGTCGACAGCCGCGGCATCTATGCCCGCGGCCGGTCCGACGACGTCAAGGAAGGCGTGATGGCATTCCTGGAGAAGCGCCCCGCTGAATTCAAGAACAAGGTCTCGAGCGACATGCCCGACTATTTTCCATGGTGGCAGGAACGCGAGTACAAGTAATCTGGCGCCCCCTCGGATATCCCCTCATCTCGGAAGGCGAGCAGGCTACGCCTGCTCGACACATCCATTATCTGTCAGCTTCTGAACTGGCGCCGTGAGTATGTTTGGAGCTGAGCGCAGCAAGGTCGTCAGGATCATCACGATCGCAACGACGGTTGGCTACGCGGTCTTTTGCTTCCTTGCTATCGTGCTTCTCTCCATCCCTGACTACGAATCGTGGTGGATGGGCCCGGAAATCCCCGGGCCAAAGCCTGATTACTGCTATGCGCCCGATCCCTCCGACGATGACTCAGGCGTCATGGCGCTTTTCACGTTCATAATGATCGCCGTCCTCTTGGTGCCCGGCCTGATCCACCTCATCGGGCAACGACGCATCCGCCTGTCGTTCGTCCTTGGCGTGGGGCTTATCCTCTACTGGACCTATGCCTTCTTCAAGAAGCCTCTCTTCTGTTGATCGGATAAACACACGTCGTGCACGCCCGCAGTCGAACTGACGACAGCCCGCCGTCAGGCAGCGCCCGCTTTCCGGCGCAGCACCGCCTCGCGGATCAATGGCAGCCGGTCATTGCCGAAATACATGTCAGTCTTGTCGACAAAAATGGTCGGCGAACCGAAGCCGCCGCGCGCCACCACCTCCTCGGTGTTGGCCCTGAGCTGATCCTTGGTCGCCTGCCCGGAAATCCCAGCGAAGAATTTCTGCGGATCAACACCGACCTTGCTGCAGATCTCGGTCAACACCGCGTCCTGCGAGATGTCCTTGTCATCGCCCCAATAGGCCTCGAATACCGCACCCGCAAACGGCACCACGTCCTTGCCGAGCCAGATACAAGCGCGCATAGCCTTGACGCTGTTCACCGGAAACACCGACGGGGGCATCTTGATCGCAAGGCCCGCCGAGCGCGCCCAGTCGGAGAGATCTTTCAGCATGTAGCGCGCCTTCAGCGGCACCGGCTTCTCGCGCTGGGTATAAACGCTCGGATTGACAGTATTGAAGACGCCGCCGACCAGGATCGGCCGCCAGGAAATCTCTTCTCCCAACTCCTTCGCCAACGGCTGAATGTTGTGGAACGCGAGATAGGTCCAGGGGCTGGAACAGTCGAAGAAGAATTCGATCATGAGCGTTTTCCCTTGCAGGCTTTCAGTCGCAAGGATTGTTCGGGCCAACGACCAGGAACTTGGAGCGACTTTCGTTGTCTATACCTCGACCATAAGACATGGCAGAGAAGCCCTCAATAGAACGTCCGGGAGAACACCCATGCTGTTTCCAACCACGATCGCTGGCTCCTTGCCGAAGCCGGAATGGCTGGCCGAGCCAAACATCCTCTGGGCACCCTGGAAGTCACGGGGCGCCGAGCTCGCACGCGCCAAGCGCGATGCGACGCTGCTCGTCTTGAAGCTGCAGGAAGACGCGGGCATCGATATCCTCACTGATGGCGAACAGTCGCGGCAGCACTTCGTGCATGGTTTCCTGGAAAAGGTCGAGGGCATCGATTTCGCTCACAGGGTCGAAATGGGAATCCGTAAAGACCGCTACAAGGCGATGGTGCCTCAGGTCGTTGCGCCGCTGCAGCTGAAAGGCCGCGTCCATGCCGACGAGGCACGCATCGCCCGCACCCACACCGCGCGCAAATTGAAGTTCACCCTGCCCGGCCCGATGACCATCGTCGACACGATTGCCGACCATTACTACGGCGATCGCGTCAAGATGGCGTTCGCCTTCGCAGAACTGCTGAACGAGGAAGCCAAAGCGCTGCAGGCTGACGGCGTCGACCTCATCCAGTTCGATGAACCCGCCTTCAACGTTTACATGGACGAGGTCAACGACTGGGGCATCAAGGCGCTGGAGCACGCCGCGCAGGGTCTCACCTGCACCACCGCCGTGCACATCTGCTACGGCTATGGCATCAAGGCCAATATCGACTGGAAGGAGACGCTCGGCAGCCAGTGGCGGCAATATGAGCAGATCTTCCCGGCGATCGACGCAAGCTCGATCCAGCAGGTCGCGATCGAGTGCCGCAATTCCAAGGTGCCGCTGGAGCTGTTGTCCCTGCTCAAGCGCAAGATTGTCCAGGCCGGCGTCATCGATGTCGCCAGCGACACGATCGAGACCGCGGAAGACGTGGTCAGGGTGATCGACGACGTCTCGAAATTCGTGCCGAAGGACAACATCATCGCGACCACTAATTGCGGCATGGCGCCGATGCGGCGGGATATCGCCGAAGCCAAACTGATAGCGCTCGGCGCTGGCGCGACGCTCGCGCGGCAACAACTCGCCTGATACAGGCTCCTACCGCTCTGGATCCGCCCGGATTCAGCGCTCGGGGGCGACACCTTGAATTACTGGCTTGAAATATCCTGAAATCTTGTAGGCCCCCCGAGTGCTAAAGCTCCCGGGGGGCATATCTTTTGTATGTTCACTTTCTTCAAATTCGACTGAAATCCAGCCGCGAAGGCGAGCCCCCGGTTTCATGGTTGCGGATTGCAGCCGCAATTCTTTCCTTTTGATTCTCCAGCGCAAGTCGCCCGTCAGCGCTGGATACTTTGCGTCGAAGGCCACGTCAAAGCGGAGCGTTGGAGCAATATGAACCACCAGGCTGCTCGCATAGGCCGGCAGACCGCCGGAGATCGTCAATTCGACACCGTCCTTGCCGGATATCGCGGTGCTGAGATCCATGACGTGTTCGCCCTGATGCGTCGATACACAATTCGCTGTCTGCTCGATGCGGACGATATCGTCGGCATGGATGCCGTCGCCGAGCGTATTCTCCAGCGAACCATCCTCGTGCTCGACCATGTGCCACGGAAGTGAGGTTTTGATTTTTCGAAAGAACGGAGCATTGAGCTTGGGGTCGACGATCGCCGATGCACCAATGTCATCCTGCGTTTCTGCGCTGGCGGTTTGAGTATGGGACGGCACCGGATCTGGCGATTGTGCGATAGCCACCCGGCCTCCCAGCAGTGTCGTGCAGATGCCGACCGCGACAATCGCGCCCTTTGATCTCTTCAACATAACGTAACTGCTCATCCCCTGACGGCTGCAAGCGCAGTGAAAGCTGTTTTCGGCGAAAACATGGCTGATTGTCTGGCCAAGGAGGGGGGTAATTACGAAAAAGAGCTTGCACTCGGATGCAGCATGGGACGGTAGCCGACGCTGAGCGCGCGAAGCGTCGACGGCGGCGTCAGCAGCATCGCATCTTTGATGTGACGCTCCGCACCGACATAACCCGCTGACGACCACAGCAGCATCCTGCCTTGCGTCACCAGAAAGCTCGCCTCGCCCTGCTGCAGCATCGCGCCGTCAGGCAGTTGCGAAAGTGGTAGCGGCACGGGATGCAGCCGCTTCCTGCCGCGATCGAGCCGTTCGTGATGCAGCACCGTGTCGATGTCGTGCGCGCGAACGTCGTGAACGCGGTTGCCCTCCTGCCATGCGGCACGAAAGCGGTTGGCATCGTCGCGCCGGCAAAAAAAGCACGGACGATGCCCGGCCGCGAGCGCGGTAGCCTCATCGAGGAAAAAGAGCTCGGTCCAGCTTCGACCACCCATCACCTCACGACGGCGTCCGCGGAACTCGCAGACGCAAGTGAGCCAGGCCGGGCTCGACCAACGCCTTTTCAGGAGCGTCTTGGTCGCCGGATCGTGGATGATACCGCGGTTGCCGGTGAACAGCCCATGATAGGCCGTGGCGATGATGTCGCCAGTCGGGGTGACGCGGTTTTGTAGCGGCATTTTATGCTCGCTCTTGTCGGTTCTTTGTGACCTTGTCCCCTGGCTATCGGATTCACATCTCACCGCCCCCAAGGTCATTCCGGGGCGCGAAGCGGAGCGAGCCCGGAATGACGCGGAAGAGCGGCGAGCGTGAATCTTGTAGCCCCAGCGGTGAGCGGCGAACCGGCACCACCTCAAGGTGGAGCGTCTGTCATTTCGGTATCCCTAGCCCAAGCAGAGCGAGGTTGGCATCGTCTCACGCCGCGCCGTCGCGGATCGGCGGCTGGAAGGACAGCGCGGTGTCCCACGGAAAGAAGATCCAGGTGTCCTGTGACACTTCGGTGATGAAGGTATCGACCAGCGGGCGCCCCTTCGGCTTGGCGTAGACGGCAGCAAAATGAGCGTCGGGCAGCACCTCCCGAACCAGCTTTCCGGTCTTGCCGGTGTCGACGAGGTCATCGACGATCAAGAGCCCTTTGCCAGTACCGCCGCCCAACCTTGCCGCTTCCTCCGAAATACCCTTCAGGATTTTCAGTTCGTTCTGCTTATCGTGGTCGTAGCTTGCGATGCAGATGGTATCTATCACGCGAAGGCCGAGTTCGCGGGCCACGATCGCGGCTGGCACCAATCCTCCGCGCGTGATCGCGATCACCGCCTGGAACGGACCGACCTCGTTGAGCCGCCAGGTCAGCGCCCGGCAATCCCGGTGGAACTGGTCCCAAGAAACCGGGAAGGGCTTGCCCGCCCGGTCCTTCGCGTTCAATTCACCGTCCATCGCCATCTCCTGCCATTCCTTATCAGGCAGCCGCTCGCGACGCGCACTAACGGGCCGGGCTCAATCCCGCCAGCATTTCCTTCACCGCGGCCACGGCAGCGCCTAGCGTATCGGGATCGCGCGAGCGCACCACGATATTGGTATTTGGCTTCTTCTCTTCGTCGAGGAAGGGATAGCTGCCGATAATGGTTTCGGGATGCGCATTGGCGATCTCCCGCAACGGTCCGCCGATGTCTCCTTCCCTGGCGTTGGCGCGCAGTGACTCCGACAGCATGCGCGTACCGGATTTCAGCTTGGGCGAGACGATATCCATCATCGCCTGCATGATCGAAGGCACGCCCGCCATGACGATGACGTTGCCTATCTTGAATCCGGGCGCGAGAATTGTGGCGCTCTGAATCAGTTCGGCGCCATCAGGGATACGCGCCATGCGCAGCCTCGCTTCGTTAAGCTCTCCCGGGTTCTGGAAGCGCTCCTTGAAGCGGGCCACCACCTCGGGGTGGTGGTCGATCCCGACGCCGAACGCCTTTGCCACGCTGTCCGCGGTAATGTCGTCATGGGTCGGCCCGATGCCGCCGGTTGTAAAGACGTAAGTGTAGCGCTCCCGCAGCGCATTCAAGGCCGAGATGATATCGGCCTCGTCGTCGGCGACGATACGGACCTCCTTCAGGTCGATGCCAATGTTGGTCAGGTATTCGGCAATAAAGCCGATGTTTTTATCCTTGGTCCGGCCGGACAGGATTTCGTCCCCGATCACCAGAATGCTCGCCGTGACAATTTCGCTCATCAATATGCCCTCATCTGTCCCGTCTGACCTTGCCGGGGCGGCGCGCTGAAGTCACGCTGTTTTGTCGCCGAAACAGGCGCTCCACAGCCATTTTTTCAGGCGGAACACGTCCGCCCACACCAAATGCCGCTCCTCAATACCTATGACGGCGGCTGGGGGCGCCCCCAGCCGCCGTCGCGGGCTTCTCGCTTGCGCGTACCTGACCGGCCGGTCGTCACTTGTCCAGCCAGACGTCCTCGAACCGGAGGTTGTTGTACAGGCTGTTCTCATGCGGCCGGTAGTTCTTCACATAGGGCTGCCAGCAATTTGCGGCCACGCCCCAAAGGATGCTTGGCCGCGCCGCGTCTTCGTCCAAAAGGCGCTCGATCTCCCACACAAGCTTCTCGCGCTTGCCCTTGTCGAGCTCGCGTGATTGCGCGGCAAGGAGCCGGTCAACATCCGCATTGCAATATTGGGTGTAATTGCGCTCCGAATTGCAGGAATAGTTCTCGACGATATTCCCGTCGGGATCGTCAACAGCAACACCGGTTATGCTCATCCCGATGGTGTAATCCTTCTTGGCGAGCTTCGTGTACCACTGTGGCGTTTCCAGAATTTCCAACTCCCCGCTGATATGGATCTTCTTGAGCTGATCGATCAGGATCACCGCTGGGTCACGATATGTCGGGAGATTACGGGTCTGCACCTTGATGGATAGCGGCTTGGCGTCGCTATAACCGAGCTTCTCCATGATCGCCCGCCCTTCGGCGACGTTCTTCTCGGTGTCGGACCCATTGCCCCTCATTTCCGCAACCATCTCGGGCGGCATGCCCCACTCGCCCCCCGGCTTGGGCAGCATCGCGCCGCCCAGGTTTGCCTGCCCCTCTGTCAGGATCTGATTGAACGACTTGCGATCGATCGCGAGCGACATCGCTTTGCGAATGTCCGCATTATCGAACGGCGGATTGACCCGGTTCACCAAGAGATTGCTTTGTGTTCCGGAGTTCGTCATCTCGCAGATCGCGTTCGGCGCACGCGCTTTCACGTCTTTCAAGAGCGGAATCGAGACATCGGCGGGAAAAGTGATGTCGAAATCGCCGGACGAAAAAGCGAGCATCCGGGTGGCACGGCTGTCGATCACGCGGAAGGTGATCTCGTCGAGATAGGGCCGATCCTTCTTGAAATAGTCGGGATTGCGAACGAGCCGGATTGAATCGCCGCGCCTGTATTCGACGAACTTGAACGGTCCGGTGCCGACGGGTTTCGTACGCATCTGCTGCTGCGGCACATGGCAGGGATAGACTGGCGAAAAGGTGCTCGCGAGCAGAACCGGCAGGCTTGGTTGCGGCTCGGAAAGCTCAAAGGTGGCCTCATAGTCGCCATTGATCGAGACGTCTTGAAGCTTGGTGTACCAGATTTTTCTCGGGTTGCGGCGAAGGTCGGTGGAGTTTCCCTTCCCGATCAGCATCCGCCAGGTGCATTGCACGTCCTTGGCCGTGAACGGCTGGCCATCGTGCCATTTCACGCCCTCCTTCAATTTGAAGGTGAGCCTGGTGTTGGTCGCATCCCACGACCAGCTCTCGGCGAGATCGCCGATCACCGTGTCCAGACTCTCATGTCGTTTGGCCGGGTCGAACACCACGAGATTGTTGTATATGGCCGAATACGGCGCCGCCGACGCAATGGTCGATTCCTCATGCAGTGAGGTCGAGGGTGGCGTATCGTTGTGATAAAGGCGGAGCGTGCCGCCCCGCTTCTGCGCCGACGCCGGCGTTACCGCCAGCAGCGAGACAGCGCCCAGCACGAGCAACACAGCGATCCGTAAGCGTAGTAAAGCCGACATATTTCCTCCCAGCAGATTCGTCCTCTTGGGACGGGAAACTGCCGGAGGCACACCTGCAAATCAATACCCGTGATCGCGATAGCCGGAGGCTACGCAGGCTTGCAGCCTCCTATGTCTCCGGAAGCGAAGTGATGCGCGGAGACCATGCTCAACCAGCATGTCTAAACGCAACGACGATTCACCTCGAAGTTATCGCACCTCAGGTTGAATCGTCATCGCGCACCCCCTTAACTTGTGCCTTCACGCCGCGCCCGCCCCCGTCACTTATCCAGCCAGACGTCCTCGAAGCGCAGACTGTTGTACTGGCTGTTATCGTGCGGCTTGAAGTTCTTCACGTAGGGTTGCCAGCAAGCAGGCGTCGCGCTCCAGACAATGCTCGGCCGTGCGGCGTCCTCGGCCAAAAGGCGCTCGATCTCCCACACAAGCTTCTCGCGCTTGCCCTTGTCGGCTTCGCGCGATTGCGCGGCAAGGAGACGGTCGACATCTGCATTGCAGTACTGGGAGTAATTACGCTCCGAATTACAGGAGAAATTCTCGACGATGTTGCCGTCGGGATCATCAACGGCAACGCCGGTCACGTTTAGTCCGATAGTATAGTCCTTCTTGGCAAGCCTCGCGTACCACTGTGGCGTTTCCAGAATGTCCAGCTCCCCATTGATATGAATCTTCTTGAGCTGATCAACCAGGATCACCGCGGGATCACGATAGATTGGGAGGTTGCGGGTCTGCACCTTGATGGACAGCGGCTTGGCGTCGCTATAGCCGAGCTTCTCCATGATCGCCCGTGCTTCAGCCACTCGTTTTTCCGGGTCAGGCCCGCCCATCACTTGCGTGACCATTTCGGGCGGCATGCCCCACTCGCCCGCCGGTTTGGGCAGCATCTCGCCACCCACAAGCCCCTCCCCGTCCATCAGGATATCGTTGAACGGCTTGCGATCGATCGCGAGCGACATCGCTTTTCGAATGTCTGGATTGTCGAACGGTGGGCTGACGCGGTTCACTATCAGATTGACCTGAATCCCCGATCGTGTCACCTCGCAAATGACGTTCGGCGCACGCGACTTCACATCCTTCATGAGTTCGACGGTGACGTCGGTCGGAAACGTAATATCGAACTCGCCGGTCGAAAACCCAAGCAACCGGGTGGCGCGGCTGTCGACCACACGGAAGATGATCTCGTCGAGATACGGGCGATCCTTCTTGAAATAGTCGGGATTGCGAACGAGCCGAATTGACTGGCCGCGCATGAACTCAACGAACTTGAACGGTCCGGTGCCGACGGGTTTCGTGCGCATCTGCTGCTGTGGCACGTGACAGGGATAGACCGCCGAAAAGCCGCTTGCGAGCAGGACCGGCAAACTTGGCTGCGGCTCCGAAAGCTCGAAGGTGGCTTCATAATCGCCATTGATCGAGACATCTTGAAGCTTCGAGTACCAGATTTTTCTCGGATTACGGTGGAAATCGGCGCTCTTGTCCTTGCCGATCAACATCCGCCAGGTGCACTGCACGTCCTTGGCCGTGAACGGCTGGCCATCGTGCCATTTCACGCCCTGCCTGAGCTTGAAGGTGAGCTTGGTGTTGGTCGCATCCCATGACCAGCTTTCGGCGAGGTCACCGATCACGCTATCCAGGTTCTCATGCGGTTTGGCTGGATCGAACACCACGAGATTGTTGTAGATAGCGGAATATGGCGTCACCACCGCAAGGGTGGATTCCTCATGCAGCGAGGTCGAGGGTGGCGTGTCGTTGTGATAGAGATGGAGCGTGCCGCCCCGCTTCTGCGCCGCGGCTGGCGTTACCGCCAGCAGTAAGGCGGCACATGGCGCAAGCAATGTGGTGATCCGCAAGCATAGTAAGGCAGGCATGTTTCCTCTCAGCAAATTTGTTGTCTTGTAACGACAACCTGCCGGAGGCCTGCCTCCAAATCAATACCCGTAATTGCGATCCGCGGAAGCCTCGCAGCCCTGCAATCATCCCGCCCTCGGCAGGCCTTTGCCCCAAGGGAATTGGGTGGGAATGGGGTTGGACCGGCTGCCGAAATTGGCTAAGCATCAATTCCGAAAAGTGGGCACCGGACAAAAATGATGCGATGCCTTGGTTTACCAACGCATTTTTGCTTAGTAATTTCGGACATCTAGATCACGTTCGGGGACTAGAATGACCTATTGCTGCGGAATCCTGGTCCGAGACGGACTGGTCATGATCGCGGACACCCGAACCAATGCAGGGCTCGACAACGTCTCGACCTTTCGCAAGCTTCATGTTTTCTCAGAGCCGGGCGAGCGGATCATGGCGGTCGCCAGCGCGGGCAATCTCGCAATCAGCCAGTCGGTGCTGTCAACGCTGACCGAAGGCCTGGAAGATCCGACCACCGGCGAGGTCGAAACGCTGATGAACGCGCCGACCATGTTCCAGGCGGCGCAACGCATCGGCCGCGCCATCCGCACCGTGCATGCCACCGAGGCTGCGGCGCTAAAGGCGGAGGAGATCCAATTCGACATCGCCTTCCTGTTCGGCGGCCAGATCAGGGGCTCGCGCATGCGGCTGTTCATGGTCTATCCAGCCGGCAATTTCATCGAATGCACCACCGACACACCTTATCTGCAGATTGGCGAGCACAAATACGGCAAGCCGGTGCTAGATCGCGCCGTGCATTACGAGGTCGAGCTCTACGACGCGCTGAAGATCGGCCTGATCTCGATGGATTCGACGATGCGCTCAAATCTCGGCGTGGGGTTGCCGATCGACGTGCTGGTGGTGCGCAACGATAGCTACAAGGCCGACCTCAATCACCGCATCGAGGCCGGCGAGCCCTATTTCCACGATCTGCGGTCGCGCTGGTCGGCGGCGCTGCGCTCAGCCCACCAGAACATTCCGCGGCCGCCCTACAAGACGGGATGAGGGGTCAACAATCTAGTGTTGCGTTTCAGACGTCTGATTCACTCCCGTCATTCCGGGGCCCGAGCGCAGCGAGGGAGCCCGGAATCCATAATCACCAGCTGTGGTTATGGATTCCGGGCTCGCCGCTTCGC
>JGI24705J35276_12237999_pt1 | contig 14821 bp, 16 predicted proteins | sample TergutNt197P4_FD_35276 | JGI IMG/M metagenome (IMG submission 35276) | reverse complement strand
CACCGCTGGCAAGCAGCGGTCTGATCGCTCCTCAACCGCATCACTGTTCGGCGCTGCTGTCAAGGTGGGACGGCTGGACGCTTACCATCATTTCATCAAGCACGCGAGATGCTCAGGCCAAGATTGGCGGTTGCCACCCTGATACACGGAGTTCCTCGAACAAGGTCTGCGCGATTTGCGCCCGGCGGGCCTCATCCATGCGGCTGCGGATGGCCGCGACGCTGATGGCGGCATAGGTACCGGGCGTCACCTCGAAATAGACGCCGATGCCACTGACGCCTTCTGCAACCAGGTTGTCGGTACAGATATAGCCACTGCGGCGAGTCTGCGCGATCTGGCACCGCACCTGAGTCAGAGAGCGGCGTCCTGCCGGTAACTCGGTACGGCGGCGCGCGTGAAAACTCTCCAGTTCCTCGTCGGTGAGCGTGGCCATCAGCGCGCTGCCGGCAGAGCCAATGCCCAGTAGCCGCAAACCGCCCACCTGCAACACCAGCGCCTTGATGGGGAAGGCGCCTTCTTCGTAGTGAATGCAGTGGGCAAAATCACCGTTACGCACCACCAAGTAGACAGTATCCTCGGTACGGCGAGCCAGGCGGATCATCATGGGCCGGCAACGCTCCAGGAGGGGTGCGCGGCTCATGGTTGCCAGCCCCAGTTGCATCGCCTCCAGGCCCAAGCGATAAAACCTGTGTTCGTCTCGCACGACCAATCCGCTCTCCTCCAGCGTGTTGAGCAGCCGGTAAGCCGTCGCGCGCTTGAGTCCGGAACTGGCCATCAGTACCGACAGCGAGATGCCTTGCTCATGATTGCGTCTGACGAGCTTGAGCAACTCGATGGCGCGGCATACCGCCTGCGCGCCTTGTACGCGCCCACGCGTTCCTGTCGAGCTTGTTGTCGGGGGATATACGCTGTTCACTATATGAACATTTTCGAGCGGTTCGCCAAGAAAAGAACAGAGATAGTGTTCATATAGTGGTGAAATCGACAAAAAACCATCGCCGCAAGCGACGAATGCTTTGATACTGGCTCCGAGGCTCTCGCCATGAGGTCTGCCTTTTGATAACCAGATGCATCGACAGGAGACAAGATATGAGCATCAACAAGCAAGGTTGCCTTGCACTTGTCTGCGCCTTTACGCTGTGGATGGCGCCAGCCGCGGCGCAACCGAATGCCTATCCTGATCATTCGGTGCAACTGATCGTGGGGTATCCGCCAGGAGGCGCCTCCGACATAGTTGCCAGATTGGTGGCGCAGGAGCTGTCCAGACTCAACGATCAACAATTTGTCGTGGTCAACAAGCCTGGCGTTGGAGGCATGCTGGGCACAAACATGGTTGCTCACGCTCCGGCGGACGGCTATACGTTGGGGCTGGGCGTCAGTGGCACGCTCACGATCGGACCGCACTTGCAGGAAACCCAGTTGTACGACCCACTGCACGATTTCGCGCCCATCAGTGGTTTGACCAAAGCGCCGATGGTGCTGCTGGCCTCTTCAAGCTCCGATTTTGATAGCGTGCGTGCGTTGGTGCGCGAAGCCAGAGCGCGGCCTGGTCAATTGCCATATGCCTCTGGCGCTCAGGCTTTTGACTTGGCTCTGCGGCTCTTTATGTCCAAGGCTGGCGTCCAGATGACTCCCGTGTCTTATTCAGGAGGAGCGGCCGCGTCAATCGACGTGATGGCAAACCGTGTGCCAGTAATGGTGGACACCATTGGCGCGCAGCAGAGCAACATCAAGGCTGGCAAGTTGCGCGCATTGGCCGTGCTCGACAGTCATCGATCCCCGGTGCTCCCTGATGTGCCGACGATGATCGAGGCGGGCGTGGCCGACTACGAAGCTGTTGGGTGGACCAGCCTGATCGCGCCGCGAGGCATGCCTGACGCGATAGCGAACAAACTCAATCAGCAGGTACGCCAAGTGCTGGAACAGCCAGAGATCCGCCAGAAGCTGCTGGCCATCGGCTTCGAGCCTTGGTATAGCTCGCCGCAAGAGTTGCAACACATCATCATCACCGAGTACGCCAAATGGGGCAAGGTCGCGCGTGACGCGGGCATGGTTCCGCAGTAAACGCTGGCCCGACTTGTGTGCAAACATAGAATGACCACCGAATCTCAAGCCAACAAGATGGAGACAAAGACCATGACGCCGACACGTCGACAATGGCTGGCCTTGACGGCCGCCCTGCCGTTTTGCAATGCCGCACTGGCTCAGCAGGAGTGGCCGGAGCAGGCGATCAGGATGATCGTGCCGTTCCCGCCCGGCGGTTCCACCGATATCATTGGCCGCATGGTTGCCGAGTACCTGCAAAAGCAACTGGACTGCTCGGTTGTGGTGGTGAACCAGCCCGGCGCCGCCGGCACTATCGGCACGGCGGCGGTCGCGCGCGCCAAGCCTGACGGCTACACGATTCTCATCGGGTCGATCGGCACCATGGTTACCAACCATTTCATCTACAAGGATCTGTCTTTCACGATGAACGACATCGCGCCAGTGATTACCTTGGCCGAGATGCCCAATGTGCTCATGGTGCGCCCCGACCTGGGAGTCAATACGCCGGCCGAATTGGTGGCGCTGATGAAAGCCAACCCGAACAAGCTGCAGTATGGGAGTTCCGGCATTGGGACGAGCGCGCATGTTTCCTGCGAATTGTTCAAGCTGCGTACTGGTACCTCGGCTGTTCACATTCCCTATAAGGGCGGCACGCCGATGCTTACTGACCTGATGGGCGGTCATGTCGATTTCAGCATCGACCAGATTTCTTCGGCGTTGAAGTTCATTCAGGCTGGACGCATCAAGGCGCTGGCCGTGACTTCTCGGCGCCGTTCGGCGCAGTTGCCTGATATCCCAACTCTGAGCGAGACGCTGTTGCCGGACTTTGTCATGTCGCCGTGGTTCTGCGTCGGCGCGCCCGTCGGTACGCCGAAGGCTATCATTCAACGACTGAACACGGCACTGAACGCGATGCTGGCTGACAAAGCCACGCTGGTTACACTGGACAGCTTCAGTACCAGCCCTGTGGGCGGTTCGCCTGAAGATTTGGCCGAGTTGATGAAACGCGAGGCAGGCCTGGTGCGAGAATTGTCCGCCAAGGTGGACTTTCACAGCAGTTGAAGCGTGGAGCCAACAACGCCATGACTATCGAACAGTACAGCCCCGCGCGCATCGCCGACCGTTTCATGATTCAGGATCTGTTGTATCGCTGGTGTCGCGCCGTCGATCGTTTGGACAAGCAAGGCATGCTGGATGCCTTTGTGCCCGGTTGCATTGATAGCCATGGCCCATACATTGGGCCGGTCGAGGGTTTGGTGGACTGGATTTTGGAGCGGCACAAGCCAATTGCAATATCAAGCCACTTCATCGGCAACTTGTTGATCGAATTCGTTACCGAGGATTTGGCTCTGGTGGAGTCTTATGTCCGAACGATCCAGCAATATCCGTCTGAAGCCAAATCACAGCTCTCGCAACTTACCGGCGGCGCGGCAGGCGATCAGGACTGGGCGATGGATATGTTTACATCATCGCGCTACCTCGACCGCGTTGAGCGGCGTAATGGCCAATGGCGTATTGCACGGCGCACGCTGATTCAAGACTGGAAGCGCATCGACGAAGTCAAGTTCAAAGCATTGCAGCCGCACAGCGGATGGGTCATTGGCCGCCGCGACGGGCGAGATGCCGTGCAGACTGAGCGGCAAGAGCTTGGTCTGGATAAATTCTGATTCTGGAGACGACGACATGCCTTTGCCTTTGGATTCCACGGCAACCAAGGAAATGGAAAGTTCCCCGGAGACGCTTCAGTCGATCTATTCCGGGACGATGCCCGTGGACAGGAAATACCTGTTTGACGAAGGCAAGCTCGGAGCGTTTTTGCGCTCTCATGTAGAAGGGTTCGATGGCGAACTCGTCATTGAGAAATTCCGTGGCGGGCAATCGAATCCCACTTTTCTCTTGCGTTGTGGCGCACGCCGTTGCGTGCTCAGGCGAAAGCCTCCTGGGCAGCTTTTACAGTCGGCTCACGCGATCGACCGTGAATATCGGGTAATTCGGGCGTTGTCTGAACTGGATTTCCCGGTGCCACTGCCGTATGCATACTGCGATGATCCATCAATCGTCGGCAGTGACTTCTATCTCATGGCGTTCGTTGAAGGGCGGGTCTTTTGGGATCCGGCGCTACCTGGTGAATCGCCGGAAACGCGCCGCGCGATCTACCAGGAGGCTATTCGCGTCATTGCGCAACTGCACTCGGTCAACATCCATGCCGCGGGTCTGGACGACTACGGGCGGCAAGGCGAATACCTGAAGCGCCAGATCAAACGATGGACGGCGCAGTACCGGGCTTCGGAAACCACCGTGTGCGAAGACATGAATCAACTCATTGAGTGGTTGCCTGAGCATATTCCGGCCAACGACACCGTCTCGCTGGTACATGGAGACTTTCGACTGGACAACCTGGTGTTCCATCCGACCGAGCCGCGCGTACTGGCCGTGCTCGACTGGGAGTTGTCCACGCTGGGGCATCCCTTGGCCGACTTGGCTTACTATTGCATTCCTTGGCACACCTTGCCGAGGCCGACCCGCGGCTTGGCGGGTCTGGATCTCGAGGCACTTGGGATACCCACCGAGGCCGAGAATATCCAGCGCTACCAAGTCCTTGCCGGGCTTCCAGAAAGTCCGAATTTGAATTTCTACCTTGTGTTCAGCATGTTCAGGGTGGCTGCGATTACACAGGGCGTTTATAAACGCGCTCTGGATGGCAATGCTTCCAATACGCGGGCTTTGGAATCCGGCGAGCGTTCGAGATATTTCTCCAAACTTGCTTGGGATATCGCGCAACGCGCATGAATGATTGAATTTTTTCTAAAGGAGATGAACAGTGAGCTTGTTCCCAACCAGTGATAAAGCAGCCCGGCTGCATGAGCGCGTTTCAGCCTTCATGGATGAGCACATCTACCCGAATGAAGCGCGGTTTCACCACGAAGTCGAGAGTTCCCGTCAGGCTGGAAACCCATTTCAACCAACAAAAATTGTCGAAGAACTCAAGTCTTTGGCCAGAAAACAGGGCCTCTGGAACCTTTTCCTTCCTGAATCCGAGCTTGGCGCCGGGCTGACGAATACAGAGTATGCGCCTTTGTGCGAACTCATGGGACGTTCGCATTTTGCCTCGGAGGTTTTCAACTGCTCCGCTCCCGACACGGGCAATATGGAAACGCTTGTACGCTACGGAAGCCAAGCTCAAAAAGATCTGTGGCTCAAACCGCTTCTTGAGGGAACGATTCGCTCGGCTTTTGCGATGACAGAACCTGACGTCGCGTCTTCCGATGCAACGAATATCCAAGCGCGCATCGAGAAAGCCGGTGACGAGTATGTCATCAACGGCGCCAAGTGGTGGACTTCGGGTGCCATGGATCCGCGATGCGAGTTGTTGATTTTCATGGGGAAAAGCGATCCCGGAAATCCGAACCGGCACGTTCAGCAATCAATGATCCTGATACCCATGAAAACACCAGGCGTCGAGGTTGTGCGAAACCTCTCTGTATTCGGGTACGATGACGCCCCCCACGGGCATGGGCAGGTACGGTTCAGGAACGTGCGGGTTCCCGCGGACAACTTGTTGCTTGGAGAGGGGCGCGGCTTCGAGATAGCGCAGGGCCGTTTGGGGCCGGGTCGAATTCACCATTGCATGCGTTTGATCGGCTTGGCCGAGCGGGCGTTGGAGACCATGTGCCGCAGATCGCTCAAGCGCGTGGCATTCGGGCGTCCCATTGCCGATCAGGGCGTCACGCGCGAACGAATCGCCAATGCCCGTGTTCTCATTGACCAGGCGCGCCTGCTCACGCTGCACGCCGCCCATCGAATGGATACCGTGGGTAACAAGGTCGCCCGCCAAGAGATTGCAATGATCAAGGTGGCGGCTCCGAACATGGCGTGTCAAGTTATTGACTGGGCCATTCAAGCGCACGGCGGCGGTGGCGTCACCGAGGATTTCATATTGGCCTACGCTTACGCGAGAGCAAGAATCACCAGGATCGCCGATGGGCCGGATGAGGTACACCGCAATCAGATCGCCAAGCTGGAATTGGGGAAGTATTTGTACGCAGAACAGAAAGCAAAAGCTTCTTTGTGAGTTGACACATCATGGGAAAAAACCAAGTCAGAGTACCGAACCTGTTTGACCTTTCCGGACGTGTGGCCATCATTACCGGCGGTTCGAGAGGCATTGGTCGTGCGATTGCCGAGCGGTTGGCGCAGCATGGCGCCAAGGTGGTTGTTTCTTCCCGCAAGCGCGATGCCTGCGAAGAGGTGGCCAGTGGCATTCAGGCGCGCGGCGGCCAGGCCATTGCGATGGAGTGCCATATTGGCCGGAAGCCAGATATCACTGCGCTCGTGGAAGCTACTCGCAAGACATGGGGCCGCATCGACATTCTGGTCTGCAACGCAGCCATAAACCCGCACTTTGGGCCAAGCGCCGATATTCCAGACGAAGTGTTTGACAAGGTCATGGCCACCAACGTCAAAAGCAACCTGTGGTTTAGCCACATGGTTGCTCCAGATATGGCGAAGGTTGAAGGCGGCTCGATCATCATCATCTCCTCCATTGGAGGATTGCGCGGCTCTACCGTACTGGGAGCTTATTCAATTTCCAAGGCGGCGGACATGCAACTGGCGCGCAATCTAGCGGCGGAACTCGGGCCGAAGAACATCCGCGTGAATTGCATTGCTCCGGGTCTGGTCAGAACGGACTTTGCGCGGGCGCTGTGGGAAAACCCCGGCATTCAGGCGAAGCGAACGAGAGACACACCGCTGCAGCGTATCGGCGAGCCAGACGAGATTGCTGGAGCGGCCGTCTTTCTTGCAGCTCCGGCAAGCGCCTTCATGACAGGTCAGACCATGGTGATTGACGGTGGCGTGACGGCAGGCTCTCCGGTCGTCGAGGATTAAGGCGGGATCCATGAATGTATGTTCCGAAAAACCTGGGCCTCTCGCGGGGATTCGGGTTCTTGATCTCACGGCAGTGGTTCTTGGCCCCCTGACAACGCAGATACTAGGTGACTATGGCGCTGACGTGATCAAGGTGGAGTCGCTTGATGGGGATTTGATGCGCCAGACTCGTCCGTTCCGGTTGCCGGGGATGGGCGCCACGTTTCTTTCAATCAACCGCAACAAGAGATCCGTGGCGATCGACATGAAAACCCCGGAAGGGGCCGCCGCAATTTCGAGATTGATTCCCAAGGCCGACGTCCTGGTGCATAACATGCGAGTCCCCGCAATTGAAAAATTGGGGTTCGGTTATGCACAAGTGAGCAAACTCAATCCGTCAATCGTGTATTGCGCGGGTACAGGCTTTGGCCAGCAAGGTCCCCACAGGGAACGTCCGGCGTTTGACGACATCATCCAGGCAGCCTGTGGCCTTGTGGATCTCAACAAGCTTCTTGGCGCGGGCAACCCTGATTACACCCCCACGCTGATTGCCGACAAGACTGTTGGCGTGGCCATGGTCAACGCAATTCTTGCCGCGCTGTTGCATCGTGTCCGCACTGGGCAGGGGCAATATATTGAGGTGCCAATGTTTGAAACCATGGTTTCGTTCATGCTGGCCGAGCATCTTGGCGGGCTGAGTTTCGAGCCTCCGAAAGAAAAATTTGGCTACCCCAGACTTTTGGAAGGCGGGCGAAAGCCTTCGCCAACAGCAGATGGTTTCATTGCGATCCTGCCTTACACGCCAACCCAGTGGGTGTCATTCTTTCGTGGCTGTGGTCGTCCCGATTTAGCCGAACGTTTCAAGGTCGCCGACAGAGTTCAGCTAAACCTGAATCTCTCCAAGATGTATGCTGAAATGTTTGCCATAACGCCAACCCGCACCACGCAGGAGTGGATGCAACTCTGTGACGCCGAGGACATTCCAGCAACTCCGATCTATTCAATAGACCGCCTGCCCGAGCACCCCCATTTGGAGGCGGTGGGTTTGTTCAAGTCGGCTGATCATCCGCATTTGGGGCGTATTCGTTACGTTGAACCGCCCGTGCAATTTTCTGAAACGCCAGCAAGCTTGCGACGGCATGCGCCATTGCTTGGTGAGCACACCATGGAAGTGCTTCACGAGGCAGGACTTGGTGATGATGAAATAACCAATTTAATCCGAAGCAACATTGCTCGTGTGAATTATTCCAATGGCAATATTGACTATTCAGTGTAAAATTTTTATAAAATACTGAGAATTATTAAAAATTGAGTTTGCCCTGTTGGACAGATTTTGAAGCCGCTGGCGTTGATCATGCGCTTGAGGCGATCGGTAATGAAGAAGTAGCCGTTTGCGTCCATGCGGCCGAAGTCGCCGATACGGAAAATTGCTTGCCCTCCAGCTCGAAGAGCGTGGCCCTGGTTGCTTCGGGTTGCTTTCATCCAGTACCCGTCCGTACAACCCCTAATGGACAGACCGGACGTGACTCGCAACAATGCAGACTGTTGCACCCACTCCGGCCAAGAGCCAGACGGCTCCAAAGCAAGAAAAATGGAGCGAGGTGGCATCCGCAGTGCCAAGCAGTAATTTCCCTGATTGCTGGTTTTAGCCGCTTCTCGTTGATTTTTATTTTTTCGCACACCACTTTTGGAGCTTTTTCATGGATACAGAAACCAGCCCCTACACGCCGCCGCATGACGCTAGCCGGCTCGACGGCCGCGTTGCGATCGTAACTGGCGCGGGTTCGCGCACCGACGAGATCGGCAATGGCCGTGCAGCCGCCATTCTTCTGGCGCGGCGCGGCGCTTCCGTGTTGCTGCTCGATATGCAGTTGCAAGCAGCCCGGCACACCCAGAAAATGATCGAAGCAGAAGGCGGCAAGGCATTTGCGTTGCAAGCCGACGTCTCCCACGCCGCCGATTGCGAAAAGGCGGTCAAGACCGCCGTGGATCGCTGGGGGCGCGTCGATATTCTGGTCAACAATGTCGGGGTGGGCGGGCCTGCCGGCACTGCGGTTCAGGTCGATCCCGAGCAGTGGGATGCTGCGATGCGCGTCAATGTCACGTCGATGATGCTGATGGCCAAGTACGCGATCCCCGAGATGCGCCGCGTCGGCGCCGGCGCGATCGTGAACATTGCTTCCGTGGCCGGCTTGCGCGGTGGTACGCCGAGCCTGTTCTACCCGACCTCCAAAGGCGCCGTGGTCAACATGACGCGGGCCATGGCGTCAAACCACGGTCTGGAAGGCATCCGCATCAATTGCGTTGCCCCTGGCATGGTTTACACGCCGATGGTGGCCGGCCGCATGACCCCGGCAACGCGCGAGGAGCGTCGCAAGCGTTCCCTGCTGCAAACGGAAGGCTCCGGCTGGGATGTTGGCCATGCCGTGGCGTACCTGGCGAGCGACGAAGCCCGTTGGGTGACGGGGGTGATCCTGCCGGTCGACGCCGGCGCGACTGCGGGGCAATCGGCTTCGCCCACGCTGTCCGCCGATCCCACTCCCGTGAAAGGGGCGTCCTGATGCCACGCATTGAAATGCTGCCCCAGCAACCGCAGGATCCCGAAGCGCGCGCGCTGTTCGAGCAGGTGCGCCGCTCTCGCGGCCCAAATGCTCCGCTGGGCGACCTGTACCGGGTGCTGGGCGTTGCGCCAGCCATGTTCAAAGCCTGGCTCGACTTTGCCTGGCCCTTGCGTCTGCAAGCCAAAACCTCGCGCAAGCTGCGCGAGTTGATGATCTTGCGCGGCGCGCTGGTTTCCCGCGCCGCTTACGAGTGGGCGCATCACTTGCCGATGGCTCAGGAAGCTGGCGTCAGCGCGGCGCAAATCGCGGCGCTGCCTGCTTGGCGCAAGGCCGCGTGTTTTGACGGGGCCGAACGCGCGGCGCTGCAATTGACCGACGAGGTCACCGCCGGACCGGGAGCCTCGCAGAGCGCCATTGATGCGCTGCGGCGCGCGGGCTTTGACGACGCGCAATTGGTCGAATTGGTGTTGACGGCCAGCTTCTACGTGTGCGTTAGCCGCGTCCTGCATTCGATGGCTATCGTCCCCGAAGCCAACTACGACGCGAAACTCCCATCCCTGCAACCTGATTAGGAGACCGCTACCGTGGCTCGCATTCCTTACTTCGACTTGACTCAGGCTTCGCCGGCTATTCGCGAGATGGTGTCCACGCGGTTGCCGCTGAACATCTATCGCATGGTGGCGCATGGCGGCGCCTCGGCTGAGGGCTTCCTGACGTTGGGTAACGCCATCTTGCGCCGCTCGAAGCTTGATCCGGTGTTGCGCGAGTTGGTGATCTTGCGTGTTGGCGCGTTGTGCAACGCAAGCTACGAGATATTCCAGCACCGCCGCGTTGCGGCCCGGGTTGGCGTTCCGCAGAAGCAGATTGAGGCAGTGCTGCAGAACCCGAAAGGGGAAGTATTGGAGGCATTTTCGGAGGAGCAACTGACCGTCCTGCGCTTCTGCGATGCGGTGGTGCGTCAAGTCAAGGCGCCGGTTGAATTGTTCAACGCCGTGACTAAGCTACTGCCGCACCAGCAACTGGTGGAATTGATGATGACCATTGGTTTTTATATGCTGGTCTGCCGATTGCTCGAAAACCTGGAGGTTGATTTGGAGCCGCAAGTCCAATAAGAAAGGAGCCATGCAATGTCCGCCCTCATGGTCGCATTAATTTAGGAGACAAACATGAGCAATGCTTCGTTGAATCGCCCGCATCGTCGTATGCTTCTGCTGGGCTTGGCTTCATTGGCCGCCACGAGCGCGCTCACGGCGCAAGCTGCCGACGAATACCCGGCGCGCCCCATCCATATCATCGTGCCCTACGCGCCCGGTGGTTCTACCGACGCTGTGGGACGCCTTCTGGCGGAGAAGCTGGGCCAGGCTTTGAAGCAGTCGGTGGTGGTCGAAAACAAGCCCGGCGCCAACGGCCTCATCGGCTCCGAGATGGTGGCGCGTGCCGCGCCCGATGGCTACACACTGCTGTTCCCTGCTGGGAGCGTTCTGGCCCTCAGCCCGTTGCTCTACAAGGCCAATTTCGATCCGGTGAAAAGTTTCGCACCGATCAGCATGGTCGCTTCTTGGTCTCTTCTTTTGGTCGCCAACCCCAACGTGCCGGCCATCACGCTCAGGGAACTCATCGATCTGGCGCGCAGTGGCAAACGCTCCATGAGCTTTGCGGCGGGCACCAGCGGATACAGTCTGATGTGCGAACAGTTGAAACTCCTGATCGATGCGCCGGAAATCATCAATGTCCCGTACAACGGGTCCGGCCCGCAGACGCAGGCAGTGCTCGGCGGTCAGACGGACCTCATGATCGACACCTTCAACTCACTGCCAATGATTCGCGCCGGCAAGCTGCGCGCGCTGGGGATATTTTCGGACCAGCGTTCGCCAACGCTGCCCGAAGTGCCGACCATGAAAGAGCAGGGCGTCAATATGGAGTCCAAGGGTTATGCCGCTCTGCTCGCCCCGGCGGGTACGCCGTTACACATCGTGCAGCGCCTGCAATCCGAAGTAGCGAAGATCGTCGCGCAGCCTGAAATACGCGAGAGGTTCGCCCGCCTCGACTACGAGCCGGTGGGCGGCACACCCGAGGAATTGGCCACCGCCATCGTTAAAGATATTGCGCGCTATCGTAACATGGTAAAAGACACCGGCTTCAAGCTGGGGTAGTGCCCCAATCATTCTGGCTGAACCGCCAAATTGTGGAATTGATGATGACGATCGGCTTTTACATGCTGGTCTGTCGGCTGCTCGAGAATCTGGAGGTCGATCTGGAGCAGCGGGCACAAGCCAAATAAAAGAAGGAGCATTCCATGCCAATCACGGTGATCCGCCGAGTGATTCGGGCGCAGGTGCTATGCCTGATTGCCGCTGCCTCCCTGACTGGTGTCGCCGCTTCGGCTCAAGAGGAGTCTTTTCCTTCAAAGCCGGTGCGAATCGTCCTGTTGATGGCTGCGGGCAATGGTCTGGACGCGACCACGCGGACTTTCGCCGATATGCTCGCCAAGGAGCTTGGGCAGCCCGTGTTGGTGGACAACCGTCCCGGAGCCAGCGGCATCATCGCTTTTCAAACGGTCAAGTCAGCTCCCGCTGATGGCTACACGCTGCTGATCGGAAGTTCCTCGCCCACCACGGTCTATACGGCGTTGAAAAAACCGCTGCCCTACGATCCGTTCAAGGACTTCAAGCCCGTGGCGGGGTTACTGCGTGCCACAGCTTTGTTTTCGGTTCCGGCCGATTCCAAGCTGACTTCGATGCGGGATTTGCCGGCGTTTGCCAAAGCCAAATCGGGGCCCGTGACGGTTGGCACCTATACGGACCTCTATAACTTTGGTTTGCAGCGGCTTGCTCACGCGACGGGCGTTCCGCTGGAAAACGTGCCCTACAAAGGGTACTCCGCGATACTAGTAGACTTGGTGGGTAATCGCGTGGATATTGCTTTTGGCGATGCCACTGCGCCGCAGGAACTCATAAGGGCCGGGAAGATACGCGCATTGGCTCTGACGGGGAAAACGCGCTTGGCCACTCTTCCAGATGTTCCGACCGTAGCCGAGAGCGGATTTCCAGACTACACGTTCGGCTCTTGGGACGTCTTTTTCGTCCGCAGTGAAACACCGGCGCCGATTACTGAGAAACTTGGAGCCGCAATTCGGCGCGTACTAAGCGGCCCTGACTTTCCGGCCTACCTTCGCGCAAACGGCGGCTCCGAAGTGATGCTCGAGAGCGTACCCGAGATCCAGCGCATGATGGAAAACGAACTCGCCGCCTTCAAAGCCATAGCCCATACCTTGCCAGGGGCGCAGCCCCAGTGAGGAGGTTGTGCATCGTGCAGTCACCATCTCCAGGCTCTGTCAGAGGATGGTGAAGAGTGGAAACGGCAAACGCCAAAGTGTTTGAAATGGGCAGTCTCATAACCTGCCAATCAACTACCCACGGCGGGCTGGGTTTCGGCTTCCTGCAAGATGCGCCACATGACTTTGCCCGAACCGCTCTTGGGCAGCGTATCGACAAACGCCACTTTGCGCGGCGCCTTGTAAGCGGCCATGTTGGCGCGGCACCAATCGATGATGTCCTGCTCGGTGACTTGGCCGCGCGCCTCCGCCCGCAGCACCACGACGGCCTTGGCTGATTCGCCGCGATAATCATCTTTGACGCCGATGACGCATGCTTCGGCGATGGCTGGGTGCTTGAACATCAGCGCTTCGACTTCCGCTGGCCATATCTTGAAACCGCTGGCGTTGATCATGCGCTTGAGGCGATCGGTAATGAAGAAGTAGCCGTCCGCGTCCATGCGGCCCAAGTCGCCGGTACGGAAAAATTGCTTGCCCTCCAGTTCGAAGAACGCGGCCTTGGTCGCTTTGGGGTGTTTCCAATATCCGGAAAATATCTGCGGGCCGTGGATGACAATTTCGCCCTCCTGGCCATGGGGCGCTTCGGTCAGCGTTTCCGGATCGACGATACGTGCATCGGTGCTCATGAATGGGATGCCCAGGCATTGCTGCTTGGGGTGATCGATCGGATTGCTGTGCGACGGCGCGGCGGTTTCTGTCAGGCCGTAGCCTTCCACGTAGCGCAGCCCGTACACGTCCTGCAAGCGCTGAGCTACGGCCTGCGGCATGGCCGCGCCGCCGCCGCCGACGGCTTGAAGGCTTGTCAGGTCAAATTTGTCAAAATTCGGGCTGCCCATCAGGTCAATAACCATGGTGGGGATATTGGGCCAGTTGGTCACTTTCCAGTGCGAAATCAGCCGGCCAGCCAAGTTGCGGTCCCAGCGGGGCATGATGACCATAGTCCCGCCCAAGTAGATGGCCGAGTGCATACTCGAGATCATGCCGGTGACGTGAAACATCGGCAGCACCATCAACGTTACCGTGTCACTGGCGGCGGCATTCCACAAGCCGCTGGCCACGGCGTTGTGCATGAGGGTCGAGTGCGGGTGGATGCAGCCTTTTGGCAGGCCCGTGGTGCCGCTGGTGTAGGGCAGAACGGCCATGTCATCCGGTCCGACAGCAGTCGGCGCCAGCGGCCCCGTGAACGCAATGGCCTCGTCCCACGCATGAATCTGTCCGCCTTCGAGTTTTGGGAAGGGGTGCCGGGTCAATAGCCAATCGCGCCAAGCATCGGGCATCGCGTCATCGCCCTGCAGGCCGGCATCAAACGCATCGGTGAAGTGTGTCACGATCAGATGCCGCAAGCGCTGCCCCGGCGCAAGCGCATTGCTGGCCTTGGCCAGTTCATCGCTCAAGTCGGATGTGGTGATAGCCACCACCGCCTCCGGGTCGGTGATGTAGTGCTTGAGTTCTTCAGCCCGGTTCATTGGGTTGATGGGTACCACCACCGCGTCGGCGCGCAAAATGGCAAAGTGCGCGATGATTAATTGCGGCGTGTTCTGCATGTTCAACAGCACCCGATCGCCTTTTTTAACGCCCAGTGACTGAAGCTTTGCTGCTAGGCGTTCCGCTGCCGCTTCAAGCTGCGCATACGTCAGCATCCGGCTGAAAAAAACCGTGGCAGCCTTGTTCGGGTAGCGGCGCGCGCTGATTGCCAGGTTTTCCCATAGCGACGTAGCTGGTATCGTGATGGCGTGTGGCCGTCGCTTGGGCCAAAATCTGAAGTGCGGGCGCGAATCGGGCGCACCCCAAATTTGCGGACTGGTCATGGTGTTTCGTCTCCTTGTGGTGAGGCGCGAGTTTTTGCAATCATAAATGGGAGGAGGCGAGGGGAAGCTTGTTTTTAGAATAGAACCCGTCACTGATCCGGCAGGGATTCTTCTGATCCTTGCGGGCAGGTATGCTACGAGGCTCGTTTAACTGGAAGATAGATCCGATGGATTTGGCATTTACCCCCGAGGAATTGAAGTTTCGA
>JGI24705J35276_12238000_pt1 | contig 14846 bp, 15 predicted proteins | sample TergutNt197P4_FD_35276 | JGI IMG/M metagenome (IMG submission 35276) | reverse complement strand
CCCCGGCCCCGGCTCCGGCTGCTGCCCCGCCGCCGCCTCCGCCCGCATACGCCCCGGCGCCCCCGCCGGCGTACGCCCCGCCGCCGCCAAAGGTAATAAGCGTAGAGCCCCAGAGGACCGGCTACAAGCAAGCGAGGGATTTTTCGGAAAGCGAGCCAGCAAACCTGGGCCTCATAATGTCGGTTCCGCTTCAAGTTTCTGTTGAAATAGGGAGGACGAAGAAGCAGGTAAAGGAGATTATGGACTTTGCCCAAGGGACGCTGATAGTACTTGACAAACTGGCAGGGGACCAAGTGGACATATACGTGAACGGGCAGAAGTTCGCTAAAGGGGACGTGGTCGTCATTGACGATTCCTTCGGCGTCAAGATAACCGAAATCATGGAGTCCGTGGGGCAGCTGCTGTAAGGGAGAGGTATATTTTGAATGGCATAATTCCTTTGATAGCAGCGCTTTTCGCGGTAGGGGCTGTACTGTACTTGAGCTACCTGTTCAGCCGCTATCTAGCCGTAGGCGCAGCCAAAATCAGCAAGTCCAAGTACATAAAGGTCATCGACAGGGTTGTTCTCGGACAGGACAGGCTGCTTTTGATTGCGATGATCGGAGAAAAGTATTATTTGATAGGTTCGTCGGCGCAATCCATTCAGATTTTAACGGAAATCGACGACAAAGACTTGTTTTGCAGTTCATATTCTGAAAAACATCCTGAAAACGGCGCTTTTAAAAGCGCCTTAAAAGGGGTCCTGTCGAAAAAAGAGCGCTAACACGCAAAGGGGTGATATTTTAATGAACGACGCGCTTATAAACATAAACGGCGGAGACGTGACGACCCTTGAAATCATATTGCTGCTCACGATGATTTCGCTGATCCCTTCCCTGCTCATCATGGTGACTTCGTTCACAAGGATAATCATCGTCCTTTCCATCTTCAGGAATGCCCTGGGCTTGCAGCAGACGCCGCCAAACATGGTGCTCATCAGCATAGCGATATTCCTGTCAATCTTCATAATGGGCCCTGTCATCGACGATATAAACCAAGACGCCTATCAACCATACAAGGCTCAGCTGATTACGCAGGAGGAAGCGCTTGCGGCTGCGCAGGTTCCGGTCAAGGAATTCATGCTTAAGCAGACGAAAGCGGATTCGCTGAACCTGTTTTTGGAATTCGCGGAAATTCCGCCGCCGGAAACCCACGAAGGCCTGCTTGAGCTGCCCCTCCGCATTGTGATTCCGTCCTTTATGGCGAGCGAGCTGGCCCGCGCGTTTATCATGGGGTTTTTGCTGTACATCCCATTTTTGGTCATCGACGTAATTGTGGCGAGCACGCTCATGTCCATGGGCATGATCATGCTGCCTCCTGTCATGATATCCCTCCCCTTCAAGATACTTTTGTTCGTGGTAGTGAACGGGTGGGACCTGCTGTTCATGACAATTGTGAAGAGCTTCAACTGAAAGGGGCTGATGGGCGATGATGTCGACCGAAACGCTGGAGATTATGAACCAAGCGATTTCCATAGCGATCAAGCTGGCTGCGCCGCTGCTCCTGATCAGCATGGCGGTGGGGCTTTTGATAGCCATACTGCAGGCAGCAACTCAGATACACGAACAGACGATAACATTTGTACCGAAGCTGCTGCTGATAGGGCTGATACTGTTGGCGGCAGGGCCTTGGATGCTGAACACGCTGATGGACTTTCTGATGAGGATTTTCGATGTTATGGTAAGGTAGGCGAGAAATGCTCGACGCGACTCAGATGACCGGGCTGGCATGTGTGTTCATGCGGATGACCGGCTGCATTTTATTCAATCCGATATTCGGCAGGAGGAACTTCCCGGTCATGTTCCAGATTGGGTTTACGCTGGCGCTGACAGTGATGGTTTTCACCTATTCCGACGTATCGGTCGCCCTTAGCGGCTCTGTGTTCATCGAAACGTTCATCATTTTCGCCAAAGAGCTGTTCGTTGGCTTCGCCATGGGTACTGTCGTCTCGCTTTTCGTGTACGTGGTGCTGCTGGGGGGGGAATTCATCGACCTGCAGATGGGCCTTTCCATGTCGAGGCTTTACGACCCTCAGAGCGGTGTGCAGATGTCCGTCAACGCCACGTTTTTCAACTTGATGTTCGTTTTCATGTTTTTCGGGCTCAACGGCCACCTCACGCTTATACATATGTTTATCAACTCAGCGGAGCTGATCCCATACGGGCAGGTACTGTTTTCAAACCCGGCTGTGTCCTCGAAAATCCTGGACACCTTTTGCCAATGCACGACTTTGGGCATTAAGATGGCGATGCCGATTCTTGGCATGGAGTTTTTGCTTGAGATGGGCGTCGGGATACTGATGAAGACCATCCCACAGATCAACGTATTCGTAGTCAACCTTCAGGTGAAGATTTTAACAGGGCTTGTCATGCTGGCGGCGATTTTCACGCCCCTGAGCAATTTTATAGAGCAGGCGATAGGCAGTTTGTTCAAAACGATGGGGGAGGTAATGCTCCTTATAGGAAGCTAAGCCGGGCGAAAGCGGCAACGGAAGGGGGGGACATGGCAGACGGCGGAACCGGTGAAAAAACCGAAAAAGCAACCCCTAAAAAGAGAAAAGACGAACGGAAAAAGGGCAACGTGTTTTCGAGCAGGGACATCGTGACGGTTGCCTCTATTTTGGCGATGTTTTTCGCGATAAGGCTGTGGTTCCCGACCATGTACGAACGCATGCATTCGTTTCTTGCCAGGTTCATCGATTACGCAGGGACGAACGACAGCCTTTCCATTACGCTGGTCAGCAACATTTACGTAGAGGCTGCCCTGGCGGTCTGCGTTGTGGCCCTGCCATTGCTTTTTTTGTCGGTGCTGGTGAGCGTAGTGGCAACGGGCGCCCAAACGAGGTTCCTGTTCTCGCAAGAAGCCTTAAAGCCCAAGTTCAGCAGGATAAGCCCGATTGAGGGCTTCAAGCGCATGTTTTCGCTAAGGAGCTTTGTGGAACTGTTCAAAGGGCTGCTGAAGATAACCATCCTGGTAGTCATCGTCTACAGATTTTTGCTCGGCAGGTCTGCGCCGCTTTCAAAAACTCTGTTTATGAATCTAGAACAATCGACGACATATATATTGAACTCAGTAATATCGCTGGTGGTGCAGATATGCATCGTCTTCGTGTGCGTGGCGGCGCTGGACTTTGTCTATCAGCGGTGGGATTACGAGCGCAGGATCAAGATGTCCAAGCACGAAGTGAAGGAAGAGTACAAGCAGCTAGAGGGCGACCCGCAGGTAAAGAGGAGGATACGGGACGTGCAGATGAAATTTGCGATGTCCCGAATGATGCAGGCCGTGCCGACAGCTGACGTAATCATAAAGAACCCAAGCCACTACGCCGTAGCCTTAAGGTACGACATTGACAGGGACATGGCACCCGTCCTGGTTGCCAAAGGGCAGGACGAAATGGCGCTGAGGATAATACGCATAGCCGAAGAACACAACATATTCATTACTGAGAACAAGCCCCTTGCGCGGGCGCTCTACGATTCGGTGGACTTGAACAGGGAAATAAGCGCGGAATTTTACGACACGGTGGCAGAAATACTTGCGCTGCTGTACAGGATGAACAACAAGAAAATATAGGGGTACGCTATGGCAAACGTATTGAATGTAACACCGCCCGCAACCGGGCAGGAAAACGTAAACAGGATAAGGCCACAGACGGCGGGCGAGCCTTTGAGCCAGGTTCATCAGGTCGTCGACCCTACACGGGTAATAAAAGCGCAGGACCAGACGGTCTATCAGGACAGGCAGGCGAACCAGTACCCGCTCAACATGGATTCAAATTTCGACAAATTCCTAGCTGCGCTGAAAGACACCCCCACGCTGTCGCAGACATACACGGAACTGTTCTTTTCAAAGATGGGCAACCTTGTCAATTCAGGGATAGGGGAAAACTTCACTCGGGAGATTTCAAAATTCATGGAGCTGATCAAGATGGACGAGACGCAGCTCCTTGAAATGCTTCAAGGGCAGCAGGGCCAGAACCTGAAGTTTTCTGGGCAGTTCTTTGACGCGCTCAGGGAGCTGGTCAATTCCAACGTGCCATACGACTTGAAAGTGGCAGTTTTAGATTTCCTCCGGAAATACGACAGCTTGACGTCCAGCGGGCACATCCACAGAAACATTGTCGCAAACTTGAGGAACATCGCTTCTGCATTGCCGGCACAAGCCGCCGGCAAACTGACAGAAATGATAGAGAAGCTGTCCTCTAGGGACATGATGGGGAACAACCCGCAGAACCTTACAGTGCTGAAAAACGAAGTCATGCCTTTCCTCGCCAAGTACGTTGCCATGACAAAAGACCTAGGCGCCGTAAGGAACCTGATAGCGGTGCTTACGCTGAACATAGCTAGGTACGAGGCTGGCACGAAGGAATCGTACATGCAGGCGCTGAGGGAGCTTGCGTCGTACAGCGAGCTCAGCAAAGCCATGAAAGGCGCCGGCGTGGACGAGATGGCGCTGCGCCTTGCCAGGGCGGGCCAAAACGAGGGCAACAGCTTGGTTGACAAGCTGATCACGATTATAATGAAAGGGATGAGCGGAGACGCGGGGCTCCAGAGCAAGGCGGTGTTTCAGAACATGGTGTCTTCAATACTGATCAACGAGAGCGTGTACATGCCGCTGCTGCATTTCATGCTGCCCGCAAACGTGAACGGCGGGATGTTCTTTTCGGAGCTTTGGGTCGACCCCAATGCGGAAAAAACAGCAGAAGGCGAGGAAGACGGCAGGGCGGTGAAGCTGCTGGTGAAATTCGACATACGAGACGTGGGGTTCTTTGAAACCGTCATACTGGCGCAGGACAAAAAAGTCGACATGGAGCTCTACTACCCGGAAAAATACAAGGACCGGGAAATCGAGATGAAAGACGCCATGGTGGGGATAATGGCCAAAAGCGGCATGACGTTCAGGTCGCTGTTCCTCGCCAAGGTTGACACGCCAAAGAGCATATCGGAAGTGTTCCCCAAAATATACGAAAGGAGGAACGCAGTAAATGTCATCGTCTGACCACAAAAACAAAAGGACTGCGGTAGCCCTCAAATATGACGAATACAGCAACATGGCACCTGTTGTCGTAGCTTCCGGCGCCGGCTACATGGCCGAAAAAATCATTGAGGTGGCGTCTGAAAACAACGTGCCTGTCTTTGAAGACAGCTCCCTTTCTACAATCCTGTCGCAGCTGGACCTTGGTACTGAAGTGCCAAACGAGCTGTACCAAGTGGTGGTGGACATCTACGTCTATTTCCTGAACTACCTGCCTAAAAGCTGATTCCGTTTGCCAGCTTACATGTTGACTGATGAATCCATCCTAACGCTAACGGAGGACAAGACATTGCCCTCCGTGAACTGCTCGAGGGGTTCAATCTACTTAATAAAATTTACTTCAGCAGAAGATGGTGTATGGATGTTACCGACTTCAAGAGGAACGTGGTCAAGCCAATCTTCACCCCTATACCACCGGAGCAAATTCGTGTCAATGCCATTAACGAAAATCTTACGAATTATTTTTTTGGTCTGTCAACTTGACAGGGGACACTTCACTCAGCTGGCGGTTATGGTTTGCGGTGTGCTAATCAAGGGAAAACCATGTACCTGATTGGCTGTAGGATTCCTTAAACACTACAAGAGGTTCTGCGTCGGAAGCTGAGACTTGGAAGAATATGATTCCGTCCTGAGTGGCGCCCTTGTACATGTCCGTGAATTTATGCGGGTTGCCGGATGCGTGTATTTTTTTGTACTTTACGCCTTGCTTGCTCACCAGCTCGAAGTCGTATTCGTCAATGGAGACCTTGGCGTCATTTGTGGAATCGATTACTGATGCCTGAACATAAATAACGATCAGTTCGTTGCCGGGATTGATGTCGGAAAGGTACAGCCCCAGTTCTTTTTGCTTTTGTTCAGACATGCTACCTCGCGCCTGATCCAGTATTTTCAGTTCGACTTTATAGCTGTTCCTATTGTCGTCTATAGTACATGTGAACGCTTGGTTCAAGGGGACAGGGTTGTTTCTGGTGCCCAATGCGTTGGGGTCAATCAGCGCACTGGCATTGTGTTTGGCAACAGAAATCCAGACCGGCGCTTCAGAATCAGAGTGGAGCACCAAACATGGGTCGGGATCGTTTGCATCGACGTAATATACCAGATACCCTTCCTGGGTTGCGCCTGGATACATCTTAGAAAACCCCGTGTCTTCAAGGCCTGACACATACACATGGTCGCGATATTCAATCCCGTTTGAATTGAACAGGCTGAAATCGTAGCCACTGATGTCAATAGCGGTGTCATTCCTTGAATCTATCGCCTCGATCTTCACTTTAACAATCATGTACTCCTTCCCCGACGGCGGGTTGTCGTTGTACGAGCTTGCCAATGTGACCATATCCAGCGCCCTTTGCCCACGGTTGATTTCCGTTACTGTGATGTCCACACTGTATGCCGACCAATAACTGGACAAACCCATTCCGTTGAAATTCGCAGTGACGCCTAATTCCGCTGGGTTGTTTTTGGATCCAACCCTATTGGGGTCTCCAAGGGGGTTGTAGTCATCGTCGTCATCGCTGCCTGATGTCTGCGCCGCAGAAAACCAAACTTGGGTCTTCGAGTACAAAGGAAACACAATCAGCAGGTCTTCGTCAGCCTTGTCAACCTCAAAACAGATAAACCCCTCTTGAGAAGCGCCTGCATACATAGTTGACAACTCCGAAAGGCCAAAGATGTACGCGTATGAATCCTCATACATGGAGCCATCAGCTCTTACTATGTCAAACAAGTAGGGAACGTCGACAGGCTCGTCGTTTTTTGATTTTACAGCGCTCACCTTGAACTTGGCAAATAGGTACTCCTTGCCGTCTTTTGGTATGTCATTGTAGGAATCGGCTTGCTTTGCCATCTTCAATGCGCCGCCTCCGCGATAAACTTCAAGAAGCGTAAGCTCGATTTCAAAAGCGTCAGAGTTTTCTTTCATTGAGCTGTAGGAAACGGTCTCGCCAATTTTTGCGGGATTGCTCCGGCTTGCTTTTCCGCCTCCGCCTCCGCCTCCGCCCTCGCCCTCGCCCCCGCCTGGACCGCCACAGCCGGCTTGGGCTAGCAGCAGGCTGAGGATCAGACCTAAACATAGAATCCTTTTCATTTTCCCCTCCTAGTTATTTAATAAAAGCATAGTCTATTGATTCATGGTAATCAACTAATCCGTTTGGTTATTTGTATGATAGCACATACGAGATGTGATTGAAATAATTTGCAAAAAAAAATCATTTTTCAGTTTATTTCTCAAAGCCTCAAATATCGATCAAATACTTGAAGCAACAAGCTTTTTGGTGTATCATGGCAGTACAGGGATACACTAGGGGCATTATTGGAGGCATCGTATGGAAACGATAATCGCGGCATCGCAAAACAGGGGCAAGATAAAAGAAATGGAAGCCATCACGAAAGAGTTCGGGATGCAGATAATATCCAGGGGCGAAGCAGGGGTAGCTGACATCGACATAACAGAAGATGGCGCGACCTTTGAAGAAAACTCGCTAAAGAAAGCCCGTGAGATAATGAAACTCTGTGGGAAAGCGACTATTGCAGACGATTCAGGCGTGGAAGTCGACGCCTTGGGCGGCGAGCCGGGCATCTTTTCCGCGAGGTACGCAGGCGCGGAATGCGATGACAAAAAAAACAGGGACAAACTGCTCAAGGAGATGGAAGGGGTGCCTTTAGAGAAGAGGACGGCAAGGTTCGTGTCGGTTATCAGCATGGCATTCCCAAGCGGAAGCGAGATCACGGCAAGAGGCGAATGCGAGGGGCATATCGCCTTTGAAGAGAGGGGGGCTGGCGGTTTCGGCTACGATTCGCTGTTCATTCCGATCGGGCATGGCAAAACCTTTGCCGAGCTAAAGCCTGAAGAAAAGAATGCGATAAGCCATAGGGCCAACGCGCTCAAACTGCTAAGAGTTAATCTGGAGCGCCAAAATGTATAAAAAGCGGATGATGCTCATGGCCCTGCAGATGATCAGGCAGTTCAGGGATCCGTACTATCAAGGGTTCGCGGCGCAGATGGCGTTTTATTTCATCCTGTCAATAGTTCCGATAATGATAGTCCTGTCCCAAATACTTGGGATTGTTTCCATTTCGCTCAACGTGCTCGACGACCTGGTGACCCAGTACGTGTCGGAAGATGTCGCGGAGCTGCTTGAAAATTTCTTGACTTACGTGCCAACAGGCAAGATGAACGCAGCCTTCGTGATAGTTGCCCTGTGGTCGGCCTCCAAGGCGCAGATTGCCATGATGCGGATGGCAAATTACACCATGACTGAAGGGCAGTCAACCGGAAAGGGTTTTTTCCGGGACAGGCTGCGGGCGCTCAGGACCATCACGTTCACGCTGTTCACGGTGGCGTTCGCTTTGGTTATCCTTGTTTACGGGGAGCTCGTCTTCAAGCTGCTGGTCAGCACCGTGATAAACTCGCCCAGCGCGGAGTATGAAATCCACAGGGTTTGGCTGAATCTGAGGTGGCCGGTGTCTCTAGCCCTGTATTTTTTCATGGTAAGCTACAATTACTATGCCCTATCCTATGTGAAAGTAAAATTCAAAGAAGTGATGCCGGGTAGCATTTTTGCTTCAGTGGGCATGCTGGTGGTGACCTTCTTCTACTCGGTCTATACGAAGTACGTTGGCAATTTCGACATAATATACGGCTCCCTCGCCTCATCGGTGGCGCTGATGTTTTGGTTCTTTTTCCTTGCGTGGACGCTGGGCCTCGGGGTCATGTTCAACAAAGTTTTCGCAGACACGAAAGTTATATAGCGCTGCAAGCAGAAAATCTTTTACATGAAGGGATTTTTGTGGTACTCTGTTCATATATCTGAAAACAGCAACGCCCGTTTCCCATTTGAGACGGCGAAGAAAGGAATGATTTTTTATGACAAACGACAAAGGCAAGTATTACATCAGCACCCCCATCTACTATCCAAGCTCAAACCTTCACATCGGCCACACGTACTGCACAGTGATGGCTGACGCCATGGCGAGGTTCAAGCGGCTTTGCGGCTACGACGTGTGGTTTTTGACGGGGACTGACGAGCATGGCCAGAAAATACAAAAAGCGGCAGAAGAGAACGGGGTGACCCCGCAGGAGTACGTTGACAGGATAGTCGAAGGGATAAAAGAGCTGTGGAAGACCATGGAAATTTCCTACGACGATTTCATCAGAACCACCGAAGAAAGGCACGTGAAGCGGGTTCAAAACATATTCATGAAGATATATGAGAACGGTGACATCTACAAGGGCGAGTACGAAGGCCTCTACTGCACCCCTTGCGAATCGTTTTGGACGGAGAGCCAGCTGGTCGACGGCTGCTGCCCCGACTGTGGGCGGCCTGTCGAAAAAGCCAGCGAAGAGGCGTACTTTTTCAGGCTGTCGAAATACCAGGAAAGGCTGACAGAATTGTTTGAAGGGACGCCCGAGTTCCTGCAGCCGGAAACGAGGAGGAACGAAATGCTCGCTTTCGTGAGGCGGGGGCTTGACGACCTTTGCATCTCAAGGTCCTCCTTCAACTGGGGGATACCCGTACCTATCAACGACAAGCATGTCATATATGTCTGGCTTGACGCGCTTTCAAACTACATTACCGCATTGGGGTTTGACGACGAGCCGGAGCTGTACAACAAATACTGGCCTTGCGACGTCCATCTGGTGGGAAAAGAAATAGTAAGGTTTCACAGCATCATCTGGCCTGCAATGCTGATGGCGATGAACGAGCCGGTACCGAGCCACGTGCTGGGCCACGGCTGGCTCCTGCTTGAAGGCGGCAAGATGTCCAAATCCAGAGGGAACGTGATCGACCCGGTTAAGCTGATAGAAAGGTACGGCATCGATGCGCTCAAGTATTTCCTGCTCAGGGAGTACACCTTCGGGCAGGACGGCATTTTCACCAACGAAGTCATGCTTAACAGGATGAATTCAGACCTCGCAAACGATCTGGGCAACCTAGTGCTTAGGGCAGTCACCATGATCGGAAAGTACTGTGGCGGCGTCATCCCCGAAAGCAAGCTGCCCGGCGAGCACGACGACGAGCTGAAAGCACTGGCCACAGGTGCCGCAGCGAAAGTTGAAGGGTTCATGGACAAGTTCGCGTTCAACCTCGCTCTTGAAGAAGTTTGGGCGCTTGTCAGGAGGACCAACAAATACATAGACGAAACTATGCCATGGGTTTTGGCAAGGGACGCAGCCAACAAGGACAGGCTCGACACGGTCATGCACAACCTTGCCGACTCGCTCAGGATCATATCCATATTGATTTACCCCTTCATGCACACTACGTCAAAAGAGATACGGAAGCAGCTGGGCATGTGGTACGCAGACGTTGCCTGGGAGGACGCTTTTGTCTTCGACATGGCGAACGGGGAACAGGTAAAGAAAGGGGATGCGATATTCCCCAGGCTGGATATTGAAAAAGAGCTTGAAGCCCTTGAACAGCTGCAGGAAAGTGCGCAGAGCGTTCCGCTTGAGCTGAAGCCTGAAATAGAATACGACGAATTTGACAAGATGGACTTTAGGGTCGGGCTCATACTTGAAGCCAAGAAACACCCGAAAGCAGACAAGCTGCTGGTGTTCAAAGTCAAGATGGGAACCGAGGTCAGACAGGTGATTTCCGGAGTCGCAGACGACTACACGCCGGAAGAGATGGTAGGGATGAAGGTTGTGGTCGTAGCGAACCTGAAATCGAGGACCTTCAGGGGCTTGGAGTCGAAAGGCATGCTCCTGTTCGGGGAGAATGGCGACAGGTGGGACATAGTAACGACCACCGCGCCGGACGGGGCTACGGTGTGCTAGATGCTGTTTGACTCGCACATGCATTTGAACAACGAAGACCTCACGGACAGCCAGAGGGCAGAACTAGCAAGGGAAATAGGGGCGTCGGACGTCAGCTACGCCGTTGACATAGGGTTCAACCTGGAAAGCTCTGCCTTGGCCGCCGGCCATGCTGAAAAGTACCCGTGGTGCTATGCCGCAGCGGGCTACCACCCCCACGACGCGAAAGAGATGGACGACATGGGTTTTCAAATGATAAGGGCCCTCGCGAAGAAGCCAAAAGTCGTGGCAATAGGGGAGATCGGGCTTGATTTTCACTACGACCACTCGCCGAGGGACGTTCAGAGGGAATGCTTCAGGAAGCAGATACGCCTCGCAAACGAGCTAAAAATGCCTATCGTAATCCATGCAAGGGAAGCGGATGAAGAAGTGCTCCGCATTCTAAGAGAAGAGCAAGCTTTCTCAAACGAGCGCACGAATTGGTTCCCCAAAATCCAAGGGGCTCCGGACGCACGCGTCCTGCTGCATTGTTTTTCAGGGAGCGCCGAGCTTGCCAGGCAGTACGTCAGGCTGGGAGGGACGATATCAGTGGCAGGGCCGATTACGTATAAAAATGCCAGAAAAGGCGTGGAAGTTGTAATGGAAGTCCCAATAGACCGCCTGCTGGTTGAAACCGACGCGCCGTATTTGGCGCCGGAACCCATGAGGGGCAAGCGCAACAAAACCCCCTACGTGGAGTACACGGCGAGGAAGGTAGCCGAAATAAAAGGGCTTGCCTACGAAGAAGCGGCAAAAGCCACCTGCGAAAATGCGAAGCGGTTTTACGGCATTAGCTGATAGCAACTTGCGGATATAAGGATATAACTTGCGGACTCAATGGAACATTAAGGGGCAATCAATTTGCCCCTTTGACGTATATGTACCCCTCTTGGTCGCCCAATTTTGCATAGTACGCATTTACCGAGCCGTTGTATTTCGCATAAGTCGGTAGGGCGGCGAAAGCGGAGTTCGGGTTTGTCAGCTCGTCAAAAATGGGTGCCACAATCAGTTTGCCGTTTGAATGGACTCCGTATTTACCGGTAGTTTCGTCCACGCAGATAGTGTTCCCCCGCCAGAAATTGATGCCGCTGTACTCGAAATCCGCTTCAGGGATGATATTCCCGTCCAAATCAAGGTAAATGGTCTTAATGTGGTTTCCAAGGCCGCCGCCGGGTTCAAACAGGTCGACCATCACATATTCGCCACCGATGACATAGACCCATGCGTGGAACTTGCCCGTTTCATGGAGCAAATCCCGGGTTATGTCCATGATCGCCTCCCCTTTCGTGTCGATAATTGAGTACCTGCCTGTAAATATCGCATCGGGGTCCGCAGAGTCGTAGTCGTCAAACAAAAACTGGTAGGACAGCATGTCTTCCCGCGACACGACCGCTAGCCCGTTTTTAAAGCCTTCGGCATATCTCCAGGCGGGAAGGATCGCAACATCCCCCTTGTAGTCCGCATATCCCAGCCTATAAAAGAGCGGCGCCTCGCCTGTATTTGAGCCTTCTCCCGTTTCTGCATCTTGGTGCATGCTCGTGTACGCCAGTTGGGGAACGCCCATCGGTATCAAGCCTTCGCCGCTCACACGGGCATCCAGTGCGCTCAGGTCCCCTTCCCACACAAGAGGGCTTACGTATTCTCCACTTTTGTCAATTAAGCCATATTTGCCTTCGAAATGAAGCGTGCCTTCAACTGAAATCTCACCGACGCCAACGGCGGCGACTCCGAAGGGGCTGAATTCATACGCTATGTCCCAAGTGTAGTCCTTTATCAAATTGCCGTTTTTGTCGATGTACGTATACTTGCATTTCAGAAAGCCCTCATGCTGGCCAACCCGCGCCAGCCCTTGATTGAAAGGGTAAGCTTCGTCGAATTCCGCAGCGACCACAATGTTGCCAAACAAATCCGCAAAGCCGCACTTTTGCGCGGATGCATCGTAATACACCACCAGCTCATAATCCTCGTAGTCTGCCAGGTCACGCGCACCTTTGTCTTCGATCCACGTAAACAAAGAAGCGTCCCCGCTTTGGGACGAGCTGCCTTGGTCGGTGCAGCCTGCTGCAAACGCCAGGCAGGCGACCAGTAAAAAAGCAAATGTTTTCCTCATAACAGTAATCTCCTCGTTCATCTTCCCTGACTCTGCAGCTTGTTTATCAAAGCGTCCACTCTCTTCCTCTGTGGAGGCGTCAGGGTATCTATTCTTGTGTTCAAGACTTCAAAGAACGCATCCTTGTTGCTGTCGCTTACGCCCGCTGCCGCCCTTTCCGCGTGCTGGGGCAGCTCTTTCGGCCTGCATGTCCTGAGATGCTCGATTATAGTCGGAAAGACTGCTGCGTTATAATCCCTGCTCGCCTTGCAGATGCCTGCGAACACGCTTATGCTGTTGTCTCTTGTGATCACGCTACCATTGTCGTAGGCAGATTTTATTGCCTCGAACTTTCTAAACAACAAGTCTGCAGAAAGCTCCGCGACCGTGCCCAGCGCAGTCATGCCGCCCCACACCAGCCGATTGTTCTTTGAAGCAAGCAGCGAGACGAAATCCTCCGCATAGCCGGCGATGAGGTGCGGCTTCCTGTATCCGATTTCGTACAAGACCTTTATGCAGTCGTTTGCAGTGGCTGCGTCATTGCCCATAAGCCCATCTCTGATTTCTTTTATTCCTGCGGCATCCTCGCTGTTGCAGAGCTCCAGCGCAAGCTCGATGTTCGGCTGCTCGTCTTTTCTGCCCAGTCTGCACGCTAGTTTCTCTAGCATATTGCGCCCTCCCTTCAATGGGTTATAACTATTATACTGTCTCAGCGGCAGTACGTCAAGAGGGAATACGAACGTCAGTTCAATGCTGAAGTAGTACGCTCACTTTTGAATTTCTCACAAAATCATCACAAAATTATTGACAATAATGATGAGTGATGCTATAACCTTATTATGAAAAAAAATATATTAATAGTGTTAATATGTGCAGTCCTTACTCCAAATACTGTTTACGCAAATTCTGTAACAGTGGAGATTCCCTCGTTCCCTGTTTCACTAAACGGACAAATCTTTGATAATAGCTACAACCAATATCCATTTATTGTATATAATGATATTACATATTTTCCTATGGCGTATAATTACGCAAAATTCATGAGACTTAAATCCAACTATTACGAAACCGAAAGAATCCAAGCCCTCTTTGTCGGGATCCGGGAAAACGCTGATGATAAACTGATATATTATAAGACGAATATCCAGAACCAGACAACTTACACTGCGACAATCCCTACATATAAAATCGCTGTTAATTCACTATATAAATTTTGGGCTAATGACAATGATGAATATCCTCTGTTAAATTTCCGCAATGTGACATATTTCCCTCTAACCTGGCGTTTTGCTGTTGAAGAATTTGGTTGGCAATACTCTTTTGATTCTATACGGGGATTAAGGATAAATATTGGACCTAACCCGTTCAGACCGATAATTGACGACAGAGTACTTGGATTTACAAGCCCTAACCCCGGAACTCGAGAATACACTTACAGCAGTAATTATTACGTTGGATGGCCAACAAGTACATTCTTAAGCCATAAATTTATCATAAGATCAAGAGGAAATAATGAATATGCAATTGATTTGACATCGCTACTATCGGGTGCGGATTACTACTTTGGCGCGAGGGCAGAATTCGATGATCCACAATATCCTGCTATAAGTAAGGATTTCAACAATCTGGCGTATATTCATGGTAATATATTCACGATTCACTGTCTCAGCATTAAGGAAGGGAAATATAAGAATTTGTGGCTTCAAATTAATCTTATTGACGGAAATGCGGTATTGAAGGAAACTCTATAATTTAAGGTGTCTCGTGGTACGATAAATCCTTCTGAAAAACAAAATCCTTAAATGTAAAGAAAGTGGGAACTAGGTCAGATCCCCGTGACCGCTATCCCGGCAAGCGGTGAAACAATCATGCCTTGCACTGTTGCCG